>ERZ1034763.32-NODE-32-length-80028-cov-22.095457_pt1 | contig 80028 bp, 130 predicted proteins | sample MGYA00520701_ERZ1034763 | MGnify/ENA primary metagenome ERZ1034763 (study PRJEB33766, sample SAMN09781707) | gut metagenome | biome: gut microbiome | host: Homo sapiens | place: Madagascar | study: EMG produced TPA metagenomics assembly of the PRJNA485056 data set...
GCCGTCGCCGGAGCCGTAGCCGGAGCCGTCGCCGTAGCCGTAGCCGTCGCCGGAGCCGTCGCCGTAGCCGGAACTTACCGCCAGAAACGCCTTGATTTTGTCCTCGTTCATCGCTTCCACTCCTTGACCGCCTCAATAGACGCTGCTGCGGTCTCCGTACAGGGCAACACCTGAATCGCACCCATCAGCCCCATCTCCGGTACCGTCACCGTGAATTTGCAGTTGCCCGGGGTTTTCGTTCCCTCCATCGCAAGCTGCTCCACGGCGCAAGCACCGTCCCAGTACCACAGCTTCCGCACATTGGTCATGGTCACCTCATCGCCGCGGCGCTCCTTGATCTCGCCGAAAAACACGCCTGCGCGGTCGCACCGCACGATGTACTTCTGATTATTCGTTGCTTTCTCGTTCATGTTCTTTTCCTCCATAATTTTTTGATTTTTATCGGGCTTCTGCCCGGGTATACCGTTATCCCACATTCCGCAGCGTCAGCGCCGTGTACAGCAGACACGCGCCCAGCCATTGCAGACTGGTTGCCCAGTCGCCCTTCTGCACCAGATTCACCATAAGGCTCCCCAGCGCCCCCACCACCATCAGCAGCGGGAAAACAATGCGTAGTACTTCCATCAGCTCACACCTCCTCACAGGCAGAACTGTAGATAGTCCTGCAAAGTCTTTTTCGCACGGTTCACGCTCCGGCTGACCGTGCTCTTATTTACGTCGTGCAGCGCCGCGATCTCCGTCACGCTCATGCCACCCTCGTACATCTCGCTCAGGTATACCCACTGATCGTCCGTCAGTTTCAGCGCCGCTTGCGGGAAGTGCCGCCGCAGCCGAAGCAGCGCGCCAAGGTTCGTGTCCCTGTCCAGCAGCATTTCATCCACCCTGCCGCCCAGCACTTCATCCAGCAGGACATCCGTCGCCACATCTCCCATCCGCCGTATAGTCATTACTATCACCTACCCTTATACTTCGTCACCCCAGCAGTCCCAGCCGTCCGCCTGTTGTCTGGCAAACAGTTCAATGCGGGGTATATCTCCCATCAGCTCCACGATCCTGTCTCTCACCTCATCCGGCTTCCTGCTGTGCTCCCGCACGTGACTCAGGACCACACTGTGTACGCCCTTGTTCACGCGCTTCGGCCTGCCCCTTGTCGCCAGCAGACACAGCTCCGCGTTGGCTCGGGTCCAGAACCCGAGTCCCCAAAACAGCCCGTCCGACTTCCGGTTCTGCTTTACCCATGTAAACGCGCAGGTCTTGTAGGTAAAGCCCCACTTGCGGATCAGCTCCAATCCCTCTTCCAAACACGGCATAGTCACCCACAGAAACAGTACGCAGTCCTCTGCCGCTATGTCCTGCACCGGCAGCGCCTGTATTTCCTCTTTTCTCATGCAGGCATAATGGTTCTCTGCCGATCTCTTCTCTTTCCCCTTCCCGGAATAGGTTTTGTACGTCCACGGAGGATCCGCATAGATCACGTCGTACTTCTTATCAGTCTCCAAAATGTCTACTACCATACACAAAGCACTCCCTCAATCTAACTTGCCGGTCACTTGCTCCCGGCCCTTTGACAACCGGTAGTCTAATCGCCGTGTCAAGGGAAGCAGAAAAACTTTTTCACCCCCATATAACATCCGTGTCAACACTTTGCCGGCACCCTCACACCTGCGCCGCACAAAGGCCGTACCTCCCCCTTACATATATGGCGCTTGCGCCCGCCGAAATTTTATTTTTTCGGCCTCGACCTTTTGACCGTTTCGTTTTTTCGCTCCGGTTTCAAAACCACCCCCCCTACCCCTAACTTGCCGATAACTTGCTTGAGAAGCGCAGATAGGAGCCCGGGAAAAGGAACATGGGGGGAGGGGGGAGAGTTGCGTAGCAGAGAGAAAAGGCTTTGCCCTTCCGGTTTGTAAACCTCCCCCAGGGTTGCCGTTCTGGTGGTGTTCAGGTGGTGCCAGTGGTGGCGCTGGCCGTCATTGCCGCCGGATTTTGCAGGGAAAAGACCCGCCGCCGGGTGGCATTCCTTTCCATATTGTCCTAATATGTAAAGGAATGTACCGATTTTTGCAAGTTCTCTTTCATTGCGCCCGCTTTCGTGCTCTGATTTGACGATTTCCGCCGGTTTTGGCCGTTTCCGGTGTGGCCCTGCTGCCTGCCGGATGGTCACGGCATGGAGCCAGGGCGCCCGCCGCCGCTGCCGGTCGCCGTCTGCCCGCTGTTCAGCCCGGAACATAGGCCGCCGGGCGACTCTCCCTCCCTCCCCTCGCCGCCGCTCTTTTCTTCCGGTCAGTGCTTCCCGCTGGTGGTTTCCGTTCCGCTCCGGTGTTCTTCTGCTTTGGGCGTCTTGCTGGGGTCTTTGGCGTTCGTTTCTGCCCTGCTGGGTATGGTTATATACGGGGGTATATTCTTTTTTATTCAACCGCGCCCGGAATAAACGCGCGCGCACGCGTAGGGGGTGCCGCTGCTATTCCCTGCCGCTTTCCCATCTGCGGGGCTGCTGACGGCGTTTTTCTTTGGGGGTCGGTGTCGGGGCATTCCCTCAACGCCTGGAAAGCGTGGCGGGGCGTTTCTGTTCGATTTCTTTATTTTCGGGGGTAAAGTCAAAAATCCGCACGGGCGCAAAAATAGCATCGCTGGGGCGGTTTTGGTTCCGTCCTGGCGGCGCTGGTTTGGGTGTTCTTCGGTTGTCTGTGTCCTGGGTCAGGCGGTGACGATCTCGGCGGGGCTGGGGCTGCCGTGGAAGTCTCCGGCCCACGCCTGATATATTGCGCCGTGTTCACCTACTGCCGTTACCCATCCGCGCACGGTGGCGGCCATACGGCACGGGACGCGGGGCCAGCGGCGGCCCACGTCAAGCCAGATTTGCAGGCCGTCCGCTGCTGCGGCTCTGATCTCCGCGGCGGTGTATAGCTGCGCTTTGCCCTCTGGTGCGATGTTGTACAGGTTCTCCGGGCTGGTGGTGTTGTTGGTCGTCATGGCGTCTTGTCTCCTTCCTGCGCCCTGCTGGGCGCGTCCGTGGTTAGTCCTCTATGATCTCGCAGCAGATGCCGCCGGCCAGGCTCTGGCATACGATGCCCGCGCCGTAGCGCCTTAAAAAGTCGTTCAGCTCGTCCCGGTCAAGGTGGCTTTCCCCTTGGTCGTCCTCGGTGTACCAGTGTTCCACAGCGGCGAAAACGTGGATTTCTTCCGGGAAATAAAAGCCGATATATTCGGCCAGCTCTTCCAGGCCGCGGAACTCCAAAAAGCGCCCCGACTCCTGCTTCTGTTCGGCCCTGCTCATGCTTCCGCCTCCTCTCCTTGCTGCGCGTGGTAGCGGTCCCGCATGGCGTAAAGGCGGCGGGAAATGGTGGACCGGTCAACCATCAGCGCGGCGGCGATCTCCGCAGTGGTATACCCGCGGGCGGTCATGGTCAGCGCTACGCGGTCCACCTGGTCGCGGGTGACGCTCTCCACGCTCTCACGCAGGATCGCGGCGGCCTCCGGGCTGGGGGCTATCGCGTCGCAGTCTGCGCCGGCCTCGGTATCGATCTGCCAGCGCTCGGCGCCGTCATCGTCGATCGTCGCGGATATGGCGCGGGCGTGTCTCTGCTCGGCCCTGCTTATGCTGTGCGCGGCCTGGGCTGCTGCCCGGTACAGGATCACCGCCAGCGGCGCGGGCGCGTCCTGGGCCTCGTTACGATCCAGCGCGGCGCCCATCCGAGTCCAGGCGTCGGCGGCTACGGTCTGCGCGTCGTCCTCGGTTTCGATCCACGCGGCGCCGGTCTGGTTGCGGGCTTCGGCCTTCCGGCGCACGGTCCAGGCCATCGCCACCAGTGCGTTATACTGTTGTTCCCCGGTCATGCTCTCCCACTCGGCGCGGGCGGTCTTGGTGTTCTCGTTCATGGTCTGTTGTCCTCCTTGTAAATAGTAGCTATGGGGCGGGGCTGATACGCTCAACCCCTCCGGAAGCGTTAGGCGGCTACCCTTCCACCGTTTCCACGGTCAGCCGGACCGCCTCGAAATCTGTAATTAGACCGCGGGCGCAGCTCTCAAAAATCGTTTGCAATTTCCCGGCCTTCCTGACGTTCTCCGCGGTTCCGTAGCGCTTCCAAACTTCCAGCAGCTGCCGCCGTTCCGCCGTGATAAATTCCTTTGTGTAGCGTTTCATTCTCGCCATCTCCTTAAAAGCTGGGCTGTAGCCGGATTTCCCACGTTCCGCAGATGTCGCCCGCGGCGTTCTTCCGGGCCTTTTTCATGGCCTTTTCAATCGCCGCCGCCTTGTTTGGTGCGCTCACGGTAAAAGCCTGGTGCTTGCCGCCATTGTCCACGCAGTGAAAAGAAAATTTGTAATTTGTCATCGTCTGTACCTCCAAAAAATTTTTTTGTTTTGCCTTTGCTTTACATATAGAATTATAATACTAAAACATGATAATATCAATATGTAATATTATACAAGAAAATGATAATATCATTGTAGAAATTGACAAAATCAAAAAATCGTGTTATTATATGCACAATTTCAGCGCGTGCCGGTAGACTATACAGCGACACGGGCACAAAGAGAGGTGATACAATGGACGCAAGCCGCGCAACCCGTCATTTGCTCGTTGATTCCGGCATCCGTGAAGCCGAACTTGCAAGGCGTATCGGTGTAGCCCCGCAGAATCTCAACACCCGGCTAAAAGCTCCGCAAAACTGGCGCGTTGACGACCTGGGCAAAATTGCCGCCGCCTGTGGTGCCCGTTTTGTCTGTGGGTACGAGACCGCCGCCGGTGATTTTATCGAGATCACCCCCACCACCTGAACAGCAGCCCCGGAAAAATGCGGGGCAAAACACGAACAGCGCCCCCGGAGATTTTCCGGGAGCGCTTTTTTCATGCCCGAAACCGGGCGGAAAGGAGAACAAAATGCAGCTTTTGCAATTTGAGGACATCCACACCGGCGGCGACTATATCGCCGTTGCTACCTCCGGCGACCTGTTCCGCGCCAGCTACAGCGAGAAACATAAAAATATGTTTTTCGCCATCCCGTCAACGTACCGGATCGCCGGATATCGCCCCGCCGGTCTGGTCGAGGGCGACCGCGTGCGCGTCCACCTGTACGACACCAGCGGGCGCGAGATCGTAACGCGCCATTTCGGCGACGTGTTCACCGTCCGCCGGGAATCCGGGCGGCTGGGTATCGACTGGAACACAGAGCGCAGCCCATACACCAGCCGCGGCGAGGTGTTCACCCCGTTTTACACCTTCGCCCAGTCCGTAATTTTTGAGCAGCTCGGCACCGGCGATAAATTCTATTGGGACAACATCACAGACAGTATCAAGCGAAAGGAGCGCTAAAAATGACCGTCTTTTCCTACATCGTCACCGCCACCGGCGCCGCCACCCTGGCGGCGCTTTTCGTTCGTCTGCTGGACCGGATCGACCAGCCCCGCAAGCGCTGAACAGCCGCGGCGCCGCCTCTGGGGAGTTGGGCGCACCAGCTCCACCCCATCGAGAAAAGTAAATTCGTTCCCTTGACACGGGGAACAGACTACACAACAGGAGGAACACAAAATGAACACCAACAAAACCGAATCCATCCGCTTTTTCTGGAACGGAATCAAGGTAAACGGCGGAAAACTGATCCGCTGTTACTACTTTACCGACAGCAAAAGCGACAGCGTGACCATCAGCGCCCGCGATTATGACCACCTCCCCCGCGACCTGTTCACCGTCAAGAACGAAACCGACCTTTACACCGACTACTTCGACAGCGACAGCGCCGCCCTGACCCCGGCGCACCCCCTCTATAAGTACGCCCGCGCCGCCGCGCTCAAGTCCGCCATGCGCGGCGAGCCTGAGTATATAGCCAAGCTGGAACAGGACGCCCGGGACGCCCAGCAGCCGGGCCGCTACCACTGGCGCAAGCCGGAGGACATCCGCGCCGAGATCGACCGGCGGCAGGCACAGCTTGACCGCAACGCCGCCGAGCTGGCCACCCTGCCCAAAGGCCACCCCACCGCCGCCGACGTGGAAGCCGTCCACGAGATGAACACCGCCGCCGAGTCGGCGCGGCTGGCGCGTGAACACGCCGAACAGCTGGAACGCCGGGAAAAGGCCATCCGCACCCGCAACGAAAACCGCGCTTTCATCGAACAGACCGCAGCCGCACACCCCATCAAGGACGGCGCCCCGGTCGTCACCGTGGAATGGAGCGAAAACGGTGCTTTTGATGATGGTATGAAATTCTCCGTCGCCGCCGCCGAGATCATTTTCAAGACGTTGGACGAGCAAAACCATAACGGCCAGGAACGCGGCTATGACAAAACCAGCTTTTCCATCACCTACACCAACGCCGACGGCGAGCAGGACACATATAAAGGCCGCTATGACCTGGGTGACAACGACGGCGGACTCATCGCCCACATTCGCAGCTTTGGCGCGTTCCTGCGCGACAAGGGCAATTTTGGCAGCGGCAAGCCCACCGACGAGGACAAGGAGACCGGCGCGGCCATCGTCACCGTGGCCGACCTGCTGGAACAGTACACCGAGGGCGGGCGCGTGGTCTCCGTCATGCCCGCGCCCTGGCTGGAAGAATACAAGCGCCGCAAGGCTGAACAGGCACAGCAGGAGCAGGAACAGGCCCGCCAGGACTTCGCCGACATTCTGGAATCGGTGCAAATGCTGACGGATGAACAGATTGAACACGTGATTTTCGCCATCAGCCCCACAGATAAAGAGAAAATCGACGTGGCCCGCTTCTTCCTTCAGGAGCTCAGCCGCCGCGACGAGGCAAACGCCCTGGCGGTGTTCCGCCGCTGGAAGCGCGGCGAAAATCCCGAACAGCCCGACTAAAAAATCCACATCCCCACCACGAACAGCCCGCCCCGGAGGTCACGAGGGCAGAAAGGAAACAAAATGAACGACCGCACCGCCGCCACCGCCGCCCGCTTCGGCATCTCTGAACAGTGCGCCGCGCTGCAGCGCGACCTGCTTACCCTCCCCGGCGCCGTCAAGGTGGAATTTGATCTCGATGGATTTTATGACCACATGGAGCAGGTGATCCTGCTGGTGAAATTCGACGTCGCGTACAGAGACTATTTCCGCGACCTTCGCGCCCTGCGCCAGGGCGTGATCGACACCGCCGCCCGCCACGGCCTGACCCGCACCCCGGACATTATCGAGAACTACGGCGAACACCTGTATTTCGTCTTTCACCACGATAAGACATGGGAACACCCCGTGACCGAACAGCCCGACTAAACCGAACAGGGGAGGCGCGCCGCCTCCCCGGAAGGAGGAAACGAAAATGTATATCACTTTCATGAAAAATGGCGAGCACCGTTATTTAGGGCCATATATTACGATCACGCCGGACGCGGCGCGTCCGCTACACTCTGCGACTTATACAGTACAGACAGAAAACGGCAAATTTTCCCGCGTCTGCGTTCCGCATTACCACATGATTACAACGGTTAAATACTAAACCAACCGCACCGACACAAAATGACCAGGGGGTAAAACCATGAACAGATACCAGCGCGGCAAAAATGCCGCCCGTGAACAGGCCATACAATGGCAAGCCGACTTTTCTGACCGTTCCATACCGTTGGCGGCCATCGCCGCCGAACAGCGGCACCTTGAACAGCTGGCCCGCCGCTATGGTCTAGTTCGCGAGTTCCGCGAAAACGCCATCATCTGAACAACGAAAGGAGAAATCACCATGCCCACCATCAAGAATCCCATCCCGGAGGCGACCGCCGCCCGCGCCCACTGCGACGCCATCGCTGCCAATGCCGCCGTTTTGAAAGACGTTATCACCGGCGACCCCACCAGCGACACCGCTACCAACGCCATTTCCGCCATCCGCCACAGCCTGGACGAGCTGGAAGCCTACGCCGAACAGCGCCGCCAGGAAAACAGCGAACAGCGCGACGATACCCCCTATAAGCACGTCTATTTCCGCCTAAACTCCGGTTATGTATGGGGCAAGGGAACGGACCAGGACAAGATCGAGAATTTCTACAGCGACATTCTGGGCCTGTTCGCCGCCGAGGGCTGGACCATCACCGAGCCGTACCGGAACGGCAGCGGCGCCACCGTCGCCAACGGGAACAGTTCCCTTTATATCCACCCGCAGGAGGTCAGCGGCTATGTCACCGAGGAATTGATCCCCGCCGTTTCCGCCGCGCTGGAACACGGCTGCACCTTCCAGCACTACGCCACCGACATCTACGAGACCGCCTACAACTGGACGGCGCAGCAGTACCGGGACTATCTGAACAGCAAGCGCGGCGACATCAACGCCGCCCTGCTGGAGGCGTTCAAAACGCCCCGGCGAAACCTCTATAAATTCGACTACAACGCCCTGCCCGTGGTCATCAGCAAATTCCACGTCCAACGCCTGGACGGCCAGAACGGCCATTGCACCGGCGACATCACCGAGCAGGTGATCCGCGAAATGTTCACCGCCCTTGTGAACACCGGCAAGATCGACCAGGGCGAGACCAAGAACGGCACCGCCTACCGCACCGCACCCCGGCGGCGCACCTGACGAAGAAAGGAGCCACCCATGCCTACACGGATCAAGACCCGCACCGCGGCCACGGAGCAGGAGCGCCAGCAGCTCCTCTCCGCCGCTGCCGCCCTCCGCACCGCCGCGCCGTACCTAAACGCCGAACAGCGAAAGCGCGTCTGTCAGGCGGCGAACAACTGTATTGAACAGCACCGCCGCACCATCCACACCGCCGAGCTGGCCGCCCTCATCGCCCAGCGCGACGCCCTTACCGCCTGAACACCACACGAAAGGAGCGCCACACCATGACCCCCGAAAAGCTTTTGGAAAATCTCTACGCCATCGCCTATTCCCTCCCGGAACAGGAACGCCGATTTTTCTGCTCCCTGGAACCCGCCATCGACCCGAACACCCACGGGAAGATCAACGCCGGCTACCAGCTGGCGCTCCTGGTCCGCGCCATCCGCACCGACATGGCCCAGCAATACAAGCGGGACGACAAGCGCCGCACCAGTGCCACCGCCTTGCGGCGCCTGTACAACGCCTCCGTTTCCAAGCAGAGCGGGATCCGTTCCCACTTTGCCGGCGCGTTTCTGGACGAACAGGGCCGCCAGTGCATCACGGACGGCTTTACCCTCCTGCGCCTGAACACGCCCTCCACCGCGCTGCAATGGGCGCCGCCGCCTAACGACCCTCACGTCTACGACACCATACCGGAGCTGCTGAACAGCGACGGCGCCACCGTCACCCTCAACCTACCAACTGCCGCCGAGGTACGCGCCAAGATCGCCAGCGACCGGGCAAAATACAAGGCCGAGTCCCACCCCGCAGGGGACACGCTCTCCACCTGCTTCAGCTGGGGAGACGGGTTGCCAATGGTCAACGCCCTTTATCTCCTGGACATTCTGGAGGCGCTTCCCGGCTGCACCGCCGTCTGCCGCCCCGCTGAGCTGTCCTTGGTCTATTTCCACAGCCCGGACGGCGACGCACTCATCATGCCCATCCGCAGGCACATCGCCAACAGCACCGACGAACAGGAGGAACAGGAATGAAAAACAAATTCTGCCCCTACAAAAAGACCTGCCGCGACATCTGCTACGGCGAGACCCCTTGTGCACTTGCACAAGCCTTTGACGGACTCGCCCGCAAGATCAACCGCAAGACATCCTGCATAGAATCCCTGCGTGCAGAAAATGCAGAGCTAAAGGCGAAGTTGGAGCAATCCGGTGTTATCTGACACCCCGCAAAACTCCCCGTTGCACCCCCGGCAAAACCGTGATAAAATTAAGCAAAAGTAAATTTTTGAGGAGGAACAGAACATGGAAATCAACACCCACGGCAGAAAAATCAACTTGGAAACATTGACCAACGCCTCCGACTCCACCAAGGGCCTCGGCTCCCGCACGGGGGAGTATGTGGAAATCTTTTATGACAAGTCAACCGGCGATGCCTGGTGCAAGTACCACTGGGATCGCGAGGAATGGACGGTCTACCAAGACAGTGATGTAGTCAAGGTCGGCATCGCCACCCGCTACAAGACCCCGCAGCAGATCGCGGACATGATCGGCAACACCCTGACGGAGGACGAACAGACCGAGCGCGAGAACGCCGAATATTTGAATGGAGGTGTGCAAGCGTGAACACGCAGGAGCTGATCCAGCGATACAGAATCGCCCTGAAAATTGACGAATACGGCCAGCCCACCGGGAATCTGGTTGTATACCGCGCTGACAAAACGGCTCTTGCTGCCATCAAAGCCGCAAAGCCGGAGATTGTTGCCGCCCTGCTGGCGCAGCGCGAATCCGGTCTCCGCGCCGAACAGGAACGGCGGGCAAAAATCGATGCCATTCCCGGACTGCGGGAGATCGAAGCCGCCCGCGCCGATTTGGTAAATTGGAAACTGGAATTTGACGCCAGCTTTGACAGCGAGAACGGCGGGGGCGTGGGCGTCCGTCCCAAGCCGAAGTATGACATGGACGCTATGTACGCCCAATATCCCCGCGCCAAGGCGTATCTGGACGCACAGGATTTCGCGGCGTCCGAAAACGATGCAAAATCCGCAGCCGGCATGAAAGCGCTGGAAACCATCATCAATGGAGAAAACTACGAACAGGCCATCGACACCATGAACAGCGAGTGGGCGGCTTACTGCGAATCCCACCTCTGGGATTGACCCCGAACTCTGCCTCGACGAGGATTGCGTCAAATGCTGCACCGACTTCCTCAACGCGCCTTATGACGGCTTTGACCTGGACTCCGAACAGCAGGAATAAAACAACGAACAGGAGCGCCAAAAACGCTCCTGTTTTGTCGTAATTTCCACAGAACGCCCTTGCTATTGCCGTCTGAATGTGCTATTCTGACGGAAAGAACAGCGAGGAGGCCAATACCACCCATGACACGAGAGGAATTTATTTTTGCCGCCCACAGCATCCTGCCCTACAGCTTCGAGGATACCAACGCCGCCCTGGACCGTGCCTTTGCCGCATCACCGGAGAAGCAGGCATACACGCCCCACGACGTACAGGCGCTGGATCTCGCCCTGCGCCTTTCCGGGGCAGCGCCCGAGTTGTCCGGCATCGTCATGGACGAGCAGGACATAGAGGCACTTTCCGATCCGGAACAGCAAATGACCGCTGCGCAGTTTATCGACGAGGCGGAGCGCCAGGGCTTCCCCCGTCGTCTTGCGGAGCTGGTGACGCAGCACAGTGAACAGGAGACCTACGACATCGCCGACCTGGACGGACTCGGCCTTCTCGATCTCGTCATCACCCCGGACCGCTACGATGACCCGGAGATCCACAAAATCATGCAGACCATTTTCTCCGTTTTCGACGGGGAATAATGATACATAAAAATCGAAAGGGGAACAAAACTATGACTACAAACTACACCTGCCCGGAGTGCGGCGCCACCGTTACCCAGGAACAGCTCAGCATCAAAGGGATGTGCCCGGAGTGCGGCTGTCCCTCATCTACCATCTACGCCGCCCAGCAGAAAAAGGACGCGCAGGAACGTCGTGAAAACGCCGCCAAGGAAGAAGCCGCAGCCGCTGCGCTGCCCAAGACCTCCGACATCAGATACAAAACCGGCGCCGCCAATATGTTGGAAGTGCTCGCGTACATCATCTGGGTATGCGGCGGTATCAGCGTCATCGCCATCGCCATCTCGGCCAGCCAGCTTCGTTATTCCTACTATTCCTCTGAAACAACAGGAACCACGCTGTTTTTCCTGGCGGTCGCCGCGGCTGTATCCGCGCTGTTTTTCGGCGGCCTGCTCTACGGCGCATCCAAACTGCTCATTGACGTTCACGCCGCCCGTGTAAACCTGGAACAGCTCAACAAAAAGAAGGAGGCGCAGCAGTAATGGCCCTCAAGACCTGCCCCCACTGCGGCCACAACGTAAGTGACCAGGCCATAAAGTGCCCCTCTTGCGGCAAGGACCCCCGTTATACAGACTTCCAGCTGGAGCAGCAGGAACAGCAACACAAGAAAAAGCGCAAAAAGACTTTTCTCATTTTAGGGGCGGTTCTCGCGGTCATTTTGGCGGTTCTCTGCATTATCTATATCCCTCGTTACATCGAGTATTCCCACAAAATGGAGGCATACTGCGAGGCGCAGGCTTTTTACGATTCCGGCGAATATGTCTCCGCTGTCAGATCATTTGAAGCCTTGGGAGACTTCAAGGATTCCGCACAGAAGGCATTGGATTCCCGGTATCAGTACATCCTTGGAAACAAGAGCCACACAGATCCTGTCACTGAAAAATATATTGAATACCTCACTTCAAAAAACTACCCCAACATCCAATCTCTCGCAGACAGCATCTATGGCTGGAAATTCAAAGCCTATGTTACCGACTCCGCAGCAGGTTATCCTGTATACGGCACATTTGGGAAGAACAGCCCTTTGTACGTTACATTTACGGCTTTCGGCGGGAAAAAGGGCGAGACGGTTTCTGTAGAATACTGGGTCGATTATTATGTATCTCCTTATGCTTCCAGTTTGGGATATTCCGATAAAACAGAAAGCGGCTCGATCCCTTATAAAATCAGAAATGGCGACATTTACTATGCAGGGTGGGAACACGGAATAGGTACGATCAAATACAACCGAGTAAAATTTACGTTTTATAACGCCGCTACACTCGAAACGCTTGCCATCGCTGAAGCCTATATCTCCGAATAAAGCAACCCCCGCACGGCATCAGCCGTGCGGGGGTTGCTTACTTCAAAGAAACATCCATTTCACAGAGGCGGCAATAGCAGCCGGAAACGCTACCGCCAAGATAACTGGAATCAAGCATCCTGACTGCCCCCCTCCAATCGGGACAAAACAGTTGCTATGGTTTCCTCTCCTGTTATATGTGCAATATTCATTCCTGGCGCACATCTTACATGTCTGTTGCCCCCGATTTGCCGGATTCGCGCGGTTTCTGAACCCGAACGAGAATGGCCTATACATCAAAACTCCACCCTTTCATTAAATTTTTGAAAATCTATATTGACTTTTGCCCGACAAAATGCTATGATACTTTTGCCAGACAAAAACAGGAGGTGAAGAACATAGTGTCTGCTGCCAAAATGGGTCGTCCTACTGACAATCCGAGGCCGCATAAAATCAGCATCCGCATCAACGACGAAAGCAAATCCACGTTAGAGGCATACTGTTCCTCCCACAACGTCAGCAAGACGGAGGCCATAGAACGCGGCATCTCCCTGTTGAAAAACGACCTAAAGTAAAAAACTCCCTCTTCGCGGTTAGTTTGCCGACCGAGCGCGAAGAAGGAGCCGCCAGCACCGCACGGGTGCCGTCTAAATCTCATTATAGACGCCGCCCCTGCGAAAGTCAACAGCTTTCCGCAGGGGATTTTTGCGCTCATTTTTGGAAATCCACCCTCGGAATCCCTTGACACGGCGTATAGTATGCTGACTACCAAAGATAAACCGAAAGGAGATTTTCACAGATGAACGACCTTGTGACCATCGGCAAAATCCAGTTCACTGCCAAGACGCTGGACGGCAAGCCTGTCCTCACCTTCCCCGACATCGACGCCATCCACCACCGCCCCGAAGGCAGCGCCAGAAAGCGCTTCAACGACAACCGCCAGCGGTTCGTGGAGGGCGAGGATTACTTTGTCCTTGACCAGCCGTCCGAAATTCGGACGCTTGGCATCCAGCGTCCCCAGGGCGGCACACCTCCCAGCGTCACCCTCATCACCGAATCCGGCTATCTGATGATTGTCAAGTCCTTCACCGACGATTGGGCTTGGGAAGTGCAGCGCCGCTTGGTCAAGACCTACTTCCGCGCCAAGGAGCTGTCCGCAGCCGAAACCAAGCCCACGTCCCCCAGCGAGATGTTTGCCTTGCAGGCCCAGGTGAACCTGGACTACGAGCGCAAACTCCTGGCGCTGGAGGAGCGCTTCGACACCGCCGACCGCAGGATCAGCGCCATCACCGACGTGTTCGCCGCCCCGCCCACCGACGAGGAGCACTGGCGGGACGTGATGAACCGTAAGGTTCGCCAGATGTGCGAGGAGTACGGCGTGAACTACCACACAACCATCGGCGAAATGTACGCCGAACTGGAGCGCCGTGCCCATGTCAATCTCTCCGTCCGGCAGAAGAACCTACGTGAGCGTATGCGTCTCGGTGGCGCGAAGTACGCCCAGCGTGAGGCCGTCAGCAAACTGGTGGTCATCTCTCAGGACGCAAAACTGCGTTATATCTACGAGGCCATCGTCCGGGAGAAAGCCGCCCAGCTTGCCGCCTCCCGCACACGCTGATTACATTCTGTATATCCATCATTCGCCCCATGCGACATTTATTCAATAGGAGGAAACCTACCATGACAGTCCGAGAAATCTGCGCCGTCCTCGAATTTGACGATGCCAAAAAGTCTCGCATCGATCTTACGTTCGGCGCGAACTCCGTTCCTTTTAACCCTGCCAATGACCTTGAGGTACTGGCCTACGGTGATTTTGTTATTGAAACCTGCCACATTTGGGAGGGCGGCGTTGAACTCGTCCTCAAGCAGCAGTTTGTCAAGAAAGGCGGCGCAGCATGATCCCCTCCAACATCCATCTTGGCGATACCGTCACCCGCCGCATCGAGGCCACAGACCGCAAAGCCACCGGAACAGTCGTTTACATCCACCCGGAGGGCCGCTATTACACCGTCGAATTTGACCTCGGTTTCTACAAATTCCGCGAGTCCTTCAACACCTGAAAATTTTTTCAAAAACTTTCAGAAGTTCCCTTGACACGGAGCGCATACTTAAAATTGCCGAAGGGGAGACCCCTTCCCCAACGGCTTCGGTGTACCCCCCGAATTATATAAGCCCTTCCGTAAGAAAGGCTGCGCCGGTCTTACATCCATTCTTCCGGCGTTCCCAGCGCAATTCTGGCAGGAACGCGATCACGGGGGCGCAAGCCCCTCTGTCGCACGTCAGCTCGCCCACCAGGACGTAAACAAGGTGGGGATCCGGTGTCGTAGCTCAGCTGGCAGAGCAGCTCATTCGTAATGAGCAGGTCGTGGGTCCGATCCCCACCGATACCTCCAATTCTACGTGGACACCGCGAGTGACGAGCGTATAGCGGAACAGCCGTATGGGTGATGCGAAGTCCTGAAGTAAGCCCCTCAAGCCTCGATGTTGTAATTGCGCCTGTGATCTGCTGGCAAAAGCGAGGCACGGAAAAGATCTGGCAGCTCGGAAAGACGAGCACCCCCCTCAATGCAGACGTAGCTCAGTCGGTAGAGCACGCAGCGTTCCCGGCGCTGATTCCCGGCGTTGGTTCGAGTCCAACCGTCTGCACCAGATCCAGTGCTCATGCGAAGTACAAGCTGAACGGGCTTCCGGGGATAGAGCACAAGAAGGAAGCAGAAACGTGTACCTATCGGGGCTAACCGCAAGCAGCCGACACGCAGCGGTGACAGCCGGGAAAGACCGGCACCCCCCCTCATGGAGATGTGGCAGAGTGGTAATTGCGTTCTGCAACTCCCGGCAGGAACAGCCGTGGGTGAGTGGCACGGGAGCACACGGCGCACGGAGGTTCGAATCCTCCCATCTCCACCATAGGCGTGACCTCTTGCCTCGCAGCCGCACGGAGCGTAAGCCTGCGGAAGTGGTCTTTCCTGTGCGCTGTACGAAAGCGGCAGGACGAAGTAATTTATGTATTGGCTGGCACCGGCTTTGTAAAGATGAACGGATGCGACCGACGTACCGGCGCAGGGCTGAAAAGTTCCGTGGTTGGTTCGGGTGCCGGCGTGTGCGGCGAAAATCCGAGGCGAAACCTGTAGATGTGGAAGCGGCGTGGTGGCGGCTGTCTTTGGACAAGGCCGCCGTGTAGGTCAGTAGCCATCCGCACCGGCACCCCGCCAACTGTGTCGCCGCAAAATTTGCAGCGTTAGTGTTCAACGGTCAGCACACCAGCCTTCCAAGCTGGGAGTGGCGGTTCAAATCCGCTACGCTGCTCCATGCCCGCCTGATGGATGACTTCCCCCGTCAGGAATGAAACCTCCGCATCTGGCAGCGGTGTCGCCGGGTCGAACCAGCCGGTAGCATGATTTGGGCGTGACAGCGAACGAAGGAACGCCCCATACCTCATCGGGAGGAGGTCATCCCCCTTTCCTCCTCCCGACTACGGGCGCATAGTTTAACGGCAGAACGCCCTGTGTGACCGCAGGGAAACGCCGGTTCGACTCCGGCTGCGCCCTACCCACCCCCATCGGGGAGGCGGGCATCCACCAGCCCGTCCTCCCCACTCTCTACGCAGGAGCGCCATTGGGGCGCTTGCACGGCACACACAGAGATCTCCTTTCTGCTGCTGTTGTTCGGACACATCAACACCTCCAATGTTCATGTTCTATTTTCCGTGCGCCGGCAAGCCATGCGGGTTCGACTCCCGCCTCCTGCTCCATCGGACGCGATAGGCGTCCGCGGTCCAGATAGGACCTCCTTTATAAATGCTGTGGCCGTAAGAAGCAGCACCGGGTTTTGTTCATTTTCCCCGGCTCCTGTTGGAATACAGGCAGGCCATGCGATTTCTCCTTCCGGGCGGCGCGGTCTGGGCAGCCGCGCCGTCCAACCCCCTGTGGGATTAGCTCAATCGGCAGAGCAGGCCGCTCATAACGGCCCGGTTCCGGGTTCAAGTCCCCGATCCCCCACCAGCCGCAAGGCGATAAACGTTTCAGTCTAAAATCTACAACAGAAAGGAGGCACATTCCAATGACCAAGAGCGAGTTCATCTCCACTCTGGCAGCAGCGACCGACATGAAGAAGGCCGACGTCGAGCGCGTGATCGCCGCCGCTGCCAGCACCCTTACCGGCATCATGCGCTCCGGCGACAGTGTGAATATCTCCGGCTTCGGCATCTTCACCAGCAAGGTCCGCGACGCACACCCCGGCAAGAACCCCGCTACCGGCGAGGCCATTACCATCCCCGCCAAGCGCGTGGCCATCTTCAAGCCCGCCAAGCAGCTCAAGGATGCCGTCAACAGCTGACGCGCCATCCGCAGCCATACAAAATATCCCACATTACGAGCCGGACGGCACACCGCCCTCCGGCTTGTTTTGTAAGCCATATTTCCGTTGCGTTTTGAATATCGGCAAATATGCAAACACAGCCAGTGAAAATCATAACACCCTTTGCAAAAACACAACAAATAACCAAAGACACAATTTGCGAAACTTCTTACGAAAAGGAGAAAACTAACATGATCTACTTCGACAACGCCGCCACCACGCCGCCCGTTCCCGGCGCATTTGGTGCCGCCACACAGTGCGCCATCTTCGGCAACCCTACACAGCGCGCCATCTTCGGCAACCCTACACAGCTCGCCATCTTCGGCAACCCTTCCAGCGCCCACGCCGTTGGGCGCGAGGCTAAGGCCGAACTGGAATCTTGCCGTGCCATCATCGCCGACAAACTGAACTGCGAACCGGATGAGGTGTATTTCACCTCCGGTGCCACCGAAGCTTGCAACTGGGCGGTCAAGAGCATCTGCTCCACTGCGGACCAACGCCGACGTTCCCTGGTAGCCAGTCCCTTTGAGCATCACGCCGTCACCGAGGCGGTAGAGCAATACAACGTCCCCAAGTACACCAAACTGGACCTCGCACAAATGCTGGTCAACAACGAAACCGGCCAGCTCTACGATGTCGAAAGTCTCTGTAAAAAGGGCGGTCTTGTTTTCTGTGACGCCACCGCCGCCGTAGGACACATCCCCGTGGACTTCAAGGCGCTGGGTGCGGACTACATGGCTTTCGGCGGTCACAAGTTCGGCTCCCTCAAGGGCATAGGCGCGTTGATCGTCAAGGAGGGTTGTCCCATTGCCCCCATGATCTTCGGCGGCGCACAGGAGCGCGGTATGCGCGGCGGCACGGTCTCCGTCCCCCTTGTCAGTTCTATGGCCGCTGCACTCACATGGCGCTCCCTCCACATGGCAGAAAATGAGAAAGCTATCCGCGCCGTCGCTCAGGAGCTTATCATTTCCCTTGGTTGCCACCGTGTGGATTTCGACATCAATCTGCCCGGCGGCAAAAGCAGCAAGGATTGCGCTCCCCACATCCTCTCCATCCGCTTCCCCGGCGTCTACGGCGCTGCCCTCGCCGCCGCCCTCAGCGAACGTGGCGTCATGGTCTCCACCGGGAGCGCCTGTTCCTCCGGTGACAACGCCGCCTCCGCCAACCTCATGGCCAGCGGCCTTACCGAGCAGGAGGCACTTGAGACCATCCGCTTCTCCTTCGACTGGTACAACACCCGTCAGGAGGCGGCCTATGCCGCCCGCATCATCGCCGATATTGTCCCCGCACTCCGCCGCGGTTAATTCCGAAAAAATTTTTTCAAATCCCTTGCACAAAATCCACACTTGCCGGTAGACTATACTATGACAAAATTCTGTAAGGAGGACACCACCATGTCTATCAGACCCGAAAAACTCAAGCAGTACATCTCCCTCAAGGAAGCGGCCCTCACCCTGCGCCCCGACTTCGCTGTGGACTGCAACGATCCCAAACCTGAAAGCGAAGCCGCCACAGTTTCCGTTGTGCTCCATACGCCGTTCATCGGTCTGGACAAGGCCAAAACCACCATCGCTTCCCTGTTCACATTCTGCGACACGTTCATTGTCGCCGACAGCGATGTGATCCACAATATCGTCCGCTTCACCTTTGGCGTGGACGGTATGCAGAAGGAGGAATGACCCCATGCTCGTCACCAACGTGATAAAGCGCGAATACCCCTTCACCGTCCGCCGCAAGCGGGACGGCGAGATTATGACCATGCTCATCACCGCCGAAAGTGAGTCCGCCGCCCGCCTCCTGCTCCCCGACACCGTGGAGCTTATGGAACCCCGCGAACCCCACAGGAAGGAGGAATGACCTATCCCGAAAACAGCTGCCGCCGAGAGAAAGCTTTGCGCCGCAACGGATTCCTACATCAAAAACTGCGCCGCCACCGGCGCGTCTCCCCGCACCGTCGAGGCGTACACCGCCACACTGGAGAACTTCGTCAACTTCTTCATCGAGTCCAAAGAGAATTACGCCGACCCATCCTACGCCACCATCCTTTTGTGGCGCGACAACCTGATCGACAGCGGCTGCAGCACCTACACCGTCGCCCTCTACGTCAACCGGCTGCGTACCTTTTTTGACTACGCCAGCGACCCCGAATGCGGCGGCTGGTACGCCAACAATCCTGTCTCCCGCCGCCTGACGCCCGACACCCGCAAGACCGCCCGCCGTCCCTATGATGTCCTGCTCACCGACCAGCAGGTGATGAAGCTTTGGCGCAACGACAAGCCCGCCACCGCCAAGGCGAAAACATGGCCCCGGAATTACGCCATCGTCATTATGCTTCTGACCACCGAGCTCCGCAACGCCGAGCTTCTGGACCTCACCCCGGCGGATCTCCATTGGGAGGACGGCGAGCTCTCCGTCGAGAGCGGCAAGGGCAGTAAGTTCCGCCGCATCGAGTTCCCCGACATTGCCCAGTCCGCCGTCCGTATCTATCTGGCCAGCGGCATCCGCCCGAAGGACCTCCCCGACACCGCACCCCTGTTTGGCAACACCGCGCCGAAGGGCTCCTTCGGCCCACGCACCGGCGAGGAAAGCCGCCAGTGGCAGCGCGGCTCCCGCCAGTGGCTCTCCACCCTTGTGGAATCCCACGTCAGGGCAGTCACCGGCGTTCCCAACATCCGCAGCCACGACCTGCGCCATGTAGGTGCCCGCATCGACCTCAACGCCGGTATGAAGCAGGAGGAGCTCCAGTCTAAGCTGGGCCACACTAACCCCAACGTCACCCAGCGCTATTCAGGCCGACTTCTTTCCCGCACCGGCAAACGCTCCGCCGCCCTGGTTCTCGAAGCCCGTGAGCGTCAGGCGGACATCAACGCCAACATCCTGGCCGGGAGCGTGCAAAATGTGTAAAAATTTGTCACCCGCCATTGACGCGCCCGCGCGTTCGTGCTACAGTAAATATGGTGTAACCCTCCTCCAACACACGGGTTGCATCTACCGCTTTGCAAGTCCTCCCGCCGTCGAGTGTTACCCCCCCTTCACTCCCGGCGGGAGGCATCTTTCTATTTCGCCCGTAAACGCCCTTTGCGGCGTTTCTTTTTTACCCGTCAAACTACCATCCTGTTAAAGTAGAAAGCCCCCTGTGACGCTCTGTGCGCCGCAGGGGGCTTATTCTTATTTTTCCGGTCGTTTTGGTCTATCGCCTTGTGCGCTCCGAGGTCATTTCACTTTTCGACTTTCACAATAAAGCCGTCAAAGCCCGCCGCCTTCAATTTCTTCAACTGCGCCTCGGCGTTGGCCTTGACCCGGAACGCGCCCACCTGAACCCGGTACAGGATGTTTTTTTCAGGCTCGGTTTTTGGCTCGTCCACATACGCAATACCGAGATATTCGCACAAAGCCCTTGCGTCGGCCTCTGCGCACTCCTTCATGTGCTCGTGGAACCACTTGGCATCCTCCGGGTTGTCGTGGAAAACGTGCTCCTGGTACACAGCGGGGGCGTCGGTGTCCGACAGCTCGTGCAGGTCGCTCCTTGCCACAGTCTTGCAGCTATACGGATAGATCTCCGATCTATGCTGTACCATCAACTCCGCCAGCTTTTTGCCGTTGCTGCTTCCGGGATAGTACATAGAGGAAAAGCCCTTGGCCGTTCCGCTGCCGGTTTTGCCGTCGGTGCTGGCGTTGGTGTGCGACACATAGTATACATCCGGTTTCCATGCGTTCCCGGCGTTGATGTTGTTGTACATGATCTGTTCGCCGTCCTCGCCGTCCATCGGGGTTCGGCGATACCCGCGCAAGGTGTCAATGCCGCAGCGGTTCAGGATCGGCTCCAGGATGTCGATGTACTCATTGTTCTCCAGCGCCTCGTAGCACTGCTGCCCATCCTCGCGAGGATAGCAGCACTCGTTCTGGCGGTGCATAGCGGGGGAAAGATACACCTTCGGCTTGTCCTCGTCCACTTCCGTGTAGGCCGGATAGCCAAACGTCCAACTGGATTTTACCGTGCTGTACGACTTGGCGCACACGCTGCCGCCGTTTGCGACCACGCCCTTTGCTTTGGAGGTGTTCCCTTCAATGGTACTGAATCCCCCGCCATTCACGGCTGTGACAATGCCGGTGTGATCGTCCCCAAAGAATACCAGAGCACCTACCTTCGGGGTGCTGCCCAGCTGCCCAGCATCGCGGAAATACCGCTTCAGGTAGTACACCCCTGCGCCGAGAGAATCCTCCGGCAGGAGGAGCAACCGTTTCGCCTCGTCAACGTCGAATGCCTTGATAAACCACCAGGCCAGGGAAACCGTGCACCACGGGTACCCCTGCTTTGGCCCGTTGTAAAAATGTGGGATGGCGTCAATGTCCCGTGCATACTTGGTGTAGTTGTTGTACCCGGCGTTCTGCGTCGGGCTGTCAAGATTGCTGTTGGTGGCTTTTTCCGGGTATCCGATTTCTGCCGCCGCGATCTTGATGACCTTACTAACGGCGCTCATATGGCCTCCTCGTCGTTAGTCGACTTCATCTGCTTAAACACCTGATTAACACCGGTCGCCGCCAGACCGCTGACGATACCCACAGCCGCGCTGGTGATGTAGTCCTGCGCGGGATAGTCGGGGATGATAAACATACCCACCACGCCCAGCACAAGGCCGCACACGCCCATGATGACCGGGATCCACTTGTCGTTCAGCCCGCTGGCCTTAACAGCCATGCCGATGAGGTAGCACACGACGGTGATCGCCGCCACACTTGCAATGCCCAAAGATGCAAAATCCATATTGTTCTTCCTTTCCGGCTTTACGCCTCTCGCTTGATGGGCAGTTTCCTTACTTCCTCCATGACCCGTTTTGCGCTGCCGTTGCCGCCCATCTTTTCATACGGCTGGTACAGATAGTCGTTGAGGTTTTCGTACTCGTCCTGCGTGATGTACCCTCTCGTCACGTACACCATGCCCAGATGGATGATGCGGTCATGCGCCAGGCCTACCAGCATCTTCCGCTCTGCGTTATTCTTGTCCGCCCGCTTCGATACCAGTGCCCACAAACCGCTGCTTGTCAACACCGCTACCGCCAGCGGTACGGCGATCTGCTGTACCCACGGTTCCATTCGCCGCGTTCTCCTCTCAAATTATTTTTGCACCCTCGACACCCTTCGACCGTTTCTGACACGCCACCTGTGCTATCCTGCTTGCAGAAAGGAGGTGTTACCATGCCCGAGTATTTCACCCTGTTTAACGCCGTCACCGACGCCATTGCACAGCTTGAAAAGGCCGTTGCCGCGCTCAAACAGGCACAGCTCGATGCCGAGGAAGCCTACATCCGGCGGGGGGAGTAATTCTCCCCGCCCTTTATTCTGCGTACACGCTCTCGATCAGCGCACACAGGTCCGTGTACTGCTCGTCCGTGATGCGCCCCACGGCGTAAAACACGTCGCACTTCTGCTGTGCCTCCTCACGGGTCTTGTAGAACCGCTTGTTGATGAGCTTCGTCATAATGTTGTACATAGTCGTTCTCCTTTCAATTTGTTGTTACGCTTCCTTGTGCAGCCGGATGCACACGATGCCCGAGCCACCAGTTCCGCCTTGCATGAGCCTACCACCGGCTGTATCATAATAACCAGCTCCGCCGCCGCCTCCGCCGCCGGTATTGGCCTCCCCGGAATAAGCAGCTGCATGAGGGGCCACACTCCCATCGCCGCCACCACCTTCTCCGCCAGCACCAGCACCGGTTCCACTTCCGCATTTCCCGCCACCGCCGCCGCCTGCATACAGTTTCCCGGTTGCCTCGTCAAACTCGCGTGTGGTTGTGCCTTGACCGGTTCCGCCGGTGCCGTATGTAGTTTCACCATTGCCACCATCACTACCGCCAGCGCCACCAGCGGCGCCGGTACCAGCGCCGCCTCCGCCTCCGCCGCCACTTCCACCAGTTCCTCCGGTAACTTTCGCGCCTGATACTTGTCCGCCGTTTACCGTATAGCCGAAAGCAGATGTATCCCCTCCAGGGCCTCCAGCAGTGCTGTATGTGCCGCCACTTCCGCCAGCGCCTATGACAATGGAATATCCCACGCCTGCACGGGGCACGAAGTTTGTCAGTGTTTTGGTGTAACCACCAGCGCCGCCGCCACCGCCATAAGAAGCGTTTTGCGAACTACCGAATGTGCCGCCTTGTCCGCCTGCACCGCCTCCCACAAGAAAAGCGTCTATCGCTGCCTCCTTGTTAAAGGTCAGCACACCCGTAGTCAAAAATTCCACAACACCATCGTCTAACCGCTCGTTGTACGTTCCGGTGTATTCAAACTCTAACCGTTTAGCAACACCCCCCCCCGCAATTAACGCTTTACCGATAATAATGCTCATCCGATAACCTCCATATCCGCCTGATAGATGGTTTCCACAGCCTCGCCCAGCTGCTGCGTCAGGCTATCTATCTCGTTGTTGGCTTCCTCCAGTGCCGTCAGCACCTCCTTGCCGTCACGGTAGAACTTGCCCTCCGTGTACGTGTCCCCAATGCCCACCGGCCTGTCACCGGTGTACACAGCAGAGGGGAAGAACTGCTCGTTCCGCTTGTCCATTTCGATGATGTTGGTCACTGTGCCGTTTTCCACTAATGCGTATCTCACTTAATCACGCTCCTTTTGTCAGCGTCACAAACCCCTCTCCGCTTACGATGTCGCCGAAAGAGGTCGTGCCGCCCTCGCTGCCTATCGCCACGTCGTAGGTGCCATCCAGCACCGCCGTGGCGCTTTTGCCGTCTTCTGTGGTCACTGTTGCCGGGGTAGGTTTGTCAAAGGTCGCCTGTCCGCTTTCCAGCAGCACCACGCCCCCATCGTTTCTCATGCTGTGCCTTGCCGTGTAGCTGACCGGGAAGTACACCGTCCCCCCGCCGATACCCATTGCGATGGGTTTTCCTGTAATAGCCATGCCAGCACCTCCTACGCCTGCTTACTCGCATTACTCGCAAGCCATGCCCGGAACTCGTCGGAAGCGGTTGCACCTGCGGGGAAGGCCAGATATTTCAGGTTATTCGCCCCCCATGTATTAGAAGAATAATAGTAAATTATCTCGTCAACAAACGCATTAAAAAAGATTAGTTGTCCATTGATTGTATTGTTTTTAACGCCTGTAAAGCCTCTTTGTGTTCCCGTTGCAGTTCCGCTAGCGTTAAAGTTAACGTTTTCCGAAAAAGCGTTCTCCGGTGCATACAACCTCTCATTCAGCACCCACGTCCCAGCCAGCTCCGGCAACTCCGCAGCGTCACGGAAACACACGATACCGGAACCACCGGAAGCGCCTTGTATTGCACCATAGCCAGAGGTTTCAACACCACCGCCACCGCCGCCACCGGTATTTGCAATGCCGGCTGCCGGTGCTTGCGTTCCTTGCCCAGCTTGATAACTACCAGCCCACGCGCCGGAACCGCCGCCTCCAGCGCCGCCCATACTCACAACCGGTGTGGCGCTCACAAAGTAGCGTCCACCGCCGCCGCCGCCCGCGTACAACTTTCCGGTCAGCTCGCCAAACTCTCGCGTCGTGGAACCCTGGCCAGCTCCGCCGGAGCCGGTTGCGCTATCTCCATTACTTCCGTCATTTCCTCCCACGCCACCATAGGATGCACTTACAGCGCAACCGCCGCCACCTGAACCTCCGCTTTGCCCATTTCTGTTAGAATTGCTTGAACTAAATCCGCCACTGTTGCCACCCGCTACTGTTATAGCAGAACCAAAACTTGTGGACCCACCTGGCGTGGACAGCGCAGTGGAGCCGTTACCTATGGCAATATCGTATGAACCGGATACGCTGAGTTTTTTAATAGTGCGCGTAAATCCGCCACCACCGCCGCCACCGGCGTCGCTGCTCGAAACTCTGGCTAACCCTCCTTTACCACCGCCACCGACCATAAACACATCAATAACCTTCGGCTCAAGGAACACCAGCGTCCCGCTCGTCAGCAGCTCCACAACCCCATCTTTTCTGACCACGTAATCCCCCGTGTAGGTAAACTTCAACTGCGGCTTACCCCCGGCACAAACAGGGGAACCACATATACTTGCCATATAAACCTCCGTTCCCGACCTCCGAAACGGAGGCCGTGTTTATTCTTTGTGTAGCCTGATGCACACGATACCCGAGCCGCCAGCAGTTCCTTTACCGCCGGGGCTGGAACTACCAGAAGATCCTTTCCCGCCACCACCGCCGCCGCCAGTATTGGGAGTAGCGTCAGTTGTAGAATTACCTTTTGCGCCGCCTCCTTCACCACCAGCTCCCGCAGTTCCAAAGCTTCCGTATATTCCTTGACCACCGCCACCACCACCGGAATACAGTTTTCCGGTTGCTTCGCCAAACTCTCGCGTAGTGGTTCCTTGTCCTTTTCCGGGGTTTCCGGTTGTCGGATATCCGACATTCCCACCATCCGATCCGTTTGACCCGCCATCTCCGGCGTTCGTCTGACCGCTTGCGGAGACGCCTCCTTTTCCGCCTCCAGAACCCCCGGCGGCAACAGTTCCACCTGAAACCGTATAGCCAAAAGCCGAAGTCTCACCGCCGGGATTTCCGCCTCCGGTGCCACCGGCGCCAATAACAACTTGATATTCAACCCCTTTTCGCGGCAAAGCATTTACGATAGTTCTTGTGTATCCACCGCTTCCACCGGCTCCGCCGTCGCCGCTGTATGATGTAACAGTCACACCACCGGCACCACCGCCAACAAGGAATACATCAATAGGGGCTTCTTTCTTGAACGTAAGCACACCGCTGGTCAGCAGCTCCACAACCCCGTCATCAAGGCGTTCATTGTACGTTCCGGTGTACTCAAACTCTAACCGTTTAGCAGTACCCCCCCCCCCGCTATTTGCGACCTACCGATAATTACCATCGTTAACTTACCTCCTTTACGTCGTACACCGTCACCTGAACGCTCAGGTCAGCGGTGGGCTTTTCTCCCACAGCGTAGGCGGTGAATGTTCCGTTGTTGTTGGCGATGTAGATGGCGTTGGTGCCGTCATCCAGCATCTGCTGTATCGCCGCTGCGTCTGCCTGAATGTCCACCTGACTGGTGGCCGTGCCGCCAGTGACCGTCACGCCCTGGGTGTAGGGGCTTGCGCTCCCTGTCCAGCTTGCCGCCGCCAGCGTCAGCGATAGCTTGTCCGTTATGTCCTGCTTGTCCGGGAACCCTGCGCTCATCTCCTCCACCTCGTTGCACAGCGCGTTCAGGTTCTCCGCGTTCAGTGCAGGCGGCGCATCGTTGTTCCATCCGGGGTTCGTGTAACCTGCCATATCGTCCCTCGCTCCTTTCGTCCGTCAATTTTTTGCTACGGTCCACAGGGCGTCGCCCTGCCGTATCAGTATCTGTGCGCCCTCCGCGCTCCCGGTCTCAGCCCACGGCACCGCGCAGATCAGCGCCTGCTGCCGCGTGTTGTCCTGCGTCTCGCAGGTGATCTCCGCGTTGACGAATACCCGCATCAGTTCGCCCTTTCGGTTTTTCAGGAATAAGGTGTTCTGCGTCAGCGCCAGTGCAAACAGCGCGTCCCGCTTCGCCAGCGTGTCGCTGTACTCCGCATTGGCGCCCACCTCGCCGATATAGCCGCTCAGTTCGCCGCTTTGGTACAGCTGCGGCACCATCTGCACCGTGGGGTATCGGGTGAAGTTTTCCAGCAGCGTCGGCCGGTTGTTGTTGCTCACCGTCCCGCTCTCCACGTTCAGGCTGAACCGGAATAGCTCCTCCACCCGGTATACGTTGTCGCCGTCCTCCGCGCAGGAGAGTATTGTCCAGTCCCACAAGCACACCGTCACCGGCTGGCTGGGCAGCGCCGTGGTCACAAAGGATCTCTCTCCCACGCCGAATACGTAGTAGGTGTACGTTCCCTGCGAGGCCGCCGCGCAGTCGATCACGCTGCGCTCCGCGTACCCTACGTCCGCCACGTGTACCAGCGACGCTGCGCCCTCCTCCCTGCGGTATACGGCCCAGCCCGTCAGCGGCTCCTCCGCCACGATGTTGCCCCCCCGCAGGTCTGTAGCAAAGTCCGCCAGCAGCAGCGTCCTGTCGCCAAACTCCGGTGTGTACCCCGCTGCGCTCATCAGCGCCGTCACCACCGTGTCCGTCAGCTCGCCCTCCTCTATCCACAGGTAGTCGCACACCTGTGCGCCAACCAGCTTCACGTTCACCACGGTCATGTCCGCTATCACCGCGTCCGCCATGTATTTCAGCACCGAGAATTGGCTGGCCCGGGGAAATAGCCGCACCGACGGTTTCAGACTCTCCGCCGGGAATAGTCCCCGCTCATACCGCCGCCGCACGTACAGTTTTCCGCCCGTCAGCGCCACCGTCAGCTCGTCCTCCGGGGCAAAGGCAGCGTTCACCCGGCCTATCTCCGCGCCGCCCTGCATAGCCCGCACCGCCGTTGTGCTCACCGTCACCGTCAGCGACTTTCCGTCCGCGCCGGTCAGGTTGAATAGCGTCGCCGGCAGCGTCTTGACCGTTCCCTTCCATACGATGCTTATGGGCGTCGTCAGCGCCATCGCTTCGCCCGTCACCGTGTCCCACGTCACCGTGGATCCGGCAGGAAGGTTCAGTTCCCCGTTTCGGATGGTGTATTCGCCCTCCGCCGTGCCTGGTATGTCGTAGGCGCCCGGCCACGACACCAGCACGCCGCTTTGCTTCCGCTTTACGCACGTCACCACCGCGCCGGTATAATTGCTGGCGCTGTATTGCACCGCGAACTGTACCCAGCCCGTGTCTGCCACCACGCCGTTGCTGGTCTCCACCCGGCACCGCACGGCGTATTCCTGCCCGGTGAATAAGCCGTCGTAGTAAAACGCCAGCTGTGCCGTCGCCACGTTGCCCGTGTCGTACAGCACGTCCTCCGTGTCCATTGCCGGTGCAAGCTGCCACCGCGCCCAAATAATGGGGTCTCCCTGCGCCTGCGAATAACTGGCCGTCCACGTCATCTCCTTTGCCGCCACCGGCTTCGTAAAGTCGTTGATGGTCAGCACCGGTGCGCTCCGGCACACGAATACCGATGCGCTCTGCTGCGTCACGCTGTCCGCGTCTGTCCACCACTGGGTGATGAGCAGCTTGTAGCTGTTCCCGTTGGTAATTCCTGCCGCAGCCAGTTCCGCCGCTGTGATGGTGTAGCTGAAAAACACCACATCGCCCTTGGCGTTTCGCCCGTAAAAGGGGCAGTTGTCCGTCCGTTTCCCCGAGTCGTACAGCTGTGCGCTCTCCGCCGTGTTGGCCAGAATTTTTATCTCAAACGCCGTCATGGCGTTCTGTCCGTCCACCTGCCAGGTCACGGTCATGTTTTGGCTTGCGTCCACCGTCCCGTTGCCCAGCGCTCCCAGCGTGGAGGGCGTGATATTTGTCGGCATGAAAAGTGCCATATCGTCCTTCCCTCCTTCCGTTTATGTCTTTGTCTCCGTTTTCAGCGGCCACACCGTCACCGTCGCCACAGGGAAGTCCGCCACGCTGGTGGCGGATATGGTCATCTGCCCCTCTCCCGTCATCGGGCGGGAAAAGCCTGTCACCAGATGCCGTTCCGTGGGGCTGCCCCGCTTGTCGTTTCTGACGATCGAAACCAGGGTATTTTCGGTCAAATGGAAGATCTGCCCGCAGCTGATGTCTACGCTTTTTTGCAGCACCGTGGACCGCTTCAGCTCCCACTCCGCTCTGTCCCGGCACATGGTCTCCGTTGCGTAGCCGTCCTCCTCTGTCCACACCGTCTTGCGGCCTATCAGCTGCACGTTGGTATCGCTCATGGGGTCGTTGTTGGTGGCTCTCGCCCCCGGCTGGCTGTTGTCGTCCAGCGCCGCCCCCAGCACGATGTAGTCGTTGTACACCTCGGTGTTCTGCGCCGTGTATGTCATACCCAGCAGCGTCGTCTCCCCCATCGAGAAGGCGTAGCTGACGGGCTTTTCACTGTCCAGCAGGTCGTCTTGACTGGGATCTATCCGCAGCCGTCCCGTGGCATCGTAGCCGATCCATGCGTTCAGCATCTCCGCGAAGCCCAATATCACCTCGGCGTATGTGCCGCTCCCCGGATCCACCTCCAGCGTGTACGGCGCGTCCACCAGATTTACTTCGGTGCCGTCCGTCAGCTTCTGCTTCTTGCCGTTGTAATACTCCGTGTACACCGGAGGGATGGAGTCTACCTTCCGCCCGTTTCCCCTGTCGTCCTGCAGCAGGGCGTTGATCTGCTGAAAGATGTTCACGTTCAGCTGTCCCTTATAGGTGCCCTCCAGCTTGCCCCACAGCGTCCCGTCCAGATTGGCCCACTTGTCCACCAGCTCGTACTGCATCAGCCGCCGTCCCGGTTCCACCGTTTCCTGCGGACTCTGTATCAGGAAAACGCCCTGCTGTATGTAGTAGTCCTCGCCGTTTGGCAGCACCAGCCCCTCGTCCAGCGCGATCTCCTGCCCGAACCACAGGTGGTTCACGTTGTAGTCGAACGCGCCGTCCACGTTCGCCAGCGTCACGCTGGCCGTTCGCCTTACCCCGTTTTGCAGATTTACCGTCAGCGCCCCGTCCGCAACAAAGGCGCCGCTGTACTTATTTCGCGGGTTATTGTCCACGAAGAACGCCGTGCTCCCGTCCGGGTTCAGAAAGCGCAGCCGGCACAGCTTCTGAAACCGGCCCTTCAGCGCGCTCAGGTACGCCAGATATTTTTCCTGCTCCGTCATGGCACGTACCCTCCGTTCAGCCGCGCTTACGCTTCTTCCTGTCCTCCGCCGCCGTCAGCGCGTCGCACTCCTCCTCCGTGGCCGCCCTGATCTTCCGTATGTCCGGGTTTCCCTTGCGGTACTGGCTCTCGCGGGTGACATAGTACCGTCCCGTGATCCCGATTATTGGTATCTCTCTGCCGCTTTTCATCACCAGGATGTGCCGCGTCTTTTTCGCCATAGTCCAGCCGTCCTTTCTCACATATTCCGTCCGTCCGCGTACATGAAAACCATGTGGTTCCCAGCGTTCTTCCCCTCGCCGAATACCAGCACCACCACCTGCGCTCCCACCGGTGCCGCCGCCATCGTGCTCACATAGGGGAGAAAACTCTCCGTTTCGTCAAAGGGTCGTTTTACGCCGATTTTCCCGTCTGCCGCCGCGGTCGTCACCTGCGCCCGGTACTGCCGCACCATATCCGTTTGCGTCTCCCGCACCCGCCGCACATAAAAGTTGTCCCACAGCCGCTTTGCCAGCTCCGCCAGCGTCTTTGCGCTCTCGTCCATGCTCTTATCCTCCGTAGGGCTTCACGTTGTGCGCCATCCGGCACATCTGCGCCACCGTCAGGTGCTCCGCCTGCTGCTCCGTCAGCGTGATGCCCTTCACGTTGTAGGTGGGCCCGCTGTGGTCGCTGTAGCTGCGGTTATCGCTGTTCCCCGCCACGCTGCGGCTCACCGGCGTCTCGCCGTACAATCCGCCCAGCTCGTTCACTCTGGCCCGGAACCGCGCATCCGCCGACGGTTTCAGCATCTTCGCCGTCACGTCGGGCGGCAGCACCATCTCGTCGTCCACCGTGGCCTTTATGCCGCCCAGCCCGTGCAGCACACCGCCGCTGTCGTACTTCTTCCCCCGTCCCCCGCTGACGGCACCGATAATGCTTCCTGCTTTGGTGTCCTTCCACTTATTGAAGTTCGTCCCCTTTGAATTTCCACTATTCGGCAAAGAAATGTTGTTCTTGCCCAGGCTGACGGAATCCCAAAGGTTTTTCGACGGCTTATTGGATACGCTGGCTTTCTCAGATTCGGTGGATTTCCGCACACCTGTCAGGTTTCCGACCTTTACCTCGGTGTATCCCGACGCATTGCCGGTCGCGTCCCGTTTGACCTCTACCGGCGTACCACCCGCCGTGATCGTCACGCCTGCCGCTGCCGCCCTTGCCGCCAGAACCCCGTTGGCCCAATCCCGATAGTTCTGCACGCTCTGATCCAGCAAAACTTTCTCTTGGGCCACCGTTTCACCCAGCGCGTTGATGTATTCCTCCAGCGCGTCAATTTTCAGCTGGTACGCCGCCTCGATGGCCTTCTTCCTCGCCTCCAGTTCCTCAATGGCGAGGTCCAGCTCCATCTCCCGCTCATAGTCCCGCAGGTCCTTCTTCGCGTCCGCAAGGTCCTCCTCGGCCTTCTTTACCTTCTCCGGGTCCGCGATCCACTCCCACTGCCCGGACTCGGCGTTGTACATCCGCACCGTGCGCTCGTTCCGGGCGTTCAGCAGCGCGTCCTGCTTCCGCATGACCTCCAGCCGCAGCTCCTCCAGCTTCTCGGCCCGGTCTATCTCCTCGTTCTGCTTCTTCAGCGCGTCGATCTGCGCGTCTATGGCCGCCAGCTCTGCGTCCCGCTGCTTTTCCAGCGCATCGATCTCGTCCTGATACTTCTTTTTCGCCGCGCTGCTGCCGGAAGTCCCGCCGCCGCTGTATCCGCCTGTGCTTCCGGTGGCGTTGTTCCAGCCGCCGTTTGGCGCTGGGCCGGTCAGCTTGTTCCACGCCTTGTTCGTCAGGTAGGATTGTGCTTCTTCCAGCGTCTTGAACTTTTTGTTGGCGACCAGCACCATCGACTGCTGGTAGATCCGCCCTGCGTTCAACAGGTTGCCGTATGCCTGGGTGGTATATCCGATGGTAGCCGCCAGCGTCCGCAGCGCACTGATCTGCTGACTGAAATTCAGTTTTGTATTGCTGGCCGTGATCTGTGCCGCCACCAGGTCGTACAGTGCTTTACCTGTATACCCTGCCTGCTGTGCTTCCGCGATAAGGCCGTTTACCAACACGGCGCTCTTAGCCTGCTGCTGTTGCTCCGCATTCATCAGCGCCGTCAATGCGTCTTTTTGAATGACGTAACCCTTCGCGGTCTGCACCGCCTGGCTTTCCAGCTCTGGGTATAGTGAGATCAGCTTTTTATACTGTTCCTCGGTGATATAACCCGCCTCTGCCAACGCGGAATAGCTTTCAATAAGCGTCTGCCCGTCATCGACCGCGATCTCCATCGCGCGGGACATATCGTTGTATGCTGCAATTAGTTCCCGCTGTTCGGCTGTCAGCGCCGTTCCGCTTTGTTCGAGCAACTGAAGCAGCTCTACCTGTTCGGCGACCTGTGGATTGATGAGCTCATATTGAGTCATCTGCTCCTCGGTCAGCCGTCCCTTCTCTTTAAGCGCGTCGATGTATTCCTTCAGCGCATCCGTGGTCCAGCTATACGCTTCATCGCCGGAGTAAGTGTTGCCGTATTCGATCTCTCCGCCGTGCTCCAGCTGCGCTGTGCGCTGGTCGGTCTGAATGCTGAAGCCGGACCCGGTATCTTTTTTAGCGCGCTCAATGCGTTCCTCTTTCAGCAGTTCGATCTGCTCTTCAAGTTCTGCGTTTTCGTCCTCAAGCGCCTGCCGTTCCTTGATAATGTCAGCAGTGCGCTCATTCCACGGCATATTGCTGATTTCTTCCAGCCGAGTCTTGTTGGTTTGAAGCTTGTCGCTGGCATCCGCGATTTCTGCATCAAAATCGGCGATAGACTTTTGCGCCGCCTTCACAACCTCCAGCACAATACCTATTGCCGCGCCCACGGCCATAATGCCCAGCACCCACGGGTTCAGCGATCCCAAGCTAAGTGCCGTCGCCGCTTTTTTTATGGCGTTAATCGCTGCCACGACACCTACCAGTGCCGCAGACGCAGCACCCGCCGTCACCACTGCACGCCCGAAGTCCGTGTCCAGCAGCTCCACCAGCCCGATCACGCCGTCCAGCGCACCCTTTATGGTGTCCGTCTCCACCAGGTTGCTGATGAACTCCGTCCACTTGTTGTGCAGTATCTCGGTCTTGCGGGTCCAGCTGTCCAGCGCGTTTTCCACTTCCTTGTCCGCGCTGCCCGCCGCGTTGGCAAAGTCTCCCAGCATGGACTCGTACATATCCCAGTTCTGGATCAACGCCAGCAGCTGCGAGGTACGCAGTTTGCCGCCGATGTCGCTGACCATCTCCATCAGCTGCTGCTCCGTCAGCAGCCCGTCCTTCATGCTCTTGGACAGACCGGCAATGGCTTTCATGGGGTTTATCACGCTGCCCGTGGCCTGCGCCGCTTCGTAGGCGTCCTTGGCATAGAGCTTGATGACATCCCGCAGTCCGGCGATCTCGCCGGTGGTCCACGTCACACCCTCGTCGATTTCCGTCTTGGTATCGCCGATGATATTCAGGAAAAGTGCCCGCAGCGCGGTGGCGGCCTCTGTGCCGGACCGCTGCGTCACAGCGGTGATGGTGCCGATAGCCGCCGTCAGTTCATCTGCGCCCACATGGGCCTGCGCCGCAATAGGCGCCACCTTGCCCAAGCCTTCGGCAATTTTTTCTATTGACGTTGCGTAATTGTTATCAATTTCATTTGCACCATCGAGAACCTTCGTCAGCTGCTCGATGCTGCCCTGATACTTGTACGCCGCGTCCATAGAGAGCAAAAACTGCTGTGCGGTCTCTGCGTCCGTGTCGCCCACGATCTGCGTCTTGGTGGCCAGCTCCGCCAGCGCGGAAGCCTGCTCGCCGTAGCCTGCGCGGCTGAAGTTTGCCACGCTGTTCAGGTACTCGTCCGCCGCCACGCCGTAGGCGCTGGCGGTGTTGTATGCCTGCTTCTCGATCTTGTTCAGTTCCTCCGTGGTCGCGCCGGTGACTTTGCGTATCGTCACCATCTCGTTGTCCACGTCCTTCATGGTCTCCAGCGCTTCCGTGAAACTGCGCTTTAACCCGGCAATGGCGTTGCCCATCACCTGCCACAGTGCCATCTTTGCCGCCACGCGCCCGAAGCTGTCGCCCATCAGTCCGGCAAAGCCGCTGGTCTCTTTGGCCGCCTTGCCCACGTCCCTGACCTTCTCCGCCGCCTTTTCGCTGCTCTGCTGCGCTTGCTTTCCGGCGTCTTGGAACGCCTCCTGCGCGGTAGCGACATTTTTGGCCGTTGTTTTGATATTTACGTTGGCCTGCTGCGTATTCACGCCCAAAGTCACCGGGCTGCTCTGCAGCTTCGCTATCTCTCCCTTGAGCTGCGAAAAATCAGGTACAGCCGTTACTTTGAAAATCGCCATACGCTACCTCCAATCGTCCTCGTCCCGTATCATCCCCATGTCCCCCACCAGCCCCAGTGTGGGGTCCGCTCCGTTCATGGCCCGCACCAGCGTTTCCTCCGCCCTGCCGCCCAGCATCTCCTCCACAAAGTTGCGAAAAAACGGTCTGTTCTTGGGCCGTCTGCCCCAGTTGTATGCGGGGTCGTTTTTCTCGATCCGGTTTATCAGGTCATCCCCATCCACATGGGGGTCTATGGGTTCTCCGTTGCCGTCCGTGGCGCCGCTGGGGTGGTACAGCAGCGTCAGGTTCATGCCGCCGTCCCGCTCGTCGGAGTACACCGTGGCGCTGGCGTTCATGTCCGCCAATCCCTTCGTGCCGCGTCGGCGCACATATTCCTCCGGCACCAGTTTGTCGTATACGTCCTCTACCACGTGCTCCCGCAGGCACTGCCGCATCTCCTCCGCCAGTGCGGGCCGCGACGCGCAGAAGGCGTCCTTCACCTGCTTTTCCAGCGCGGTCATGTCCTGCTCGAACCCGCTGAACTGTCCCACCAGCTTCGCCATTTCCCGCGCCTCCCCTCTTTCACATACGCCAATGCGCCGCTTCTCTCCGGTGCACTCGCGTCTGTCCCCCTCCCCCGCCTTGCGGCAGGGGAGGGGATTTTTGTTGTCGTCAGGCGTCCTTCACGCTCACCGCGCACTGGTCGGTGTAGGTCTCGCCCTCGTACACGAAAGTCGTGGTAAGGTCGCAGTCACCGGCAGTGGCCCCGGCGGAGATAAGCCCGCTGGCGCTCACGGTAGTGCCGCTGGGTGCGCCGGTCAGGCTGTAGGCGCACTTGGCAGGATCCAGAACCGCCAGCTGGCCGTTCTCCAGCACTGCCTGGGGCTTCACCTGCACCGTGCCGCTGACGGGGACGTTGATAACGCCGCCGATGGCGGTCACGATACCCGTCACTACCTCAGCGCCGTTGTCCGGCACGTACACGTACCAGCCCAGGGTGCCGCCGGCGCAGTCCTCGCACTTGTCGGAGATCACACTCTCGTCCGTGCTCAGTGCGCGGCCCACGATCTGCGTGGTGTCGTAGTTGCTCTGGCTGCCGGTCACAGTGGCGGTGTCCGCCTGCAGCTTCAGCGGTACGTTGATGTACAGCCAGCCCTGGCGGGTGCCTTCGTTGGTCTTGGCGTTTACGTTGCCGTACACCGCCAGCTGGGCGGTGAAAAGGCCCACCTTGCCGTTCATGCCGGTGGTCAGCTTGCCGCACATGGCGCTGAGCTTGTTCACGAAGTACCACACCTTGTACTCGGTGCCGCTTACCGCGGTAAAGCCGCTGACGGTGCCGTCCGCCGCGATCTCATAGGCGATTCCGCCCTGCTGGATGCCGGAAGCCTTCTTGGTCTCCTGCACATAGGCGTAGGGCTTTGCCATCGCATACTGCGCCACAGGTGCGCCGTCGGTCACGTCCACCTTCAGCACGGTGCTGTTTGCCGTCACCACCTGGCACACCGGGGCCACAGCGTTGTAGGTCACAGCGCCGCCCACGCCCGCCATCTTCGTCCGCAGGTCAAAGTTGGCCTGGGTAAAGTTCACTTGGATGTCCGGGTCGCTCTCGATGATGGTGGCGATGCCGTTGTTCAGTCCCGCACGCAGGGGATCCGCGTTCACCGTCACGGTGATGCTGCCCTCCTGGAACTTGTTGCTGCTCAGCAGGACCTGACCCGTTTCCATGTCGGCGAACTGCGCGGCGCAGATGCCGCGGGTATACAGTCTCGGATCGGTAAAAGTAATCATTCTGCTTTCACTCCTTTTTGATATAAAAAATGGAGGCAAAGCCCCGGCCTCCCGTTGGCTTCGCCCCACTTGGCGTTCCGCCCTGCCCGCTTGCAGGGCCTATTCCTTTCTCTATGCCTGTCCCATGCCCCGTGTCGATTCCTCCACGGGCCGCAGTGCCGTGTTGCCCTCGCTCACCCGGTCATAAAACAGGCTCGGCCACGGGTTTCCCCGTTTCCACTGTGTTCCTCTCGCCTCCGCGATGGTGCAGGTCATGTACCCCAATATTCGCTGCCACGTTTTTGCTTTCGTCTGTAGCTTCAGCACCGGCCACGACTCTATCTCCGTTTCCTCCGCGTGTTCCAGCGTTGCCACCGTCGCCACTCGTTCCCATAGGTCGCCGCTCAGTTTTGCGCCGCCGTTCATCTCCGCCAGCTCCCGCTGCGCCTCCACCAACTCCGGGTTGGCCTCCGGGGGCGTCAGCTCTATGCCGTTCTGCGCGGCGATGATCTCCCGCAGATACTGGAACTGCACCGGCGTAATGCGCCACAGCTCCTCTCCGTGCAGCACGAACTCCACCGCCGTCAACCGGCTGGGGTCTTTCGTGTCCACCTTGCAGCGAAACGCCTTCAAGCGCTCGTCCAACGGCTTTCCTCTCCCCAGCCGCAGGGAGAGCGCCAGCATCAAAAGCGCCCTTGACAGCAGCCCCACTGTCTCCTCTCCGCGCTCCATCGCGTCGTACTCCATCTTGTAGTAGGCCGCCAGCAGCGGCATCACAGCATACGCCACAGGGAGGCTCTGCTGCACGATGTCAATGCCCGGTCGCGCCAATTCGAATGTCTCCATCTCCTCCACAAGGATGGGGTACAGCGTCAGTCCCTCCGCCTGTACTTCCTCGTACCTGCGGCAGGCCCTTTCTATGCTCTGTGAGATCGGCATATTAACTCTTTTCCTCCCTCACGAAACACCTTTACGATAATAACCTTGACTTCATTTCCCGGCTCCAGCACCTTCTCCAGCCCATTGCATCGACAAACCTTTTTCCACTTTTCATCCATAGCAAACGTAGCCAGCTTTCCACAGTACGGGCACGTTGCGGTCTTATAGAAAATTACTCTGCTCATAATTTTTATGCTCCTTATTGATTATGCAGTTTTCTTATAAATTGATTCCCGCCTGTACCAGCAGCGCCGTCACCGCGCCGCCCAGCACCAGCCATACCAGCTTCTCCACCACGTCGTTCCACCGCTTCGCCGGCAGGTTCGTCAGTGTCTTTACGTCCTTCTTTACCTCCGACAGGTCATCCCGCATATCCTTTTGTTCCCGGGTCATCAGTGCTACCGAGGTCGCCAGTTCGTTCAGCGCTTTCTGCTCCTCGGCCAGCTCGTTTATGCGATGCGTGTTGCTTTTACTCCGCTGCTCCACCTCCATCAGCCGGTGGTCAAAAGTCACTTCATCCATTGCGCCGTCCTCCGTTCTCTCAGAATGTAGTCACGACGCTTTCTTCGTCGCTGTCCGCCCACGCAAGGCTCATGTGTACGCGCCGCCCCACGTTCATGCCCTGGTCGTATATGGCGTGGGATCCGTTGTCCGCGTGTGCCCCTCTGTCAAAGGTCATCACCCCGGCTCCGCCTATGTTCACACCATTCAGTGCCTCAATGATGCACTGCTCCATGTCATAGCTGCGGGAGTAATCGTCCGTCCGCGTGGTGGTCTCGTGTCCGTAGTTGCACAGTATGTCGAAGTATATTCCTACCGCCGCCGTAAAGGGTGTCTTTGGAATCACCCGCCCGATGTACACCTTTACCACCGTCTGCGCCATGCTCTGCGCCTGTCCCCAGTATTCCAGCGGGAATAGCCTGTACCCCTTGGGGTGCTTTGCCTTCTGCTCCTCCGTGTCCACCGCCGGTGTCTCGCCGTCAAATACAATGCTCAGCTTCTCCTCCGCCGTGGGCAGGGGCTGGGCCAGTGGGTTCGCCCCGTCGCAGCAGATGTACTTTATCAGCCGCACCCGTGGTCTTGCGTTGTCGTCCACGGGCGTGTACCCGTTCTTGTCCGGCAGGTCCAGCAGGTAATTCACGATCTTTTTCGGTATCTTCTCTGCACCCTTAAAGGTGCCGTAACCGGTTTCCACGCGCTCAAATGGATAGTAGGGGCTGTCGAAATCTACGTTCACGCCCTCACCCCGCTTTCCGTTTTTCTAATTGTTTCACATGAAACATTACAGTTTTCGTTGCGTTTTTGATATTTTTGCAACTTTTACTTTCGTTGCGTTTTGAATATCACTTTGTGCCCTTTTGCACCTGCTCCGCCAACTCCACCAGTTCCTTCATGCTCTCCGGCGTCATGGCCGCCGCGCTGCTCATGGCCATCCGCGCCACCACATCGTTCATCACCGCCAGATTGGCGTTGATCTCCGTGTTCAGCATCTTCTCCAGGTCCCGGTAATCCGCCAGCAGGTCATACGCCTTGTCCCGCAGGGCGTCGCTCTGCTTCTTCATCCGGTCTATCTGGTTGACCAGCTGCACCCCGCCCACCAGATCGTAGTCGTCGGCGCTCATCAGCCACTTGTCCTCCTCGCAGCCGTCGAAGTCCAGCCGCAGATACGCCCGTGCCAGTATGCCCAGCAGGTAGCGCCGTTTTCGTTGTCCGTTCTCCCGGTACATGGGCGGCACATCGCCCCGGAAGCGCTCCCCGGTATTCACCACAACCCGGTCGATGCACCTCTCCGCGCAGTGGCTCACGATGGCCGCCTTCTCCATCAGCGGCACATAAGCGTTGGCCTTGGCGAATACCTCCTTCATGGTAATGGGCTTGCGCTCTTTAATGCTGTTTTCCATCTCTCCTGCTCCTTTCAGATTCATAATGGAAATTCCCTCACGTATTTACTTTCTCCCTACAGCGCAGTGAGCAGTTCCGCCACTGCGCCGCGTTTTCGTACCGTCCGCTGTCCGGGCAGTGGTACTGGTAGCAGCAGAAGTCGTGCTCTCCCGTCTGCTTCCTGCACCGTATGATGATCTCCCCTACCTTCCGGTAGGCGTGCTCACATATCGGCTTTGCCATCGTTCTTACCACCCCTCCAGTGTGATGTCCGTGCTCACGCTCTTGCCCTTACAGGCGGCAGTCACCGTCAAGGGCTTTACGCTGCCGCCCCAGCAGTACACGGTGGCGGTGCTGCCGTCCACCTCCGCTGTGTAGCTGTCCTCCGCCGCCCCGGTGAAGGTCCATTCCACCGCGTCTCCGGTCTCCGCGCCGTTCTCGGTGTATATGGCCGTCAGCACGGTCTTGCCGTAGGCTTCCAGTCTCTCCACCGGATCCGTCTGCCAGTGTACGCCGCTTAAGCTCTCTGCCACCGTCACGGCATAGGTGCCGCAGTGCTCCTCGTTCTGCACCAGCACCGCCGTGATGGTGCACTCTCCCTCGCCCACCGCCGTTACGTTTCCCGTGGGGTCCACCCGGCATACGCTCTCGTCGCTGCTGTACCACAGATAACGGGTGGGGTGTTCTGTGTCTCCGTCCGCCGCCTCTCCATTTCGCAGGGATGCGGCGGTAAACTTCGCTTTTTCTCCCGTGCTCATGGCCGCCCTGCCGCTCACGTTCACCTCCCAGGTGAAGGGATAGGCGTTGGCCACCCGGCGAACCAGGTCGTCCTTCTCCCTATCCGGCTCCGTCATCCGCGCCGTAAACCGCAGCAGCCGGCAGCTCTCGTCGTCCCCGGTGAACTCCTGCGCCACGTCCGCGTAGCCGGTGATCTGATACGCCATCCGCCCCAGGATCAGGCGGCTGTTCACATCCAGGTTTTCCGTTTCGCCGTTGCGCTGTATGGTAATGTTGAAGTACCCCTGCATGATGAGCATGGTCTCCTGAAAGTCGTTGGCGTTGGCGTTCAGCTTAACGTTTTCCACCACCATCGGTTCCTTCAGCACGTTGCCGTACCAATCCAGATGGTTCCATGTGGCGTTGCACCGCCTTATGATGCCCCCGCCCACGGCAGAGGATATGTTGGCCGGGTTCGTCACCAGCCATGTGGAGCCCATTGTCTCCATTTTTGCGCCCTCCGGCACATATTCGATGCGCCGGTCTACAAACAGGATTTCCTTATAGTTGTCTATGGGCCGGTCTATGGCGTTGCCCTTCTTCCGCGCATCGGCAAAGCGTACCAGCTGTTCGCTCCACTCGTAGAAGTTGTTGGGGTCACTGTCCAGCCCCTGCACCCGGCACGCGGTGTAGTCGCTGGCGTATTTGCCGTATGCCTGCACGAATCGCGCCGTCGGATCTCCAAAGTAGGGGTTGCGCCTGTCGTTGTACTGTGCGGGGCGGTTGGTGGTCGCCTGCGGTCTCTCCGCCATCGCGGCGATATTGCCAAGATTGTTCTTTACGTCCGCCATCGCCCGTCACCTCCCCGTTTTACAGGAACTGGTATCGTCCGTACCCGCCCCGGCCTCTCTGCACCGTGTTCAGGAACGTACAGTCCTGCTCATACTTGTGCATCTCGTCCATCAGCCTTGCCCGGTTCTTCTCCTGCTTCGCGGCGCCCTCCTTCATATAGGTGCCCTCGTTCACCGTGTCAAAGCTCGCGTCCTTTATCTTCATTTGGTCGTTCAGCCAGTTGCGGAAGAACCGCTCGTCCCATACGCTTGCCACGCACAGTCCCAGTATCCGCTTCTGCTCCATTGTCAGCTCGTGACCAAATTCACCGTCTGTGTAAAAGTCCAGCGTGTAGTTTATTCCCGCCATGTCCTGTATGGGGAACGTCACCACGCCTGTTTCGGCGTTGTAGCTTGCCCCGGTGTACGGCACCGCCGTCATGCCGCCCGTCACATCCTGCTCCACAATGGCGCAGGAAAATAGCTCGTAGCCCACCATTCCGGTGTCCACTTCCGTTTCTCCCACCAGACTGTCCTCGCTGCTGGTCCAGTAGTAGTCGCCGTAGCTGGGCTGTACCAGCCCCTCACTCAGATACGCTCTCATCTGCACCGGCAGGGAGAATAGGGGGATGGCGTTCACCATATACAGGCTCATCCTCCGCAGGAACGCCGCCGGGTCGTTGGCTGCCTCCTCCTGCAAGCGCACGTCGTCGATGGCCACCATCGCGTGGTTCGATATGACCTCGCTCCACTTCGTCCCCATGTTCTCCCCTCCTTATGCCGGAATATAGATCGTTATCAGTTCTCCCGCCGTGCCGTCCGTCAGTGCCACGCCGTCCGCGCCGGTCGAATTTCCGCCCAGCCCCTCCACCAGCGGCGCGTTGCTGGGGTATGTGCTCCTGCCGGGGTACAGATTGCTGCTGGGCATCAGTCCCGCCTTTTCCGCCTGTGGATACAGGCTTTCCGACGGATACAGTGTCGCCGAAGGGAATAGCCCTTTCGTGATCTTTACAAAGTCTCCCACCTGTACCACGGAGCCGGGAGCCACCCGGTAGGTCGCCTCCCAGTCTCCGTTTCCGTACAGGTACAGGGCGTAGCCTTCACCCTCCGCCAGTGGGAAGCGCATCTGCCCGATGTTCGGGTAGGTGGAGTTGTTTATCTTCAGCCCCGCTTTCCACTTTTCCAGCGCTCCGGGCGCACCATTGACTTGCATGAACCGTGCCGCGCCTCCCTCGGCCAGCGGCACCTGCACGACGGAGACGCCCGTATAGGTCACGCCGTTGATCTTTACATCTCTCGCCATGCGTTTTGTTCCTCTCCGTCAGGCTATCGTCATCACGCTGCCCGCCACACTGATCTGCGGCGTTGTCATCGTTCCTACGATGGGTGCCCCTCTTTTGTCGTGGGCGGTAGCGCCTTTCGCCAGTGTGTTGGCCGTCACGCTGTCCTTTGACAGGTCCAGCTTCACCGCGCCATCCACCACGACCTTGTTTACGTTTTTCGCCATCGCCCTTTTACCTCGTTTCCTCCGCTTCTCAGGCGCCGATGGTCAGCGTCACGCCGCCGGCCTCGTTGTCCGTCTCGCTCACGGGGATAGCGTTCACCGTCACGCTGGACAGGCAGTTGTACCCCTCGTCGGGCAGGACCTCCTGGCTGGCAAAGGTGGGGGTCACAGTCTTGGCCTGTGCCTTCATGTCCTCGCTGCCGGACATGGTGCCCTCCACGCCCAGGATAGTCACACCCTCACGGATGTTGGTGGCGATGAGCTTGGCCTGCTCCGCCTCGGCGATCTGCACGGTGCCGCTTCCGTCGTGGAAGCCCAGAGGCACGGTATACACCTGCGCCTTGGTGGTGATATTGCCCGCCACAGCGCCGTTGTTGGGCATCGTACCGGTGACCTCCGCGCCCTTCACAAATGCGGTCTTGCCCAGCAGGATCTCCGCAGCGGACGCGGTAGCGCCGGAGGTGTCCGCATCAAAGGTACACGTACCCGTGATGATCGCACCAGTCTTGTCGTGGGCGGTAATGCCCTTGAGCAGTTTGGCAGGCACCACGCTGTCGGCGGTCAGATCGATTTTCACCTGACCGTTCAGAATTACTTTGTTGATGTACTGATTAGCCATACTCCACATCTCCTATCGTTAAAGTTTTTCCGCCGGCGGCATTGCTGACTTCGTACTGGGGTATTTTCTTCACCGTCACGTCGTCGTTCATGCGTTTGGCTTTTGTATGCAGCACAACAGGATTGTCCACCTGTGGTGTTACCTCATATTCGCCCTCGTAGGTGGGGATGATCTCTCCCCCGGTCTGTATCACTACATCCCGTATTTCTATCTCCACCACGGGCTGCCCCACCGGGGCGGTGCTGGCGTTGGCGTTCTTCTTCTGTTCCGCCGCGAACTGCTGCAGCGCCATTTACATCACCCCTTTGGACCGGCTTGCGGAGACGTATATGGTCTTGCCCTTCGCCCCCACCACACTCTCGTCGTTGAATTTTATCCTCGCCTGTACCGGGGGCGTCCTCCCGGCCTTAAAGGCGAATGTCTGCTCCTGCGTCAGCGGAAATAGCCACTGTCCGTTCTCCTCGTCGTAGCGCACCACGCCGGGGTACGTCCTCGTCAGGTTCCCTATAGTGATCTCCAGCCGCAGCACCATCTCCGGCGTTATCAGCAGTCCCCCCTGCCGCAGCACGATGGGCAGCGAATAGGCGTCGCCCTGCATCATGGCCGTTCCCTCCTTCCGCTTATATGGTCAGGGACTTCCTTTCTTACTTGGTGTCCTTTTCGTTCATGTCCTCGATAATGGTGATGAAGTCGCCCTTCTCGTGCCCCTTGCGCTTGCTCAGCGCGTTCAGTTTCACCGTGCGCTCCCGCGTCACATACCGGCTGCCCTGTCGGTAGGCGTCGGCGTACATCTGCGCCGCCATCACCTTGTGTCCCTCGCACAGCGCCGGGTAGATGTCCAGCAGCTCGTCGCCCAGCTCCACCAGCTTGGCAAAGGCTCTCTTGTCCAGCACTTCGCCGCTCTTGTAGTCCACGCCCAGCGCCTCGCGCTCCTCGTCCGTCAGGCCGCTTACCACCAGCAGCCACCGCTGCGCCATGAACCGGCGGTTCATCTCCGTCAGTATGCGGCTCAGATCCGGCTTCGGCACATAAAAGCTACCCGTCTTGCCCACGATGTTTCCGTACATTCCGCCGTCACCGAACTGCACCACGTTGTCGTCCGCCACCGGCGCCATCCACAGGAAATGTACCTGCTCCGCGCTGGTGCTCACCTGCACGATCTGCGGTGCGGCCTGCTGGGGGATGTTCTTCAGCGCTTCCGCCACCGCCTTGGCCGCCGCCTCCTGCATCATTTGCTGCACCTGCTCGGCGGTGTACGTACCCGGCGCGGCGGGCATTTCCGCGGCATCAGCCGCGTCCTGCACATTCTCCTGCGCCGCCGCTTTCACGGTGCTGCTTTCGTCAGGCGTGTCCGTGCTCTGCTGGGCCGCCAGCATCACCTGGTCGTCCTCGCCCTCCTCCGCCGCGATCTGTGCGGCCAGTCTGTTTCCGCTTTTTCTCTGCTTTCCCATGCTTTCTGCTCCTTTCAGATTCATTTCATGGTCTGTTTCTATCTGCCGCAATGCGTCAAGGCTCCCGCCGCTGCCCCGTTTACACGTCGGCGCATTGCATACCCGCGGCTTTGCCGCACATCCTTATGGCGGAAACGGCAGGGCTTGAACCTGCGCCCCTCTGATTAACAGTCAGATGCTCTGCCAACTGAGCTACATTTCCGTATGGGGCTTTTGCCCCCATAAACTCCCTTTCGGGCGAAAACGATCCAACGTTTTCATCTGGCACGGACGCGAGGACTCGAACCCCGAACTGCGGTTTTGGAGACCGCCGTTTTCCCGGTTAAACTAAATCCGCATATCCGGGGGAGGGGCTTTCGCCCCTTCCCCTGTGTGGTTTCCCTTACACGGTGAAGTGCGCGATCTTGGACGCGAACGTGGCCACAGAGTCCAGAGCGATGGTCAGGTTCAGGCCGATCTCGAAATCTCCGGTGCGGGTGGGATCCATCTCAATGGAGATGGGCGTGCCGCTGGTGTAGCCGATGGTCAGCGGCTTTCTGCCGTTGCCCGCCAGCATCCAGATGTCGTTCTCGCTCAGCATAGTCTCCACGGTGGTGTTCTGGGTGCCGGGGATGATAACGTCCCGCATGGGCATCAGGCGCACCGCCATGAACTGGCCCAGGTAGCCGGCCTTGGTGTAGTCGGCGCCCAGCAGCGTGGCGATAGCGGCATCCATGTTCACGTTGGTGGAGCCGGTCACGGTGTTGGGCAGCACCTTGCTCAGGGCCACGGTGCCGCCGGTGGCAAACACGTCGGAGATGGTGGTGTTGTTCAGCGCGGCGATCTTGTTGGCGCCCTTCACCCAGTTCTGGTTGTTGAAGGTGAAGTTCAGGTTGGTGGGGATCAGGCTGGTGTCCTCCGTGGCGGTGGTCATGGCCTCGTTCCACACACCCATGGTCTTGGCGTACAGACCCGCCACCATGTTGGCGAAGAAAACGCCGAAGTCCATGTTCGTGCCCACCAGCTGCATCCACTTGGAAGTGATCCAGCAGCTCTTGGGGGTGGGGTTCAGCGTGTAATCGCGGGAATAGAAGCGGTTACGCGGCACGCTGCGGCTGGCGCCCCAGCTGGAGTCCTGGAAAACGGGGATGTCGTTGCTGCCGATGCTCACGGCGTAGGTCTGGCCCAGCTCGATCTCCACGGTCTCGGCGAAGTCGCTCAGTGCCTCGGAGTACACGGCGGGCAGAATGGGGATGATGACCTCCTGCCAGATGCCCTGCAGCACGGCGTAAAACCGGGCGTTGCCGTAATACTCACCGCCATTGCGCTTGAACTCCTCCCAGCTCTCGGGGGCCTTCTTGCCGGTGCTGGCGCAGGCCAGCTTGGCGGCGTACAGCAGGCTCTCCCGCTGGAACTGCTCGTTCAGCTGCTTGTAGCCCCGGTCGTTCATGGTGCGCTGCACGGGGGTGTTCTGTCCTTTGGCGCTCAAAAGGGCCATCTTGCCCTTCAGGGCGTGTTCATAAAACAGCACGCGGCCCTTGGCCACGATGTCCTCGCGCTGGTCGTTTCCGTTGATGGCGAAAACCTCGTTGGAAACGCTGTTCAGGTTCAGCTTTGCCATTTCTTACTCACTCTCCTCTCTTGTCACGCGGTCACGGTGCTGACCTTGCAGGCCCACACGTCGTAGTACACGAAACTCTGCCCGGCGCCCTCGGTGAAGTTGCCGGTGCCCTTCAGCTTGAAGTAGATGGCGCCGGTAGCAGTGGGGGCGGCAGCGGCGGGCACCAGCAGGCCGTTGGCGATGGTGAAGATGGTGTTCTCGCCGATAGCGGTGCTCAGGTTGCCCTCACCGAAGCGGTAGGCGTGCTTGCCGTCAAACACGATCTCGGTGAAGGTGCCGTCCCGGCCCGCAGGAACGCCCAGCCCCAGTGTGGCGGTGCCCACGGCGTAGTTGTTGCCGTTGCGTCCGCCCAGCATGGGCCACTCGTAGGTGTTGCAGGCGTACACGCCTGTGTCGGCGTTGGCGGCAGCACCCGCAGCGTTCATGTAAAAGGCGTTCTCGTTCTTGATGCCCTTGAAGCCCGCACAGGGCAGCTGCTCGCCGCGCACCACCAGCAGACCAGCGGAGCAGTCCGCATCCGCATCGGACACCTGATAGCGTCCCGTGATGTTGCACAGTTCGTTGAACTCGTTGTTGGTGATCCGCGGCTCAAACGCGGTTTTCTCAATGTATGCCATGTTTGTTCACTCTCCTTTTCGTTTTACTTGCCGGCATCGATGCCCCACTTGTTCAGCAGAGCGTCCACACCCTCGCTTCCCTCGCCGCTGTTGCCGGCGATGTGCTCCCAGGCATAGGTGGTCTTGCGCTTCTGTGCGCTGCGTTTGTCGCTCTCCATCACGGCCTCGCCGCACACGGCCAGCACCGCCTCGCGCACCAGCTTCTCTCCCAGCCACGCACCGTCCTTGTCGCAGCTGTTGGCGTACAGTCCGGCCTCGATGTTCTCATTCACCGCCTTGATGGCGTCCTCCGCCACCTTTTCCTCGCGGTTGGCGTTGAAGGCGTCCAGCGTTGCCTTGGCGGATGCCTTGCAGGCACTCAGCCGGCGCTTGCTCTCCGCCTCCTGCATGGCGCTGATCTGCGCATTGGCGGCTTCCAGCTTGGCGTTCAGGCTCTTCACATCGCCGTCGGTCTCCTTCACGGAGGCCACGGTGTAGTCCACCACGTCCGCCACATCGGCGTTCAGCTCCACCTCTCCCACGCTCAGCACGATGTGCGCTGCGCAGGGCATGATCTTGCTGGCGATCACCTCTCCGTTGTCGTCAGCGTTAAAGGTGTAGCCGAAAAGATTGCCGGAAGCGTCCAGCAGTGCCACGTTCAGCCCGTCCTCGCTCATGGAGAGCACCTTGTGGTTGGGGAACTTGGTCTGCATCTGCTCCATCGCTCTCTTGTTCATGTTGCTTTTCACTCCTTTTTTTGTGTTTTTGTCGGGTTCCTTGCCGTCGCTGCCCTCTGCGGCTGTGTGCAGCGACGCGGCCCGCAGCTTCAATTCCTTAAATTCCTCCTGCATGGCCGCCAGCTTTGCGATGCTCGCACCCGGTATCGCCGGGTTTACCCTGTCGCCCAGAATGGTCACGCCTATGCCCGACCATTTGGTAAACACGTCCACATCGCCCTCTTTGTGGCTCTCCGACACCATTGTCTCGGCGGAAACGTCCATCGTGCCCTGTTCCACGATCTTCCGCGTCAGCTCCGGGGCGTAAAAAGCAAATAGCCGTCCCTTCGCTCTGAGCCATGTATGACCGCCCCTCTCCACAAGGGTAAAGTCCTTTTCGTCATCGGACAGCGTTCCCACGATGCGCTCGGCCGTCCCCTCCATGAAGGACTGGTACTCCTCCCCGGTCTTGGGATCCCGGCGCTTGCTCATGTTGTGTCCGTCCCCCACCTGCTGCCCCACATAAGCGATCAGGATGGGCTGCCCGATGAAGGTCTTGTAGTATTCTGCGAGGTTTCGATAGTCCCACTTGTTGCGGTTTTCACCCTCGCGCAGGACCCACAGCTCCACGCCGAACTCGTATTCGTTGAGTTTCTGCATCACCTTCAGCGTGCCGCTGGCGCTTACCTTCTTGGGCAGCGCCTTGGTTTTCAGCGTGCTCATTCGTCCTCACCGCCTTCAAACAGTTTTCTGCACCAGCTGTCAAAGGTGGCGCGGCTCATGCCGCCCTGGTCCCACATAGTCCAGGCATCCAGCAGCTTGCGCCTGTCGTCGGTGTTGGCGATCTGCAGCTCCTCCGCCTTCAGGGAAAGCGCGTTAAACTCCCCGTTCGCCGTAGCCCGGATAAATCCGCCCAGCGCCTCGTTTACACCGTCCACAATGGCCACGCACACCTCAAATACCCGATCCAGGTCGTTGTCAAAGTCCTCGTCCAGCTCCGGCGTACCCGGGTACATCAGCCGCAGGTGGTAGTCGTGGGGTATCTCCGCAAACTCGTCTATCCGCTCAGGCTGCTTGTGCTCCAGCTTGTGTATGGCATCCGACAGAAACGGCATACCCATGTCGCACAGCACCCGGTCCTTGATGTCCGCAAACCACTTTTCCGCGTTTCCGTAGGCTTCCATCACCCGGCGCATCGGCTCCCGCATAGGCGCGAACCGGGGATTATCCCAGCTGGCATATTCCTGTGCTCTCATGTCCTCACTCCCTCTCTCCGCAAAATAAAAATGGGGCCGCAGCCGGTCTTCTCCACCGGCGCAGCCCCATTCGGCTTTTCTCGCAGTCCCTTTACCGCGATCATTCGTTTTTCGTTCCCCACTGTCGCAGGGGCTCTCGCCGCCCTATCGGTCTGTCGGCATCGGCAGTGCCGTGCCTTTCTTTTTCTTCACCGTGTGTACGGTGTGTGCCTTTATGGCCAGTCCCTCCGCCGTCCGACGTATCTCCACGTCGTTCCCCCGGGCCAGCTCCCGGTTGATCTCGTGCAGGTCGTCCGCGGTCAGTATTGCCGTCATGCCCATTTCTTCTCATCCTCCACGCAACAGCGGTGTTGTTACTGCCCTTATTTCCGTCCATCCATGTCGCAAACGTGCATGAAGCACATTAGTGCTTATGCCCATTATTCTGCTCCATTCCGCTACTGTATGTTCTTCTCCCATCGCGGCTATGCGGTGGTTATTCCTCTTATTGTTTGCTTGTTCTATGAGTGTCGCCCAACGGCAGTTTTCCGGGCAGTAGTTGCCGTTTACGTCGATGCGGTCAATGGTCAGATCATCTCGATACCCATTGGCAAGCGCCCAATCTCGAAACGCCGTAAAACTTTCGGCCCACTCTCGGCATATTTTAATGCCTCGCTCTCCGTATGCCCGGTATCTATTGTTCGCGGCATTATTGCACCTGCTTTTCATGCACATCCATGTGTGGTACAGTTTTGTGTTCTCTTCGCCGTGTACAAAATTTGCTTTTCCCATCTTCCCGCCAGCGATCTTACGCATACACCCACAACTTTGCGTATGTTCTCCTTGCAGGTGTCCTGTTGTCACAAGTGTTTTTTTGCCGCAGTCGCACATACATTCCCATTGCACAAGCCTTTTCCCGCTTTTTGCAATTTTATCTTTTCCGCGCCCTATGACCGTAAGTTTTCCTACTCTCAACCCTGTCAAATCTTTCAACTGTGGCATATTCAATTACCGCCTTTCGTAATCAGCCTTTATGAAAATTGGGGAAGGCGGCAAGGCTAACCGCTTTTCGGGAGCTACCCTATCCCCAATATTCAACACTTAATCTCCATATTGGTCCTCGCTATCTTCCTGCCCCTCCGATGTTGCTTTTCCGTCGGAACTCGGTCTGCCCCCAGGATCAGTTGCCCTTTTGGCTTCTGGAGTCTGACCGCCACTCCCGTTGCCGTCGTTTTTTGCTTCCGTAAACGTGGAACTGAGAGGTTTCCTCAAGTCCATAATGCCGGATTCCAGCATCGCTCGGCTTATGGACATATCATCCAGCAGAGACATATTGTTCATAGCCAGATATTTCAGCGTTGCCGGCAATATGCCCAGCGTCATATCTTTTCTCAGGCTTTCTTTCAAATCATTGTCCGTGGCAATGTCCCCGAAACACTCAAATCTCCATGAATATTTCAGGTTCAGCCCGTCCATAATGCCCTGCATCATGCGCTCATAGCAGCGGTATATCTGCTCGGCAAACTTGCTCTCTATCTGCAAGCTGATATTCGCCACGCCCGCCCGCGGCTCGTCGCTGGTGGGGATCAGGGCGGAAAGTCCCGCCTTTGCCATGGTGTAGCCGTACCCTGCGGAGCTTATCTTCGTGGCGCTGGGCGCCTCGGCCAGCTGGTGCAGCTCCATGTTCTTCAGCGGCGCGGCGTACCAGCCAATGCCGCTGGTGTTGTTTTCCGCCAGTTCGTTGTAAAACCGCGTGCGGAAAAGCTCCCACCCAGCGTTGCTCAGCTTGTAGCTGTCCGACTGCTGCCTCGTGCTGTTGTCGTCGTATTCGATCTCGCCCGTCAGCAGAGAAATCAGCGGGTTCTGTACCAGTTCCAGCTGTATCTGCTCATACTGCGCGATCTGGATAAACGACAGGAAAAGTCCCGTCAGAGGCGATACAACCGCCGTCTGCGCGTCGTCTATCTCGAAAGGATATACGGCATCCACCGGCAGTGTCACCCAGTAACACCATTTTCCGTTCTGATAGTACACGTCCGGGTCTCCCGGCAGCACGCCGCCTCCCTGCTCCGCTGCCGTTTTCAGCTCGGTAAAGCGGTTCATATTGATGGTGTTCTTCGCCGCGTATACATACCGGGTGCCCGCGCCCTTGGGCGGTCTCGCCGCCACCTGGGTGAATATGCCCCAGTAGGGCTTAAACAGGTCCCCAAACTGCGCCGGCTCACATCCCGGCTTCAGAAAGTACATCATGTTAAAGGCCACGGTGTACTTCGACACGCTGTTGAACCCCACGATCTTTATCCAATCGCTGGGCAGCTGCTGCATAAAAGCGTAGTTCACCTTGTTGTGGGGCTTGTCCACGCTCACGCGGGGATAGTAGAATACCTTGCCCTCCTGCACCGCCTGCCCAGCCAGCTTGTGGGCCGTGGTCTTTACGTCCAGCTTGCGCCGCAGCTTCTCCAGCAGCTTCCACTCCCGCCAGAACTCGTCGTTCTTCGCCGTGTCCTTATCGGTGAACTCCGGGGCGATGTAGCTGTGATACGTCAGCAGATCCTGGTACATCTTCCGGGTGTGAAAAAGCGGATAGGCCGTAAATTCCAGCCCGTGCTCCACCTGCCGTAGCCCCTGCTCGTTGCCCAGCGGGGCGGTCAGCATCTCTGCCACCGTATTCTTGGTATAGTCCTCCGGCAGCGAGGAGATGGCCTGCACCCTTCGGTTCTGTATGTAGGGGTTCACCCGTGCCGACTGGCTCATGCTCACCCGGCTGAAGGCGCTGGCCAGCGCCCCTGCCGGCATATTGCCGTACTGCTCCGCCAGCGCGTTGAATCGCTTGAATATCTCCGGGTAGGTGCCGCAGGCTACGCTCTGCAATTCACTTGTCAGGCTCCTCCGCTTCTCCTGCTCCATGCGCCGCCTCCTCGTCTATGCGGGAGCGCTCTTTTTCCAGCTCCCTCTCCCACGCATCCAGCAGCTCGTTCAGCCGTTTCTGCGTGTCAGCCATGTTCTTTTTCACCCCGTCCGCCAGCGCCGCTGCGATGCAGTCCGCCAGCCACAGCCGGTCTCGCTCCGTCAGGCGCTTCAGATCAGCGCCTTTGATCTCCACCGTCTGCATTTTCTTCGGCGCCGCAGTGCGGTACAGCAGCATATACCCCGACGTTATCCGCACAAAGCGCTCCTTCTCCGCCAGCGCCACCGTTTCGCCTGTCACCCGCGCCGCGTATAGTTTGTACTTCCTTGCCGCCATTTCAGCATATCCTCCCGCCGCGCCGCGCTGTCACCGTGCGGCCTCCCGCACCGGCTGCCGCCGTTCTGTGCGGTGCCGCGGTGCGGTTTTTGTATTTTGCCAGCTCCGCGTCCCAGTCGCTCTTGTGCCGTACCGCCTGCGCCAGCTCCTCTCGCTCCAGTATCTGTGCCACCCGCAGCGCATATTTCAGCGCCGACCATATATCGCGCTGTATGTGCTTGCTTATCCGTTCTTCCTTTTGGGTCGTGCCGCTGGCCACCTTTTTCAGGTTCTGTATCTGCCCCACTAGTTCCCGGGTCTTTATGTAGGGGTCGGCCAGCATGGCATCCATGCTGTCGTCCTTGATTCGGTGGTACTTCTTGTAGTTCTCCACGCCCTCGTTCACGTTAGAGCACAGCAGCTCCACATTCCGGTTCTCAAATTGCAGTTCTGCGTACCGCACCATCTCCGCGTCCGGGTCCGTCACGCCCGCGCCGCCCGCCTTGATGGGATACAGGCACGGCACGGCGTTCTCCTGCTCCAGCTCCGTAAAGCTGGCGTGGTTCCGCACGCACAGCGGCGCAAGGCCGTCACCAAGGTCCATCATCAGGTTCTCCACCACACTGGTGCCGTACTGCCATGCGTCTATTGCCAGGTATGTCGCGGCCCCTCCGTCACAGCAGAAGCGGCTCCACACGTCCTTGATCCGCTGCGCCTGCATCATGCTCTTTACCGGTGGGTTCCAAACGTCCACATACACCACCTGCTTCAGGTAGCGGTCCCGCTTCAGCCAGTCCGTTTGACGTGTGCATTTCAGCACCACGCAGGCGCATTTTGCGTTCTTCTTGTCGTCGGCGTAGGATACGTCGTACCCCACGATGTAGATCACGTCCTCCGGCTTCAGCTTGTTGCCTATGTCGTAGGCGCAGTGCCGGTTCTCCGCGATCATCAGTTTGCGGCACTCTGTCAGCACCTCGTCCCGCACGATAGGATTGCTGTCCGCCCCGGTGTAGCGCGATTCCATTTCGCGCATCCACCGCTCCGGCGTCAACTTTGTCCGCAGTTTCTGCGCCCAGGAATAGGGCCGCATCTGCTGCAGTACCACGCACTCCCACGATATGTCATAGGCATAGGCGCTCTCGCCCGCCAGCATGGCTTTCATATTCTCGCACCGCGTATCGTAAGCATGGTTCTGCTTCCGCCCCGCGCTGGTAATGGCGTGATCCTTGTAGGGGATATAGTTGGGGTCCGGCTTACCGTTTACATTGTGCGTCAGTCGCACAGCCGGCAGCACCACCGTCGTGTATTCCGCGAAGTCGAACGCCGGATTTTCTTCCTGTGCGTACTCCTCCGCCGTCACGTCGTGAATGTTGTCACCGCGCATGGCGGATATGTAAAAGGCGCTCCCGCAGTCGGTCTCTATCTTGAAGTCGTCCTTACTCTCCGCCGTCACCCGCCACTGCTTCGCCAGTGCCGGGTAGTCGTGCTCCGTCTGCCGGTATGTCTTGCTGCCTATGGTTGCCATTTGGCGGTATGACGGTCCATAGTATGCACTCTGCACACCGGGCCACACCAGCCCGTTCAGCTCCGCGTATTTGAACTTCGTGCTGGTTTTTGTTACGCCTCGCGTTCCAGTGAAAGAAACAGAAGCCTTGCGGGCGTATACCCGCACCATCACCCGCTGCAGCAGTTCCTCGTTTGCAAAGTCCGCCGTCGGGCTCCTGAATACGTCCAGCGCCTTATCCGGGTAGAATCGGCACACCCATACCAAAAATGCCCAAAAGGCATCCTCATAGTTTTCGTAGCTGCGCTCCTGCGTGGGCTTTTTTGTCACCCAGCCAAGACCGGCCACATACGCTTTACCCGTTCGCCTCGCCATCGGTGTTCACATCCTCTGCGTCCGCTTTCGGCTTACCCGGCTTTTTCTTCTTTTTCACCGGGCGCATCCGCACCAGCCCCAGCTTTTCGTAGGCTTCCTTCTCCGCCTCGTTGGGTTCCTCTGCAAACTCGCCCAAATTGTCCTCCAGCCGCATCTCGTCCGGCAGCTCTGTCAGCTCCGGTAGTCCGTCGTTCTGCCGCATCCGGTTTTCGTTTATCAGTATCATCTGGTCGGCAGCATCCCGCGTATAGGGGTATTTGCACGGCCGGCCGAAAAATATACGGAACGCCTCGTCCGGTTCGCAGGGCTTCCCGTTTTTCAGCAGTCCTGCCCGCTCCAGCGCCACCACCATGTTGTCCAGCCGCAGGTCCTCCACCGGTTTTGTGTCCTTCTTTCGCAGGTTTTCCGATGCCAGGTTTTCCTGTATCATACTGGATAGCTTCTTGGCCTTGTCTATGGCGCCCATCTCTGCGGCGTCATTCATCTGCTTCGTCCACTTTGCCACGTTTCGCAGGATCAGCTGCTGCTTGGCGCTTACCGCCTGCTCTCCGCCGAAGTCGGCGCACAGCGCGTTATAAATGCGGTCAAACTCGTTGTAGTCCTCGCTGGTGTATGGCACTTTCCCCGTGCCCTCACCCCAGTCTGCGGCCTGTCGCTTGGTTCCCTGCCTGCCATCCCGTGCGCTTTTCTCTGCGCTCACCGCCTTGGTGAAATTGCCGTTCTCCAGCCCCTCTCCGAATATTTTGGTGATGTCCGTCAGCCCGTCGAGAAAGCCCAGCTCTCCGCCTCCCGGCGTCCGGTCCAGCTTTTTCTTTGCCAGCTTATCGCAGTAGGTCGTCCACTTGTTTTTGCTCCCGCTTGCCGGCAGCGCGTTCATGTCAAAGGGCTTGTTGAAGCGTATGCAGGCATAAAAATAAGCCAAACTCTCCCCCACCGCATCATTAAGCTGGTCGTAATACGCCTGCTGCTTTTCCGCGTCCATAGGTAAAAGTTCGGCCATCCTGCGCTCCTTTCGGATAGTAAAAATGGTACAAAAGAGAATTATCCACTCTCTCGTGTACCATTTTCGCAGGTTTTCTGTTATGTGAGGGACTTTTAAGTCCCTTTCCAAATTTTTTATTCGCGGCCTAAAAGATAGTCCACCGTCACCTCAAAATAGTCCGCCAGCACCTCCAGCGATGAGGCTTTCGGCTCCATCTCCCCCTCCTCATACCGTCGTATCATGTGCTGGCTCAGTCCGCACAGCTCCGCCAGCACCCGGCGCTTGATCTGCCGTCTTTCCCGCAGTGCCCGCAGTCTTTTAGGGAATAATTCGTTTGCCGCCATCTCACTGCTCCTTCGCGTCCGGCAGTTTTACCGCTTCCAGCAGCATCTGCGCCTCCGTATTCGATATGGGAAAGCCCACGCGCTTGCGCCGCTGTATGCTCTTGATCCTGTCCGCCAGCGCCCTCTCCTTTGTCTTGAAGAACGGGCATTTCCCATTCGCGCTGCACACCAGCTCCCGTAGTCCCGCGCACTCGTTTTTCATGGGTATGTACAGGTCGCACCCGCCCTTTGGGCGGTACGGTCCCTGCGGCGGCGATGCCTTTCTCCCTCTGTTCACTCCTCGCGCCACCCCTCTCTCCACAAATACGCGCTGCCAGCAACCAGAAACGCCATATCCGCTGCCACCGCCACCATGCACAATACGCCCACAAGCGTTTTATATACACCCGCCGCCATCAGCAGCGCCAGCACTGCCGCCAGCAGCAGCGCAAGCAGTATGTACACCACCGCCCAGCGCCGGCATTTATTTTTATCCTTCATGCGCTCACGCCCTCTCCATCCACCCCTTCGGTTCCGCCTTTTCCTCCACGGACTTCAGTATCGTCATGCCGCCCTCTGTCTCTCCGTCGGCGATGAATACTCCGGGTTCCGCCTTGTCCTCCGGGTCGATCACACCCACGTCCGCCTTGAGCGTCAACAGCTGAACGTCCAGATCGCGGCCCGTCACCAGCACCTGCGCCATGCCCTTCTGCGCGTACCCGATGGCCGGCGACAGGTCCACCATCCGGCTCTCCTCATAGGCTTGCAGCCTTACATAGTTGGCCACCGCGCTGGTGTATGCGCCCACGTTCATGCTGCTATCCGCGGCCACGTCCAGCACCTTCCGGTAGTTCCTTGAGTCGCCCTCTTTTTTCAGCATATCTATGGTGTAGCGTATGCACCTCTCCACGCCGCGCCAGTCGCTCATGCCGAACTTTTCCGCCACCTTTTCGTACACGCCGCCCTTCTTCGTCCACTGTATCGGTCTTTCCACGGCGCCCTCCAGCACCAGCCGTACCGCCTCCACCGTGTAGTCGAAGCCTGCCAGATCCTCCCTCACGCCCATCGTCCGCAGCGCCTTTATGGCGTATGCTTCATATTTGCTGATGGTTTTCATGTGTTATCTCTCCTTTTCTGGTTTCTCTTCGTAGTATTCTGCCAGTACCAGATCCCCGTCCCGTATCTGGCAGTGTATGATGCCGCACTTCCGGCACTTCCGGCTCCGCAGATCGGGCCATGCGTCCTCCTGCACCGTTTCGCCCCACTCATGGCTGCAGCCGTACACTTTTTTCAGGAACTCCTCGTACTCGCTTCCCAGTGCGTCCTTGCTGCCCACAAAGCGGTCATATTCCTCCAGTTCCTCCGGTGCCACGCTCTCCCGCGATGGCAGGATCCTTTTCAGCAGTTCAAACGGCGCGTACAGTTTCGTCTTTGGCGCATAGTTATTTTTGTTCTCCACTCCGCCTGTTCAGCTCCTTTCCGCACATGATCTGCACGTCCCTTGTCCACCCGCACAGGTGCTTATACCGGCACTCCTCCGGGCACCGTGTCGTCCCCGCGCAGCCCATATACTGGTGCATCTTCACCCGCATGGCCGTCACCACGCCGTTCCACCTCTCCAGTTCCGCATCTCCCCATTTTGCGGGGTCAAACGTCATCATGTGTGGTGTCTCCTCTCCGTCCATCCGCGCCCCGCAGCCGGGGCAGAACCTCTCGTGCCCATCTCTGGACACTTCGCTGCACGCCGTGCACTCGTAGTGCCCTATGCTGCACTCCTTGTCCGCCCAGTCTTTGTGGCAGTGCTCGCAGAACGCCTCCCCGCATATCTGGCATTCCGGTCCGTTGTGGATCCCATAGTCCAGTCTCCACTCGTCTATCTCGCCGTGACTGTCCCTATACCATAGGTGCTTTTTGGTGAATGCCCATTTGGCACGCTTTATCTCATCCATCTCTCCCATTACCTCCTCAATAATCCGTGACCACGACCGGCAGCCGCCTGAATGGGTCAAACACCACCTTGTCAACCTCGAATGGCTTTACATCGTCGTACAGCTGGCCGAACCTCTTAATAGCCTGTTTCTTTGTCCAGCAGAAGCAGTATGCTACATCGTCTGTAAATTCGTGGTCCTCCATTTGTGCAGCGCGGGTGAATATCCAGCAGAACATTACTCCGCACCTCCCTCCTTTCTCTCGCCATAGGAGCAGAAATCATCGTCCTTCGGCACCGCAAAAAAACTGTCAGGGTTCAAACACTTTTTGCTCCCTCTGTTATACTTGCAGTCCTTGCACCGCACCACCGGCACGGCATCCACGGTGGCGGCAATATATTTTGCTATGTGGCTGGCCTCCGCAAACCCCTCTGCTAAAGTGTCAAGGTGCTTTTCCCCTTTCCATATCAGTTTCATCGTTTGTTTATATTCGGCATCTAACAGTTTTGGGAGCGCATCCGCATCAATCAGTCTCATCGTTGTCACCTCCGTCCATCTTGGCCCCGCACTTGGGGCAATAGTTTGTGCGCGCGCAAAAATTGTCTGATTTCCCACACTCGCTACAATGGCACCAATCAATGCCACCCTCAATCCTGCACCCATCGTGAATCCACCGCCCATGCACCACCGGCGCAACATCAGCGGCGGGAAGTTTCAACATATCCATCTGGATAATCGATAGCATCCTATTTTGAGCCACGCTGTTCTCCGGTCTACGCATCCGCAAAACAGATTTTACTGCCGCTGCTCGTTCAATGTATTCAGTCATTGTCAGCCCTCCTCTCCGGCTTTTCTGTGTGGCGCTCCCGGAACCCATACCTGCTCACGGCAGGCGTAACATATTCCGTCCTCTTTCCATGCGCCCTGCCCATATTTGCAGTCGCCACACATCGGCATCGCCGTCATCTTCCTGCCACAGTATGGGCAATAGTTCGTGATTTCTCTCGCATTCGTCCCTTGACCACGCCGGTATCTTGCAAACGGCATCCACATCCCACAGCTGGTGCATTGCGGCGTGTCAGCTTCATACACTCTCCACTCAGCCATTGCAGTTTCTCCTTATCTCCCGCTCCATAATGCCCAGCGGCGTGTGCTCTCGTATCCATGTATACACCCATTCCCGGCTCTCCGCCGTGCCCATCGGCTTCTTCTTCGGCGGCAGTTCGCCGTTCTTCGCGGCGGTGGCCGTGGGGTTGTGCTTGTGCTCTCCCATCACTCCGCCCCTCCGGCCATTCGCGCCCCACATCCGGGGCAATAATCCGACAAAACGTATTCATCGTTGCAGCTATACACCGCCTCATAACCACACTTCGAGCAAGCGTAGCCGCCGATTGGATCGCGCCCTGCAAGCGCGGGGTCCCACCCGGTTATCTCGCTCTCGTATACCGGAAGCCACCCCGCCTGCGGCGTTTCCTCTCCATCCGACTTTCCGCCCCCAGCAAAGCCACGCACCGCGTCCAATACAGCCTTTCCGATGACCGCCTGTATGCTCACTTTGTTCTCGCACACCACAGGCATCTCATCCAAAGATTTGTTATAGTACGTTGCCTTGCGTACCTTCCATTTGCCGTCCCAGAAGTCAACGGAATAGCCAGTGCTTTTCGCCGCTTCCATTTTTGCCGATCTTGCCGCGCCGGTTTTTACGAAGTAGCTTTCCCGCGTCACCCACGGATTTTTGTAGATTTTCATTCCACACCATCCATCTTTGCGCCACAGTGTGGGCAGTAGTCCGTCTTGGCCGCGAACCCTATCTCACAGGCGGAACAATACTGAATATCTCCCGCGACCTCACTATGAAACGGCACCCATCGTCCATGAACTCCTCCCGTTTCATGCTTCAGTTCGTCATACAGGTCACTAAACTTCTTGTTCCACCGCTTCAGCCAGACAAGGACCTGAATGCCCAACACGATCCACAGCCCGCTGGCGATGTTTTGCAACAGATTTTCCATCACTGCACCTCCCCCATCTCGTCCTCGCCAAACTCCACGCCGTCATTGATGCGCTCCAAAACGCCTTCCACAAAGTCCTCATCGGCACAGGCGTTTAAGTACCTGATAACATCATTGGCTAACTGCATGACTATTTGCTTGCTGTCCATCACATATCCCTCCATCTGCACCCGTAACACGCGCCCTCGTGTGCGTATTTGTACTTCCCGCAGTATTGGCATAGCTCGTTGATAAGGGCTTTCCGGTCTGCCGCCAGCTTCTCGTTTGCGGCCATCAAACTACTATTGGCACCATCCAATTGCGAAATGCTGTCGTAAGCAGTTTTTAACTCCTCGCGTTTGTCAACCAATGCTTTTCTCAACTCCGAAATGGTGGAAAGCGCATTGCCATGTGCCACCTTCATGTTGTTCACATTCAACGGCGCAAGCCCTGTGTCCTCATAGGCGGCGAGGCGGCTCCACGCTGCTTCTTCCCACTTGCAATTCATGGCGCAGTTCCCTCCAACTCCGAGACATTCGGGGCCGAAAAAATGTGTGCAACAGATACCGTTTTCGTGCGTGGTCCCCTCGCTGTACTTAGTCAGTCTATCCATCCTGCTACTCCTTGTACTTTGGCATAGCCGCCCACGCTTTCACGCCGTCCCAATCTCCGTGGCTTTCTAACTCGATCAGGTTGTTACACCCATCGCTGTCCATGCAGCAAATATCTTTATCCACGCCCCAACTGGTGGCGATCAAAATCTCCTGCCCGTCCTCCGGCATTTCGCTGTCAAACATATACTCCGGGATCTCGTAATCCGAATACCCGCGCTCGGCGTATTCTGCCTTTTCTTCGTTGGTCAGTGCCCTTGTCGTGACCTCATACCATACGATTTTCTCTTCAAACATCTCGTTCCTCCTCCACCGCCACAGCCTTTGCCAGCTGTGCCATGCCCTGCTTCATGTCCTCTATCTGCTTATCCCGCCGTGCAATGGCGTCCTTCAGGCTGTCGTTGGCTTTCATCAGTGCCTCGATGTGCCGCTGCTGGTTCTCGATCAGAGCAGCGGCGGCGCTTTTTGCCAAATCCTCACACCCATTCTTGTGATGGCACGGACAATCGTTGCACATCGCATATATTGCTGTGCAGCACCGCAGCGCGGTCACGATCTCGTCTCTTGTCATGTCATTCCTCCTCGCCAAATGGCAATCATGCTGGGAAACGGTGCCGTCCCCATCGGCTTTCCGTCCAGCTCAAATTTCAGCCTACCACGCAGGAATCGAATTTCCGCCTTACCCAAAACATAGTCGTGAAAGCTGGCTCTGTCTGTCCGCGCCGGAATCAGCAGCACCACCGTTGTCCCCGGCTTCTGTCCCTCCCGGCAGCACTTCTCTGTCCACAGACCGGTTTCCTTGCTCCCGTAGGGCGGGTTACAAAACACCGTTTCGCCCCCCAATTTTGCCGCAAACCATCATCGTTTTGCGTGAAATACCGCGCACACTTGTGGTTTTCGTCACTGGCGGCAGCGTCCAGCGTAAAATGGAACTCCGCGTCCAGCTCGTCAAACAGCTTTTGCGGCGTCTCCCAGAAATTCTTACCGCTGGAAAACATAACTTCTCCATTCATGTCTCAATCTCCAAACACCACGCCGCACTCGTCCTTCAGCACATCCTTGATGTGCTTGCGCTCGATGCGGCCCTCGTTTATTTCCTCCGCCAGCTTCTCCAGGCACTCGTACAGGTACGCAATGCTCTGCGTGTCCCGGCTGTCCGATGTCTCCTCTTGGACGTGCCATCCGCATTTGTCCATCAGCACCATCGCCACCATGTCCATGTTCTCCCGTGTGCCCTGCAGCTTGCCACGCATGAAGATGCGGTCGTCCCTGCTCAAATGCTGTTTACCCATTCCCGTCGTCCTCCGAAATGTGCACCACCTCATAGCACCCGAACCGTCCGCCGTTTCGGTACGCCTTACATATCGCGCTTCGTGTGCTGGCGTAGGACCGCCCGGAACGCCGCGCCAGCTCCGCCGTACTCGTGCCCCACCAGCGGGGCAGGCGGTATTTGTCCCGCGACACGATCATATACACCGTCGTCATGGCCTTACTCCTCCCCGCATCGACGCAGGCGCAGGCTGTCCGCCAGTTCCCGCGCTGACTGCTTCCGCTTGCGCTTCCGGTCCCGCGCCTGCTCCCAGCAGTTGCGGCACTCGGGGTACGGGCAGTTCATGCACTGATCTATGCGCTCCTGCGGCTCATGCTGGCTGTCCTCCACCGCGCCGCTCAAAAATCGTCCTGTTTCTCCGCAATGTTCCTGCCGCCGGCTCTCCGCCGCGGCATCCACCGTCAGCCACGGTGCCTTGGCGCTGCCCAGGCTCCGCATAAATGCGCCGACGCTCATCGTTCCCTGCATTGCGTACATGATGTTCTAAACCTCCCTCACCGTGATGCCGTGGAAATACAGCATCATCTTTCGTTTCATCACAAATAGTCTGTATGCGGCGCTGCTGGTATCGCGGAAGCCCTTGCTGTCCTCCACCACCGTCTCGCCGCCCTGCTCGTATACGAAGTCGGCCACGTACTCTATGCCTTTCTCCTTCGTACCGTCCTTGTGTACCTGCTTCGGTATCAATTCGTACTTTACCTGCGTCCGCAGACCGGATATTTCACCGGCTCTCTGCATCAGCCAAAGGTCCATGTACCGCCGCGCCTCCCGCTTGCTGTCGAAGTGCATCAGTGTCCCGTCCGGCATGGTCAAGTCCACTTTCTCGGCGTGGAGCTTGTTGCCCTTTTTCGGCTTTGCGGCCTTTTCCGTCTCCTGTGCTGTTTTTTGTGCCGCCTGCTGCGCCTGTACTTTTTGCAATATCTGCGCTTGAGCCTTCTGGCTGAAGCGGCCTATATCCTCCATCGTCAGTCCCATGCGCTTCAGTCCCCCTCCACCGTGCCCATTTCCAGCCGCCGCCTCCGTGGCCGCTGGTGGAACTTGTCGGCCGGCTCATCGTTGTCTGTCCGATAGCTCAGTTCCGTAAAGGTCATCTTCGACCCGTCGAAGTAGAAATTCACGTCCCCTGTGCGGCCCCTTCGGTTCTTTGCCACCGTGCAGCCCACCTGTGTGTCGTCCCCCGGATCCGTTTTCCAAAGGAATATGACCTTCACCGCGTTCTGTTCCAGCTCGCCGCTGTCGCGCAGAGAGTTCAGCTTCGGCTTGTCCGTTTCGTTCACCGTGCGGCTCAGCTGCGCCGCCGCCACAATGGGTATCTCCAACTCCGACGCCAGCAGCTTCAGCTCTCGGCTTATGCCGCCCAGTTCCAAGTTGCGGTTCTCGGCTTTCTTGTCCTTTTCGCCGATCATCAGTCCCAGATAGTCCACCACGATCATTTTCAGGTCATCTATGCCCAGCGCCAGTTCCCGTATACGGCTCACCGTCACATCCGGGCCGTCGTAGAAGTACACCGGCAGCCGGCTCTCCCAGCTTGCCGCCTCAGCCACGCTGGCCCACAGGTCCTCATCCTCCGGCATCCCGTCAATGAGCTGGTCCATCGTCACGCCGTCTGCCCGCTTGGCCAGCAGTCTCTCGCCCACCTCTCCGGCAAGCATCTCCGCCGTGATGTGCAGCACCGTCTTGCCCTTCATGGCGGCGGCTTCCGTCATCTCCATGCACATGGCGCTCTTTCCGCAGCCCGGTCTCGCACCCACAAGGATCAGCTGCCCCGGCCACAGCCCTTTCAGCGTCGCGTCCAGTAGCGGGAAACCTGTGTCTATCCGCCCCTCCTTTTTGCCGCTGATGCTGCTCATGGCCTCGCTCATGGCGTCCGACATGGTTTTCAGCCGTCCACCCCGGCGTGAGCGCATCTTCTGGTGGCATATCGCCGCCACAGCCGCCTGCGGGTCCTCGTCCTTGGCCAGCGCCTCCATCACCGCCTTGGTGAAGCGGCGCTTCTCCGCCTTCTTCCGCACGATCCCGGCGTATTCCAGTACGTTGGCGCTGGTTGGGGTGATCTCCATGCACTGCAGCAGGTAGTTGCGCGTTTCGCTGCTGTACAGACCCTCCCGCTCCAATTCGCTGGCCACGGTCAATCCATCTATGGGCTTCGCCGCCACGTGCATCCGCCGTATGGCGGTGAATACCTCTTGATTGGTGTTGATGTAGAAGTCGTCAGCCTCCACCGCGTTCAGCACGTCCTTTACGCACGCCGCGTCGATCAGCATTGAACCGATCACCGCCCGTTCTGCGTCCCCGGAGTAGTCCTGCTGCCACAGCGCTACCTCCGCCGCCGGGGCTTTCTCGATCACGCCTATTTCCATGTGTTCTTCACTCCTTCACCGCGCCCTGCTCCTTCACCATGTCGGCAAATATCTCGTTGAAATACCGCTTCATGTCATAGGTGCTCTGCACTTTCTTTCCCCACCACTGGCTGTTCAGTGCGAAGTACAGCACGTTGTCTATCGTGTCCCACGCCACGCCGTTCTGTTCGTGCAGTTCATTCAGCGCCACGGCCTGCTTCTGCATTTCCGCCTCCGTGGGCTGCGCCCTGCCGGGGTTGTCACGGGCCTTCTCCTGCGCCAAATACTGCGCGATCTGATAGGCTTCGCTGGCGTGGTCAACAGTGGGAGCGTCGTTTTCAGGGATGAACTCCTGCGTGTAGTTCCCCTCCAAGGTTTTCTGGAAGTTGTCCGGGCTCGTGATGAGCCAGTCGAAGCTGGCCACGAACCCACGCTTATTCTTCCCCTTCAGGAACGGGCTGTTTTTCACGTTCTCAATGGCTTTCAGCACACCGTCCACGCCGTTTTCCCGGATGCGGGCTTTCAGCGCCCGTCCCCGCTTGGTTTCCGCTGTTACCTTCATCACCTGTGTCAGTCCGGTGTCGTTCCACGCCGCCACGATGCGTCGGACATCACTTGTCCGACACACAGGCTCTTTAGAGCCTGTATATATCTCTGGCTCTATCTCTGACTCTGACTCTATCTCTGACTCTCCGTAACCGATTTCGCACGGTGTTGTAACATCGTTACGCTCCGGGGCAGGCAAAGCCTTGCTTTTCCTTGCCCGATAGTCCCGCATCCGCTGGGCCGCAGCGCCTTCGCTGCCCACATTTTTCACCGCGTAGGGCAGGAAAACCTCCGTCAGGTCACTGGATGCCTCTGCCAACCCGCAGGAGAGCAGATATTGCAGCGTGACCTCCACATTTGCTGGGTCCTCGTCCAGGTCTAAGGCAAGTTCATCGGCGAATTTTTCCTCCAGCCCCGACCATTTCAAGGTGCCGCCGTGCTTCATCGCCATGAGCTGCATTTTCAGGTAGATGATGACGTAGGTATCTCCTCCGGCTATCTTCCGCAGTTTCTTGATCCGCTTCGAGGTAAAGAAGTCGTCGTACAGTTTCAGCCAGAAATACCGCTTTTCTTCCGCCACGTGAATCACTCCTCCCTCAAATGCCCAGGTCGTAGTCCTCGTCCGCGCCGTCCCGGTCCCAGGGCAGCGGCTCGTCCTCCTCCATCTCATGCAGTGCCGCCGCGCTCTGCTGCGCGGTGTTCTGCGTCCCGCTGGGCTGTCCGGTGGGAGTTTCTCCGGCGCACAGCTTTTCCAGCTGCGGCAGCAGATCCGCCAGCCGTAGGAATACCTCCACCGGCACCTGCAGCAGCGTTTCCAGCGCTCCCAAAGGGATCACATGGTCTGCGCGAAGCTCGCTCCACACCTTTGCCTCGCCGTCCTTGGTGGTGTACGGTTTCTGCCGCCATGTGCCCACCACGCATACTGCATCGCCCTTTTCCAGGCACGCGCTCAGCTTTGTGGCGGCGTTATCACCCACGGCGCACACGTTCATAAACTGCTTGCTGTCGTAGCCCATGCCGAACTCCACCTTCGGCAGGTTGTTCTTGGGTATCGCGCCTATCCGGGGATCCCGGCTGACGGAGCCGGTACAGATCATGTACTGGCTTCCGTCAGCCTTGCCCTCTCCGTCCAGACGCTTCCGAACGAATAGAGGCATTACTGCTCGCCCTCCCCAAAGAACCCTGCGGAGTAGTCCTTCGCCTCCGCCTTTGTCTCCGTCTTGCCCTCTGCGGTGCCCTGTGCGCGTTTGCGGGTGGGGGCGGTGTCGTTACCCTCCTTCGGCTCTGCGGCGCTCTCAGGGGGCGCTGTGGGGGTGGTGGCGGCCATTTCCTGCTCTGCGGTGGGGGTATCGTCCTCCACCACGTGTCCGGTAGTGGGGATGACCGGCTCGGTTTCCGCGCCGTCCCCCGTGGCCACCACGGTATCGTCGCTGTCCTCGTTGAAGTAGCTGCGTACCTCGTTGCTCAGCGGTGCATAGCCGCTGTTCAGCAGACTTCTGAGTACCGTTTTCTTGCACATCTTGTCCTGGCCACCGTTCAGGTCATACCAGGGCGTACCGTTCAGCAGCTTGGCCTGTTCCTTGGCGTCCAGTTCCCCATTGATGAGGGCGTTGTACTTCTCCAGCTTGAAGGCCGGGGAGTACCGGTCTGCGTGGCGCAGCAGTTTGTCCATCGGCCAATACTCAAACCGGAAACTGGAGTTGTTCAGTTTGTAATATCCGTAATAACCGATGATCTTGTGTTCGGCTCTTTCCTCGTCCGTGTCATACTTGGCCAGATTTACTACCGGCTTGCCCGTGCGGCGATCGCGCCCCTCGATCTCACCCTCGCGCACATCGGTAACATCAATGTCCTCATAAAATCCAGTGGACATGGCCAGCTGGATATAGCCTTTGTATGAGAGAATAAAAGAGGCTACGTTCCCATAGGGGACCACATAGTAGCCATGTCCGTAGATCAGGCCCATGCCCTCGCCACGCAAAGCGGAAGCGACAATGGTTCCCGCATCGCAAGCCTTCAACTGCTCGCTGGCACTCACAGCGGAAATCAGCGTGGATGTAAGCCTGGCGGCGGCCTTCTCGTTGCGGAGAGATTTCATAATCATGCTCTGCACCGATGGGGAGGTTACTGCCATAGAAAAAGTCTTTTTCTTTTCTCCGCTTATGCTTCCCAGGAAATTATTGTTTACTTTCATGTTTCCCTTTCTGCCGCAGCAGCGGCGTTTCAATTGTTTTTGCATCCGTCCATCCCTGCCGTTTTCGCTTAAAAAGCACATCAGCAGGAAGCCCTATTTTCTCGGCCCATTTGGTCAGCGGCATCGTGGCACCTTTGTAGGTGAGAAGATGGTTGTTTGTCTTGTTCAACGCTTGCTCACGGCGCGTTGCCCAGCGGCAGTTCTCTGGGCAGTAGTTACCATTGACGTTGCTGCGCTCGATCGTCAAACCGGGTTGATACCCTGTAGCCATCGCCCAATCCCGAAATGTCTCATAGTTTGTGTCCCATTCCGGGCATACCGTAATACCCCTGCCGCCATAGTGCTGATAATCCTCTGCGTTCGGGTTGCCGCACCTGTTTTTAATTCCCTTCCAAACCCTATACAGTCGTGTATCGCTCATGCCGTGTTTCGTGTGTGCGGCAGAAGAAGCATCTTTCACAAGGCATCCACAAGATTTCGTATCTCCATTTCGGAGCGCGTTTGTTTTGACAACCGTTTCGCGGCCACAGTCACACCGGCAAAGCCATTGAGTTTTACCGTTTTTCGCGTGTTCCGCCGGCGCGATTACAACCAGTCTGCCAAAGCGCACCCCATGCAGATCTAACAGCGCACCCACGGTGGGGTTTCTCCTGCGGCACCGGCATAAACCGGATGCCGTTTTTCTGCATATAGGCTTTCAGTCCGTCCAGCTGCCGCGCCGTTCCGAATACGCGGAAGTCCACCTTGTACTCCGGCTCCTGCACGGCGGGCATCTCGTGCCCGTCCTCATCCACCAGCTCGTTGACCGGTTTGGACAGTTCGCCCAATGTCTCCACCACGCTCCTGCCGGTCTCGCTTGCCTTCTGCTCGGCCTGACGCATCGTCTCATCGGCCACACGCTTCGTCTCTTCCAGCGCCGCCGCGTACTTCGCCGCGGCCTCCGCCTCCTTGCGCTTGCGCTCCTCCTCAGCGGCCTTCATGCGGCCCAGCGTCTCGTTCTTCACCAGCACCGCGCTGATGGTCCGGGTACGGGTGTACTCGTCCAGCAGCGTGGTCTCGAACTCGCTGTGCAGCGCACGAATGGCGTTCAGATCGGCGCGGCAGCGGTCTATGGCCGCGCATACGTCCATCTGTGCCGTGCTCTCGGCGTAGGTGGCATTCAGCCACTTGGGGTTAAAGCAGTCGTCAAAGGTCAGCCACTCCGCCATGTCGCCCACCACCTGGGCAAAGTATTCAGCAAGGCGATTTTTCTTCTCCTGCTTCGCCGTCTCCTCCATCGCCTTGATCTGCACGTCCAGCGCGTTGGCCGCTTCCTCGCACAGGGCGGTCAGCTCCCTGCACTTGGTCTCAAAGCTGCTGTACGCCTCCAGTGCCGCCGCCTTTGCCATCTTGCGGCTCTCGTCGATACGAGCGCTCACCTTGCGGATGGACGCCCGGTACTGCTTGCACTGGCTCATGCTCTCCGGTGTCACCGCCATCGTCCGCAGGGGCTCCAGGTTCTCTGTCAGCCACGCCTTCGTTTCCTCGAAATTGGCCTCGATCTGAAACTGCCGAAGCGGAGCCAAGTCTGTGGTGATGCGAAATTCCGCCGCGCTCATGCCGTCACCTCCGCGTCGTACTTGGTGATGTGTTTCACCCTGTCCGCCCACGCCGGGTCAATGGCGCTCTCCGGCAGGTCCACCTCTGTGATGATGGCCTTCTTCTCCGTGCCCTCGCCGCCGGGGACAAGCACCTTGTCACCGGGGTGCAGCGGCAGGTCGGTGAGGAAGGTGTACGCCTGTCCGCCGTAGCCGTTCAGTTTCGGCTTGTGATACATCGCCTTTACGATCATCCCTGCTCACCCTCCTTCTTGGCATCGGCAGCGCCCTCTCCGGGCCGCGCTTCTGCGCTCGCGTCTACGATCTTTCCCAGAACGCCAAGCTTGACCAGCGTGTAGGCCGTACACACGGCTTTGTTGTCGCGGAGGTTCTTTTCCACGGAATTGTCAACGCCGGCAAGGCAATGAGCAAAGTCCGCGGCGGTCATATTTTCTCCCCGCGTCACAGATTGGAAATCCATCCCCTCCTCCGTCTTGCGCCCGAAACTCATCATGGCAAAGTTCAGGTCTGTTTCCTCGTGCAGTACCTCGCCGGTCTCGGCGTTGGTCATCGTCAGTTTCAGTTTCATCACTTGCCCTCCTTCTTGGCCGTGCGCTTGCCACCCTTCTTGGGGGCGGACTTCTTCTTTGCGGAGGCTTCCTTCTCCGCCTGTGCCGCAGCCCATACCGCATCATCCTCCGCCATCTTCTGGCGGATGCGGCTGTCCTTCTCGGTAACGAGCTTTACGGCGTTCTCCGTCAGGCGCACCAGCAGCCCCGCCGTGCCGATAGGCACGTTTTCAGCTACGTTGGCGGCGGCCACGCCGTCATACTTGTCCTCCTCGCCCTCCTTGGGCATCACCGCCGCGCATATCACGCCGCAGGCGTTCCTCACGAATACGCGCTCCTCTCCCGTGTCCATGTCCAGCACGGTCACTCGAATTGCCATTTCAATTCTCCTTTCGTTTTTCACTTAAAGTCGTAATATTGCCGCCGGGGGTACCCCGTTGAGCACATTGTTTTGGTAAAAGTCCGTTTCTTGTTTCAGCAGCCACGCCATGTCCTCCTCCTGATTTGCCCGCTCGAAGTGATAGGTGCGTATGCTCAGGTCGCCGTCCATGTTCTCCAGGCTTGCCATCAGGTCTACGAACTCGTACCCGGTCGCCAGCATTTGGTGCAGTATCTGGCAGTAGTAGTGGTCGGGTATATGCCCGTCCCACTTTGCCCATCCCGCTTTGCCGTTTGGTGAGCTGGTCTTTATCTCCAAAATGCCCTTCCGCCCTCGCTCGTCAGTGACCTCTCCGTCAAGCGTGGCGAAGATAAAGGGCCGTTCTTTCTGAAACAGAATGTCGTAGGGGTAGTAGTCCACTGTGTGTCCCGGATGTATGGCGGTGTACAGGCTACGCAGTGCCGGTTCCATCCGCACGCCGCGGCTCACCGCCGCGCTGCCGCTCAGATCCTTGGCTTTCTCCGCGCCCACCTTCAGCCGCCACAGTTCCAATTTCGACATCCACGGGGACATCCCCACCACTGCTGCGGCTTCGCTGGCACCTATGCCCTGCATACGTCCTGCCAACCAGTCCGCCCGGTTCTCAAAGTGCAGTCGTTCCAGTTCTTTTCCATCTCCTTCCCGCAAACAAAAAGAGCGCCGCCAAGCTGTTCGGAATTTCCGAACCACTCGACGACGCTCCGCCCTTCCCGCCAACTGACTTAGGCGGGGTACGTTATTTGGTTTTCAGCTCGTCCCGCTTCACCGCGACGACCTTTATCCGGTCTTTGAGGGGGATGATCTCTATCCGCTGCCCCTTCGCCAGCGCCATGTTGATGGCGAATACCTGCTCCGCCGTAAGATTTATTCCCGCCATGTTCTCTCCCTTTCCCTTACCTGAAAAGCCCCAGGGCTTTACAGCTTGTCCACACGCCCACAAGGGCGGCTATCGCGAGAAGCAGCAGCCACAGCGAGCCGCCGTTCTCCACCTCTCCGATAATGCCCCACGCCAGAAAGGCGCTCACGCCCAGCAGTATCTTCCATCCACGGTCACGCCGGCGCTCATTCCGCGTTCTGCTCATCCTCGGTCTCCTCCATGTAATCCTCTCCGCACACCGGGCAATACATATCCCGGCGGATCGCTATACCGTTTTCCCCGTCCAGGTTTTCTTTCCTCTCCCGGATCACCGGCGCATCAAACCTCACGCCGCATATCCTGCACCGCCAGCTCATAGCGTGATGGCCGACCGCAGGTCGTCTATGGGGATGTGCAGCGTCCGGCAGGCTTTCTGCAGCTCCCGCACCGTAAAGTCCAGCGGGTTTTTCTTCCGCCGCAGCAGCGTTGCTGTGGTCATGCCCAGCGCCTCGGCCAGTTCCTGCTTCTGCACGCCCTCCCGCTCCAATGCGCCGTACAGCAGTTCCACAATCTTGTCCTCCGTGGGGTTCTTCGTGTTCAAATATGTCACTCTCGGCATTTTCTCCCCTCCCTGTTGCTTAAAAACCTGTTCACAAAGTACGTCTGCCCTCTCCCTGTCACCTTTACGGTCTTGCTAACGGTAACGGAGCCGTCCGACCGTGTAATGGCCGTCTCCTTGATGTCAAACAAGCCCATCTCCATAGACCGCTGGGTAGGCATATTGTAGTCCGTCCCGCTGCGGCGGATCAGGTAGCCATTGTCACGAAGCCACGAAAACAACCGGTTTTGCCCAATGTCCACGCCGTTCTGCCGCAGGAGCTTCGCCAACTCGCCTACCAAGATAGATGTGTGGGACGCGCTCACGGCATCCGCAAACAGCACCTTTGGTCTGTCCGCTTCGGCCTGACGCTCCAACAGCCTGCGTCTCTGCTGCTCCTCCTTGAGTGTGGTAGCCAACTGGATGATGTAGTCCGGGTCAGTCAGCGTCCGTTCGATGACCTCTGGGGTCATGTACGCGCCGTTGCGCCGAATTGACGGCAAAACCTCATCCGTAACCCAGTCGGTAAATTTCTCCGCAGTCGGCAGTTTTGAGCCAAACACGAGCCTGTAAATGTCGCTTTCGGGAATGAACGACATTTCCGTTGCCCGCGCAGCTGGCGTACCGTCTGCCTTTTCTCCGGTTTGTACCCATGCGTCGCGTTTCACGACCCCCTTACAATGGCGCGAAATTGCGTCGCGGGGGTTGCTATACCCCAGTGCCCGCGCTGTATCCGTAGCGCTGAAAAGAACATTTCCGTTCTCCTCAATGGTGCGAATGCTACCGAACTCCGGGTTGCTGAAAACTTGCATCTCATTCATTTCGTGAGCCCTCCCCTGAGAAGCTCATCTATCGTGCAGCCGTACATATCCGAGATCTTCAGTAACGTATCTGCCGAAGGCTTATACAGGTCACATTCCCAACTGGATACGGTAACGCGGCTCACTCCAAGTTTTGCCGCAGCCTCTTCCTGAGAAAGACCCGCCTTAATACGGGCCAGTTTGAACCCATTTACTTTCAATTCTTCACTCTCCTAACCTCTTTTACTTCGCGCAACAAAGTTCTGCTTAGTATGGCTTGACAATTTGCTAAGAGTGTGGTTTAATACAGTTTGTCTGGAACCATATTTAACGCCATCTTCGCACCACAGCTTCCACTTCGTGCGCGCTTCGTTTTTCACTTCGCATACTTAGTATATCACTTCGTATTGCTAAGTCAAGGGGTTTGGAAGAGGTTGCGCCCGTTTCTATATTTTGCACAAAAAAAGGAGCCAATTTATGGATATTACGACAATGCTCTACCGCATCGACTGCCTTGTAAAAGCCAAGGGGTGGACAAAGGAGGAATTTTACGCGATGGTCCCTATTTCTTCCTCCGCCGTTGCCCAGTGGAAAAGCAAAGGCCGCGTGCCTAAAGATGCCAACATCTTGCGTATGGCCGAGATTTTGGAGGTTGACCCTGATTATTTGCGCTGTAAAGACCTCGAGGAAAGCAAAAAGCCCGCCGATCTTTCGACCAACGAGCTTCATGCCGCACTTATGAATGTCCTTATAGGGCTTTCCCCCAGCGAAGTAGCAGACGTTATTTCTTATGCTGCAAAGCTAAGAGCATCTCATAAAGACTGATCATATCCTCTCTTGTCATTCCGTCCAACAGTTCCCTTGCTTCCTGTTCGTTCATTTCTCTGCCCCCTCGTATGTCGTTTTCTGGCGTTTGCTTGGTTCAATCGTACTCTATGTGCGCCCCGGTGTCTACGTTCATTTTGGGGAATCACTCCCCAATTTGGGTAATTGGCACTCTGAGGCCGATCCATATTGGGGAAACTGCCGCCCAAATATGGAAATTTACGGATGAAATAAGATCCGCAGCGGATGAAATAGTATCCGTTACCGATAGAAAGGGGAAATCATGTCAGAAATTCAGGAAATCGCACAGCATATTCAGGACTTCCCTGCCCTTGTCCGTAAAGCCAGAATGGACATGGGCATCACCAACGAGGAACTGGCCGAACTGTCCGGCATCAGCTATTCCGCCGTCTGCAAAATGCAGTCCGGCGAGCGCGATCCAAAGCTGTACGATGCTGTAGCCGTGATGAAAGCTGTTGGCATCTCCGCCGATCAGACGTTTGAGATCCAGCCTCCTGCGTCTGCCCCTTCCGCCATGCAGGAACGCATCCATGAGCTGGAACTGGATAACGCCGTCAGCTCCGGCGACGTGGTACGCCTGAAGCAGGTCAACGGCCTTTGCACCCAGCGCTTGGATGCCGTTATCCGCCAGCGCGATTATTACAAGCGCTGGTCTGTGTTTTCCTCAATTTTCGCTGCGATCCTCTCCCTGTTCTTAATTGTTTACCTTTTTTTCGACTTCCGCAACCCCAAGGCTGGCTTTGTCCTCCAGAACGGGCCTACAACGTTTGCGTGGCTTGTTATCCTTCTTGTGCCAGTTTCTATCGGCGTGTGCAGCCTTATCGGATACCGTGCGCTGCGCGATGCTGCAAAAAATATGATCGAGCAGAAATAGAACAACAGTTCCACTGTGTTCTACATTATATATCACAAATTTCCTGGTTTCAATGCGCACATATCACAAGTTTCTTGAGATTTTTTGTTAAAAAAAGAAAAAGCCGCCCAATCGGACGGCTTTTCCATATAAGCTCTATTCCCGCCAACACCATCACGAGTCTTAAAGAAAGGAGCCTACAACAGTAGGGTAACACGAAAATATCAAAATGTCAACGAAATGCAAGTCCTGTAAGCGCGAAGTCCCCGACAACGCCACTTTCTGCCCCTGGTGCGGCTACAAGCAGGTGCGCGAAAAAAAGAAATCCGGCAGCATCAAGGTGCCAGAGCCGGTTCAAACCGCTTCCGGTAAGTGGACGATCTATCTCCGGGCTGAGAAAGCATCTATCACTGAGCTCACAAAGGAGCTTTGCCTTTCCAAAGCCAAGGCTATTCGAGCTGGGTTCATTGAGCAGCAGAAAAAGGCAAAAGACGAGCCACTCCTGCTCTCTTCCGCCATTGAAAACTATATCGACCGCCGCAAATTACTCTCGCCAAACACCATTCGCAGTTACCGCATCTATCAGAAACACCGGTTCAAATCCTGTCAGTGCGTCAACATCCGTGAGCCGGTGGATTGGCAGTCGTATATAAACGGGGAGGCCGCGCTCTGCGCTCCAAAAACGCTGAAAAACGCCTGGGGGTTTATCAAGTCCGTCTTGGAGGAAAACGGCATCGCCGTTCCAAAGGTAACGCTACCAAAGCTCCCTGTTTCTGAGCATAAGTGGCTCACACCGGAGCAGATCATCGTATTCTGCAAAGCCATCGAGGGAAAGTCCTTCGAGAAAGAAGCACTTTTCGCGCTCCACAGTCTGCGCCGCGGAGAGCTGCTGGCCCTAAAATGGGGAGATATAGACTTTGACACTGATACCTTTCGCGTTCATGCCGTCATCGCGCAAAACGAAAAGAACGAGTATGTGGAGAAGATAACACCCAAAACTCAAAAGTCCAACCGTGTTGTCCCCTTTATGATCCCGCGCCTCCGCCAACTCCTCAAGGATGAAAATGGTCCCAAGGGCAATCGGGTGTCGTACCAGCCGCCAAACGGGCTCTGGCGCAAGATCAACGATGTCTGCGAAGCAAACGGGCTTCCCAAGGTCGGCGTGCACGGGCTGCGCCACAGCTTCGCCTCACTGGCCTACAGCCTCGGCTTCAAGGAGGAGGAATGTATGCGCATCGGCGGATGGTCAGATTATAGAATCATGCACGAAATTTATACCCACCTTGCCGCCCGCGACTTAAATGCCCGCGTCAAGGAAATGGAAAATTTCTATAAAGAAAACCTATCTTGATAACCTTCACATAACCTTCTCATTTTTCACTGTAAATAAAACTGTAAAAATATCAAAAAAGTATGCCCTGAACCGCCTAAAAACACAGGTAATCAAAAACAGATTTTCGACCGCAAAAAGCGGTGAAACCCTTGATATAACAAGAAATCCCGCAGCCACAACGGCTACGGGATTTCTTTTCCTTTGGCAGCGGGAGAAGGATTCGAACCCTCACAATAAATCCTAAATCGGTTGCGCCACAACGGTTCTGAGAATTAACTGTAAAATCAACTGTAAAATCGCACGTTCTAAAACCACCTGCACAGCGTAAAACTGTTTGCCAAATAATGTGGAATTACAGTTTTTCTACATGGGCAATGCAGTTTTACAGTTTTTCACTCCTCACACCACCACACCGTTTCCCTTCTGGCTCCCGCCACGGCGGCCTCCTCGTGGGTCATCAGTATGTCAACGTGTTTGCCTATTACGCCCACGTCCAGGGCGATGTATGTCTTATCTCCAATGATGACTGTGCTGCCGGTCGGTATCACATCCGGGTCGGTCGCTACACAGGAGCCGGGGTACACCCACTGGCCGCTGGCAGTCAGCACCCGGCCAAACTCGTCCTGATTCATGTGTGCGTACTTCTCAACGCAGTCGGCGCAGTAGCCGGTGATGATGCAGTCCTCCAGCACGTTGCTCTTGGCCTTGATGGCTTCCAGTATGCGTTCCGATTCCTCGGGCTCCTCTTCCACGATTGTATCATGACTGTCAACATCTTCGCCCCACTCCACCCGCAAAACGGTATGCGGCGTGTCCGCGCTGGCTCTCCACGGGGCGATCAGAGCGAAGATCAGCAGTGCCAGCAGCATGAACTCCAGCATAAAATGCGTCTGCTCCCGACGCACAACGCGCCGGTACTCTGCCCGCATGGTCACAAACGGTCCGGGGCATAATCCGAACTGCCCGGCAAGGGCAATGTTCTCGCTCATTGTTTTATAGACTATCTGTTCCCTTCTTGTCATTGGTTTCCTTCTCCTCGTATAGCGGACACCCGCAGTTTACAAAATCGGCGCAATAGGGACTATCCCCATTGAAACACGCCCAAGTCCACTCCTCGTGCCACTTGCAGCCAACACAGCATTTGCTTTTCATTTCCTCACCTTCTTACTCAGTCTGTTTCAGCTTGCCGTAGCGGCGCTCTGGCTCCACCCTGACAGAGTGAAACCGCAGCTCGCGCAGCGCACATAATACCTTTCCGGCACATGAATACCGATTTTGCGCTCACCGCTGTCTCTTCCACAGTGGGGACATACCTCCAGCTGACCGCTGGGCTTTCTGTTATACTGGTTCATCACTTATCCTCCTCCGGCAGAATAACGACACCGGCCAGTTCCCCGTTGTCTTCAAAATATTTCGCGCCGCAGCAGGACTTGAAAATGTAAGCGTGCCATAAGGCCGCATCCTCCCCATAAACAATACCGATAATCCGTTCCGGTTTGCGGAAATCTCCGGTCTGTATCATCAGCGCCGCCTTATGCCGCTTCTTGTCATCAGGTAGTTTTTGTATGCAGTTCCCCTTGTTGGGGGGAGGACCGTTCAAGAGCTTGTTGGGCTGATAGCCTTGCCCATTGTCCGTTGAAACGATGTGGATAAATGCGGCAAAAGCCAGAACGAGGACGACAAGGACGCCCAAAAAAATTCCCATCATGCTTTCCTCCTCACAAATGTACGATTATTGCTCCCTCCGGTATTGGTGGCGTTTTCTTTCCGTTCTCCCACTTCGTTGGCATCTGGTTTATCTTCACCGCTTCCATAGGATTTACTGGTAATGGTTCCGTCCAGTCTCTGCCGCAAACATAGCACTTGTGGTAAATCTCGGTTCCGCGCTTTTGTATGAGACGGAGGTTGTGCGTCTGGCAGCAGGTCGGTGCGTTTTGCCAAAGTCTCATAGCGCTGCCATCCTCTGTGCGGCTCCAGATAAATCGTCCATTTCCACCGGAGCCTCCTGAACCTGGCGTATATACACCGGATCCATGCTCACAGCCGGCACCACCATTGGCAATGCATACCGGGCCAAATCCGCCGGCTCCGCCTGTTCCGCCGCTCTTTATCATCCAAAATACTCCTTCATCTTTTTATCCAGCCCATTCGCCCGTAGTGTCCTGCCATTCATGGTGTACTGGCGCATCCGAAGCATGAAGCTTTCCTCGTGGCAGCGGTCGCAGTAACCGTGCGTAGCTATGTCCTTCATGCGGTTCCTCTGCTGCTCGTGTGTCAGGTACACGATGTACTCCGTCTCCATCTCCTTGATGCACTTGGGGCACAGTTTGGCGGTGCGGACCGTCCAGATGGCCTTATCCATTTGGTCAGTCCTCATCCATCATCCAGCGCATCATAACGGCAACGATCTTGATATTGTCCTTGTAATTGTCCAGAGAATCGTTGAAGATGATATTTTTCTTCCCGATGTATTTTGCGTAGTCGTACTCCAATTTTGCCCCCTTGCTCTCCTGCCATCCGTGTTGAAAAAGCACCACGTCCGCGCTATCCAGCATAGCAAAGCATATACGCATATAGTCTGCTGGCTTCATGCCCTCCGGCAGCTCCGCTGGGTTCAGGACGGTGTGACCTTCTTCCTGCAGCATGGCCGCCGTATCCTTGAACTGTGCCTTATAATGCGGATTGCCTGTGATACGTCCTGCTATATAAATTTTCATTTCTCCATTTCCTCCTCAAGCTGTGCGTAAAAATAGTTCATAGATCCACCAAACATTATTGTTCCTCCTTTCTCTCGCCGTAGGAGCAGAAGTCATCCGGCTTACGACGCTGCCATGCGTCTTTGTTTGCGTTGCCGTTCGAGTAGATTTTCAGGCAAACGCCCATTTCGTAGTGATTGCATTCCCGGCAGTGAACCACCGGCACAACATCGGCGGCGGGGATGTTCTTGATGGATTCGATACTACTGACAAGGCCTCCATCTTGCGTGAGGCTAAGCAATGCGTATTCCCGCTTAATGTATTCAGCCATTGTCTTTCTCCTCTCCGGCAAACCACTTCCGCAGCTTATGAGCGCATGAAACGCACAACTCATAGTCATTGTCGTTTATGTCGTTCTTAATCTTTCGCATACCGGCATAGGTTACGGAATTGAACGGGTTAATCTCCGCACCGCAGCGGTCACACACTTTTTTTGTTGCCATCACAAAAACCTCCTGTCAAAAGTTGCGCCGTACTGCTTCTGAAACTGAAACCCGCTATTGGCAAACTCGCAAGCGCCCTCCTCGTCCGCACCGGGCAGCGTCACGATAAACGATGCAATGGAGAAGTAATAACCGCCGTTCCCTGCGTCTGCGTTTGCGTATGCCTCACAAATGGGGTTTCTGTTGTGCATGATCGTCACCCTTGCGCGGCAGCCGTAGGTGTCGTCATCCTCCCATTTTTCGTGCTCTATTTCCGAAACGCTGGTGATAGCGGCATCCAGCACCACATTCTTAAATGCACCGGACGCACGAGCACAGCAGTCGTAGTCGGTCATTTCAATGCGGATTTTCACGCCATTGTCCAGTTCAATGCGGTCGTCATCCCACTTCACGATGCGCCGGTAAAGCAAAAGCTGGCGAAAAGCGTCAAAAGTAATTTCTTTCATCACATTTCCTCCTCCAGCTTGTCCAGTGCCTTTCCGATAAGTTTCCAGCGGTCAACGCCGATGTCCCGCGCCTCCAGCAGACCAAGCCGCACCACATCGGGTGCCACCTTACCGCCGGTGGCATCAGACACTCTCTGTGCCCAGCCCAATTTTGTTCTCTGCTGGTAGGCTTGCAGCCGTATAAAAACATCCCGCTTGATCTCCGCCATCGCGCCCTTGGGCTTAAACGGCGTGGCGGGTTCCGCCGGCTGCGGTGTGGTAGCTGGGGTGGCTTCCTCATCATCGATTTGTTCGTTTTCCTCCTGCACCTGCATATACGCGCCAATGGGGCGTATATCGTCCTTATTGAAGATCTTTATTGCTTGCACGCCTTCCGGCACGACCGTATAGACCGTGTCCTCATTCTCCACGCCAAGCGCAGGAAACTCCTCGACGGCGTAGGACGTGATCTCCTCCGGCAGCACCAACACACCCCGCACCAGCCCCTCTATGATATGGTTGGTTACGCCCTGCGCTATCTGCATACCGCCCTTCACGCGGACGATCAGCACCTTTCGTTCCGTCATTTCTGTTTTTCCTTTCGCAGTTCATTTACAGCGCATACAAGTTCATTGATCTTGCATTGCTGGACATATAGCCAGCCACCACTACGCTCATTCCAGATATTCCCTTTTTCCACTTCTTTCAGCGGCTCGATTTCATTCAGTTTTTGTGCTTTTTGTACTTCGCTTGCGTTCTCCCACCGCCCGATGCGCTTATAGCCCTTGAAGCTGTTTTCTGCCTCGTACTTGGTGATGCAGTCCTCCTCACCGTCCGTAAAATGTACGATCGGCTCATAGAACCCACGCTCCCAGCATTTCTCACACCGGCAGATGCTCTTGATGTACCCCACCCGGCCATCCACAGTCTCCACAAAGTCTCCCTCGTGCAGGTACTCCGGCATCATCAACAGTTTCGTGGAGCTCATCTTGTCGAGCTCATCCTTTTCCGCATATCCGCAATCCCTGACCGCTCTTAGCCACGCAAAATCGTACTTGCCAATGCGAGTAAAATTCTGCGGCAGATCCTCTATATTGCCACTCCAGCCCGTCTGCGTCCCATCGTCCCACTTGAAAATGAAGCTGTGAAACCGCACTGGCCTCTGGTAAGACGACACATATCCGGTAAGCGTTTTGGAGGATGTGCCATCGGCACGTTCCAACCTCACATAATCTCCCACATGAAATGTGTATATCATTCCTTTTCCTCCCTCCACGGTGTATCCACGCAATCCGGCTTTTTGCAGCGCATCTCGATTGCTCACAGCAAATTCCACGCCGCCGCAAGCAGATGATCCTCGTCCTCCTGCCCGTCCAGGTACTTTGCTGCGTGCCGCATGGCGCTGTCCAGCAAACTGCTGGTGGGGATTCCACGGTCTACGTTGTGTTCCCCATATTTCAGCGCCCCAGCCTCGCAGTGCTTGCTCACCTCGATGATCGCCGCCCACGGCAGAAGATCCATGCGGCCTTTCCCACTGTGCATATCCCGCTGCGCCCCAGTGCTGAAGGTGGTACGCTCCCCGCTGTCCTTGATGCCGCCCATCACTCCCGCTTTGGGCTTATCGGAAGACTTTTCAAGAATCTCAAGGCGCTGAAAACCGCCCCACGCAATCTCTCGGCAGCAGTCCGGGCAGAAAAGAATTGAACCGGTTGTTGTCGCATCAAAGTCCTTTCCGCATCTTCCGCATACGCTCATGTTTCTATCTCTCCTTTCAGTACCTCACTCCGATGTAGTCCAGCACCCGCGCATAGCCGAGGCCCTTCTCGGTTGGCTTCCACAGCCCGTCTTTGTCCCATGCACCGCCGCCGATGCAGAACTCGTAGTGTTTCGGGTGCGTCAGCTTCATCAGCTCGTACCTGTTGGGAGATTTTTCCAGATGAGATCCAAATCCGCAAAAGCAGCATCCGGTTCTCTGGCACCCCGTGCAGTGCAGCTTGCAGTCGATCAGCGTTGCACCGTAGTCATTCTCCCCGTCGCTGGCAACGATGTCGCCGTACACGCTTGCGTATGGTAGCCCGCGCTCCACGATAAACCGCAACACATCCTGCTCCGTCCAAAAGCTCATGGGCTTGCTCCGCGGTGTCTTGCCATCAAATGCGTTGCAGCCGTTCGTCAGCCAATGTTGATACCGCATGCGGCCCTCTTCAGCCATCAGCGCCAGTATCGGCTTTTGCTTCGTGGCTGTGCTGTACCGGTGCCCTGTGCTCTTCTTCATCACGCGGCAACATTCGCTGGATACCAAAAACGGCGCATAGAGCAGAAACTCCCAGTTGTCGCAGTTGAATGGGCTTTTCTTCCCGTTCTTGTCCAGCAGTTCTCCGCGCAACCGTTCCAGCCGCTTCTCGTTCTTGTCCTTCCGCGCCAGCCACACACAGTTGGCCACTTCCTTGCTTACGATGCTGTACCCGTACTTGGTCACCACCTGTCGGATGTTCATCTTGGGCCGCAGCCGCGCGAGGTTGACGGTCACGCGAGGGAACTCTTTCCGCAGCCAATCCGTGTATTCGTTCACGAACTTCTGAATTTCAGGGTATTCCAAACCCGTGTTAACAAACACCAGATTTAGTTCCCACGGCGGCATCCTGAAACTCGACAGATACCGCGCCGCCAAGTACGCCAGCACTGTACTGTCCTTGCCGCCGGAAAAACTGACATAGCACCTCCCGCCCCATGCGGTGTACCACTCGTCCAGTTTTTCGTAGGTCAGTATCTCTTTGTCCTGCACATCCAGCGCCATTAGTTTCCTTGCCGCCTCCTTTGTCAGCGGCCTGTTGATGTGCTCCATCCCAATTCCTCCATCACCTTGCGTATCACGTCCCCGCCGTAGGCGTTCTTCGTCAGCTCCAGAAACTCCCGCAGCGTCATGGTGCCGTTGTCCAGATCAACGCCGTTGTCGCTGGCGAACTGCCGCCGCCCCATATCACAGGAGCCGGTCAGCCGATGGTGCCAATCGTAAAAATACGCGTTGGGGTATTCCTTCTCGCAGTCTGTCTCTTTCAGAAACGCCGCAATGCGTTCCTCCTCCGGCATATCCTCAAACAGCTTGTCCCGCAGCGCGTTCATCGCTTCCCGCAGCGTCGTACCGTGTGCAAACACGTTGTCCTGCTTTGCCACATAACACGGTGTCAGTGTCAGGTCTTTATTCAGTATCGCGCCCTTTGCCACGCCGCCGCGCACGGAGCGCAGCAGCGTATTCACGCCGTCGATTCTGTACACAGCCTCACCACAGTAGGACTTTACGCCGGAGCCGTCGCCGGAGCCGTAGCCGGAGCCGTCGCCGTAGCCGTAGCCGTCGCCGGAG
>ERZ1034763.33-NODE-33-length-79713-cov-7.901090_pt1 | contig 79713 bp, 91 predicted proteins | sample MGYA00520701_ERZ1034763 | MGnify/ENA primary metagenome ERZ1034763 (study PRJEB33766, sample SAMN09781707) | gut metagenome | biome: gut microbiome | host: Homo sapiens | place: Madagascar | study: EMG produced TPA metagenomics assembly of the PRJNA485056 data set...
TTTTAATATTGTGTACATTGTAGATAGCAATAAAGAAAAATGTAATTGTGAGTTTAAAGGCATATCAGTAAAGCATGTTAGTGATGTTAAGGATGATTTGAAGAGTCATAAAATAGTAATTATGACAGCTAACAGAAATGCTGCTTTAGTTGGGGAAGACCTTGAAAAATTTGGATTACAGTCAGGAAAAGATTTTTGCTCAATGGAGCAGTTCCTTACGGATTGGTTTTGGAATTATAAGAAAAAAGTCTGTTTAATGGAAGTACATAGTACAATAACATCACGATGCACTTTAAAATGTAAGCATTGTAATATGTTTATGCCATATTATAAGGAACATGTAGATTATACAGCTAAAGATATATTAGAGGATTTAGAATTGTTATTCAGACATGTGGATTATATTGTTGCATATGAAATTCTTGGCGGAGAACCGCTTATTAATGGTAAACTTGCAGACATGATAAGGCAGATTGGTGATAGGTATGGTAATAGAATAGGTAATATTGGGATTATCACTAATGGAACATTACTACCAGATGAACAGCTTATAGAAATATCAAAAAAATATAATGTTAAATATGATTTCAGTGACTACACAGATATAGTAGATTATAAAAAAAGATTTGATGCGGCTGTAAAGATAGTAAGTGATGCTGGTTTAAGATATTCAGTAAATCGTTCTCTTAGATGGTGTGATTTTGGATTCCCGGTTAATAACAGAATGTATGATTTTGATAAAGTAAGAGAACATATGCTTTCATGCGGACCAATATTTCATGGGCTTAATGATGGAAAGTATTATTATTGTCATGTATCTTGGAGTGCTGATAAGGCAAAGTTATTAAAAAATGTATCAGATGATTATATTGATTTAAGAACACTTGATGATGATGACAGAGCAAAAGAAGCAATACTAGAACACAGTAATGGTAATATGGCAAAAGGATTTGTTAAGCTTTGTAAGATATGTGGTGGTTGTGGTAATGACAATACAGAATTTGTAAAAGCAGCAGAACAGATGTAAATATCAGACAATGAAACATACTAAATTAGAAGGATTATATACATGGAACAGAAGTCTAAATATGATATAGAAATTGAAAATTTCAGACATAATTTTAGCGGCATAAAAAACAAGAGAATAGCAATATATGGAATGGGAAGGCGTAGTGCAACGCTTCTCCCAGGGATAACTGACTTTAATATTGCTGGAATTTTGGATAGGGATGAAAGTAATGTTGGAAAAGAATTATGTGGAATTAAAGTAATATCTATAAAGAATGTAGAGAATTATGTAGATGCAATTATTATTAATTCGGACCCATCTAACTATGAGATAATATACAAAAGAATTGCAAATGATGTTACAGTTCCAGTGTATTATGCGGACGGAAGAATAGCAAGTTTATCAAATAAAGATACAAGATATGAGCAGAATAAGTATTGGGAAAGCTCGTATAAGGAGTTAAAAAACAAGATAGATAAAGCAGACATTGTTTCATTTGATATATTTGATACATTGATAATGAGAAAAATTTTTTCACCAGAAGATGTATTCAGACTGTTAGGAGAAAAGGTAAGAGCGGAATTAAAATTAGATTGTGAAATTGCCTATATAAGGGCACAAGTTGCTGCACAATGTGGGCCATACGCAAATATTAACGAAATATATGAACAGATAAAGAAGTGTATGAATCTCACAGATGAGAATATATCGGATATCATGAAGATGGAGAAAGATATAGATTTAGATTTATGCATTGCAAGGAGAGATATTACAGATTTATATGAGTATTGTGTGACATCAGGTAAAGAAGTTTATCTTGTGAGCGATATGTATTATACATTAGATGATATTAATTGTATATTAAGTAAATGTGGAATAACACCACCAGATAATGAACATATATGGGTATCGTGTGAGAAGAAATATGATAAGGTATCAGGCACAATATGGAAAGAGTATTCTGCAATGTTTGGCAGGGATGTTAAGTGTCTGCATATAGGTGACAACAAAATAGGTGACATTGAGAATTCTATAAAATATGATATTGATTCATATTATATTATGAGCGCTAAAGATATGCTTATGAATTCATCTATGGCAGAATTGGCATCATATGTTAATACGGTATCAGACAGTATATGTCTAGGATTAGTAATTGCAAATCTGTTTAATAGTCCATTTGCATTATGCAGTACTAAGGGGAAAGTGTCATTCGATGATAGTGAAAGTTATGGATATTGTATCTATGGACCATTACTTGAAAAATTTCTTATATGGCTTTATTACAATTCAAGAAAAGATGAAATAGATAAGTTATTATTCTTTGCTAGAGATGGATATTTTCTTGAAAAAAATTACAAAATTGTCACAGAATTATTAGATGATGGATACAAGCAAGACTGGTGTTATCTTCCGATATCACGAAGGCTTATATATATAGCAACCATGGAGAATGAAGATGACTTTAATAGAGTTGTAGCTTTCCCTTATGTCGGAACATTTGCTGATTATATGAAATCTAGATTTGAGATAATCGTTACAGATGAAACATTGGAATATAATGACCGGCAGATTAATGCAGTGGGGGATAGTAAGAACATATTAAAGTGGATTCAGCCATACAAAGATAAAATAATGGAACAGGCTAAAAAAGAAAGAAAAAATTATCTTGCTTATCTTACATCAGATGGTGATATGCAAAAGGAATTATCTTATGGAACAGTTGATTTGGGATATTATGGAACAAATCAGTACTATCTGCAACGATTAACTGGAATCAAGACAAAAGGGTATTGCTTTTATGCATGTTTGTCAAAAGATAATGTTTATATCAATGAAATATCAATGGATGGGTGTTTTCAGTATGGTGATGATTATACTGCAGAAAAAAGTATTGCAAGTAATAAGAATATGTATATAGAGACATTTATTACGGCTCCGCATGGTATGATCAGATATATTGATGACAGAGGAAATGCAGTATGCCAGCCTGATAGAAAGAGCCAGAAAAATTTCAATGTTAAGGAAAAAGTAAATTGCGGTGCAGTTGACTTTATTAATGATTATATCAGTATTTATAAGACAATATTAGCTGTAAATTGCAGTGAATGCATAAAATCAATGTCAGATAGAACAGAAAGCTTGGAAGATATTTTATTTTTTAATATGTTGAACGGTATGTGTAATATATCGAAAAATATTCTTAAAGGATTTTATTTTGATAATGATTTTATCGGTGGGAAAGAGATAGAGTTAGAAATATAATATTATACAGAGAAATATTGAGGTAAAATATGAGCTTTGAATATAATGATGAGACTTTTAAAAAGATACAGAGTGTAGAATTAGAAATGCTTAAAGAGGTTGATAGAATATGTAGAAAATATGACATAATCTATGAATTAGATGGCGGAACATTGCTGGGGGCGGTCAGATATGGAGGTTTCATTCCATGGGATGATGATATAGATATCAGAATGTTAAGAAAAGATTATGATAAGTTTTGTGACATATGTCAGAATGAATTTGGAGAGAAATATTTCTGGCAGACATATCATACCGATCCCGGATATCGATGGGAGTATGGCAGAGTCCTAAAAAATAATACAAAGTTTTTTAGAAGTGATCATGAGATGATAAAAAGCAGGAATGGTATATTTTTAGATATTTTTCCATGCGATAATATGCCGGAAAAAGGGCTTTCAAAGTCGATGTTTAATCTTAGAAGTTTTATAGCAAGAAAAATTGGTTATTCTGTTGTTGGCGCCAGATATGAAAAAAATATATTGAAAAAATTAGCATATAACCTGCTTGCACTAATTCCAATGAAACTCGTTGCCAAAGAGTATGATAAATTATCGCAAAAGTATGCTGGAATAGAAACAAAATATGTTAGGACAACAGGCTGGCATTGGAAACAAGAAAGTAAAGGATATCTTCGTTCATGGCTTACAGATTATGAAGAAATAAAATTTGAAGATATGGTAGCTTTTGCACCGAAGGATACAGATGGTTTTCTAAGATACATGTATGGTGATGATTATATGACACCACCTCCAGTGGATAAAAGAAAACCACAGCATCTTGCAACTTTGATTGAATTTGGAGAGGAGTAGTTATGACTTACGAAGAATTTAAAAAATTACAATATAAGGCAGAGAATAAAGAAGGAAATTTACTTACTGAGGAAGAATTAAATATATTGAAACCATACAAGGTTGATAATGCAATTATTATGGCTGCTGGTTATAGTGCAAGATGCATGCCTTTATCTAATGTTCTTCCTAAAGGGTTGTTCCGTGTTAAAGGTGAGATACTTATTGAAAGAGAAATACGACAGTTACAGGAAGCTGGTGTTAAGGAAATTATAATTGTAACTGGGTTTATGCAGGAAAAATTTCAATATTTGAGAGACAAATATGGGGTTATTTTAATTCACAATGATGATTATGATAAATACAATAACATAGCGTCACTATATAAAGCACAGAATTATATGAAAAATTCTTATATTTTATGTTCTGATAATTACTATGCAGATAATGTGTTTCATAAATACGTCTATTCGCCATATTATTCATGTGTGTATTCAGAAGAATACTGCGATGAATATTGTGTATTAGAAGAAGATAAAGATGGTTATATAACAAGTATTAAACGTGGTGGTGCAAAAGCGTGGTATACAATAGGGGACTGTTTTTTTGACAGAAAGTTTTCTGATACATTTGTGAAATATATGAATGAAGAATGGAATGACATGAATACAAGAAATATGTTAATGGATGATTTCCATATTCAACATATTGATGAATTAAAATTAAAAAAGGTTGAACGTGAAAAAAACAAGGTATTGGAATTTGACACATTAGAAGAATTCAAGCAGTTTGATAATTCTTTTGAAGAGTTTATGAATGAAAATCTTGATCAGTCTAATGAAGTTATCAAAGTGTTTTCAAAATATTCGGAAGTTAAGTCATATCATTCAGTACCAACGGTACAGAAAAGTGGAAGGCTTCATTTAAATGAGAATTTATTCAAGCCATCTCCTAAATGTCTGGAAGTATTGAAAAATATTACAATGGAAGATTTGTATTTATATGATTTGGGAAGAAATGATGAATTAGTTGAGACATTATCCTCATCATTAGGAATTTCATCTAACAATATTTTTATACATAATGGTTCAGCAGAAGTTATTAAATCAATAGGAAGCATATTGCTTAATGAGAATGATATAGTTTTAATTCCATCACCGGGCTGGAGTTATTATAAGAGCGTTGCAGATGCCAAATTTGCAAAATGTATTACATACGAGGTATGTGAAAAAGAAGATACGTATGAGTATAATATAGAGGATCTTCTTCAAAAGGCTAAAGAAAATAATCCTAAGGTAATTATTATAACATCTCCACAGATGCCGACTGGATGTGGAATATCATACAATGATATTGAAAAAGTGATAAGAGAAAATACCAATTCAGTTATTTTGCTAGATGAGGCATATTGGGGATATGGAAATGATGATAATAAGTTTGAGAAAAAAATCATTACCCAATATAGTAATGTAGTAATAACAAGAACCTTTTCAAAATTCTATGGACTTGCTGACATACGTATTGGTTATGGATTATGTAGTTACCCATTAAGACGTACGATATGTCTGGACTTACCACTGTTCAGGGCATGTGGAATCAGTAGGAAAATAGCGGTGGCAGCGATTAAAGACACAGAATATTACAAAAAAATGAAATTTGAGACAAATTCAGTCAGAGAGTGGTTCTATACTGAATTAAATAAAATTCCAGGGGTAAAGGCATATAAGTCAGAGTCGAATTTTATTTTTATAAAGCTTGATAATGCAGATGCTGGAAGAGTGCGGGCTTATATGGAAGAAAACGGATTGCTTATAAGATTATTTACTGATAAAGATGCCCTTAGATTAAGAATTACAATTGGACCAAAAGATATTATGGAAAGAGTGATTTATCAGTTGAAAAGGGCATTAAGATAGGAGAGCAGACGTTAGAAGAATTAAAAGAATTTAGAGATAAGCTGGATAATTTAATGTGTTCATGTATGGACAAGACGATTGTTATTTATGGGTATGGATATTCGGGAAGATTTGTTTAAAATAATCAATTTGAAATTATGACACGACAGAGAGTTGTGAATATATATGTTTCAAAATTTAATAGTTAATATTTTTAAAGAGAGGATACTTATGTTTTTTGATAATTATGAATTGCTTATAAAGTATATATGTGATAAAAGCAATGAAAAAGAAATATATATATGGGGTGTATCTGTGTATGGCAATTATCTGGGCATATTATTAAATGAAAAAAAAATAAAATGGTCTGGATATTTTGATAATTATTCTGTGGATATAAATAAGCAATACAACGGGAAAAATGTATATAGCGGAAAAAATATCTGTTGTAATGATAATGTTATGTATATATTATCAATGCGTTCTTATGAAGCTGTTTATAAACAATTGAAACTTGCAGGAATAAAAGACGAACAAATAATAATGATATCGGATGTTTCAATCTTTTCTATGATTGAGGATGAAGTTATTAATGTTTCGCAGTATTCAAAAAAAATAAAAAAATTTCAGGATATTCATAATGGAGAACGCTGTTTTATAATCGGAAATGGTCCAAGCCTGAAAATAGATGATTTACAGAGATTAAAAAACGAGCATACATTTGCATGTAATCTTATTTTTCAGTGCTTTGATAAAACTGAATGGAGACCAGAATATTATTTCTTTTTAGAATCTAATTCAACTACATTTGAGTCAAGGGAATTAGTGAAAAATTTGATGAATAACTGTAGTGCAGCATTTGTAAGAGGAGGAGGATCTTTATATAAATATCGGGATGATAAGGATTTGGATAATTTGTATTTCATGAAAATGAAACTTCCAGAAAATATTGAAAGTATTTCATTTTCAGATGATTGTTCTCTGGAGGTATATTCTGGAACTACTACTACATATGCCATGATACAGATGGCAGCATATATGGGATTTAAAAAGATATATCTAATTGGTATTGATCATACATTTTCAAAAATAATTGATAAGAATGGAAATGTACATGATGGAGTGATATCAAAAGGGGAAGAACATGCAGCTTTCCTGGGAAATTATAATCTGCCTAATGGGTCAGAAGTGTATAAGGCGGAGAATGCCTATTGTGCAGCACGTAAATATTGTGAGATGAACAATATAGAAATTTATAATGCAACAAGAGGTGGAATGTTGGAAATATTTGAAAGAACAGATTTTGACTCATTGTTTGAAAAATAGAGAGGTACAAAATGAAGTGTAAAATATGCGGAAATGAAAAAATATCTGTGGTTTACAATGATAAAATCAGAGATGGAAAGTTAGAGCACTATACTGATTCAGATGTAGAAATATATAAATGTGACCATTGTAAAGTAATGTGGCATGAACCAATAATGAATCTGGAACAGTATTATGAAAGTGCTGAATATAGAAAATCATTAGAGGGTTCAACTGATGAAGAAACATTTTATCGTTTACATGATAAAGAAACGATAGAAAAATTTAGATATACTGGGACGGAAATTTATAGAAATAAAGTAACAGCAGACATAGGATGTGGTTGCGGTGCATTTTTAGATTATATCAATGGCGTATCGTCAAGTGTAATTGCAATTGAACCATCACAATTTTATCGTAATGTTATGGATAGAAAGGGATTTTACACTTATCCTTATGCGGCTGAAGCATTAAAGAAGTGGAAAAACAAGGTAGATGTTGTAACTTCGTTTGACGTGATTGAACATGTTGAAAAACCACAGGATTTTTTGAAAGAGTGCAAGGATTTACTTAAAGAAGGAGGAACTGCTATTATTGGAACACCGACAGATGCTCCGATTATGAGAGCATTGCTTGGGACAATATATGAAAAGAAAATTTTGTTTAGCACACAGCATTTATGGATCTTTTCCGAGGAAAGTCTTAGAACAATGGCAGAGGAAACCGGCTTTTCTTATATAGAAATAAAATATTATCAGCGTTACGGAATTGCAAATATGTTGGGATGGATAAAAGAAAAAAAGCCAGGAACTGAGATTCCGGACAGTGCTGTATCTGGCGTTTTGGATGCTGTTTGGAAGAAAGATTGTGAGATGCATGGTAATGCAGATTACATCGTATTATATGCACATAAGTAAGAAGAGAAAAGGATGGAGTGTAAAAAAGAGCATGAAGGTTGTATCATTTATACCAATAAAGTTAAATAATCAAAGACTGCCAGGAAAAAATATTAAGGACTTAAATGGGAGACCATTATGTGATTATATCTTTAAAACAGTTAAAGATATTTCACAAATAGATGAAAAATATGTATATTGCAGCGATGAAAAAATATGTGATTATATTCCAGAAGGCATAAACTTTTTAAAAAGAAGCAAGACATTAGACGGCTTTGAAGTAAAAGGACTGGATATAATAGAACAATTTGTAAAAGATGTTGATGCGGATATTTATGTACTTACACATGTTACCCAGCCATTTACAAGACCTGAATCTATAATAAAAGGATTAGAGGCAGTGCTAAGTGGGGAGTATGATTCAGCATTTAGCTGCGTTAGAATACAGGATTATTGTTGGTATAAAGGTGTACCATTTAATTATGATATGAAAGATATTGTTACGACACAAAATTTAGAACCTATTTATATGGAAACAGGGGCTTTTTATATTTTTACCAAAGATGTTTTTATCAATTTACATCAGCGTATAGGTAAAAAACCATTTATGTGCAGTATTGATCAGATGGAAGCTGTTGATATTGACGAGCCGGAAGATTTTGAGTTTGCAAAAGTTGTTGAACAATATTTGGAAAGGAACAGTAAATGAAAGACATAGAGATTCTTGATTGTACCTTGCGTGATGGTGGAAGGATAATAGACTGCAAATTTCAGGATAATGAAATTATTGGTATTGGAAAGTTTTTAAAGAAGTCAAACATAGACATCATAGAACTTGGTTTCTTAAGAGATAATATTAATTATTGTGGAAACAGTACTTTTTTTGGAACAGTTGCTCAAGCAAACTATTATGCAGAGAATATAGGAGAGGGAAATCAGCGGTATGTTTTATTTGTTGATTACGGCTTATATAATATAGATAATTTGGATGAGAGAAATAATAAAAGAATAACAGGTATTCGTTATGGCTTTACCAAAAAAAATTATTACGAGCATCGTGATGATATTATATCCGAAATGAAAATGATTCAAAAAAAAGGATATGACTTGTATGTTCAAACCGTTTTTACAAATGGATATACGACAACGGAATTGTTGGAACTGATTGGTATTGCTAATGAAATCAATCCTGTTTCATTTGGCATAATAGATACATATGGATCAATGTATTTAGATGATTTAGATTATATTTGGAATGTTGTAAATCATAATTTGAAAAAAGAAATAGCGATAGATTTTCATTCTCATAATAATATGCAGATGTCATTTGCAATGGCACAAAGGATTATACAATTATCAAATAATGAGCGTAAAATTATTATAGATTCTACAATAAATGGAATGGGAAAATGTGCAGGGAATCTCAATACCGAATTAATTATAGACTATTTGGTTCGGAAAAAAAATTATGATTACAATACGGATGCTATATTAGATGCGATAGATTGTTATATTGAGCCGTATAAAAAAGAGAATGAGTGGGGGTATTCAATTCCTTCGTTTATGGCTGGTATATACAAAGCACATCCTAATAATGTAATATTTCTTACATCAAAGTATCGCTTGCAAAATTGTGATGTAAAGTATATTATATCCAGCATTGATGAGGAGAATAGACAGAGGTATAATTACGATTTAGTTCAAAAATTATACCTGGAATATTCTTCAACTAAGGTTAATGATTCAGGAACTGTTGAAAAACTTGTTGATAAATTTAATGGACAAACCATTTTGATAATGGCTCCAGGAATAACAATAGAAAAATACAAGCCTGTTATTACAAAATATATACAAGATTATAATCCAATAGTGATTAGCGTAAATTTTAAGCCATGTGATTTTAAGACTGATTATATATTTTTTTCTAATGCAATTCGTTGGGAAGAATTTAAAGGGAATAAAGAAGAGTCTGATTCAGAAAAGTATATATTAACAAGTAATATTCATACAAAAGATGATAAATCGTTAGTCATCAATTATTCTAGTCTGATTGAGGAAAGTAGTGTGCTGCCAGATAATAGCACAATAATGTTATTGAATTTATTAGATCAATTGGGAGTGAGTAAAATTGCAATCGCGGGGTTTGATGGTCTGGACGAGCAAAAAAGTAACTATATTAATGGAACAGAACCAATACGACATATTAATATGACATATAAACAAATAAATGAAGAAATTAGTAATTTATTTAAAAATTTTAGAGAACGTGTGGCAATGAAAATAAATATTGAGACAATAACCCCAAGTAAATATTCATAGAAAGAAGGTTGTTTAGTGGAAAAAGCAATTTGTTTTGGTGCGGCAGGCGGTGGAAAAAGACTGTTTGATGAAATATCAGAAAAGTATGAAATAATAGCATTTACAGATAATGATAAAGATAAAATAGGAACGAGTATAAATGGAATAAAGACTTATGGTATTGAAGAATGTTTCCAATTAGAATGGGATGTTGTTGTTATAACATCAGCTCCGGGTATGGTAAATATAAAACAACAGCTTATTAGTATGGGAATAGATTCCAGAAAAATTGACACAACTTTTATTGAGCTTCCATTGTTAAGCAGAATTTCATTTTTGGAAAAATTATCCCAAATACAAAATTTTAACAATGCAGCGGTTGCAGAAGTAGGGGTTTTTGAGGGAGATTTTGCAAAATGGATTAATCAATTTTATGCTAAGCAGAAGTTGCATCTTTTTGACACGTTTGAGGGGTTTGATAAAAGAGATATTGATAAAGACAGATTGTATTCAGAAGCTAAGGTTGGAGATTATTCTAATGCGAGTATTGACATGGTAATGAAAAAGATGATTTATCCAGAAAATGTTATAATACATAAGGGATATTTTCCAGATACAGCAAAGCAATTAGGAGAGGAACGTTTCGCATTTGTTAATTTGGATGTGGACTTATATGAACCTACATATAACGGATTGAAACTTTTTAAAGATAAGATGATTTCAGGTGGAGTAATTCTGGTACATGATTATTTTGCAACGAATTTTAAAGGGCCGCATGAAGCTGTAAACCAATTTCTTGAGGAAATGAATGGGCGTTATGCCAAGTATCCAATAGGTGATGGGATAAGTATTATGATAACCGGTTTTTAAAAGGTGGTATTAATGAGTATAAAATTGTTTGTTATGGATGTTGATGGAACAATGACAGATGGAAAGATATATATTGGAAATTCAGGAGAAGCTTTTAAATCTTTTGATGTTAAAGATGGATATGGAATACATTGTATTTTACCATGTAAACAAATTATTCCGGTAGTATTAACTGGAAGAAAATCTGATATTGTTGAAAATCGATGTAAAGAATTGGATATACCATATGTTATACAAGGGAGCAAAAATAAAGTAGACGATTTAGAAAAATTATTACATATTCTTAAACTGGAATGGAAGAATGTGGCATGTATGGGTGATGATCTTAATGACTTAGATATAATAAAAAAAGCAGAGTGGTCTGCATGTCCAAATGATGCGGTAAAACCAGTTAAGGAAGTGTGCAATTTTGTTGCATCAAGAAATGGTGGAGGGGGAGCTGTACGAGAAGCAATTGAGGCATTGTTAGAATATACTAACTGACAATAATGATTAAAAATGAGGGATGAATATGCCTATAAAGATAACAATTATCACATCAATTTATAATAAATCAAAATATTTATCTGATTATGTTCAAAGTATAAAAAGCCAGACATTTAAGGATTTTGAGGTTATATGTGTTGACGATTGTTCCACAGATGATTCTTTAAAACAGTTACAAATATTAGTTTCAAAGGATTCCAGGTTTAATATTATTATTAATGAAGAAAATTGTGGACTGTCAGTTAGCCGTAATAAGGCAATTGAATTGAGCAAAGGAAAATATATCTGTTTCCTTGATGCAGATGATTGTTTTGTGCCGCAGGCACTGGAAATATTGTGGGAAACTGCAGAAAAATATGGGGCGGAAGCAGTTTTTTTTAGTGCCTTGGAATATTCTGAGGATTTAAAGAAAAAGCTGAGGACAATAAAATATAAAAGAACTTATCCAGTATGTGATGGAAAAAAATTGATAGCATTGTTGCATGATAATAAAGAGTATCAAAGCGCATGTGGATTTCAACTTTGGAATCTTGAATTTTTGAAAAACAATAATGCTCGTTTTTATCCGGGTATTTATTATGAAGATACTTTGTTTACAATTCAGACATTGATAAAAGCAAAGTGCGTTAAAGCAATACCGGACACGCTGTATATATACAGACAATGTAGTTCGTCGATTTCGCATACATTAGGTATAAAACAGTTGTATTCCTGTCTGGTTATATATGATGAATTATCAATTATGTCAAAACAGAATTATAATGATGAGTATATATATAATGAAATAATTGAAAGGTTACATTTATTCAAACGAAGGATTGAACATATAATATGTATAGAGCCGGAAAATAGCATAAATATTTTGAATTATGCGCCATATAATGATCTTTTACAAAAATTTGTTAAAAACAGAACATACCCATATATAAGAGAGCTTCTTGATGAGGAAATAAGTAAAATTAGATTATCAGAGAGTGTTTTTGTTTATGGAGACGGAGTCAGTGCAGAAGAAACAGTAGCTCTTTTAAGCCGTTATCAGATAAATATATGTGCAATAATAGTTTCATATACTGTAAACTATAGAACATGGCACGGATATAAAGTTATAGCACTTGATGATTTTAATTCTCAGGGATTAGTTATTATTTCTGTATCAAAAAAATGGAAAGACTCATTAGAGGAGATTTTTGAGTTAAAAGGAAATGATACGATTTTTATTACAAGAGATTTTTAGTGAAAATAAATATTTGAAAATGTAATTCATAATAAAGTAGACTTATTATTTTTGTAGTCAGTTTATAAGATGAATATTGTAGGGAGGAAAAGATAGCAAAATGCTGTCTGTGTAGTATATTATGAAATGGGTTAATAAAACAAAAGAAAGACTTTATGTTAGCGGCATTAATAAAAAAGATACAAAATTCTGTATTTATGGTGCTGGAATATTAGGTGGTGATTTGTATAATGTGCTTAAGCATTATGGGATGTTCAGCTGCTTCATAGATAATAATGAAAAAATTCAAGAAAAGGGCTTTAACAACGAGAAGGTATTTTCGGAAAAAGAATTTTTTGAAAGCGGAAAAAAAGATGTAATTATTATTGCTGCTACTGAAGAAAATACAAATAAAATCAAAAGTAATCTTGAGAATAGGGGATTAAAATGTGATGAGCATTTCTTTACATATGAATATTTCTTGGATAAGGTCTTACCTTTAATAATATATGATTTATGCGATCAGATATTTCTTAATCTTTGTCAAATATGTGTAACAGAAAGATGTACGCTCAAATGTAAAAAATGTGCACATGGCTGTTATGCAGTTGGCAGAGATAATCCAGACCTTACATTAGAACAGGTAAAGAAAAGTGCAGATGTATTTTTTTCAAAAGTGGATTACATACATGAATTTGTTCTAATTGGTGGTGAACCAATGTTATATTCTTATTTAGGACAGGCAATAGAATACATTGGAAAGAATTATCGTGATAAAATTAATATTTTTTCAATTACAACTAATGGTACTATATTTCCGAGCGATGAGCTGCTGAATATGTGTAAACGATATGATGTTCTATTCAGAGTATCAAACTATTCAAATGCTATAAGCAAATTAGAAATGCAATATGTTAAATTGGAAAATATATTTAAAAACAATAATGTGAATTATAGAATAGGTAAAAAAGAAAAAAACTGGATGGATTATGGATTTGATTATTATAAAAGAGATTGTTCTGATGAAGAGTTGATAGAGGTGTTTGATGCTTGCCATACTTCATGTCATGAAATTCGTGAAAATAAATTCTATTATTGCGTTATGGCTCGAAGTGTATCTGATAATTTGAATTTTAATGTTGGAAAAGATGATTATCTGGATTTTAACCAGCTGACAGGTGAGAATTGGAGAAGAGAACTTTTAGAATACATATTAGGATATTCTGAAAAAGGATATTTGGATATGTGCAGATATTGTCATGGTGCAGATTGCTATAATTATTTAATACCAGCTGCTCAACAATTATAATGATAAAAAATAATCTGGAGTGAAATGTAATGAAAAATAGTAATCCGCTATTAAGCATAATTGTTCCAATGTATAATTCGGAGAAAACAATATCACAATGTATAGATAGTATTTTAAATCAAGATATTGATGATTTTGAACTTATATTAGTTGATAATGCATCCGTGGACAATACTTTAAGAATATGTGAAGATTATTCAAAAGAAGATAAAAGAATTACAATAATTTCGCTAAGTTATAATGGTGGAGCTAATGCGGCTAGAAAAGCTGGTGTAAGAGCAGCTAAAGCAGAGCTTATTGGATTTGTAGATAGTGATGACTGGATAGAAAGCAGTATGTACGGTACTCTTATAAACATACAAAAAGAAAATCAATGTGATTTAGTATCGTCAGGAATGTATCGGGATGATGAGATATGCGGATTTCATATAGAATTGTTAGATAATTTTGAACAGGGAATTTATAGTAATTTACCAGAAAATATTTATAAAACTATGCTGTTTGATGATAAAAATAATGATTTTGGTATTTATGGTACGTTATGTAATAAATTATTTATAAGAAAGATATTATTATCTATATATGATGAAATAGATATGAGGGTTTTTTATGGAGAAGATTGCTTGGTATTATATTCCTATATAATGAAGATATCAAGTATATATATATTAAGAAAGTCTTTTTATCATTATAATATACATGTGAATTCAGTGTGTACCACGGCTGATGAAAAATTAAGCATAAATGCTTATTATTTATATAAAGGACTTGAAAAAGTTTTTATTAGTAGTGATAAACATAAATACGTGCTATTAAGACAATTAAAAAAATACATACTGAATATTGAATTGCATACTATTGAGCAGTTATATGGAATAAGCCGTTTTACTCTTGGAACATATAAATACAATTATCAAAGGCTGGAAAACAAGAACGTAATAATATATGGAGCGGGGAATAGCAGTGAATCTTTGTACAAGTATTTAACAAATAAGTGCCATTGTAAAATTGCTGCATGGGTTGATAAATATCCGGAAGGGAAAAATATAAAAGTACTGCATGATGTAATATCAATCGAATGCATAAGCACTATAAAATATGACTATATAGTTATTGCTGCTTTAAAAGAAAGCCTTGCAGACAGCATAAGAAATGAATTGATAAATCTATATGATATAGACGAAGAAAAAATCATATGGAATAAGGTAGAATATTATAGTTTGTTAAATAAATTGTAACCTCAATACTATAATTATTAAGTCTGTTATGAATTACACAAATGTAAATATAAGAATACAGGAGTATAAACAATATATGAAAAAAATTGAGAGAAATTGCATAGAATCTATAAGAAATAAAAAGGTATATTGTTATGGCGCAGGTAAAGTATTTAAAGATTTTTTGTGTACATATCCAGATATAAAGGTATCGGCAGTTATTGATAAGAATTTACAACATGAAACATATATATCAGGCTGTTCAGGAATTAAAATTCCTATTATATCAGCTGATGTATTTGCATCAAGTGTAGATAGTGAATCAGTACTTTTGATAACGTGTTTTGATTATCAGGAGGTGGAAAAAGAATTATCACAATATGCGGAACTGCAGAATCTTCCGTATTGCATATATTGTCAGATTAATGAGGGGTATGGTAATAATGTAATTAATTCAATTGGAAAATTCCAGATTACAGAATTTAGATTACAGGATTTTAATGCAGGGCATAAGGCACCATCTGATGTCGCATCAATAGCTCTACATAATGGATATAAAGTATTATCAGTTGTCAGGGGGACTGTAAAAAATGGAAAAGAACAGACAAAATCAGAATGGAACAAAGTCTGTAACCAAATAACTAATAATTCAACAGTAATTATTCAGCTTCCTCTTGCAGATATATCAGGTGGCATATATAAACTGATTAAACAGAAAAAAGAAAAGAACATCAAAGTCATTGCTGTAGTTCATGATATAGAAATATTAAGAAGGAATGTAAATGATAATTATGTAGAGCAGTATAATATGATAAAAACATGTGCAGACATATGGATTGTACATAATGTGAGAATGAAAGAGGCATTAATAGCTCAAGGCTTTGATGCTAAACGTATAATTTCCTTGAAAATATTTGATTATCTGATAAATAATCAAATAGACATTAAAGTTGATGATGGGATTATAATTGCTGGCAATCTTGATATTAGTAAATCTGAATATATATATAAGCTTAAGCAGCTTAATGGTGTCAGATTTAATCTATTTGGTGCAAATTATAGTGATAACAGCAAATACGATAATGTTAATTATTTTGGGGCATATCTCCCAGATGAGCTGATAAAAAACCTACAAGGAAGATATGGGCTGGTATGGGATGGTAATTCGTTGGATACATGCAATGGCTTGACAGGAGAATATCTGAAAATAAACAATCCACACAAATTATCATTATATCTTGCTGTAGGACTTCCAGTTGTTATATGGGATGAAGCAGCAGAAGCTGAATTTGTATTAAAAGAAAATGTTGGATTTACTGTGAAGTCTTTATATGATTTACCTGAAAAATTAGCAGCTATCAGTGATAATGATTATCAAATAATGAAAAAAAATGCTGAAATGGTTGGTAAACGACTTCGCAATGGTGAATATATGACTATGGCATTAAAGAAGGCAGAAGAAAAGATACAGGAGATTAGGGATGGAGAAAATATACAATAATTTAATTAAAAACTCTAATAAAGTAAGAGGCTGTATGCAGGATGATTTATCAAGAAAAATATATGATTGCAAGGTATTGAATACTCTTACATATGATTACAAGTATATAACATCAATTACCAAAGATAAAATAGATGTATTTGAAGAGTTAAAAAGACAACTGGAGCAATATAAAAACAAATGTGACGTAGTCATTGATGGTGCAGGTTATTATGGAAAAAGTATTAAAGCTACAATGACAGATGTAGAGTGGACTTGTGTATGTGACAGAACAGTCAGTGATACAGAGTGGTGGAATATTCCGTATATGTCGCGTGCAGATGCTGTGAAAAGATATCCTGATGCGGTATATGTAGTAAGCTCGATGTTATATGGCTCAGCGATAGAGAAAGAATTAAAACAGCTGGGCATAAAAAACATTATTAATTTTGGAAGGTATATATCTAAATATGGAGAAGTAAATCCAAAGCAATATTATGATGTGTTTAAATTTTCCCATGATGAAGTAATTGTTGATGTAGGCTGCTTCGATTGCCAGTCAACAATGCAGTATTTTAAGTATGGCAATGAGAGATATAAGAAGATATATTCATTTGAACCAGAGCCAGAGCAATACGTTAAATGCAAAAATATAATTGAACAGGGGCATTATAGCAACTGGGAGATATTCAATTATGGAGCGTGTGATAGTAATGGAAAATTATATTTTAATTCTAACAGTAGCTGCAGCAAAATAAGCAATGAAGGCGATATTGCAGTGGATGTAATTAAACTTGATGATTTTTTCAAGACACATGAAGCACCAACATTTATTAAGATGGATATAGAGGGAGCAGAGTTAGCAGCTTTAAGAGGATGTGCAGATACAATCCGTGAGTACAAGCCTAAATTAGCTATTTGCGTATATCATAAACCAGAAGACATATTTGAAATACCAGAATATATTTTATCTCTTAATCCAGATTATAAAATGTGGTTGAGACATTATACTAATCTTATAAATGAGACTGTGTTATATTGTGAGTAAGATGGTTTGTTAGGCGCCAGATACCAATAATTCGGAGGAATGATATGGCAGAGAATACTACAGTGGTTAGTTGTGATGAATTAGTTAAGGAATTTTCCAAAGGCGCATTAGTGTGGTATAACTTTAAGTCAGATTGTAATATCTTATATCTGTATAATGATAAAGAAGATGCCGCAGTTAAAGAACTTCTGCAGCAGAAGGGAACAGTCACACTATATTCATGCATTAAATTAGCAGAGGCAAAGCTGGAAGAAAACAGGTATGATTACATAGTTGGTATAGATATTATTGAGGAATGCCAGAAGCCGGTAGAGCTGCTGAAAGCATGCCACAAGATGTTAAAGTCATCAGGAAGAATTGTGCTCGGTACAGAGAACCGCTATGCAATTAAGTATATATGTGGTGACAGAGATCCATACACTAATCATAATTTTGACGGAATTGAGAATTATAGAAGACTGACGGCAGCAGACAGGAAAGATATAGGTGGCAGATGTTATTCAATGGCAGAGCTTAAAGATATGCTGACAGAAGCCGGATTCAATAACGATAAATTCTATTCTGTTATGCCATCTCTCAATGAGGCACAGCTTATATATTCACATGAGTATACACCGGTGGAAGAACTGGCTATGAGATATTTTCCATTATATAATTATCCTGATAGTGTATTTTTAGAAGAACAGTATTTGTATACTGATCTGATTAAGAATGGAATGTTTCATAAGATGGCAAATGCCTACATATTAGAGTGCAGCCTTGATGGGACACATGATGAGACACTTCATGCAACTATTTCTCTTGACAGAGGACAGGAGAATGCACTTGTTACAAGTATATGTGAACATGATGGCGTTAAAAGTGTATACAAGAAAGCTGTATATCCAGAGGGGATTAAGAAGCTTGACACTATGCAGGACAATCAGGATAATCTTAGAAGCAGAGGTATTAATGTTGTAGAATCACATGTTGATGGTGATGTATTTGTTATGCCTTTTGTAGATGCTCCTATTGCAATGAATGAATTGAAAGAGATTGCCAAGAGAGATTTAGATGAATACCTTGCGGCTATGGATGTGATGTATGAACTTATACTTAATTCATCAGAGCATACAGATGTTATTTCAGAGAAAGATAAGAATAGTGCTGATGGAAGAGATTTAGGACCGATTCTTTCAAAAGGATATATTGATATGATGCCTTTAAACTGTTTCTATGATTCTGATCAGAAGAATCCTAAAGACAGATATATATATTATGACCAGGAATTTTATTGGGAGAATTGCCCGGCTAAGGCTGTGATGTATCGTGCCATAACAATAATATATGATGGGACAGATAAGGATTTTGAAAGTATTATTCCTAGGGAAAAGGTATTTGAAAGATATGGACTTAATGAGTGTAGTGATATATGGATACGTATGTCTTCCAGATTTACAGAGGTTTTAAGAAATCAGAAAGAATTAAGACCATATTATGAAAAAAAACGAACGGATGGGAGAGTATTATATACTAACCGTGAAAAGGTTAATTATAGCACAAAGGAATATCAGAGAATATTTATAGATATATTTGATGGCTTTAATATTGAAGAAGCAGGAAAAGAGAAGAAGCTGATATTATTTGGTTCGGGAAGGTTTACAGAAAGATTCCTTTTTCAATTTGGAAATGATTATCCGATTTATTCAATAATTGACAATAACAGCAGTAAATGGGGTGCATTTATGAATGGTGTACCTATCAATTCGCCAGATATTTTATATGATATTCCAGAAAAAGAAAGACACATAATAATATGCATCAAAGGATACAGTGGCGTTGTCAGCCAGCTCAAATCTATGGGCATAGAGGATTATCATATATATGACCCAGGCAATGACTATCCTAATAAGAGACGACAGAAGGTGGCTGACAAGCTTGCTGCTGCTGGGAATAACAGTCAGAAGCAGGCTGCTGATATGGATGATAATACTGCAAAAGCTGATGATAAGCCATACAATGTAGGATATATTGCAGGTGTGTTTGATTTGTTCCATATAGGACATCTTAATATGTTTAAACGTGCCAAAGAGCAGTGTAAATATTTAATCGTGGGCGTTGTGTCTGATGAGGGAGTGCGTCTTAATAAGCAGGCGGAACCATTTGTCCCATTTGATGAACGAATTGAGATGGTACGCTCATGTAAATATGTTGATGAAGCAGTGAAATTGCCGCTTGATTTCTGTGGTACTAAAGATATGTATAAGATATATCATTTTGATGTCCAGTTTTCTGGAAGTGATTATGAACATGACCCGGCATGGCTTGCAGAAAAAGAATGGCTTGAAAAGAATGGGTCAACAATGGTATTCTTTCCTTATACCCAGAGTACAAGCTCAACTAAATTGAAGAAGGCTATTATTTCCAGAATAAAAAAATAGTTGTTGGGAAGGCAGTATAATGACACACACAATTAAATCACAGGGAAACTTTGGTGAGGGAAAGATAAGTTCACTTATCATGTCACAGGCTGTACCGCTTACACTGGCACAGCTTGTGCAGGTTATATATAATGTCGTGGACAGAATGTATATAGGGCATATGCCGGATGATGCGGCAGGTGTGGCTCTTACAGGAGTTGGGGTTACATTTCCACTGATAACACTTGTAGCAGCATTTACGAATCTGTTTGCAACTGGTGGTGCACCTCTTTGTGCTATTGCAAGAGGGCATGGTGATAATAAGAAGGCAAAAGATATAGAGGCACAGACATTTACAATGCAGATATTAGTTGGTCTGGCGATTATGTGCTTTCTGTATATAGTCAAGAAGCCGGCTTTATATCTTCTTGGAGCCAGTGATGTAACATATGGATATGCCAGCAGTTATATATCAATTTATCTTATAGGAACAGTGTTTATGATGGTTGGCACTGGAATGAATGGATTTATTAATCTTCAGGGATTTCCTAAGATTGGTATGTTTTCAACAATGCTTGGTGCGGCGGTTAATATTGTTCTTGACCCGATATTTATATTTGTACTTGGATTTGGTGTGAAAGGTGCAGCGGTTGCAACTGTAATCTCACAGTTTTGTTCAGCCTGTTTTGTGACCAGCTTTTTATTTGGCAGGAATGTGATTATACATATTACAATTAAAGATATGTTAAGGCTTGATTTTAAACTGTTAAAAGAGATTGTCACATTAGGCATGTCAGGATTTATTATGGCAGCAACTAACTGTGTAGTTCAGGCTGTATGTAATGCAACATTGTCAGTTCATGGCGGAGATATCTATATAGGAATTATGACAATAATTAATTCTGTAAGGGAGATGATAAGTCTTCCAATCAATGGAATTACAAGCGGCTCACAGCCGGTACTTGGATATAATTATGGTGCTGGCAAGATGGACAGGGTTAAGAAAGGAATACGGTTTTCAGCGCTGGTTGCACTTTTGTATACATTTACTTTCTGGGTGCTGGTGCTTGCATTTCCGACATTCTTTATACGTATATTCAGTTCAGATGCAAGCATGCTTGAGACAGGAAGAATGCCATTTATAGTATATTTTTCAGGATTTATCATGATGACACTACAGTTCTGTGGACAGTCAACATTTGTGGCACTGGGAAGAGCCCGGCAGGCGATATTTTTCTCGTTATTCAGGAAAGTCATAATAGTTGTTCCGCTTACAATACTTCTGCCTAATATAGGAGCGTTAGGTGTTATGGGAGTATTCCTGGCTGAACCGGTATCTAACTGTATAGGTGGTCTTGCAAGTTTTATGACTATGATAGTAACAGTTTACAGGAAGCTTTAGGGTATATTTAATATTTCACAATAATTTATGTAAGGAGATGACGTAATGAAGAGGTTATTGACAGTATTATTAACAGCGGTTTTAGCGGTGTCTTTATTGGCATGCGGAGGTGGTAAGACAGAGAATGGTAATGGCAGCACACCTGCAATATCAGATTCTTTAGAGTTACTTAACAAGGTATGGGGAAGTTATTCAGATTCAGATAAATTTCCTGCGGCAGGTGGAGATTTATCAGAGGCTAATAGCAAAATGGATGCACCAGGTAAATATGATATTAGTGATGCAGAAGGAATGGATGATTTATTAGGCTTTCCGGCAGCAGATATCTCTAAGATAGATAATGCAGCGTCTCTTATGCATATGCTTAACGCTAATTCGTTTACATGTGGTGTTTATCATGTGAAATCAGCTGGTGATGTCAGTGCTGTAGCTGCTGATATCAAAACTAATGTGATGGGAAAAAGATGGATGTGTGGATTCCCTGATAAGCTTGTAGTTATGTCTGTTGATGATTATGTGGTAGCATTCTATGGACTTGATGAGTTCGTTGATACTTTTAAAACTAAAGTTACAGGAGTTTACTCACAGGCAAAAGTTATAAGTGAGACTCCTATAGAGTAAATGTTAATTATTCGGAGGGCGTAATGGTATTTTCAAGTATTCCATTCTTGTTTTATTTTTTACCACTGGTTATAGTGGCATATTATGTAACTCCGAAATGCGCCAGAAATGCTGTGCTTCTTATATTTAGCCTTATATTCTGCGGCTGGGGTGGATGGATAAGCCTGGTGCTTATATTAGTGTGTATTGTGCAGGGATTCATATGTGGACTTGCGGTTGAAAAATATGCGGGCGGCATTAAATCAAAATTATATATGTGCAGTTCTGTCATTATAAGTCTGGCTATATTAGCAGTGTTTAAATATGCTGATTTTTTTATAGTTAATTTTAATGCAGTGACAGGACTGCATATCAGGGAATTAAAGCTTATTCTTCCAATAGGAATAAGCTTTTTTACATTTCAGATGGTTAGTTATGTTGTTGATGTATATAGGGGTGAATGTCGTGCACAGAAGAATATAATTGACCTTGCACTTTATATAGCGATGTTTCCACAGCTTATTGCAGGCCCTATAGTTAAATATTCTGATATAGAAGCACAACTGCATAACCGGAGTATTACACTTGATAAAGCGGCATCTGGCGTTACATTATTTGTGACTGGGCTGGCTAAGAAAGTGATTATTGCAAACCAGCTCGGAGAGCTTGTGACACATTTTACACAGACGGCGGATAATTCGGTGTTATTTTACTGGATATATGCTATAGCTTTTACGTTGCAGATGTATTTTGACTTTTCAGGATACAGTGATATGGCTGTTGGATTGGGAAGAATGTTCGGATTTGAATTGTGCAGGAATTTTAACTATCCATATATTGCAGGTAGTATCACGGAATTCTGGAGAAGATGGCATATATCTTTAGGACTATGGTTCAGGAATTATTTGTATATACCGCTTGGTGGTAATCGTGTTGGCAGGAAAAGATGGCTTTTTAATATCCTGATTGTATGGATGGCTACAGGTTTATGGCATGGGGCACAGTGGAATTTTGTTGTATGGGGGCTGCTTTTTGCATGTATGCTTATTGTTGAAAAAATCGCCTTAAAGAAACATCTTGATAAGTCACATGTTTTAAGCCATGTATATGTGATGCTTATCGTGACAGCAGGTTCAGTTATATTTAATTCATCTGACATTACAGTGGCTGCATCAGATATTGCGGCAATGCTTGGATTTGCAGGTATTCCAGCTATATCGCATGAGGCAGTGTATTATCTTAGGAGTTATGCATTGCTGATTATTATAGCGGTGATTGGTTCAACACCTCTGCCATATAAGCTGGCATCAAAGCTTGACAGCAGGGCAGCAGTGGTTTTACAGCCTTTGTATGTAATAATACTGCTTGTTATATGTACCGCGTATCTTGTAGATGGTTCATTTAATCCGTTTTTGTATTTTAGGTTCTAAGAGGCATGGTATGATAGATAGAATAAAGAATGTTATAACAGTGGGGCTGGCAGCAGGATTTATACTGCTGTGTGTGGCAGGAAATTTTATAAGCAGGGATAAAGATGTCTCGGAGTCAGAGCGCAGGAAGCTGGCACAATTTCCACAGATTAATGCTGCATCTGTTATGAATGGCACATTTATGGAAGAATTTGATAAATATAGTCAGGATCAGTTTATATTCAGGGATGAATTAAGAACTGTCAAGGCAGGCGTGAGTCTGTATGGACTTAGAAAGATGGATAATAACGGATATTTCATGGCAGATGGACAGATATCGAGGATAGAATATCCACTTGATATAAAATCTTTGGATAGAGCGGTTAATCATATAAAAGATATTTACGATATATATTTAGCAGATAAAGATATTAATGTATATACATGTGTGATTCCAGATAAAAATTATTATATTGCAAGTAATAATGGATATCTGTGTTTCGATTATGATATACTTATAAAAACAGTACAGCAGAATCTTGAATTTGCAACATATATAGATATCATGGACAGGCTGGATAAGGACAGCTATTATGTAACAGATATTCACTGGAAGCAGGAGAAGATAACAGATGTTGCAGATTACATATTGAAGGTTATGGGTGTATATTCTGATAAAGAATTAAAAGAAATGTATCGTGATGAAGCATTTCATGGTGTGTATTATGGACAGATGGCAATTCCAGTACATGCGGACACGCTGGTTTGTCTTACATGGAATGGAATGGATGATTGCAGCGTATACGATTATGAGACATCATCTTATATAGATATTTACAAAAAAAAGTATCTTGACAGTAATGATCCATACAGCGTATATCTGTCTGGTTCTAAATCGTTACTTGAGCTGACTAATCCGGATGCAGACAGTGACAAGGAGCTTATTATATTCCGTGATTCATTTGGAAGCAGTATAGCACCATTGCTTCTCAGAAGTTACTCTAAGATAACGCTTGTTGATACACGATATATATCTGCAAAGATTCTTGACAGGTTTATAGAATTTAATAATCAGGACGTTTTATTTATGTACAGTACGTCTGTGTTAGGAAATGAGACATCATTCAGATGATGGAACACTTCTATGAAGAATGGAGGGATTGTTATGGCAGCAGATACAAGAAAAAAAGATAAAACAAAGTATGTTGTTATTCCGTTAGTTATTGTTGCGATTCTGATTGTGACACTTGTGGTGATAGTATATAAGAAGTTAACAGCACCAGTGTATCAATTATCAGAAAATCTTGACCAGACAGCTATCACTATTGATGGTGATAATATTACACTGCGTGACACAGGTGTTTATATAGCGGATGTTGAAGAGACTTTTGATAAGATGGCAAAGGCGTATAATCCTAATGATCCGTTAGAATTCTGGAAAGTTCATTTCAGCGCAGGTGAGGATAGTACATTTACCAATGATTATGCGAAGAGTTATGTAAAGAAATTATATGTATATGACTACATTATGGAAAAAGAGGCTGCTAAGAAGGGTGTGACTCTTACAGATGCTGAGAAACAGGAAGCCGTTCAGGAGGGCAAGGACGCATATATAGACCTTACAGATAAGGCGATTGATACTCTTGGGCTGACACAACAGGCAGTTATTGTAATATACACAAGAAAGAAACTTGTTAAAAAATATGTGACAAATGTTGTTAAAGAAATGAAAGACAGCGGGTACGAGGGAGATGATTTATCTTCACAGCTTAACTTTGATGGAGATTTCTATAACAACAATATTAAGTCACAGTACAATGTGGAGTATGTTGATACACAGTGGTCGAACCTGCCAATAGGAAAGGTTACTATTAATTGAATTAAGAGGCATAATATGAAGAAACTGGTTATATTTGATTTGGATGGAACAATACTTAATACACTTGATGACCTTGCAGACAGTACTAATTATGCATTGGCAGCGAGTGGGTTTCCTGCGAGGACTGTAGATGAGGTAAGACGGTTTGTAGGTAACGGAATAGGTAAGCTGATAGAAAGAGCTGTTCCTGAGGGAACAGCCGCTGAGGTTGTATGCAGCGTTCTTGATGTGTTTAAGGAGTATTACGGCGCACATTGCGAGGACAAGACGTGTGCATATGATGGAATAATGGAGCTTTTAGAACAATTAAGAGACAGAGGAATCAAGACAGCGGTTGTATCGAATAAGGCAGATTTTGCTGTGCAGAAGCTGTGTGAGAAGTATTTTAAAGGCGTATTTGATGTTCAGGTTGGTGAGCGTGAGGGAGTTCCTAGAAAACCGGCACCTGACAGCGTTGACAATATTCTTGCAGAACTGGGAATAAGCAGGGAAGATGCAGTATATGTAGGCGATTCAGATGTAGATATTATGACTGCACGCAATGCTGGAATGGATGAGATTCTTGTCAACTGGGGATTCAGAGGACGTGAGTTTTTACTTGAGCATGGAGCAAAATGCGTTGTAGATAAGCCAGAGGAGATATTGGAGGAAGTAATACGGGGATGATAGCACAACAGGAACAGATGCAGCAGATTATTGAACAGACTATCCAGAGTGGGGATATGTTCAGCGCATATGAAGCGTTGAACATATATAGAAAGACATTTGCCGAAGACGAATTTGTACGTGCACACAAATATCTTTTATATGACTATGGCCCTAAGGTTTCTGTTATATGTCTTAGCTGTAGTGATGATGAAACTGAGGATTTTATTAATAACCAGAAATATCATAACCTTGAGATTGTGCGGGCTTCAATAGATGATGATTATGCAGATATAATAGAATATATGTGTAATACGGACAGCAGATATGTAAGCTTTCTTGAATCACACCAGATATGTGATGATAATAAGATTGCTGACATGGTATGGAAATTAGAGATAACAGAGCGTATATCGACACTGATATCAGTCCGCAATATTATAGATACAGATGGAACGATTATAGAGCACCCGGATTATGCATATGAGGAGACATTTAAAAATGCTCTTGTTAAAGGAAGAGTGCTGTTAGAACATTGTATCAGCAATAATGTCAATATATATGGAATATTATCGTGTGTGCTTGTATCGACAAGATATATAAAAGAGATTGGCTGGAAGAGCCCATCATATAGCAATGACATGATTAACAGATTATCTGTGTTATATCAGCTTATGCTGAATGGAACAGTATCTTATATAGACACACCGCTTGTCTCTACAGTTGTTGAGGAATATGCAGATGATTCTGATATAAGAAAAGAGTATCAGCAGCTTCTGGCTGATTTAGTGCCGGAATTTGCACCATTATACAAGTATGATAGCAGAGACAGGCATGTTGAATGTAAAAAGGATATAACATTTTTTTATACAGACAAGGGTGAATATTATAATCTTGAACCGATTGCAGAGGAAGCAAGAAAGCGTGGCTACACAGTAAGATATTCTGAGGATGTAAAGGAAAAGGCAGAGATAGGAGTATATTGCCAGCATGTATATTATCCTGAAAATTCCAGATTTTCACTTGTATTGCTTCACGATATGGAACAGGGACATAACAGGTGGCCTAATCTGTGGGAAGCAGAGAGATGGGAAAGATTTGATATTGGAATAGTACCGGGAAAAGCATGGGCTGACAGATGGGAACAGTGTGCATGCATTAAATATGTCAATCCACGATGTGGAACATACGAATTCGGCTATCCTAAAAGTGATATTGTCAATGATTCTAAGGTAAGGGAAAGAACAAGACAGCTTCGTGAACAGCTTAATCTTAAATATGATGTATCAGTTTTATATGCGCCATCATGGGAATATGCTGATAAAGAAGATGATTTTATTAAGGCTGTTGCACCATTGAAAGTGAATATGCTCATTAAACAGGCGCATTGGTCTAAAGAATATCAGGCTATTATTGATAATATTGACAAGATGAGAGCACAGCATGAGGGTAAGTATGACAATCTGTACTATATTGATGTGACAGAGAGCATTATGACAGCGTTGGATATGTGCGATATAATTGTCTCTGATGAGTCAAGTGTAATGAGTGAAGGCCTGATGTTTGATAAGCCAAGTATCGCTGTTACAGACTGGCTTATTCCAGATACTGACCCAGTAAGATTTTCATGCGTTCCGATGGACTATGTTGTCAAATGTAAAAAGGCTGATTTAAGAGATACAGTTGAGAAGCTTATTAATAACGCAGATGATTACAGAGAGATTATGGAGCGTGGCAGACAGACATTCAGTAATGCCGGAAATGTCTGCACAGATATAATGGATGCGGTTGATTATTATACACAGGATAAACCAGAGGCAGGTTTTGTTAAGAAAAAACTTGAAAGCAGATATCGTATATTCGATATGTGGAATTAAAAAACGTTACCTTGATAAATTGTCAAGGTAACGTTTTTTACATGTAATAGTTGTAGATGATTATCTTGCGTCTTCAAATTCCTTAAGTATAGATTCGTCAGGTTTCTTAGTGAGAAGGCTGACTACAATGATTACAACAAGTGAAACAATGAATGCTGGGAGAAGCTCATATATATTAAATAAACCGCCGAGAGGTCTTACAAGGAACTTCCATATGAATACGAATGCACCGCCGGCAAACATACCAGAGATGGCACCTGCAAGAGTTGTTCTCTTCCAGAAAAGGGCACACAGCATAACAGCACCGAATGCACCACCGAATCCAGCCCATGCAAATGATACAATCTGGAATACGCTTGAATTAGGGTCTCTTGCAAGGAAGATACTTACAAGTGAAACACATACAACAGTTACTCTCGCAAGGATTATGTTCTGCTTTTCAGTAATCTTGATTCCAAAGAAGTCTTTAATGAGATTTTCTGAAAATGCAGATGCTGCCGTAAGAAGCTGGCTGTCTGCAGTTGACATAGTAGCTGCAAGGATGCCGGCAAGGATTATACCAGCAAGAAGTGCAGTGAGAATGCCATGCTGGCTTAATATATTAGCGATTGTAACGATAACGGTTTCACTGTCAGCAAGCGTTTCCATTGAACCGGCCTTAGTCATGGCAAGTCCTACAACACCTATAAAGATTGCAACAGCCATGGCTATAACAACCCAGATGCTTGCAATTCTTCTTGAGAGAACAAGTTTTTTCTCATCTTCAATAGCCATGAATCTTACGAGGATATGTGGCATACCGAAGTAACCTAATCCCCAGGCAAGTGTTGAGAATATAGAAAGAAATCCATATGGAATGCTTGCGTTATTAACAGCATCGTGTGTTGCTGTAAGTGAAAGATAACCCGGAAGAGATGATGCATTAGCTGCAACAGCATCAAAACCACCAGCAGAACTTACTCCGAAACATACGATTGTAATAAGGGCAATTGACATAACAATACTCTGGATAAGGTCTGTAGTACATACAGCCTGAAATCCTCCAAGAATTGTGTAGGTAATAATTACAAGAGCTGATACTATCATGGCAGTTGTATAATCGATGCCGAAAAGTGTGTCAAATAGTTTGCCGCATGCTGCAAACCCTGAAGCTGTGTATGGAACAAAGAATATAATTATTATAATAGCTGCAAGAGCTGTGATAATATTCTTATTGTCGTGAAATCTCTTAGCAAAGAAGTCTGGAACTGTTATAGCTCCGATATTGCTTGAATAGCGGCGTAATCTTTTAGATACAAAAAACCAGTTAAGCCATGTTCCAATGCCTAATCCAATAGCTGTCCATGCTGCATCGCAGATACCGGTAAGGTAAGCTACGCCAGGAAGCCCCATAAGAAGCCAGCTTGACATATCGCTTGCTTCTGCACTCATGGCAATAACGATAGGTCCCATCTTTCGTCCGCCAAGATAAAAATCGTCTGTGTTGGAATTGTTCTTAGAAAAGCGCACACCAATAATAATTGTCATTGACAGATATGCGACAATTGCAATAATAATTCCGATCTGTGAAATAGTCATATTCTCCTCCTTAAGTATATGATAAAACAATATTTAATAAATTTATCAGATATTATGTTCAATGTCAATAAATACGATGATTGACAGCTTTTTAACACATTTAAAAAATTCTTTAAAGTTCTATATAAGAATGATTTATGGTGGAATAATGAGCGGTGGTCTGATATAATGTGCGTAAATGATGAGCATTTCGGGATAATACATTAATATGGCTCATATATAGGAGGATGATAGTCATGGAGATGACACAATTTGAGGGATACAAATATGTAGATGGCGGCGTGTGTGCGGCTTTAGGATTTGTAGCGAATGGTCTTAACTGCGGAATTAATCCGGATAAGAACAAGAATGACCTTGGAATGGTTTATTCAGAGACACCTTGTGACGCGGCAGGAGTGTATACTAAGAATAAGGTTAAGGGTGCACCAATAATAGTTACTAAGAGACATTTACAGGAGAGCGGCGGTATTGCAAGAGCTGTGCTTGTCAATTCTAAGAATGCCAATACATGTAATTTTGATGGAGAGGATATCGCAGAGGAGTCAAGTAAACTTGCAGCCAAGGAGCTTGGAATCAGTGCTAACGAGATTATTGTTGGTTCAACAGGTGTCATAGGACAGAGACTCTCAATAGAGCCATTTAAGAATTATATGAAGCCTCTTGTAGAAGGACTTACAAGAGACGGCAATGACAGGGCTGTTAATGCAATCATGACTACAGATACAGTTCCTAAGCAGGTTGCAGTTGAATTTGTTATTGATGGCAGAATATGCAGACTTGGAGGAATGGCTAAGGGTAGTGGAATGATTCATCCTAATATGGCTACAACTCTTAACTTCATTACATCAGATGTTGCAATATCATCAGAGATGATACAGAAGGCTTTAAGCGATGTGGTTAAGGTTACATATAACTGTCTGAGCATTGATGGAGACACATCAACTAATGATACTGCTACAGTTATGGCTAATGGACTTGCCGGCAATAACAAGATTACATCAGAGGGTGCTGATTATGAGATATTCAAGCAGGCACTTTACATTGTTATGATGAATATGACAAGAATGTTAGCTGCCGATGGAGAGGGCGCAACTAAGCTTGTTGAGTGTTACTGCAAGGGCTGCCCTGATATTGATACAGCTATTATTGTTGCAAAGTCAGTAATCCGTTCACCACTTCTTAAATGTGCTATATTCGGTGAGGATGCGAACTGGGGAAGAATCCTTTGCGCGATTGGATATGCAGAAGCAGAATTCGATATAGACAAGGTTGACGTATGGATGGCTTCTAAGGCTGGTTCAATCAAAGTATGTGAGAATGGTTCTGGTATAGAGTTCTCAGAGGATGAGGCTGCAAAGATTCTTGCAGAAGATGAGATACACATCAACATCGACCTTAAACAAGGCGATGCCAAAGCTAAGGCATGGGGATGTGATCTCACATATGATTATGTAAAGATTAATGGCGACTACAGATCTTAATAACTCTCATAGCCATGAACATGACTACAGTGCCACATGTACTTAGTATGGCAGAGAATATAAGTGTTGGTGTAAGACCGGCAATATCAATGACAAGACCGCCAATGATATTGCCGAGTGTACCACCAAGACCAAGTGTACATGAGCCGATTAGTGCCTGGCCTATGGCACTGTCATGCGGCAGCTTTCAATGTGAATGAGATGCTGCTTACAAGTATAACTTTTTCTATTGATATCTTTTTAGCAATCTTAACAATAGCCGCCATTGATATAATCCATTGCCAGAGTGCTTAACATTGATGGGACTGACGCATCGATTGCTGTAAGGGCAGTGAATAGTACGGCTGTTGTATATGCGCCGGGCGATTACAGGCTGTAGTATCACAGATATGACAGCACCCACTATTCCGTACTCTTTTTGATGTAACTTTTCATTTTAGTTTTAATATAGCCCGTTATACCGTGGAAGCGGATAGTCCATTTCATAGTTTCGGCATAAATCAAGAAAGGCTTTGGCTGATGAAGTAAGAAATTTTTCTTTATGATAGATGATATGAAATTTCCGTTTGAAACTAAGCCCTTTTACATGGACTGCAACAACAAGCCCCCTCTCCATTGGCCCGATTACCATGCGATGCGGCAATACTGCAATCCCAAGCCCGTTAATAACTGCATTGACTAAGGCTGTGGTACTCATGGCTTCCCAGACAGGGGTAACAGAAAATCCAGCTGCTTCAATCACCCGCTCAAAGGTTTCCCGTGTGCCGCTTCCATGTTCACGCAGAAGAAAATTCTGCTGACGAAATTCTTCAATAGTAAGCTGTTGTCCCGGATAGAAATTGCCATTTGCAGGGCAGATAACGGTCAAACGGTCTTCCATATATTCTTCCGTAACAAAAGACGGTATATGGGAAATCCCCTCAATTAGTGCAAAATCCAGCTCATTGTTTAAAATTTTTAGATCCAACTGCTCTGATGGGCCGACAGTTACCTTTATCTCTGTTCCAGGATAACGATTATAAAAGGCTTTTACATAGTGAGGGAGAAATTGTGAGCCAATGGTTATGCTTGCTCCGATTCGGATAACACCAAAAGAATCCCAATCTTTCATTCCTTTTTCCATGTCATCAAACAAGGAAATAATATGAATAGAATACTCACAAAATCGTTGTCCCGCTTCCGTGATTTTAAGCCTTTTCCCGATTCTGTCAAATAAAGCTACGCCATAATACTGCTCTAACTCCTTGATTGCAAGACTTACGGCTGGCTGTGTCATGTGAAGCTCCTCGGCAGCTTTTGTCGTATTGAAGTCGCTCCTGCAAACAGATAAGAAAATTTTTAAGTGCCTTATTGTCATGTTTTACTCCTTATATTGATTTACTTATTTCACAAATAAAATCATATTATTTTTCTTATTGAAGTGCAAGTGCTATACTTGTGAATATAAGGAGGGAGCATATTGAAACAAGACAAAAAAACATTAATCAAGCTATTTTTATCAACCTTTCAGTTAAGTGCCTGCACATTTGGCGGTGGATTTGTTATCATACCCTTAATGCGGAAAAAGTTTGTAGAGGAGCTTCACTGGATAGAAGAACAGGAAATGATGGACTTAACAGCAATCGCACAGTCTTCTCCCGGAGCAATCGCAGTCAATGCGTCTATTCTTGTGGGGTATCATGTGGCGGGGCTGGTTGGGGCTTTGATAACGGTATTGGGAACGGTGCTTCCACCGCTTATCATTATTTCTGTTATTTCCTTTTTTTACACGGCTTTTCGTGATAATACAATTGTCAACATGGCTATGACGGGGATGCTGGCAGGGGTAGCCGCTGTAATCTGTGATGTAGTGATTACAATGGGAAAAGGTATTTTCCAGAAAAAAAGGATTCTTCCGATTGCTGTTTTGTCAGTGTCCTTCATTGCTATCCGCTTTTGGGAAATCAATATCATACTGATTATTCTAATTTGTGCTGTAATTGGTGCGGTTGATACCCTGTATATGGAGAGGAGAGAAAGGCGGGCAATATGATTTATCTTGAACTGTTGTGGAGTTTTTTCCAAATCGGATTATTTAGTATAGGCGGCGGATATGCAGCCATGCCATTGATTCAACATCAGGTTGTTGATGTCCACCCGTGGTTGACTATGACACAGTTTGCGGATATTATGACGATTGCGGAAATGACACCGGGACCAATTGCTATCAATTCAGCAACCTTTGTAGGAATACAGGTTGCGGGGATTCCAGGGGCAATTATTGCCACAGTAGGCTGTGTTCTTCCATCCTGCGTGATTGTAATGACACTTGCCTATATTTATTACCGTTTCCGGGGATTGAAAATGGTGCAGGGGGTGCTTTCAGGACTTCGCCCTGCTGTTGTGGCAATGATTGCATCTGCTGGCATTTCCTTAGTAATCATGTCCTTTTACGGTGAAAGAATCCTACCGGCTGATTTGAGTGGAATCAATATGATTTCTGTCAGTATTTTTATCGTCGGATTTTTAATTTTAAGGAAGTGGAAAGCAAATCCCATTTATGTGATGATGGGAGCAGGTGTAGCCGGAATACTGCTGTATTCTATCGTTTGACGCAAGGAGAGATAACATGAAGTATGTAATGAGAGCCGGAACTTTATATCGTAACGATACCGTGTTAGCCAAGATAAAAGGTGCTTTTACCGGGCCGGAAAAAAAGATATATTCTGCAAACGGAACAATGCTTATGCGCACGGATATATTAAGTTTGGAAGCTCCGCCTAATGAAGCGGGCAATGTCCGCTTCCGCCAATATGTTTTGTTTGACGATAATGACAACAAGTGTGTGGTTGCAAGTCCAGACTATGCAGAGGGAGATGATCCTGCCGTAGTTGGTTGGTCGTTATGTCGTATGCCAAGAGTAGATCACGCAAAAGTTGTGATTGGTGAGAGAGAATATCTACTGGTTATGCAGAACAATCAGAATTATTCATTATCCGAAATATCAGGTAAAACGATTGTGCAAATCGTTCACCGAGGGTTAGGTGGTGGCTGGAATATAGAAGCGATAGAGGATTTTGCTTCGGAAATGATATGTGGAATTTTCGTGTTCTGCAAGTATATTGAACAGGAAAACGAATTTTTGGTAGTATGAACGAGGTGATATAGTTTCAACCGTATATGATAGAAAATTTATTTGGGATAAAGGGCTGGAATATTGCGTGGTATGGCATCAAGCTACATTCTTCTATGAAAGTATGTGGAATCTGTGTCTGCTTATACTCATGCTTATTGTCAGCAGAAAACCTCATAAAAAGGGGATGCTGGTATGCCTGTATTTTACAGTTTATGGGTTGGGAAGATTTTTGATTGAGAGGCTACGGACAGACAGCTTGTATATATTTTCGGGCTTGAGAGTATCGCAGATTTTGTACTTGATATTGATTGTCGTTGGTCTTCTGTTGTGGTATTTCAAAATCAGAAAAGAGGAATTACCTAAGATTCAATCACCAAACCCAGCCGGGGTAGTCAACGGTCAAGATGAACGGGCTACGCCCGCCGTTGACAGCCCTGAGGAATGTCAAAATTTTTTACACTTCTATTACTTCTTTATCACACATAAACAAAAGCTTGAGTAACCTTTGGAGCTTAAAAAGCTTGCTGTATAGCTCCACGATATTCCGTACGTACACCAGAAAACCGCCTGGCTTAACATATAAGTTATCTTTGCTTTGTCTGCTTTAGTAATGTTCATGATTATAGTCCTTTATGCGTAATTCTTTGTTTTTTGACTTTTATTATTGAAATTATATAATAGGGTGTGGAGTATCAATGAGTGTAAAAATGCTCATTTGTGCAAGCACAATTGCATTTGGCTTTTACACTTACATCATAATATCATATAGATGATATGGGGGCAAAATCAATTTTGTTGCTCACAGGATAAAGGAGATATAGATTATGACACTTACACAGTTAAAATATGCAATAACGGTGGCAGGCTGCCGTTCCATGAATGAAGCAGCGCATGAATTGTTTATATCACAGCCAAGCCTTTCTGCTTCCATGAAGGAGTTAGAAGAGGAGACTGGCATACAGATATTCAGAAGAACCAACCGTGGAATCTCGCTGACACCACAGGGCGAAGAATTTCTTGGATATGCCAGACAGGTTGTTGAACAATATAATCTTATAGAGACAAAATACATCGATAAGACAGAGGTAAAGAAGAGATTTTCTGTGTCTATGCAGCATTACACATTCGCAGTAGATGCATTTGTTGAGATGGTAAAGCAGTTTGGCATGGATGAGTACGAATTTGCTGTGCATGAGGAGAAGACATATGAAGTAATTGAGGATGTGAGAGATTTCAAGAGTGAGATAGGAATACTGTATCTCAACGATTTTAATAAAAATGTTCTCAATAAGCTGTTTAACGAATATGGATTGGAGTTCACACCAATTCTTACATGTGGAATCTATGTGTATATATGGAAGGAACATCCACTTGCAGATAATAAGGTTATAACGATAGAGGAGCTTGAGGAGTATCCGTGTCTTTCATTTGAGCAGGGAAGCAATAATTCATTCTATTTTGCGGAGGAGGTACTCAGCACTTATCAGTACAAGCGTCTTATCAAAGCTAACGACAGGGCAACAATGCTTAATCTTATGGTCGGACTAAACGGTTATACACTGTGTTCAGGAATTATATGTGAGGGTCTTAATGGTGATGACTATAGAGCGGTAAAGCTTGATTCAGATGAAGATATGACAATCGGTTACATAAGACGTAAGGATGTAGAGCTTAGTCCTCTGGGACGGAAATATCTTGAAGAGATAAGCAGATATAAAGACAAAGCACTAAAATGATGCAGGAGATGAACAGCTTTATCGTCATTTTGCAAAAAATATTATAAATCTGTTGACAACATAAAAAATGGGGTATATAATCCAATTCATAGAAAACCTACTAAAGCAGTAGGAAATGATAAGCGAAAAGCTAAATTGATTATATAGAAATCAGATGCAGCTTCATTGAAATTTAAGGAGGATATTTAATTATGAGTAAGATTGTTGAGAGTACATTAGAGTTAATCGGTAATACACCACTTCTTAAGGCAGATAGATATGCTAAGGCAGCAGGAGCAGACAAGGCAACTATCCTTGTTAAGCTTGAGGCATTTAACCCAGCAGGTTCAGTTAAGGACAGAGTAGCATTATCTATGATTGAAGATGCAGAAAAATCAGGAAAGCTTAAACCAGGCGCAACAATTATTGAGCCAACTTCTGGTAACACAGGTATCGGTCTTGCAGCAGTTGCAGCAACTAAGGGATACAAGGCTATTCTTACAATGCCTGATACAATGAGCGTTGAGAGACGTAATCTCTTAAAGGCATATGGCGCAGAGATTGTACTTACAGAAGGTGCTAAGGGTATGAAGGGAGCAATTGCCAAGGCAGAGGAATTAAAGGATTCAATTCCTGGTTCAATTGTACTTGGACAGTTCGTTAATCCAGCTAACCCAGCAGTCCATAGAGCAACAACAGGTCCAGAAATCTGGGATCAGACAGATGGAAAAGTAGATATATTCGTAGCTGGTGTTGGTACAGGCGGAACTGTAACAGGTGTTGGTGAATATTTAAAGTCAAAGAATCCAGACGTTAAGATAGTAGCAGTTGAACCAGCTACAAGCCCTGTATTATCGAAGGGAACAGCAGGTGCACATAAGATTCAGGGAATTGGTGCCGGATTCGTTCCAGATGTACTTAACACAAAGGCATATGATGAAGTTATCGCTATAGAAAACGAAGATGCATTTGCAGAGGGCAAGAGATTTGCAGTTAATGAAGGTACATTAGTAGGTATCTCATCAGGTGCTGCACTTAAGGCTGCAACAATCCTTGCAAACAGACCAGAGAATGCAGGCAAGACTATCGTTGCACTTCTTCCAGATTCAGGAGACAGATATCTTTCAACAGCATTATTCGCTGAAGAGTAATCAGTCTTGACATTCTGGTTATTGATTATATAATTTTATACAGAGTATACGGAAGGCATGCTTATACAGGCATGCCTTTTATGTGTTCCGGGCTTTGTGGGTGTATAATATAAGACAGGGCAGGAAAAGCAGATTACAATATAATGGGGGCTATAAGATGAAGAATCAGAAACTGATTAAAATGATATTCATGGCGATGATGATAGCGATTGGTGTTGTCATATCGCCAATTTTGCGTGTTGAGGGAATGTGTCCTATGGCACATTTTATTAATGTTACATGTGCGGTTATGCTTGGACCGTGGTATGCATTCGTTTGTGCGCTGTGTATAGGAATACTCAGAATGGCATTTATGGGAATTCCGCCACTTGCGCTTACAGGAGCGGTATTTGGCGCATTCTTTTCAGGACTGTTTTACAGACTGTCCAAAGGAAAGCTTGTATGTGCCTTTGCAGGTGAGGTGTTCGGAACTGGTATTATTGGTGCGATAGTATCATATCCAGTCATGACATTTATATGGGGAAGAACTGGGCTTACATGGTTTTTCTATGTGCCATCATTCATAGCTGGAACATTGATTGGAGGAACAATTGCATTCCTTTTCTTAAAACAGCTCCAGAAGGCAAAGCTTCTTGCAAGATTTCAGGAAAATCTCGGCTCTGCTGTGTATGGAACAGGAAGCGTTGTTGCCAATGATGCTTTAGGCATTGCATTTATGGGATTTATAGGTTATCTTGTAACAATCATACTGGTTAAGAATTTTGCTGCCGGTGCAGGAGGAATAGTTCCATATCTTAAATATATAGTTCTGGCTGTATTTGTTGTGGCAGCAGTTATATACTGGCTTGTGAAAAGTACTAAAACAGCCGCAAACGGAGTATCATAAGCATAACGGAGGTAAACATGAATACTGGATTTGTAAAGGGTATTGATAAATTAAGAGAGACTAAGCCTCTGATACATTGTATAACAAGTCCGATAGCTATTAATGATTGTGCCAATCTGCTGCTTGCCATAGGTGTAAGTCCGATTATGGCTGAACATCCGCGTGAAGTAGCTGATATAACAGCTATGTCAAAAGGGCTTTCCGTAAGTCTTGCCAATATAACGGATGCGAGGGCTGAATCTATAGGAATATCGCTTAAAACAGCGAAAGAGAATAATATAGGAAGTGTTATAGACATTGTAGGAATTACGTGCAGTCATTATAGAATGGGGCTGTGTTCGTCATATATATCACAGTGGCATCCATCTGTGATTAAGGGGAATGTATCAGAGATACTCAAGCTCGCAGATGTGTCAATTGCAGGTGCTGCTGGGACACTTACATCAGCAGCCGGACATGTGTCAGGCGTAGATGTCTCAGATGATGACAGAGTTTCTGCAAGAAATGTTGAAAAGTTAAAGAGCGTTGCGACAATCGTGAGCAGACTTGCCATTCATTATAAATGTATTGTTCTTGCAACCGGAGAGGCAGATATCATAAGCAATGGTGAAGAGACGATAGGCTTGTGCAATGGAACATCATCGCTGTCAAGGATTACTGGTACAGGATGTATGCTTTCGTGCATGATAGCTTCATATATGAGTGTATTGGAACCGTTTGACGCAGTTATGCTTGCAACTTCAGTCCTTAACATATCAGCCGAGATAGCTGAAAATATGGTTCGTGGCAGTAATGCCGGCAGGAACACATTTGGACTTGGAACATTCAGGACTGCACTTCATGATGCAGTATCGCTTATAAGAAGAGAAGATATAGTGGAGCGGGTTAAGCTTATGAAATTATAAAAGTCTGCATTGAAAAGCACCAATCCTTATAGTTTAAGGATTGGTGCTGTTTGATTAAAAAACATATCAATTTGTCCTGTGACTTATAAGTTATCTTCCTTGAAATCTTCCAGAAGCACCACAAGGGAGAACAAGTCCGTTAGATGTCACAGGAAGACCAACTTCCTGTGAATCAACAGTTCCGTCAAAAGCTTTAAGCTCGGTGCTTAACATATAGCTCAATACGGCAGGCTGGAGACCTGTTGTATATGAGTTAATAAGGAAGAATAGTGGCTTGTCAGAGAGTAACTGAACACATTTCTGGACAAGAGGATGAATTGACTCTTCAATCTTCCATATCTCTCCTTTAGGACCACGTCCGTATGATGGTGGATCCATAATTATGGCATCATAGTGGTTGCCACGTCTGATTTCACGTTCTACGAACTTCACACAGTCATCGACAATCCATCGGATAGGCTTGTCAATAAGACCAGAAGAAGTGGCATTTTCTTTAGCCCATGCAACGATTCCTTTAGATGCATCTACATGTGTGACACTTGCGCCAGCGGCTGCACATGCGAGTGTAGCACCGCCAGTATATGCGAACAGGTTAAGAACCTTAACTGGCTGTCCTGATTTTACCTTGTCAGATATAAGCTTGCCGAACCAGTCCCAGTTAGCAGCCTGCTCTGGGAATACACCAGTGTGCTTGAAGCTGAATGGCTTGAGGTTAAATGTAAGTTCCTGCTCAAATGATGGGCTGTTATAATGAATCTGCCACTGCTGTGGAAGGTCAAAGAATTCCCATTCTCCACCGCCTTTAGCACTTCTGTGGTAGTGTGCGTTCATTTTTTTCCAGCCAGCCTCTGTCTTAGGTGTGTTCCATATAACCTGAGGGTCTGGGCGCACCAGTGTATAGTCACCCCATTTTTCGAGCTTCTCTCCATTAGATGTATCTATTACAGTATATTCTTTCCAATTATCTGCGATGAACATAAATCCTCCTTGTAACGCTTTGGGCGTATTGCTTTATATAGTATACATCAATGCCGGGATTGTGCCAATAGGCTAAATATGATATAACTTTAAGCAACAGAACAATCTGTGAGAAAGAGGTCTGGACAACCAGACTATATTTAATATAGAAATGAGGAATTATATTGGTACAATCATTAAAAGATTACAAGAAAGAATATTTTGTAAATGACCTGATATCAGGAATTGTTGTGGCACTTATATCTATTCCTATATCAATGGGATATGCACAGGTAGCAGGACTGCCGCTTGTATATGGCTTGTACGGCTCGTTGCTTCCTATTATAATATTCGGATTGCTGTCTACATCACCACAGTTCGTCTTCGGTGTTGATGCGGCTCCGGCAGCCCTGACAGGTGGTACGATAGCTGCGCTTGGAATTGCATCGGGTAGTGATGAAGCGATGAGGGTTGTTCCCGTCATAACATTTGTTGTGGCAGTGTGGCTTTTACTGTTCGCAGTTTTTAAGGCAGGAAAGCTTGTTAATTATATATCAAAACCGGTTCTTGGAGGATTCATATCTGGAATAGCCAGCACAATCATACTTATGCAGGTTGCGAAGCTGTTCGGTGGCACAGCGGGAACAGGCGAGATAGTAGAGCTGATATTACATATAGTTGGAGAACTTCCTTCCTTTAATATATTGTCATTTATTATGGGTGTCGGAACAATTGTGATTATACTTGTGAGCAAGAAGATATCACCAAAGTTTCCTATGTCTGTCATAATGCTTGTGCTTGGCGGACTTTCAACTGTCATTTTCCATGTGCAGGATTATGGCGTGAAGCTTCTTCCTAAGGTTCAGGCAGGGCTTCCTAAGTTTAAAATGCTTGATTTCTCTGTAATTCTTGAAAATCCACAGGATATAATTATGGGAAGTCTTACGATTGCGCTTGTCATTGTCTCTTCAACTCTTCTTACAGCATGTAATTATGCTATTAAGAATGATTATAAGATTAATAATAACAGAGAGATACTTGCTTACTGTACAGCCAATCTGTGCGCTGCATTTACAGGCTGCTGTCCACTTAACGGAAGCGTTTCAAGAACAGCTATAGCAGAGCAGTTTGGCGTTAAATCGCAGGTAATGTCACTTGTGGCTGGCGCATCAATGGTCATCGTGCTTTTGTTTGGAACACCACTTATAGCGTATCTTCCAGTGCCTGTGCTCACAGGTATAGTTATAGCGGCACTGATTGGAATACTTGAGATAAGCATGGCTAAGAAGCTGTGGAAGACAGATAAGACAGAATTTGCTATATTTATAGCGGCATTTGCAGGTGTACTTATATTTGGAACTATTTATGGTGTTATAATCGGAGTTGTGCTGTCATTCGTGTCAGTCATAATCAAGGCATCAGTTCCTCCGAGAAGCAGGATGGGTGTCATTCCGGGAGAGGTTGGATTCTATAACCTGTCAAGAAACAGAAGGGCACACGCAATTAAGAACACAGTTATATATAGCTTTAACGGGCCACTGTTCTTCGCTAATATAGGCGTGTTCCAGAGCGATATAGAGGCAGCAGCCGGTGAAGAAGGTGTCACAACCATAATAGTTGATGCGAGCGGTATCGGAAGTGTGGACATCACAGCGGCTGACAGGCTTGTGATACTTGCAGATAAATTAAAGAAGAAAAATGTTAAATTCTATATAACAGAACATGTCGGAATGGTTAATGACCAGTTAAGAAAGCTGGGAGCCGGATGCCTTGTTGAAGATGGCGTTGTGAGACGTACAATAACCCTTGCGTTAAGAGATGCAGGGATAGAAAGACCATATCCTCTCGAGGACAGGGATGGAGCAACTCCATTAGATACAGTGCTTGAGCGCAATGAGGCACTTGCTGAGATTGAATGGGCATTTGGCGAAGACGCAGATGAGATTATGGAACAGATGGCTATAGAGGTTGCTAACAGAATGGCGACAAGCGATAAGGCAGATCTTGTACTGGTTAAGGAGGCGGAGAAGAGGCTTCACTGGGGCAGAATTGGTCTGTTTGATGAGAATGAGCTTCTTGACCGAATAGAGATGCATCTTAACGATATTGTCAAGCATGGCAAGCTCAAGCAGGAACAGGTTGAGGAGATACTTGAACAGCGTAGAGGGGTGGTTGAGCACAAGCTTGATATGATTAACCCTGATGCCATGAAAGCGTTATACTCTCATAGAAGAAAAAGGTCTGAGTACATGAAAGAGACTAATCCTAAGGCATATGAGAGAGTTGAGCAGCTGAGAAGAAAGCATATAGAGAATTTGAGACAGACAGACCCTAAACTGGCTGAGAAGCTTATGGAGATGTATGGCTACAACAAAGAGGATTAAACATGAACATATTGAATGCAGAAAAGGTTAGCAAAAGCTACGGAGAAAAGACATTGTTTTACGAGGTTACCCTTGGTGTTAACAAGGGTGACAAGATTGGTGTTATCGGTGTCAATGGTACAGGTAAATCTACATTTTTGAAAATAATAGCTGGAGTGACAGGGCCAGACAGCGGCCAGGTCGTTATGGGAAAGAGCGTTACTGTGACATATCTGGCGCAGGCTCCGGATTTTCTTGAGAAGGATTCTATAATCGGCTATGTGCTTCGTGGAAAGCCGGATGCGAGCGAGGCAGAAGCCAAGAAGATTCTTACCAAGCTTGGAATTAATGATTTTGATAAAGATATTAATACATTGTCAGGTGGACAGAAGAAAAGAATTGCGCTGGCAAAGACACTTGTAAGCCCGGCAGAGGTTCTTATCCTTGATGAGCCGACTAATCACCTTGACAGTGATATGGTTGAGTGGCTTGAGCAGTATATTAAGAAGTTTAAAGGCGAGCTTCTAATGGTAACGCATGATAGATATTTTCTTGACAATGTTACTAACAGGATTGTGGAGCTTGATAAAGGCAGTCTCTACAGCTATGAAACTAACTATTCAGGTTTTCTTGAGTTAAAGACACAGCGTGAAGACATGCTTCGTGCGACAGAGGCGAAGAGAGCCAATACATTAAGACGTGAGCTTGAATGGATAAGGCGGGGCTGTCAGGCCAGGTCTACCAAGCAGCAGGCAAGAATTGACAGATATGAGGACATGAAAGAGGCATCAAGACAGGCAAGGGCAAGCTTTGACAATAAGCCTATGGAGATGACTTCTATATCAACAAGGCTTGGAAAGAAAACGATAGAACTTAATGGTATTACTAAAGCGTACAATGGACATACCTATATAGATGATTTCTCTTATATATTCTTGCGTGATGACAGAATAGGAATTATAGGTGGCAACGGCTGCGGCAAGTCAACACTTATGAAGATTATAACAGGTCAGCTCCAGCCGGATTCTGGTACGGTTGAGATAGGTGATACAGTAAAGATTGGATATTTCATGCAGGAAAATGAACCTCTGGATGATTCGATGACAGTTCTTGAGTTTGTAAGAAGCATAGGCGAATATGTCAATACAGTTAATGGCAAAGCAACTGCATCACAGATGTGCGAGAAGTTCTTATTTGATCCTAAGTCACAATGGACTCCTATAAGCAAGCTGTCCGGTGGAGAGAAGAGAAGACTCTATCTGCTCAGTGTTCTTATGAGTTCTCCTAACGTGCTTATTCTTGATGAGCCGACTAATGATTTAGATATTGAAACTCTTGAAATCTTAGAGGATTATCTTGATGGATTTGCGGGAATTGTAATAGTTGTTTCGCATGACAGATACTTCCTTGACAGAATTGTTGACAGAATCTTTGCATTTGAGGCTGGAGGCCATCTTAAACAGTATGAGGGAGGCTATTCAGACTACAAAGAAAAATGTGTTTCTTCTATATATAATGTGTCAGATTCAGATTCAGGAAATTCATCTTCAAAAGATAAGTCATCTGATTCGGATAACAAGGCTGCGAAATATGTAAAGGACAGAAGCAACCAGCTTAAGTTTACATATGCTCAACAGAAGGAATATGAGACTATAGATGATGATATAGCTAAGCTTGAAGAGGAGATAGCTGAACTTGATGAGCAGATAGCTGCCAATGCAACTTCATACAGTAAGCTTAATGAGCTTATGGAGGAGAAGGCAGCGAAAGAAAAAGAGCTTGAATACAAGATGGACAGATGGGTATTCTTAAATGATCTGGCAGAACAGATTGTACTAAAAAAAGAACAATAAAATTTCTTGCATTTGCAGGTGACATAATGTATACTATCACTTGCTGTGACATGATAGCAATGAAGCGCGAGGTTGCTGCCGCAAGGCAGGTTTTCCGTGGAGCGAATGTCAAGGCCGGGCGACCGGCTAACAAACTGGCGACAAGTCACTGTACCAATTAATCATCTGCAAATGCAGAAATGACGCGTGAATATCGAAAAGAGATAACTCGATACACGTGGGAGTGTGTACAGTCACCGCTTGTCGTACTTAAACAATAAAGTGCGAAAAGGAGGCGACTTTTTTTATGGCAGCAAATCAGGTAATCAGAATTACACTGAAAGCTTATGATCATCAGTTAGTAGATCAGTCAGCGAAGAAAATCATCGAAACTGTTAAGAAAACAGGAGCTAATGTGAGTGGTCCAGTACCTCTTCCAACAAAGAAGGAAGTTGTTACAATTCTTAGAGCTGTTCACAAGTATAAGGATTCTAGAGAGCAGTTCGAGCAGAGAACTCATAAGAGACTCATCGATGTTATTACACCTTCACAGAAGACTGTTGACGCATTATCTAAATTAGAGATGCCAGCTGGTGTATTCATCAATCTTAAGGTTATGAACTAATCATTTCCTTACATTTTTCATTTATTTAAGAGCATTAATCCTAAGGGTTTAATATAGAAGTAACAGGCAGTGGTGCAGGTTCCACTTATATTAGCTGTTCTAGGATGACAGGATGCGCTGTGTATAACACATCATCTTGTCCGCTGTAGATTAAACAGGAGGAAAATCAATGAAGAAGGCAATTTTAGCTACAAAAGTCGGAATGACTCAAATCTTCAATGAAGACGGTGTTTTAACACCTGTAACTGTTCTTCAGGCTGGTCCTTGTGTAGTAACACAGGTTAAGACTTCTGAGAACGACGGTTACGATGCAGTTCAGGTAGGTTTTGCTGATATTAAAGAGAAGTTAATCAGCAAGCCTGTTAAAGGACATTTTGACAAGGCAGAGGTTCCTTACAAGAGATTTGTAAGAGAGTTCAGATTTGAGAATGCTTCAGATTATTCAGTTAAGGATGAAATCAAGGCTGATATCTTCGAGGCAGGAGACAAAGTTGACGCAACTGCTATTTCAAAGGGTAAAGGTTTCCAGGGCGCAATCAAGAGATTGGGTCAGTCAAGAGGACCTATGGCTCACGGTTCTAAGTTCCACAGACATCAGGGTTCAAATGGATCAGCAACAACACCTGGTAGAGTATTCAAGGGAAAAGGAATGCCTGGACATATGGGTTCAAAGAGAATCACAATCCAGAATCTCGAAGTAGTAAGAGTTGATGTTGAAAATAACTTAATCTTAGTTAAGGGTGCTGTACCTGGACCTAAGAAATCATTAGTAACACTGAAAGAAACAGTAAAAGCTGCTAAGTAGTTTTTGCTAAGGAAGGAGGACCACACAGATGGCAAATGTATCTGTTTACAATATTGATGGCAAGGAAGTTGGTTCTATAGAATTAAATGACGCTGTATTCGGTGTTGAGGTTAATGAGCACCTCGTTCATCTTGCAGTAGTTAGCCAGCTTGCAAATAAACGTCAGGGAACACAGAGCGCAAAGACACGTTCAGAAGTTTCTGGTGGCGGTAGAAAACCATGGAGACAGAAGGGAACTGGTCATGCAAGACAGGGTTCTACAAGAGCTCCACAGTGGACAGGCGGCGGTATGGTATTCGCACCAAAGCCAAGAGATTATTCATTCAAGATGAATAAGAAAGAGAAGAGAATTGCTCTTCTTTCAGCATTATCTTCAAAGGTTAGCGAGAACAAGATCGTAGTTCTTGACAGCTTCAACCTTGACGAAGTTAAGACAAAGAAGTTCGCAGAGGTTATGAACAACATTAAGGTTTCTAATGCACTTTTCGTAATCGAAGGCGAGAACAAGAACGTAGTTCTTTCAGGAAGAAATATTCCTACAGTTAAGGTTTCTGCAACTAATGAGATTAACACATATGATGTGTTAAAGTACAATACATTAGTAGTTACTAAGGCTGCAGTTGAAAAACTTGAGGAGGTGTATGCATAATGGCAAACGTACAGTATTATGACGTAATCAAGAAGCCAGTTATCACAGAGAAGTCTATGGCTGATATGGCTTTAAAGAAGTACACATTTTTAGTACACCCAGAAGCTAACAAGACAATGATCAAGGAAGCTGTAGAGAAGATGTTTGATGGCGTTAAGGTTAAGAACGTTAACACATTAAACAGCATCGGTAAGAAGAAGAGAAGAGGCAGAGTTGAAGGCACAACAGCTAAGACAAAGAAAGCTATCGTTCAGCTTACTGAGGACAGCAAGGATATAGAGATCTTCCAGGGTCTTTAATTTATCCGCTGGTGTAGAAAACAATATTACACAACTCGAAAGGAGAGACAATAATGGGAATTAAAACATATAACCCATATACACCTTCCAGAAGAAATATGACTGGATCAGATTTCTCAGAAATCACAAAGACAACTCCTGAAAAGTCATTAATCGCTTCTAAGAAGAAGACTGCTGGTCGTAACAACCAGGGTAAGATCACTGTAAGACATCACGGTGGTGGAAACAGACAGAAGTACAGACTTATCGATTTCAAGAGAAACAAGGAAGGTATTCCAGCAACAGTTATTGGTATCGAGTACGATCCAAATAGAACAGCTAACATCGCTTTAATCTGTTATGCAGATGGCGAGAAGGCATATATATTAGCACCTCAGGGATTAACAGACGGCATGACAGTTCAGAATGGTGCTGGCGCAGAAGTTAGAGTAGGTAACTGCTTACCACTTTCTGAGATTCCTGTTGGTACACAGATTCACAACATTGAATTATATCCAGGTAAGGGCGGACAGCTCGTTCGTTCAGCTGGTAACTCAGCTCAGTTAATGGCTAAGGAAGGTAAGTACGCAACACTTCGTTTACCTTCAGGAGAGATGAGAATGGTTCCTATCGTTTGCCGCGCAACAATCGGTGTTGTAGGTAACGGAGACCACAGCCTGATTAATCTTGGTAAGGCCGGACGTAAGAGACATATGGGTATCAGACCTACAGTTCGAGGTTCTGTTATGAACCCTAATGACCATCCACACGGTGGTGGTGAAGGTAGAGCACCTGTTGGTCGTCCATCACCAATGACACCTTGGGGTAAGCCTGCTATGGGTCTTAAGACTCGTAAGAAGAAGAAGCAGTCTAACAAGCTTATCGTAAGAAGAAGAGACGGCAAGGCTATTAAGTAATTATTAATTCAAGATTTCAAGATTATAAGGAGGTTTGAACCTATGGCTCGATCACTTAAAAAAGGACCATTCGCAGACGAGAGCTTGCTTAAGAAAGTAGACGCTATGAACGCTGCTAATGACAAGCAGGTTGTTAAGACATGGTCACGTCGTTCAACTATTTTCCCACAGTTCGTAGGACATACAATAGCTGTTCACGATGGAAGAAAGCATGTTCCTGTATATATCACAGAGGATATGGTTGGCCACAAGCTCGGTGAGTTCGTTGCTACAAGAACTTACAGAGGCCACGGCAAGGACGAAAAGAAGAGTAGATAATATAAACCATTAATTGAAAGGAGGCTGTAATCCATGGCAAACGGACATAGATCCCAGGTTAAAAGAGAAAGAAATGCCGTTAAGGATACAAGACCAAGCGCAAAGTTATCATACGCTAGAGTATCAGTGCAGAAAGCATGTTTCGTATTGGATGCTATAAGAGGCAAGAGCGTAGAAGAGGCTCTCGGTATCGTTATGTACAATCCAAGATATGCTTCATCACTTATAGAGAAGCTTATTAAATCAGCAGCAGCTAATGCTGAGAATAACAATGGTATGGACCCAAGCAAGTTATACATCGAAGAGTGTTATGCTAACAAGGGACCAACAATGAAGAGAATTAAGCCTAGAGCACAGGGTAGAGCTTACAGAATCGAAAAGAGAATGAGCCATATCACTGTAATACTCAATGAAAGATAATTCCGGATGTGCTTATATTTAAGCGCATCGCCGGATGGCTTTTGGAAAATCATTTTTCCTAAAGAACAGAAAGGAGATTTAAATGGGACAGAAAGTTAATCCTCATGGTTTAAGAGTCGGCGTTATCAAAGAGTGGGACTCAAAGTGGTACGCAGAAGAGACTTTCGCTGACAACCTTGTAGAAGATTATAACATCAGAAAATTCCTTAAGAAGAAGCTTTACGCTGCAGGAATTTCTAAGATTGAAACAGAAAGAGCTTCAGATAGACTTAAGGTTATCATTCATACAGCTAAGCCAGGCGTTGTTATTGGTAAGGGCGGTGCTGAGATCGAGAACTTAAAGAAGGAAGTTGAAAAGCTTACATCAGCTAAGAAGTTAAGCATTGATATTAAGGAAGTTAAGAGACCAGATAAGGATGCTCAGCTTGTTGCAGAGAATATCGCACAGCAGTTAGAGAACCGTATCTCATTCAGAAGAGCTATGAAGTCATGCATGGGCAGAACAATGAAGCAGGGTGTTAAGGGTATCAAGACATCAGTTTCAGGTCGTTTAGGCGGTGCTGATATGGCTCGTACAGAGTTCTACAGCGAAGGAACAATTCCTCTTCAGACACTTCGTGCTGACATTGACTATGGTTTTGCAGAAGCAAATACAACATATGGCAAGGTTGGTGTTAAGGTTTGGATCTATGAAGGAGAAGTACTTCCAACTAAGAAGGCAAAAGCTAATAAGGAAGGGAGCGAGCAATAATGTTACTACCTAAGAGAGTAAAATATCGTAGACAGTTCCGTGGTTCTATGGCTGGTAAGGCTACTAGAGGCAACAAGATCACTAATGGTGAATATGGTATCGTTGCAACAGAACCATGCTGGATCAAATCAAATCAGATAGAAGCTGCCCGTATTGCGATGACACGTTACATCAAGCGTGGCGGTAAAGTATTTATAAAGATTTTCCCAGACAAGCCTGTAACAGGTAAGCCAATCGGTGTTCGTATGGGTAAAGGTAAAGGTAACTTGGAGTGCTGGGTAGCAGTAGTTAAACCTGGACGTGTAATGTTTGAAATCTCAGGTGTTCCTGAAGAGACAGCTAGAGAGGCGTTGCGTCTTGCAACACACAAGCTTCCTTGCAAGTGTAAGGTTGTTTCACGTGCAGACTTAGAAGGCGGTGATAACAGTGAAAATTAATAAATATGTAGAAGATTTAAAGGCAAAATCAGCTGCAGACTTAAACGAAGAATTAGTAGCTGCTAAAAAGGAACTTTTCAATTTAAGATTCCAGAACGCAACAAATCAGTTAGACAATACTAGCAGAATTAAAGAAGTTAGAAAGAACATTGCTAGAATTCAGACTGTAATTGCTCAGAAGAATGCTTAAATAGTATAAACATTTATTCCTAGAAAGGAGAACGGACTGTGGAAGAGAGAAATTTAAGAAAAACTCGTACAGGCAGAGTCGTAAGCAATAAAATGGACAAGACAATCGTTGTTGCTGTTGAGGATAACGTAAAGCATCCATTATACAACAAGATTGTCAAGAGAACATATAAGTTAAAAGCACACGATGAGAACAACGAATGTTTAATCGGTGATACAGTTAAGGTAATGGAAACTAGACCACTCTCTAAGGATAAGAGATGGAGATTAGTTGAGATTATCAGCAGAGCAAAGTAATTAATATCATAATTTTGACATAATGCAATAAGCATTAATATTACTGAAAGGGGTAGTATTATGGTACAACAGGAAACCAGACTTAAGGTTGCCGATAACACAGGTGCTAAAGAAATCCTTTGCATTAGAGTTATGGGTGGATCTACAAGAAGATATGCAAATATCGGTGACGTTATCGTAGCTTCTGTTAAAGAGGCAACACCAGGCGGCGTTGTTAAGAAGGGCGATGTTGTCAAGGCCGTAGTTGTTCGTACTGTTAAGGGTACACGTCGTAAAGACGGATCATATATTAAATTCGATGAGAATGCTGCTGTAATTATCAAAGACGATTTAACTCCTAAGGGAACTCGTATATTTGGACCAGTAGCAAGAGAGTTAAGAGATAAGAAATTCATGAAGATCGTATCTTTAGCTCCAGAAGTATTATAAGGAGGTGCCACAATGTCAGCTGTAAGAATTAAAAAGGGCGATACAGTAAAGGTTATCGCAGGTAAGGACAAAGACAAGGAAGGCAAAGTACTTTCTGTCAATGCAAAGAACCATACAGCATTAGTTGAGGGCGTTAACATGGTTACAAAGCATGCTAAGCCAAGCGCAACTAATCCACAGGGTGGAATTCTCCACCAGGAATCACCAATCGATGTATCTAACATCATGTTAGTAGTTGACGGAAAGACAACTAAGATCGGTTATGATTTCAAGGACGGTAAGAAGGTTCGTGTTGCTAAGGCAACAGGCAAGGTTATCGATTAATACAAGGAAGGAGGCAATTAAAATTGAGTAGACTTAGAGATTTATACAATGACGAAATCACTAAAAAGATGACAGAGAAATTCGGTTACAAGAACCCAATGATGGTTCCAAAGATCGATAAGATAGTAATTAACATGGGCGTTGGCGAAGCAAAGGAAAACTCAAAGCTTCTTGATGAAGCTGTTAAAGAGCTTGAGATTATTGCTGGTCAGAAGGCCGTTCTTACAAGAGCAAAGAATTCAATTGCTAACTTCAAGTTAAGAGAAGGTCAGGCAATCGGTTGTAAGGTTACTCTTCGTGGTGAGAAGATGTACGAATTCCTTGACAGACTTGTAAATCTTGCATTACCTCGTGTACGTGACTTCAGAGGCGTAAGCGCTGATTCATTTGACGGTAGAGGAAACTATGCATTAGGTATCAAGGAGCAGCTTATCTTCCCTGAGATAGAGTATGATAAGATTGATAGAGTAAGAGGTATGGATGTAATTATCACAACTACAGCTCATACTGATGAAGAGGCTCGTGAATTGTTGAGATTATTCAACATGCCATTCAAAAACTAATAGGAGGTAAATTTCAATGGCTAAAACTTCAATGAAGGTTAAGCAGCAGAGAACACCTAAGTTCTCTACAAGAGCGTATACTCGTTGTACAATTTGTGGTCGTCCACATTCTGTTTTAAGAAAATACGGAATTTGCAGAATTTGCTTCCGTGAGTTAGCTTATAAGGGTCAGATTCCAGGAGTTAAGAAGGCTTCTTGGTAAGATTTTGACAAGTATCTTTATATAACACAAGTCCCGAATGGGAAACTACGTTAATTAATTAAGGAGGAACATTAACAATGACAGATCCAATTGCAGATATGCTTACAAGAATTCGTAACGCTAACACAGCAAAGCATGACACTGTAGATGTACCATCATCAAAGATGAAGCTTGCTATCGCTAAGATTCTCTTAGACGAGGGTTATATCAAGGCTTACGATCTCGTAGATAATGGTAATTTCAAGGATATCCATATCACATTAAAGTATGGTAAGGATAAGAACGAGAAGATCATCTCTGGTCTTCAGAGAATCTCTAAGCCAGGTCTTAGAGTTTACGCAAACAAGGAAGAACTTCCTAAGGTTCTTGGTGGTCTTGGTGTGGCTATAATCTCTACAAACCAGGGCGTTGTAACAGATAAGGAAGCAAGAAAGCTCGGCGTTGGCGGAGAAGTACTTGCATTCGTTTGGTAGTTTTATCAGTTTAAATATATTTAGGAGGTGCACGGCATGTCACGTATAGGAAGAATGCCTATCGCTATACCAGCAGGTGTTACTGTTGATGTAGCAGAAAATAATAAAGTGACTGTAAAGGGTCCTAAGGGAACCCTTGAAAGAGTTTTACCTGCAGAGATGGACATCAAGGTTGAAGGTTCAGAAGTAGTAGTTACTAGACCTAACGACTTAAAGAAGATGAAGTCTTTACACGGATTAACAAGAACTCTTATCAACAACATGGTAATCGGTGTTAACGAAGGCTATGAGAAGAAGCTTGAGGTTAACGGTGTAGGTTACAGAGCTCAGAAGCAGGGTAAGAAGCTTGTATTATCATTAGGATATTCTCACCCAGTTGAGATGGAAGATCCAGAAGGTCTTGAGACAGTACTTGATGGAACTAATATCATCATCGTTAAGGGTATTGATAAAGAAAAAGTTGGCCAGTACGCAGCTGAAATCAGAGCTAAGAGAGCTCCAGAGCCATATAAGGGCAAGGGTATCAAGTATTCTGATGAAGTTATTAGACGTAAGGTCGGTAAGACTGGTAAGAAATAATTAAAGGAGTGAATGTTATGGTTAGTAAGAAGTCAAGAACAGTAGTTCGTGAACAGAAACATAGAAGATTACGTAATCGTTTCAGTGGTACAGCAGAAAGACCACGTTTAGCTGTGTTTAGAAGCAATAATCATATGTACGCTCAGATTATTGACGATACAGTTGGCAAGACTCTTTGTTCTGCATCAACATTAGACAAAGATGTTAAGGCAGAATGCGAAAAGACTAATAACGTTGAGGCTGCTGCAGTAGTAGGTAAGGTAGTTGCTAAGAAGGCATTAGAAAAGGGTATTACAACTGTTGTCTATGATAGAGGCGGTTTTATATATGAAGGAAAAGTAAAAGCATTGGCAGAGGCAGCTAGAGAAGCTGGCCTTGAATTCTAAGCGGAAGGGAGAAACAGTTATGAAACGTACAATCATTGACGCTAGTCAGTTAGAGTTAAATGATAATGTAGTAGCAATCAAGCGTGTTACTAAGGTAGTAAAGGGCGGACGTAATATGAGATTCGCAGCTTTAGTAGTTGTTGGTGACGGCAACGGACACGTTGGTGCAGGTGTTGGTAAGGCAGCTGAAGTTCCTGAAGCAATCCGCAAGGGAAAAGAAGATGCTATGAAGCACTTAGTAGAGATTCCATTAGATGAGAACAAGTCAGTTCCACATGACTTCATCGGCGAGTTCGGTGGAGCAAGAGTTCTTCTTAAGAGAGCTCCAGAAGGTACTGGTATCATCGCTGGTGGTCCTGCACGTTCAGTACTTGAGCTTGCTGGTATCAAGAACATCCGTACTAAGTCACTTGGATCAAACAACAAGCAGAACGTAGTTCTTGCAACAATCGCTGGTCTTCAGGCTATGAAGACACCTGAGGAAGTAGCAAGACTTCGCGGTAAGTCAGTTAGCGAAATCATTGGCTAATTGAGAGCGCATAGCGAATGGAGGAATAAAAATGGCAGATAAGAAGTTAAGAATAACTTTAGTAAAATCTCCAATCAGTGCTGTTCCTAAGCATAGAAGAACAGTTGAGGCTATGGGTCTTAACAAACTTCACAAGACAGTTGAGCTTCCAGACAATGCTTCAACAAGAGGACAGATACAGCAGATTGGTTATATGTTAAAGGTAGAAGAGATCTAATCTGATAATTATATAAGGAGGTGCAAGAATGGATTTATCTAATTTAAGACCTGCTGAAGGTTCAGTTAAGAGTGATAATTTCAGAAGAGGCCGTGGACATGGTTCAGGTAATGGCAAGACAGCTGGTAAGGGTCACAAGGGTCAGAAGGCTCGTTCAGGTGCTCCAAGACCAGGTTTCGAAGGTGGTCAGATGCCATTATACAGAAGAATTCCAAAGAGAGGTTTCACTAACAGAAACAGCTTAGAGATAATTGGAATCAATGTAAGTGCATTAGAAAGATTTGACAATGGTGCTGAGGTTACTGTTGATACATTAATCGAATCAGGTATTGTTAAGAACCCAAGAGATGGCGTTAAAATACTTGGAAATGGAGAACTCACAAAGAAGCTTACAGTTAAGGCTAACGCTTTTAGTGCTACAGCTAAAGAAAAGATTGAAGCTGCTGGTGGAACTTGTGAGGTGATCTAATGCTAAATTCACTTGTTAACGCATTTAAGAATAAGGACGTTAGAAAAAAACTGTTATTTACACTGGGAATGCTGATAGTAGTCAGAATAGGAAGCTTGCTTCCTATTCCTAGCGTAGATACAGATTATATGAAGACATTACTTAGCGGTTTACAGACAGGAGATAACAATTTCCTTAATGCATTCACTGGTGGTTCATTCGAGAGAATGTCACTTTTCGCTTTAAGTATTACTCCATATATCACGTCATCTATTATTATGCAGTTACTTACGATTGCTATTCCTAAATTAGAGGATATGCAAAAGGAAGGCGAGGACGGAAGAAAGAAAATTGCTTCAATCACTCGTTACGTAACAGTAGGTCTTGCGCTTATCGAGTCAATTGCTATGGCAATCGGATTTGGTAGACAGGGACTTATTAAAGACTATGCAGATATGAGTACAATTCACTTTGCAACTTGTATCGTATTAGTTGTTGTCACACTTACAGCAGGTTCTGCTGTACTTATGTGGATAGGTGAGAGAATCACTGAGAATGGTGTTGGTAATGGTATTTCAATAGTACTTTTAATTAACATCATCGCTGGAATGCCAAGTGACTTCGCTACATTGTTCAATCAGTTCGTATTGACAAAGAGCTTAGCAAGAGGTATTACAGTAGCGGCTGTTATCATCGCAATCGTTGTAGCAGTTGTAGTATTGGTAGTTATCTTACAGGATGCTGAAAGAAGAATACCAGTGCAGTACTCACAGAAAGTTGCAGGTAAGAGAACAGTTGGTGGAGGTTCTACTAACATTCCTCTTAAAGTTAACACAGGTGGTGTTATGCCAATTATCTTTGCATCATCACTTATGCAGTTCCCTGTAATAATCGTGCAGCTTTTTGGTAAGTCATATGAGTGGACAAAGTACTTAAGCCAGTCATACTGGTGCAAGATAGCTACTCCACAGTATTCAATTGGCTTACTTGTATATATAGTTCTCGTTATTTTATTCGGTTATTTCTATACATCGATTACATTTAATCCATTACAGATTGCCGATAACCTTAAGAGAGCTGGTGGTGTTATACCAGGTATTACACCAGGTAGATCAACAAGTGACTATTTAAACAATATACTTAATTATATCGTTTTCATTGGTTGCGTTGGACTTATAATTGTTGCTTTAATTCCAATTATGTGTTCTGGATTCTTCGGAGCAAGTGTTTCATTCGGTGGAACATCAATCATCATCATTGTTGGTGTTGTTCTTGAGACATTAAAGCAGATCGAAGCAATGCAGGTTAACCGTAACTACAAGGGATTCTTAAGCGAATAATTACTACTTAAATAAAAGACTTGCCCAGATTAATCTGGGCGAGTTATTTGCGTTTTAAAGTACATTAATATATGATAATAAACGGAGGGAAGCAAATGAAGATAATCATGTTAGGCGCTCCTGGTGCTGGTAAAGGTACACAGGCAAAGAAGATTGCAGCACAGTACTCAATTCCACATATCTCAACAGGAGATATATTCAGAGCTAATATCAAGAACAACACAGAACTTGGCCAGAAGGCAAAGACATATATGGATAAGGGAGAACTTGTTCCAGATTCATTAGTAGTAGACCTTATAATGGATAGATTTAAGGAAGCTGACTGCGCTAATGGTTATGTACTTGATGGTTTCCCAAGAACAATTCCACAGGCAGAAGCTCTTGACAATGCATTAAAGGCTAATGGCGAGAAAGTAGATTATGCTATTAATGTAGAAGTTCCAGATGAGAACATCATCAACAGAATGTCAGGAAGAAGAGCATGTGTAGGTTGTGGCGCTACATATCATATCAAATATAACCCAACAAAGGTTGAGGGAATATGTGATGCATGTGGTGAGAAGCTTATCTTAAGAGATGATGATAAACCAGAGACAGTTAAGAACAGATTGTCAGTTTACCATGAGCAGACACAGCCACTTATAGATTACTACAAGAAGGCTGGAGTTCTTGCAGAGGTTGATGGTACTAAGGATATGGAAGAAGTATTCAAAGATATTGTTAATATCTTAGGCGCTTGTTAGTCTTATAAGTAAGAGGATTAGTAAGTATGGCAGTTTCAGTTAAATCAAAACGAGAAATTGAATTAATGAGGGAAGCGGGAAGAATTCTTGGAACCGTTCTTAATGACCTTGAGAAAGAGGTTAAGCCAGGTGTCAGCACATGGCATATAGATAAGATAGGTGAAGAGATGATCCGCAGTTACAATTGTATACCATCATTTCTTGGATATGGTGGTTTCCCTGGCTCAATATGTGTATCAGTCAATGAACAGGTGGTACATGGTATCCCATCTAAGAAGACAATTCTTAAAGAGGGAGATATAGTAAGTCTTGATGCCGGTGTTATCTACAAAGGATATCACTCAGATGCAGCAAGGACATATGGAGTCGGACAGATTAGTCCCGAAGCAGCTAAGTTGATAGAGGTTACAAGACAGAGCTTTTTTGAAGGAATCAAATTCGCAAAAGAAGGATGCCATCTGTATGAGATATCTAATGCTATTGCAGATTACAATGAGAAGTTCGGATACGGTGTAATCAGAGATTTAGTTGGACATGGAATAGGAACAGAACTTCATGAGGATCCAGAGGTTCCTAACTTCAGACAGGAAAGACGAGGTATGAAGTTATACGAAGGAATGACACTAGCCATTGAACCTATGGTAGCGGCAGGGGGTTATGCAGTAAGAACTCTTGACGATGACTGGACAACAGTTACCGCAGACAATTCACTTTCTGCTCACTATGAAAATACAGTCCTTATAACAAAAGAAGGACCACAGATACTCTCCTTGGTTGAGAAATAACTACTATATACATGTGATTTGAATATAGCGTAAAGGCAGGATAATAATGACAGATAATATAATAGGATGTTTCGCAAAGTCAAAAGCTGGTCATGATAAAGATGAAGTCTATATTATAGTTAACAGCGATAAGAATAACGTATGGATTTCAGATGGAAGACTTAAACCAGTTGCAGAACCCAAGAAGAAAAACAGAAAGCATGTGCAGCTTGTGAATGATAAAGATATCAATATCGAAGAGAAGCTACGCAGACAAGAACCCATTGCTGATGAAGATATAAAAAAGGCAATAAAAAAATATATATCTAAATGATTGGAGGAAGATAATACATGTCAAAGTCAGATGTAATTGAAATTGAAGGAACAGTAGTTGAGAAGCTCCCTAATGCAATGTTTCAGGTAGAGCTTGAGAATGGCCACCAGGTACTTGCTCACATAAGTGGTAAGTTAAGAATGAACTATATCAGAATTCTTCCTGGCGATAAAGTAACTATTGAGCTTTCACCATACGACCTTAGTAAAGGAAGAATTATCTGGAGAGATAAGTAATTAGTAAATGGTAACTATATATATGGTGTGGTGGATGACATCACACTATATATATTTACATAAAAAATATTTTGAATTATAGTAAAAAATATCTTGCATTAAGAAAAAGGTATATGCTATAATATCAAACGAACTTGTCTGAAAGGAGGCTTTTGCAGTGAAGGTTAGATCATCAGTTAAACCAATTTGTGAAAAATGCAAAGTCATTAAAAGAAAGGGCAGCATCAGAATTATCTGTGTGAACCCAAAGCACAAGCAGAGACAGGGTTAATCCTTTTAGAGTGAGAAGTAGAGCATACTTCTCATGTTTGTGCGCAACGTCAGATTACGTATCACTAGCGTAATATGACAATTAGTTATGCGGCTGCAGTGATGAACCACCAGGCACAGTTGTCAGTGGGAGGAATCACTTTTATATAGTATTACAGGGTGGCAACGCACACATTTCAGGCGTCAGCGATGACGAGCTGCGTATGTATTCGTGATACATTTCTTATTAATATAATTATTTATTGATTAACGGAGGTTAAAGAACACATGGCTCGTATTTCAGGTGTAGACTTACCAAGAGAAAAGAGAATTGAAATCGGTCTTACTTATGTTTACGGCATAGGTAGAGTTAGAGCATCAAAGATTCTTGCAGAGGCAGAGGTAAATCCAGATACACGTGTTAAGGATCTTACTGACGAGGAAGTAGCTAGAATCGCTAAGATTATTGATGCAGATACTGAGAATTTAGTAGAAGGTGACTTAAGAAGAGAAGTTGCCATGAATATCAAGAGATTAAAGGAAATCGGTTGCTATAGAGGAATCCGTCATAGAAAGGGACTTCCATGTAGAGGACAGAAGACTAAGACTAATGCTAGAACTTGCAAGGGTCCAAAGAAGACTGTTGCTAACAAGAAGAAGTAATTAGGTAGAAGTTAATTAGGAGGTTAGTTTAGAAATGGCTCAAAAAGTTACAAAAAAAGTGACAAAGAAGCGTGTTAAGAAAAACGTAGAAAGAGGACAGGCACATATTCAGTCTTCTTTTAATAATACAATCGTTACATTAACTGATGCAGAAGGCAATGCTTTATCATGGGCAAGTGCCGGCGGTCTTGGTTTCAGAGGTTCTAAGAAATCAACTCCTTATGCAGCACAGATGGCAGCTGAGACAGCTACAAAGGCTGCTTTAATTCACGGATTAAAGTCTGTAGACGTTATGGTAAAGGGACCAGGTTCAGGAAGAGAAGCTGCTATTCGTGCACTTTCAGCTTGCGGACTTGAGGTTACAAGTATCAAGGATGTTACTCCAGTTCCACACAACGGATGTCGTCCACCAAAGCGTAGAAGAGTTTAATTTAGGGAGGTAAATTTCAATGGCAGTTAATAGAACACCAGTGCTTAAGAGATGCAGATCTCTTGATATGGATCCTGTTTATTTAGGAATAGATAAGAAGTCTAGAAGAAAGGCTAAGAATGCTGGAAGAAAGGTTAGCGAGTATGGCTTACAGTTACGTGAGAAGCAGAAGGCTAAGTTTATCTACGGTGTATTAGAGAAGCCTTTCAGAAATTATTACAAGAAGGCTGAGAAGCAGAAGGGTATGACAGGTGAGAACCTCATGGTTATGCTCGAGCTCAGACTTGACAATGTTATTTTCAGATTAGGTCTTGCTAGAACAAGAAGAGAAGCTAGACAGATCGTTGATCACAAGCATGTATTAGTTAATGGCAAGTGCATTAACATCCCTTCATACCTTGTTAAGGCTGGGGACAAGATTGAGATCAGAGAGAAATCAAAGTCATCTGCAAGATATAAGGAGATTCTCGAGGCTACTAACGGAAGACTTGTTCCAGAGTGGCTTGAGGCTGACAAGGACGCTCTTAAGGGTGAGGTTAAGTCTATCCCTACAAGAGAGGTTATTGATGTGCCAGTTAACGAGATGCTTATCGTCGAGTTATATTCTAAGTAATTAGGATAACTTAAAGTAAACCCAAAAGGAGGGGCCAGTACATGGTTGATGCAGATTTTAATTTCAAGATGCCAAAAATCGAGATGACTGATGAGTCAGAAGATGAAAAATACGCTAGATTTGTTGTAGAACCACTTGAGAGAGGTTATGGTTTAACTCTTGGTAATTCTCTTAGAAGAATTATGCTTTCATCATTAGTTGGTACTGCAGTAAGCAGCATCAAGATTGATGGAGTTCTTCATGAATTCAGTTCAATTCCAGGTGTTAAGGAAGATGTTACTGAGATCGTAATGAACATAAAGCAGTTAGCTATTAAGAACAATGGCAGCTCTGTTGAACCAGTTATTGCACATATCGATTATACAGGCGAGGGCGTTGTTAAAGCATCAGATATCAAGGTCGATCCTGATATTGAAATTGTAAATCCTGATCTTGTTATTGCACATCTTAATGATGCTGACAGTAAGCTTGTGATGGAACTTACAATTACTAATGGTAGAGGTTATGTAAGTTCTGAAAAGAACAAGAGAGACGATATGCCTGCAGGAGTAATCGCAATTGACTCTATTTACACACCAGTTGAGCGTGTTAATATGACAGTTCAGAATACTCGTGTTGGTCAGGATACTGATTTTGACAAGCTCACACTTGATATATTTACTAATGGAACAATCGTTCCAGATGAGGCATTAAGCCTCGCTGCTAAGGTTCTTAGCGAACACTTAAAGGTATTTATCAATCTTTCTGAGAATGCAGTTAATGCAGAGATTATGGTTACTACACAGGAAGATGAATCAAGCAAGGCTCTTTCTATGAGCATTGAAGACCTTGAGTTATCAGTAAGATCATTCAATTGTCTTAAGAGAGCTGGTATCAACACAGTTGAGCAGCTTACAGATAAGACACCAGATGATATGATGAAGGTTCGTAACCTTGGTAAGAAGTCACTTGATGAAGTACTTCTTAAACTTAAGGAATTAGGCTTAAGCTTAAGTCCTAACGAAGACTAATAATTTGTATATAAAGACTGGCATACAGTAAGTCCATAAGCGCATGTATGCTGGTTACAAATGGAGGATAATTATAATGGCAAAGTATAGAAAGCTCGGCAGAACACAGAGCCAGAGAAAAGCTTTACTTAGAAATCAGGTTACAGCTTTAATTGAGAACGGCAAGATCGTTACAACAGAAGCTAGAGCTAAAGAAGTTAAGAAGATGGCTGAAAAGCTTATCACAATCGCAATTAAAGAGAAGGACAACTACGAGACAGTTAAGGTTTCTGCTAAGGTTCCTAAGAAGGATGCTAACGGCAAGAGAGTTAAGGAAGTTGTTGATGGCAAGAAGGTTACTGTATACGATACAGTAGAGAAGGAAATCAAGAAGGATATGCCTTCAAGACTTCACGCTAGAAAGCAGATGGATAAGGTACTTTACAAGGTAACTGAGGTTCCTACAACTGCTGCTGGCAAGAAGAAGAATACTAAGGTAGTTGACCTTACAAACAAGATGTTTGATGAAATCGCTCCAAAGTATGCAGATCGTAACGGTGGTTACACAAGAATCGTTAAGATCGGCTTAAGAAAAGGCGATGCAGCAATGCAGGTACTTCTTGAGTTAGTTTAATCAGAGTGTAATTAGAGCGTGGATATTGTTATTATCAATATCCACGTTTTTTTACTATATAGATTGCGGGTATAATAATGGGAATTATTGAGACAAAGAATCTTACATTTGAATATATAAGAAGAGACGAAGATGGCAATGTAGAAGGCATTAATACAGCAGTGGACAATGTAAGCCTTGATTTGATAGAAGGTAAATTCATTGCAATATTAGGTCATAATGGTTCAGGTAAATCTACTCTTGCAAAGCATTTTAACGCTCTTGTAGCCCCAACAGAGGGTACTGTCATAGTAGATGGCATGGATACAAGAGATGAGGATAAGACATTAGATATCAGACAGACTGCCGGAATGGTATTCCAGAATCCTGATAATCAGATAATATGTACCCTCGTTGATGAAGAGGTTGGATTTGGACCAGAGAATATAGGAGTGCCAACTGATGAGATATGGGAGCGTGTTGAGAAGAGCCTGAAGGCAGTAGGAATGTATAAGTTCAGGAATGCATCACCTAACAAACTGTCTGGTGGACAGAAGCAGCGAGTTGCCATAGCTGGAATAGTAGCGATGAAGCCAAAATGTATTATATTAGATGAGCCGACAGCGATGCTTGATCCTCTTGGACGAAAAGAGGTTATACATGTGCTTCACGAATTAAATAGAAAAGAAGGTGTGACAATTATTCTCATCACACATTATATGGAAGAGGTAATTGACGCAGATAGAATATATGTTATGGACTCTGGAAAGCTTATAATGCAGGGTACACCTAGAGAGATATTCTCCCAGGTTGAAAAGTTAAAGGAATTAAGATTAGATGTTCCACAGGTCACAGAACTTGCATATGAACTTAAACAGAGCGGTATTCCACTTACAGACGGAATACTTACGAAAGAAGAGCTTATAGAGCAGCTTAAGAAATATAAAAATGCGTAGAAGTGAGGATTATCATGGCAATCATAGTTGATAATATCTGTTATACATACGAGATAGGAACTGGATTTGAGAGACAGGCATTGAAAAATATAAGCTGTGTTATCAATGATGGTGAATTTATTGGTCTTATCGGTCATACAGGTTCTGGTAAATCAACATTTATACAGCATCTGAATGGACTTGTTAAGGCAACAAGTGGTTCGATATATTATAATGGTCAGGATATATATGATAAAAATTTTGATATGAAGACACTTCGAAGTAAGGTCGGTCTGGTATTCCAGTATCCGGAACACCAGCTTTTTGAGACAGATATATTCAAGGATGTATGTTTCGGACCGAAAAATCTTGGCATAGATAAGATGGAGATGGAACTTAGGGCATATGAAGCACTGCATATGGTAGGTATTCCAGATGAACTGTTCTATCAGTCACCATTTGACTTGTCAGGTGGACAGAAAAGAAGAGTTGCAATTGCAGGAGTGCTTGCGATGAAGCCAGATGTGCTTATACTTGATGAGCCGACAGCAGGACTTGATCCTAAGGGCAGGGATGACATATTAGGCTGTGTCAAAAAGCTTCATGATGAGATGGGAATTACAGTAATCCTCGTTTCACACAGCATGGAAGATGTAGCTAATTATGTTGACAGAATTATGGTAATGAACGATGGTGTTCTGACATTTGATGATACACCTAAGGCAATATTTACACATGCTGCACAGCTTGAGGCAATCGGTCTTGCAGCCCCACAGGTTACTTATATTATGCAAGACCTGTGTGATGCAGGATTCAATGTTGATACATCAGCGATAACGATTAAAGAAGCCAAGGAAGAGATATTAAAATCACTGGGAAGGATATAGTGGAATGTTACGAGATATTACAATTGGACAATATTATCAGACTAAATCAGTAATACATTCACTTGACCCAAGAGTTAAGCTGATGGGTACACTCGTATTCATTATATCTTTATTTATTGGTAAAAGCGTGTGGATGTATCTGGCTGTGACGTTATTTCTTGCAGCCGTTATCAAATTATCTAAAGTCCCATTCAAATTCATTGTAAAAGGTTTGAAGGCGGTTGTTATACTTGTAGCCTTAAGTGCTGCATTTAACCTGTTTCTTACAGATGGTGAGGTTGTATTCAGACTGTGGAAGCTTACAATAACTAAAGAAGGTATTGTGCTTGCTGTATTCATGGTTATAAGGCTTATGTACTTAATTATGGGCTCTTCTATAATGACACTTACAACAACGCCTAATAACCTGACAGACGGCCTTGAGAAGGGACTTGGATTCCTTAAAGTATTCAAGGTTCCAGTGCATGAGATATCCATGATGATGTCCATTGCGCTCAGATTCATTCCAATTCTTATCGAGGAGACTGATAAGATTATGAAGGCACAGATGGCGCGAGGTGCAGATTTTGAGAATGGTAATCTTATTCAGAAGGCTAAGGCGATGATTCCTATTCTTGTTCCATTATTTGTGTCTGCGTTCAGACGTGCAAATGACCTTGCCAATGCCATGGAAGCAAGATGTTATCATGGCTCAGAGGGCAGAACCAAGATGAAGCCTTTAAAATATACTAAGAATGACAGAATAGCATATGGTGTGCTTGCATTATATCTTATAGTACTTATAGCTTTAAATGTCGTTATGGGCGACAGGATTATATAACAGATGAAATATTGTGAGTGTCACAGGAAAATATTTTTCTTGTGGCACTTATGTATATTAAGCCAAGGGAGCATGACTAGATGAAGAGAATAAAGCTTACTGTCGCATATGATGGTACTAATTATTGTGGCTGGCAGATACAGCCTAATGGAATGACAATTGAATATGTGCTTGATAATGCTATCGGACAGCTCACAGGTGAAAAGATACATGTGATAGGAGCAAGCAGGACGGATGCCGGTGTATCAGCCTATGGAAATGTTGCAGTATTTGACACAGAATCAACAATTCCCGGAGATAAATTTGCATATGCGCTTAACCGCTATATGCCGGATGATGTGAGTGTAGTTGACTCATGTGAGGTTGACCCGGCATTTCATCCAAGACATTGTGATACGAAAAAGACATACGAATATAAGATATTATGCTCAAAATTCCCGGTTCCACAGCTTCGCAACAGTGTGTGGCACATTCCTTACCAGCTTGATATAGATAAGATGCGTCAGGCTGCATCATATCTGACTGGTGAGCATGATTTTAAGAGCTTTGCATGTGTGAGAACTGATGCAGAGACAACAGTGAGAACAATATATTCACTGGAGGTTGAGGAAAGAGCACTATTTGGAGAAGTGGATTCCTATGCCATCATGAAAGATTCTTGTGACGGTAAATCACATATGAATCAGGTTTATATACAGTCGCCGGTTAAAGAGGCTGTGATGTACACAATAAGGGTTCGTGGCAATGGATTCTTATACAATATGGTTCGTATTATAGCAGGAACTCTTATGCAGGTAGGACGTGGACAGTTGACACCAGAGCAGGTAAAGGTTATGTTAGACAGCATGGACCGTACTGTGGCTGGACAGACTGCGCCTCCACAGGGACTTACGCTTATGGGAATTGAATATTTGTAATGTATAGAAAATCTATGTGGATATAATTATGTTATTTGCAGTTATTTGTGGACAATTTTGAAAAACATGTCAAATAATATTGAAAAAGGAATTGACACACCAGGAAGTGTGTTATATAATCTAAAAATGTGACGTGGATAAGTGCGCTCACATTTTGGTTATTAAAGGTATTAGGTGCTTAGCCAATGCCCCGGAGAAGCATTTATAATATATAATAATAACATTTTGTTTAATGTAATTAGTGAATATTTCAGGAGGAAAACCAATGAAAACTTATATGGCTACTGCATCAAGCATTGAAAGAAAATGGTATGTTGTTGATGCTGCAGATTATACATTAGGTCGTTTAGCATCACAGGTTGCTGCTGTATTAAGAGGAAAGAACAAGCCTACTTATACACCATTCATCGACTGTGGTGACAACGTTATCGTTATTAACGCTGAGAAGGTTCAGCTTACAGGTAAGAAGTTAGATCAGAAGATTTACTACAATCACTCAGATTATGTTGGTGGTATGAAAGAGACAACTCTTAGAGAGTTAATGCAGAAGAAGCCTGAGAAGGCAGTTGAGCTTGCAGTTAAGGGAATGCTTCCAAAGGGACCTTTAGGCAGACAGATGTACACAAAGCTTCATGTATATGCTGGTCCAGATCATGATCAGGCAGCACAGAAGCCAGAAGTATTAAAGTTTTAATTAGAGGAATATAAAGGAGGATATGACAGTGGCTAAGAAGGCAAACGCAAAGTTCTACGGAACTGGTAGAAGAAAAAGCAGTATCGCTAGAGTATATTTAGTACCTGGTAATGGTACAATCACAATAAATAAGAGATCTCTGGATGAGTATTTTGGTCTTGAGACATTAAAGGTTGTTGTTAAGCAGCCATTAGTACTTACAGAGACAACTGATAAGTTTGATGTTATCGTTAACGTACACGGTGGCGGATATACAGGTCAGGCTGGTGCTATCAGACATGGTATTTCAAGAGCTCTCCTTGAGGTTGATTCAGACGAGTATCGTCCAGCACTCAAGAAGGCAGGTTTCTTAACAAGAGATCCAAGAATGAAGGAAAGAAAGAAGTACGGCTTAAAGGCAGCTCGTCGTGCTCCACAGTTCTCAAAGAGATAATTTCAAAGGGAATACAATTTTTTCAACAAGCTCTCAAAGCCTTGTGCTTTGGGGGCTTGTTTTATGTCGGTGTTTTTGCGGAGATTTTTAAAATGAAGGAATTCTAAATAATCGGTGTTTATTTGGTGCTTGTTCTAATCTTACCTTAGTTAAATATCTTGAAAAAGCTTCTCTTGTATTTTGTTTGAACAGCCTTGAAAAATGAGATGGAGAAAAGCTAAAAGTCTTGCAGATATTATTTACATTAATATCATTCTTATAGTTAGAGTCAATATATCTCATAACATCATTAATATTTTTGTTTATTTTCTTATCATAATTGCAGTTTATATCATGAGGTAACTGATGCTCAATAATAAATACAATTAAATATGTAAGCAAAGATTTTAATTTGGAATCTGTGTAAGGCGAATTAATATTATATTCAGTCAGCATTTTTTCAAAAATATTCTGAACAATATGCTGGTCTTCCTGATTCAGAATGTGATATATTTTATAAAGAGAATTATAAATTAATCTAGAGTAAATATTATTTAAGTGATACATCATTTCGTTTTGCAATTAATGGTAATAAAAATATGGATTATGGACATGTTTATGAAAATATAGTTTATTTGGAATTGTTGCGTCGAGGATATGAGGTGTATGTAGGTAAGTTATATAAAAAAGAAATTGATTTTGTAGCATCATGAAATGTATAAATATGAAGGAATTCTTATTTTTGATATAGCAAGATGGCTCCTTGATACACGATAGCGTAAAAATCATCTTTTAATCGCAATATTTCTTAATGTGCGTGAGATTATGTTATTCTGAGGTTCAAATACAACGATGTCGTCATTCACATATATCATTCTATATAGGTATACAATTATAAATGCGGCAAAGATAACGCCCCAGCAGAAGTAGTATACTTTCTTGTTTAATTTAGTCCTGCATAAGAATAATATCAGCGCAAGAGGTGGTAGAAAAAAGAGCGGATGATACATAAATGCAGTGCTAAAATCCAGATGTAACAAAGCAATCCATGCTCTTGTCATGCCACAGCCGGCACATGATATGCCGGTTATATATTTAATTGGACAAGTAATTCCAAAGCACTGCATAATGGCATATACAGCAATGATAAGTGCAATGGAAATAAGAGCGGATTTGTTGATTTTCATAAAATTTCCTTTTTGGCAGCTAGTATTTATTCGCTGGATTTATATAGATTAACGGACTGTATTTATGATTATACTGTATATTGTTAACCACATAACAGTATACAATATATCCAGTGATTTTGTATATGCCTAAAAAGCGCACATTCAAATAAATATAAAATGAAAAATAAGCCATTGATAATGAATTGAGGTTATGAATATGGAAGCTTTAGTATGGGAGACAGCGGAAGAACTGGATAAAAAATTGCAGACAGGGTTCGACTTATAAGAAAGTGCAGGGCGATTTCACAACAAAGGCTTGCAGAGATGAGTAATGTAAGTTATGGTTCAATTAAAAGTTAAGCGGATTCACATGCTTACTGTGGCAGCACTTCTTGAAATTGATTATGAGCAGCCTAATCTTGATTATCATCAACTTATGAAACTTTCAAAAATTATAACAAGAGAAAATCCGCATGATATTGAAAATATGTATCGGCGAATGTGTTTTAATGTGTATGCGCACAATCGAGATGACCATTCAAAGAACTTCACATATGTTTATAATGAAGATAAAGATGGATGGAGACTATGTCCTGCGTATGATTTAACATATAGCAGTACCTATTATGGAGAACATACAACAACAGTTAATGGTAATGGCAGAAATCCTGAACCACCGCGAGCAAAATTCAATTTAAAGTGCGATGGTTCAGCTCCTGTCTGGGATATTTAATTTAAAAGGTATACCCGATACCTATAATCAATCGGATTACAGATAGTTTTCCATTGGATATGTTGGATAAGCAATCTCTTCAAGCTGATCCATTGTGACAAGTCCGGCTGGTGCGCGGAGAACAGCAGGGATTCTGTTGACAATAGTAGCGCATGTATGCTCAACAGTAGCAGGCTTTACAACATGGAATTCGGTATCTGGCTCGCCAGTTATCTTCCAGTCGCACATATCTCCATCATCAGGACCATAAACCTTGCCTATACACTGGGTTTCGATGATAGGTCCCTGGAAAGTCTCAGTTGTGACAACAGCAGCCATTCCAATACAATTTCCCTTAGGAATAGTAGCGTTCATTGTAGATGAATAGAGGTCAGAATCGTGGAAATATGGAACACATTTCTGAGTCTGGCTCTTGATTGTCCAGCCCATCTTAGATGCAAGAGCTTCATTAGAATTCCATACATATGAAGGCTCGATTTCTTCAGGATGAGCAATCTGCTTCTCAAATTCATCAGGTGTAAGACCTACACCATGAGCCTTGGCAAGGGCAAGGCCATAATCCTCTACATTGTAGCTAACAGCCCCCTCAATCTTAGTAATCTTATGGCATCCGCCGGCAACCATTCCGACCATGTTAACCCAGAAGATATCCTCCATACCACTTCCTACGAATGTACAGCCATTTTTCTTGGCAGTTACATCAAGGATATTCGCATGGACAGTGTCAGTTGTCCAGCAGTAAGTAGCCTCCTCGCATGTAGTGATAACGCTTATTCCACGGCTTAAACATTTCATATAGTGAGGGAAGCAGTCGCTTACAAGGCTGAAAAGTGTTACAACTGCAATGTCAGGGTCTGTGTTGTCAAGAACCTCATCAGCATTGTCGCTGATAAGAACACCAGTCTTTACACCAAGTCCGGCATAATCGCCGACATCCATGCCTACGATAGCAGGGTTACAATCGATTGCACCGACAATCTGGCATCCTGTCTCATAGAGATATCTTAATGTGTATTTACTCATTTTACCGCATCCATACTGAACTACTTTAATTTTCTCCATAATAAAAACTCCTTTCAAATAAGAACGTTAAATATTTATCAAGTTGAGTTTAGTATAGAGTCTTATGTAAGATTAGAGTCAATACATTTTTGTAATAAATTTTAACAATTAATCTCGACAGGAACCTGCAAGCGAAGATACATCGAGCGTTTCTGGCTGTCAAAAATGTTCATTTCATTAATTTCCTCACAAATATAATCTCCGCATATTGTCAGGTGGTTTGAATGGCAGTAGTCTAGAAGCTTAGCTGCATATACACGCTCATCATCAAAAGATTCTGTATAAATACACGCATACATGCCGCTGTCAAGCTCACGTACATTATTGTTGACCGGAAATTGATCATCAGCGAATATGAATATCTCATCAGAGTAAAAATGCTGTTCCTCAAAATATTTCTGTGCCATTATTGTTCCGGCATTGCAGTAGTATATAGTTGGTATGGTGAACTACCACTAAGCTAAAGCTTACTGGCTTCTTGCTTCAACGTCCTCGTAATCTACTAACTCCACAAGCGTAACTTCGGGCTGAACCATCCCTAGTTGTATTTTGTTATTCAGAGAGTAGTCTAAGTCCCTCTGCTAATATATTCCGACTTGCATTGAGGTCTCTATCATGTTTTGTCCCACATACAGGACACGACCATATTCTTATTGCAAGATTTTTTACATCTGTATTCTTATATCCACAGCACCCACACAACTGACTGCTCGCATAGAATGTATCGACCTTTATATACTGACGATTGTTCCATTCAGCCTTGTATTCTAATTGTCGTGTTAGTTCATACCATGAACAGTCTGCTATTGATTTTGCAAGGTTGTGATTTTTTATCATATTGGATATTGCTAGATTTTCACTTACTATCACTTGGTTATCGTTGATTAGTTTATGTGAGATTCTATGCAGATTATCTTTTCTGATATTTGTAATTCTTTCATGGCATCTTGCTATCTTTCGTTTCATTTTATAGAAATTGGCACTGCCTTTTTCTTTATGTGCAAGCTGACGTTGTAATTTTACCAACTGTTTTTCGTATTTCTTTAATGTCTCAGGGTTTTCAAACTTATCCCCATTTGATATGATACATAAATCTTTAATTCCTAAATCAAGTCCAACCTTATTATCAGTATGTGGAAACTCGATATGCTCTGTTTCTACAAGCAGTGACACATAATACTTTCCACTGGGTACTTGAGAAATCGTAACACTTTTGATTGTTCCAACAAAACTACGATGCTGTTTTACCATTACATATCCAATCTTAGGTAACTTTATGTATTTCCCAACAATCGCAACTGAACCTTTCTGATTGTTTGTTGTATAGGCTTTGTGGTTGTTCTTTTTGCTCTTGTATTTAGGAAAACCCACTGATTTATCACGAAAAAAATTGCAATATGCACTCTGTAAATTCATCTGTGCATTGGCAAGTGCAAGGGAATCCACTTCTTTCAGCCATGGAAATTCAGTTTTATACTTTGCAGGAGTAACAGACAATGTTTTTCCTGTTTCTTCGTAATAAGCTATCTTTTCAGCAAGCATACGATTATATACAAAACGCACACAACCGAAAGTCTTGGCAAAATATTCTCTTTGTTCTTTGTTTGGATATAATCGAAATTTATATGCTTTCTGAACCATAGCTTATCCTTTCTCTGAAAGTTCTTTTTCCAGTTCTAAAATCCGTTCCATCATACTAATAATGTATGGTGGTGGAGTGCGTCTTTCATGTTCCCAATCCTGTAATGTTGCTGTAGGTATGCCAAAGTAAGCCGAAAACTTACTTTGGCTCAATCCTGTACTTTTTCTTAATTGTTGAATTGTCATATCATTATGCATATGCAAAACCTACTATATCAGAATCACAATTTATGGTAATATTATTCCCTTCATCATTTGTAAACCAATATAATTTATCCATAAGCATACCGCCTTTCTTAATATACTTATATCGTAAGGCACTGCCATATAATAGTCAACCATAATTTTACATTTACCCTTGGTTTTCGATATATTCCTTTAGAATTTTTTTATGGTCTTTATCTGTTTCCATATATTTGATAATAACATTATGTTTTTCACATATGAATTTAGATAATGATTTCATATCACTACTGATAGAATTTAATGATAATAATTTCTTTCGGTATTTGCAGACAAATATAAGATGATACTGTAATAAGTATTTACTATGATTTTTAGATTTCCATTCGCCCATGACAAATCTCCTTTATTTGATTTATCGGCAACGGACGATTGTTTTAGAACAATCTGTTTATGATTGTCGTATTCATCCACTCAGCTAAAGCTAACTGGATTTCTGCTAAATTACCTTTAAAAATGCATCGCCAGAATTTATAAAATAAATACGAAAAATCCTTGACCTAAAGTCAGGTTCATGTCTTATTATATCCATAAGATAAATAATAAAGCTGTTTTAGGAGGTATAACAATAATGGCAAAGACACATGGCGTTACACAGAAAGAGATAGCGGCAGTTATAACACATGCTGCTTTTTACGCTGGATGGCCTAAGGCATGGGCAGTGTTTAACCTTGCAAAAGAAGTATGGGAAGTTAACGAGAACGACCTTCCATATGAGGATGAGGCGGTGAGAGCACATGCAAAATCAATGGTATTCCCAATTGGTGAGCCAGGCTGTAGAAATAACTGGCATCTTTATTTTTTTTCTTCAGCTTCCTTTTTAGTGTTAGGAAGGCTGCTGTATTCATTAGATTTTTGAAATTCTTTATATGTATCATTATAAGCGGCAATTGTCTCCCCTTTAGCAGGGTCATTGTCGCTTATTTTTGACATTGCATCAACATATAAATCATGTGCCTCTTCTTTTGATTTGCATGATTTAAGCCTGTTTTCCAGAGCTTCACGCTGGATTTGAACTTTTGCCATTTTGGCGTATTCAATCGGATTATTTATTCTGAGATACTGCATTTCATCAGCCGTCAGCTTTTTGCCATGCTTTATTTTATTCTCAAGCTTTTCAATGAATTTTTTTTTCTGTTCTTCCGTCATGCCAGAGGTTGGGTCAAATATACTATCAACTGCATCTTTGAGCATTACGCCAATACTGGCAGTGTCTATAGAAGATGACTGTGGGTCCGTATTGTTATCTGATTTATATTTTGCAAATAAATTGTCGATTGCGTTGCTTTTGTTATTTATCGTTTTTCTGATATTCACAGTTGATAGTATATTATTCACCATAAAACCTCCTAATTGTACTGGTTTACAATAGAATCTTCATCTACATTTCCAGCAAGAAAAGCTTCCCAGAAACTCTTGTCACTTGCAAATTTAAGGTCAGTATCCTTGTCAAATCTGTCAAGGAAATCCCATACCCTCTTGCAGTCACCAGATTTGTTGTAATTGATGCTCCACAGCTCATGTCTTTCACCATTCTTGAATTCTGAACAGATGATTCCATCAGGCGTAAATGCTGTTATAGTCCAAGTAACATCGTCATCGTCTTCCTTGAGACTTGCCGCTTCCTTAGTATCAGAAGTCTCGCTGACGCCCTGCGAAGTGCTTCCGGTAAGAAGCAGTTCTTGAGTTTTAGTGAGTGCTCCTGCTGCCATTTCATTAGAAGCCTTGGCTCTTGCGAGGACATTCTGATCCTCTGTCTTCATGTCAAAAGTCCAACTGCTCTCCTCAATCTCTTTAGAGTCAGAAGCGACAGCTACACCAGAGACAAAACCATTTGCTGCCGCTCTTAGAGCTGCATTGGCTGCGGCTATGGCACGTTCGCTTGAAGGAGCCTGGGCAGCAGCTTTATTAGCGGCTTCCTCCTGCTTTTCCTTCATAAGCTTTAAATTCTCCTTGAAATCATCGATGTAGTTGTCTACACCTTCAAGAAGCTTGTCCCATTGCTTGTCAGGCATGTAACGCCAGTCCGTCTCATCAATGTTGTCTTTAGTGAGTTTGTGCTGCTCTTTATACTGGGCTAAGCTTTCACTAAAGCTCTGGGTCTGAGTGTTAATCTGCATGAGTCTCCTTTCTGCAGCTAATCAGGCATTCATAGCTGCGATGCTCCCCATATAGGTCCGAGCTATGTATTATATCGGCAGTGTTGATGTAATTAATTAGGATTTTGTTAAAGACATGTCAGATAAAAATACGCTTTTAACACAGACGTGGTTTGATATATAATAAAAAAGCAGCCATCGATTACCGGAATAATCAATGGCTGTCTGAAACGAAACAATATAATTACATTGTTTTAAGAACTTTATATAATGCTCTTGTGAGAATACTTGCAACAACGAAGCATACAGCAGCTTCGATTGCACCCTGTGTTCCAACGAACGCAACAACGAATGTGAATGGGTTGGATACACCGAGCTTAGTTACGAATGTCTGAATATAAGCAGTATTATAGAATATAACAACGAGTGAGCTCATGAAAAGAATAGTGTTTAATACAGGGCATGCGAAGCTCGCTATGTAATATGATATCTTCTGTGTCTTAAGGTTGTTGTGAAGAGCTTTGAAGATGATAGCTGTAAGCCATCCTTCAAGGATTCTTGGTACAAGAGTTAAGAAAATTGTGCCGGCTGGATTGATGCTGAATAACATCGCTGTGAAAGCAGAACCACCGCTTATTGCCTGATAAAGACTTGTAAGTCCAAATGTTGCACCACATACAAGACCGCCGATAGGTCCTAAGATAATAGCACCGACTGCAACAGGCACAGTAAGAAATGTGATTGTCAAACCGGGAAGCTTAATGTAACCTAGTGGTGTGAGAGACATTACGATAATAATCGCAATCATCATGGCAAGTTCTACCATGAACTTTGTGTTGAATTTTTTGTTTACTGTCATTTTTTCCTCATTTCTGCACATTTTGTGCGTGTTAGTTGCAACTTACATCTATAATATGTTATGAGCTTTTGAACCTGATATTATAATATGAAGTTACACTGATTAAAAAATGAACGTTCGCCGATACGGCTGATGAGAAACCTTAAACATAGGTTTACCAACAGATTTAATGATGATTAAGTGACTGCCGGATATGGTCAATCCAATCATATAAAGAAAATAAAATAAAAAATCTGATGCATTTTCTCACGAATAACGCTCGGACGTATATTACCATAAATTGTATACAAGAGCAACAACTAATTTGAAAGGTACGAAAATATGAAGATATATATGGCTCCGTTGGAGGGAGTTACAGGATATGTATTCAGAAATGCATTTGAAGAATATTATGGGAAAGGAAGAATTGATAAATACTTTATCCCATTTATTTCTCCTAATAAATCCAAAGGATACACAACCAGAGAGCAGGCGGATATTGCGCCTGAACATAACGCTGGCATCAATGCAGTGCCACAGATTATGGCTAATGATGAAGGATTATTCTGTGAGGCAGCAGCCATGCTTAAAGAACTGGGGTATAGCGAGATTAATCTGAATCTTGGCTGTCCATCGGGAACAGTTGTGAGCAAATACAGAGGAGCGGGATTTCTTGCGAAACCAAGGGAATTAGATATATTTCTTGATAAAGTGCTAAGCTCGCCACAGATGAAAGATATGCGTATGTCGGTAAAGACCCGCACAGGCATGGAAAGTCATGAGGAATTTAAACTGCTTATGGCTATATATGGCGATTATCCGCTCAGTGAGATAATTATTCATCCAAGAGTGAGAACGGATTATTACAAAAACAGCCCTGATATGGATATATTCAGATGGGCTGTGGGAGAGAGCAGTGTTCCAATAAGTTATAATGGCGATATATTTAAGATTAAAGATTATGTGAAGCTGGTTGAAGAATTTCCAGATATTGACAGTGTTATGATAGGAAGAGGTTTTGTCGGCAACCAGAGGCTGATTAACCAGATAGCGGATTTAACACATGATGACCTGCTGGATGAGCATGATATGGCAACGCTTGAAAAATTTACTTGCAGGCTGCTTAGGGATTATATAAGCATAATGGACAGTGAAGTCAATGCAATGCACAAGATGAAGGAAGTCTGGATATATATTAATCAGTTTAATCCGGGACATGAAAAAGCATTTAAGAAGATTAAAAAGTCAAGAAGTCTGACAGATTATCAGAATGGGGTCAGGGAGTTTTTTGATGGGAGGCAGATTTGAAGATACTGTTATATAGATGGAAGGTATTTAATCAGGAGGACATAACAGAGGCATTAGAAAAAGCTGGACATACTGTTATGCAGATGGAGGCTGTCAGCTTTTCAAGAAAGTCAGATACGCCAGAGGATAAAGACAAGCTCGCAAAAGAGCTGGTGGACATGTTTGGCGGTTATGATGCGGTGTTCAGTGTGAATTATTTTATAGAAGTGTCTAATGCATGTGAACAGTTACATATTAAATATATAAGCTGGACAGTTGACAGTCCTATGCTTACTATGTATGACAAGTCAGTGTTTAACGAGTGCAATTACTGTTTTGTATTTGATAAGGTATGCTTCTACACATTTAAGGCGATGGGCGTTAAGAAAATATGGTATCTTCCGCTTGCTGTGAATGCAGCCCGGCTTTCAGGGCAGCTTGACAATATGAGCGCAGAGGACATGGCAAGATTTTCGTCAGATGTCTCATTTGTCGGCGGATTATATGATAAAAATTCTTATGATGAGGTATATGACAAGCTTCCTGAATATCTTTCAGGATATTTTGACGGGGCAATTCAGGCGCAGGGGGACTTGTTCGGAGATAATGTATTTGACAGGATATTTACACCCGATATATTAGAAAAGCTGTCTGAGTTCGTTGATTTCAGGCAGGCGGAGAGAGGGCTTTCAAGTATTGAGCTTGTATTTAAAAATACATTTCTGGGATACAAGCATGCACAGATATCAAGAATAAAGCTGCTTAATATGCTTGCTTCAAAGTTTGATATGGATTTATATTCAGACAAGGACGACAAGAGAATAATCGGTGCCAATTACCGCGGAACGGTGGATTATTATAAGGATATGCCTAAGGTTTTCAGATGCAGTGATATTAATATCAATCTTACTATATGCAATATCAGAAGCGGAATTCCACTGCGTGTGTGGGACATTATCGGAGCAAAGGGATTTGTGCTTACCAATTATCAGTCAGAGATACCGGAGCTGTTCGAGAATGGCAGCGACATAGTGTATTATGAAAGCTTTGCTGACTGCGTAAATAAGACAGAATATTATCTTGCGCATGAGGACGAAAGAAAATGCATCGCAGAAAATGGCTATAACAAGGTGTTACAATACCATTCCTACGATGCAAGAATAAAATTTATATTAGACAAACTAGGCTGTCTGGTTTAATTAGTGTTGTCTTGCTAGTTACAGCGGCCGCTGAATACATCGGAAAATTCATCTAACTTGTATTCAAGCACCTTTTTCAGGACAACAGTTACATAGTCATCCTTGTAATTCATGCCTATGTAAAGGTTTCCTACGTCACTGTCTATAATGTTGACTCTTATAAGAAGATAGTTGTCCATTCTCCATGCAGCATCAGCCACATATCTGAATCCATATTCAGGAAATTCGTCTGTTACTCCTTTGTTAATGCCAAAGCATATAGTATGTGTGCCTGATTCAGTCGTGTATGTGACAGAACCACAATCGTTATCATCATCTATATCAATCTTAAAGGTCTTATATCCGTTGGCGTTGTTATCACATTCATAGACTTTGTGGTTAATCTTATCTACATAAGAAGATGTCTTGTTGCCTTCAAGTGTCACGATATGTCTTGAATTAATAAATTGTTCAAGCGTCATATCAGGTGCTTTATAAGTTGACTCACCATTAAGTTTATCGTATATTTCTTCATAAAATGCATCGTAGATAAGCTGGACTCCACCTTGCCTGCCCTGTGCATCAGCAGTTGTAATCATATATATATCCTGGTCTGGAATATAGAGTGCAAGCTGTCCGCCCATTCCAAAAAGTGCATTTCCACCATGTCTTGAGAGCCATATCTGATAGCCGTAGCCCTGCATTTCTTCCCAGGTTCCCTGATTGGCAACGGGGTCGCTGTGCTTAGCTTTGGCATCTTTCATATAGTCTTCTGGAAGATACTGTATGCCGTTAATATTGCCGTTACCAGCTACAAGCATCATAAGTATAAGAAGGTCTTTTGATGTGGCACACAATCCAGAACCGCCAAGACTTACCCCACAGGAGTCAGTAAGGACATAGGCATCTTTGGAGAAACCAAGTTCATCAAGGCACATTTTACGCATATAGTCAAGAAAAGTCATTCCTGTTAATTTTTCTACCAATGCACCCAGGACATGTGTTGATGATGTGTCATATGCAAAGCTTGTTCCGGGAACATGTGTCGGTTTCGTTGTAAAGAATGAACCTACCCAGTCTGTAACTCCAGGAGCTTTATATGTCGTTTTGTCGTGACATGTTTTCATCTCAAGCATATCTTTAATAGTAAGCATTGATGTATAAGGATATGCGCCACCTTCTGGCTGTTTTTCCGGGAAATAATCAACTATATGGTCTGATAAAGATATTTTTCCTTCTTTTATAAGAAGTCCAATAGCCATAGAAACCATACTTTTAGTTACAGAGAACATTCTATGAAGGCTGTCAGCGGTATATGGCTTATAGTATGTCTCCATGCAGATTTTATCATGGCGCATGATGATTGCGCTGTGGATAGGAAGCTTCTGCTGTTCAAGTCTGGCAAGGAAACGCATGAGCCATTCATCTTTAAGGTCAACCGCCGCAGGTGCAGCATATTCAAAATTCAAGATAAAATACCTCCTCAATAAATTTTAAATTAATTATACGTTATAACCGGTGGTTGTTCAATTGAAAAATTAACTTAGAGATGGGCGGTTTACAGAAATATTGACAGAGGTGTTCGATATGTGTATCTGGAGGTAGTTGAGGCTTACGAATGTTAGAATGAGCTGACTAAAATTAATAAAAAATTACTTTTAATATAGATTAAAATGTGCTATTATATTAAATATGAAAGATTAGTTTTTTAGTGGAATGAGGGATTTTTATGATTGGATGGCTGGTTAAGATATTTATTAAGAATCCGGATAATGTGAAGGATTCTAAGGTCAGGGAATCGTATGGCGTGCTGTCAGGAGCAGTGGGAATATTTTGTAATGTATGCCTGTTTGTGTTGAAGTTTATCGCAGGAATTATAACTGGGGCGGTCTCTATATCAGCGGATGCGTTTAATAATTTGTCAGATGCTGGTTCGTCAGTTATTACACTGGCTGGATTTAAGATGGCAGGTAAGCCTGCGGACACGGATCATCCATATGGACATGGCAGAATAGAATATATGGCAGGACTCGGCGTTTCGGTTGCCATAATTGTTATGGGAGTGGAGTTGTTCAAGCAGTCAGTAGACAGGATTATCAATCCAGAGGAGACAGTATTCAGCGTACTTTCAGTTGTTATTCTTGTAGGTTCAATATGTGTTAAGACATGGATGGCATTCTTTAACTATACACTTGGTAAAAGGATTGATTCTGCTGCCATGAAAGCGACGGCTACAGACAGCCTTTCAGACTGTATAACAACAACAGTCGTTCTGGCATCAGTGTTTGTGCAGTATATATCAGGATATAATATTGATGGATATGCAGGCGCGGTTGTTGCACTGTTTGTATTATATGCAGGATTTGGGGCTGCCAAGGATACGATAGCACCTCTTCTTGGCAAGGCACCTGAACAGAAGCTTGTATCACAGATAGAAGATGCTGTGTTAGAGGGCGGTGGTGTATTAGGAATCCACGATATGGTAATTCATGATTATGGTCCGGGAAGAGTGTTTGCTTCGCTTCATGCAGAAGTGCCATATGATATGGATATGCTTACAGCACATGATATTATAGACCATGCTGAGAGCAGAATTAAGAAAAGACTGGGGATAGATATATCTATCCATATGGATCCTGTTATCTATGATGATGAGAAGTTAAAGCAGATTAAGCAGGAGATATATAAGATTGTATCAGATATAGACGACAGGATAACAATGCATGATTTCAGGCTTGTTGATGGCCCAGGTGTTAAGAAAGTTATATTTGACTGCGTTGTTCCATTCGATATGCCTATATCTGATAATGAAGTTAAAAAACGTATTGCTGACGAGGTATTGCAGCTTGAAGGCAATTATGAGGCTGTGATTAATATTGATAAACCGCTTGTTACTACAGCCAGCCTCCATCAACAGTTATAATCTGTCCTGTAAGATAGGATGGAGAATTGATTATATTCTTAACTATCTGACCGATTTCCTCGGGAGTTCCGAAGCGGCCTGCTGGAATCTCTTCGGCAAGGGCTTCCTTATCTTCTGGTGACAGGTGGTTATTCATCTCAGTATCTATGGCTCCACATGCAATTGCATTAACCTGTATATTGCTTGGAGCCACTTCTTTTGCCAGGGCTTTTGTAAGTGAGTTGACGGCACCCTTGGTTGCAGAGTACGCAACTTCACAGCTTGCACCGACATTTCCCCATACAGATGATATGTTGATTATCTTGCCGCATTTTGCGTTAATCATATGTGGAAGAACGAGATTGCAGCAGTTAAATACAGAACCGATATTGGTATTCCATATTTTATCCCATTCAGTCCTGCTCATGTCCTGAAAAAGACCGACAGTTGATATTCCGGCGTTGTTGATAAGTACGTCAACAGAACCGAAAGTTTTAATAGCTGTGTCAATCATGTCAGCACATGTATCATAATCACTTACGTCTCCACAATATGTTATGCTGTTGCAGCCATGTTCTTTTAGAATAGAATTAACAGTATTCAACTTATCCACATTATTCACACAGTTGATAAGAATGTTATTATCCTTGTCTGCGAGTGCCATTGCGATGGCTTTTCCTATGCCTCTTGATGCTCCGGTGACAATTATATTCATAATTTACCTCATTTCATTGTTGATGTTTATATATAGAATTGATTGCTGTCTATATG
>ERZ1034763.34-NODE-34-length-79606-cov-7.229815_pt1 | contig 79606 bp, 64 predicted proteins | sample MGYA00520701_ERZ1034763 | MGnify/ENA primary metagenome ERZ1034763 (study PRJEB33766, sample SAMN09781707) | gut metagenome | biome: gut microbiome | host: Homo sapiens | place: Madagascar | study: EMG produced TPA metagenomics assembly of the PRJNA485056 data set...
GTATAAAAAGGTATAAAAAGGTATAAAACAAAATATATTGTACTTGGCATGAATACATTTATTACAACTCAGGGCTTTGCATAGATAAGTATGATGACTACTGTTATAGGTGCTGTCATTAACATTATTCTTGACTGGCAATAAGACAATTCTCAAACTTAAATTATCTAATCTTGCAAGATTCGGTGGAGATGTGGCAGTTGGTGCCATGACAGTTATAACAACTACAGCTTTCAAGAAGAGGTTTGGCAGGATAATTGGAGAAAAGCAGTGAGGGTTGTTGATAAAATCTCTCATTAAAATGTTAGGAGGATTTCATGGGGTTTAGCAAAGAAAAATTCAGACAGATAGTATTACTTATGGTAATAGCAGCGGCACTTGTGCTTGTTATTATTTACAGCCACCAGATTTTTGGGGCATTAGGGGTTGCAGTCAGTATTATAATGCCATTTGCAGCTGGCGGCGCAATAGCATTTGTGCTTAACATTCCAATGAAGCAGATAGAGAATAAACTGCTGGGAAAATGGAATAATAAGTATTCAGAAAAGTTAAAAAGACCTGTAAGTATTGTGCTTACATTATTGTTTGTTGTGCTGCTTATCACGATTTTAATAGCTACAGTCGTTCCACAGGTTGGAAAGGCTGTAGCTGATGTTGCAAAACAGATTCCGATGTTTGCAGACAGAATAATGGCTATTGTGTCTGATTTACAGCAGCAATATCCTGAGATAGGCAGACAGAGTGATATATTAAGCCAGATTGAACAGAACTGGGACGCTATAGTTAATGGTGTGTTTTCATTTATGAAAAATGGTTTTGGGGATATGCTTAATTCAACCATAGGAATTGCAAGTGGAATTGTAAGCCGGGTTGCAAGCGGGTTTATTGCGTTTATATTCAGTATATATATCCTGGCACAGAAGGAAAAGCTTGGAAACCAGGTAAATAGAATATTTAAAGCATTTTTACCTGCGGGGGTTAATGAAAAAATACAGCGTGTATGTACACTGCTTAGCAGGAATTTTACTAATTTTATAACTGGACAGTGCCTTGAAGCCTGTATTCTTGGTTCTATGTTTGTTGTGTCCATGTTTATATTCAGGATGCCATATGCAGTTATGATTGGTGTCCTTATTGCGTTTACGGCACTTATACCTATCGTTGGAGCATTTATCGGATGTGTAGTCGGAGCATTTCTTATTCTGCTTGTAAGTCCAATCAAAGCATTAGGTTTTGTTATACTTTTTCTTGTCCTGCAGCAGATTGAGGGAAATCTTATCTATCCAAGAGTTGTGGGAAGCTCGGTAGGACTTCCTGCTATCTGGGTTTTAGCGGCAGTAACCATAGGTGGAAGCATGTTTGGAATAATCGGTATGCTTGCATTTATCCCGCTTGTGTCCACCTTGTATATGCTTCTGCGTGATGAGGTCAACAGAAGAAATGGAACAGGTAAATAGAGCTTTTCAAATAATCATATTAATAATATAATATTCCGAAATGTTGATGTAGCATACATTTTATCATTCTAAAATGTTGATGCGATACACATTTTGTTATTCTAAAATGTTGATACGCATTGTCGAAAGATTATAATTATGCTGACATGGCGGAAATATTTGCCATAGGTTTCCAGATTAGCTGTCAGATGAGTTTTTATCTTCATACTGCCTCTGGTTTTGGAAAGATTCTTGGCGAGAAAAAGTGATATTTATTGATAAAATATCTCATTTTAGATTATTGACATAGTGGCTCCATTATTATATCCTCTACAGAAGTTAGCGGCAGCGAACATGAAGTAGAATGGACTAATAAGGAGCCACTATGTTATTAATTATTTCACTTATAATCGTGTCTTTATTTATATATTTTCTGAAGGATATGTTAAAGAAAAATCCTACAGTGTTCTATATCGGAGCAGCAGTTATATCAATAGCTGTATTTGCGCTTGGATTCGTTGATTTTCCAATATGGGTAAAACAGAATATTCTTGGCATATTTGCCAAAGGTTCAATAGGAACAGCAATGTTTATATTCGTAATGTACGCAGGTGCACTTCCTAAAGGCTCAAAGTTCATTGCGCCATTGATGAGAATCAGGGGAGAATTGTCTATCACAGCGGCAATACTTGTCCTGTGCCACAATGCGGCTTATGGAATGACATACTTCAAAATGCTTTTCACTGCACCAGCAGCACTTGGTACAACACAGTTAATAGCTGCGGTTGTAAGCGCTATTCTTATCGTGTTAATGCTTGTGCTTACTGTCACATCATTTCCATCAGTAAGGAAAAAGATGCAGCCTAAGAAGTGGAAGCAGCTCCAGAGAAGTGCATATGTGTTCTATGGTCTTATGTATGTGCACATAATGCTTATCAATGTGTCGCTTGCAAGAAATGGAGCAGCTTCATATGTAATTAATGTAGTTGTATACAGCGTTGTATTTGTTGTATATGCGGCTATGAGGATTAACAAATATCTCGTAAAGACTGGAAGAAATAATCTGAATGTTGCAGTTAATATTGCGGCAGCAGTTATTATTGTGTGCATGTCAGGATTATGTTTTGCTGGAAATGGGGCGGCGGACAGTGATGGTTCTGCTGTTTCGGGCAGTACGACATTTAAGGCAGATGGAACTTATACAGGAACTGCCACATGTGAGACATATGGATATAAGGTTACAGTCGTTATGACAGTAAAGGATGATAAAATCACAGAGGTTACAGCATCTTCTGAGGCAGGAAGACAGGACAGTGTGTATTTTGATATGGCTAATGCATCGGTTCCAGAACAGATTGTAGAGAATCAGGGGTCAAAAGGGGTTGACTCAGTATCGGGGGCTACATTATCAAGTAAGGCTATTAAAGTCGCATTTTATAATGCTTATAAATCGGCTTTGAAATAGTATATCAAAACAAAAGGAGAAATAATGATGAGAAAGACATTTCTATCAAAAGCATTAGCTATTGCAGCAGCCGCAGTACTTACAGTTGCGAGTGTCCCAGCTATAGCACCAACTGTCAAGGCATATGCAGCAGATGAGTATTCATATGTATACGCAGGTCTTACATGGAATGAGTACTGGGAAAATGAAGGCGTATATGCAGCAGGGGATGACAAAGCCAATGAAACAAAGGATACACATAATGAGTTCGATAAGGGCGCATTTGATGCTGTATCAAGAGCTACTACTAACCACGGACTCCACAGAGGAAGCTTCCAGTGCATGGCAACTGTAGAGACAGAGGAAGGTCAGAAGTTTGAGCTTGCTGGATGGTCTGAGGATGGAACACAGATGATATTTACTAATGGTGATTCAGCTTCATACAGCAAGGGAACAATTGAATACAAGGGAACATCTTTCAAGGTTAAGAGCTATGAAGTTACAGGTATCAAGTATGTTCCGGTTAAGGTTAAGACATCAGACCTTGCAGATTTTAAAGCAAAGTATTCAGTGGTAGAAAATGGTGGATCACTCTTTGGTGGATATGGCGAGAATCAGCTTAAGTCATACAAAGAGACAGCAGAAGTAACAGAGAAGACTAATGGTTTAAAGACTGCTTCCAAGAATGCAGATGGAACATTCTCATTCTCAGCAAGACAGACAGGTACTGATTCTGGTATCAAGGGAGCTTCTCTTCAGACAGCATCTAACATAACTGTTACAGTTAACAAGAAGAATGCTGAGAGAAATGCAACTGGAGCATATGGTGAGTTTTTAAGAGTTGATTTGACTGGTGATGGCTATGGTGCACTCGGTGATAAGATGCAGGCTGTAGAGTGGAATTACTATGGAAAAGATTCAACCAGAACAACAGCACTTGCTACATACGGAACTAAGTTTGCAGCAGATAACTGGATGCATAAGATGAATGGAATCCAGCTTGGACTTACAGATTCAGGCAGATGCCAGCTTCCAGCTAACGCAGACGGAACAGGTTACTGGTCACTTACTGTATATGCATTAGGATATGCTGATTATACAGTTAATTTTGAAGTTACAGAGGACAACCTTGCTCTTGTTAAGGAGAAAGTCAGCGATACTTCCAAGCTTGATGCAGCAGTAGAACGTGCAAAGGCATTAAAAGAGTCTGATTACACAGCTAATAGCTGGGAAAAGATGCAGGTCGAGTATGATGAGGCATTAGAGGCTCAGAACACAGCAGAATATCAGGCTGAGGTAGATGAGGCAACACAGCACCTTAACAGTGCAATTGATTCTCTTGTAGAGGAAGAGGATGATACTAACTATGTTGCTACATATACATTATTTGCAATTATTGTAATTGCGGCTGTTGTTATTGTTGTTCTTAAAGTAAGAAGCAGCAGAAAGAATAAATATAGAGGCTAAAATATAGTGCACTATAATGATGTAATATTTCATTATATGTGACTGCGCGTATTAAAAAATAACCCCTGCAAGGCTGGTAAATATAATCCAGCTTTGCAGGGGTTTCCTCATATGTATATCGCGAACTTATCTTAAGTATATATCAAACTGCTTTTATCTGATTCCGAATATAAGATAAAGCAGATTGTAATTGTAGAACATGACAGCGGCTACTAATGAAACTGTTGACATAATCTTGATAAGGATATCAAGTGATGGACCGACTGTATCTTTAAGTGGGTCACCGACTGTATCACCGACAACGGCTGCATCATGAGCAGGTGAACCCTTGCCCTGGCCTTCAATGGCACCTGATTCGATGTACTTTTTACCATTATCCCATGCACCACCAGCGTTACCTGTGAATATCGCAAGCATGATAGCTGAGAGAGTTGCACCGATAAGAAGACCACCTACGAAGTAAGGTCCGAAGAGGAAGCCTGCTATAACTGGGAATATAATTGATATGATAGCTGGCATTCTCATCTCTTTTAAGGCACCCTGTGATGAAATCTCGATACATGTCTTATAATCTGGTTTAGCCTTGCCTTCAAGGATACCAGGAATCTCTTTGAACTGACGTCTTACTTCTTCAACCATCTTTCTTGCGGCATTGGCAACAGCCTCAATAAGCATGCCTGAGAAGAGGTATGGAAGAGCTGCACCGACAAGAGCACCAGAAAGAATAAGTGGATTGGTAAAGTTAAGGTCTAAGCTTGAACCCTCTGGCTGGAAAGCATATAAGAAGCTTACCATAAGTGAGAGAGCAGCAAGTGAAGCTGAACCGATGGCGAACCCTTTACCGATAGCGGCAGTTGTATTACCAACTGAATCAAGCTTATCTGTGATATTACGAACCTCTGGCTCAAGTTCTGACATCTCAGCAATACCACCGGCATTATCAGAGATAGGGCCATATGTATCAACAGAAACTGTTGCAGATACGAATGAGAGCATACCTACGGCAGCCATAGCGATACCGAACATTCCTGATACGGCATATGAAGCATATGTTGTGATACCAAGAACGATAAGAGGATACATACATGATTTCATACCAACGGCAAGACCCTGTGTGATAGTAAGAGCGGCACCTTCCTTAGATGCGGCTGCGATAGTCTGTGTTGGCTTGTAATCATAACTTGTGTAGTATTCTGCGATACCACCGATAATAACACCACTGATAACACCAAGAGATGCTGCAATCCATGGTGAAACGAATCCGATATTAAATCCGGCAACCTTTAATACTTCTGAAGTTTCTGGCTGGAATAACAGATAAGTTGCAATAAATCCGCCAATAATAGTGATAGCGGCTGCACTCCATGTAGAGATATTAAGGTCTCTGTGAGGGTTGTCAGAACCCTTCTTTAATAATACATATGCGATACCAAGAATTGATGCGATAAGACCAATTGAAGCGAATACAAGTGGAAAATACATCATCTTGGAAAGCATAGTATCTGAAACGTCAATATTGTTAGCCACGTTAGAGAGGTAAAGGCTGACTGCAAGAATGATTGCTGATGAGATAGCACCAACGAATGATTCAAGAAGGTCAGAACCAAGACCGGCAACATCACCAACATTATCACCAACATTATCAGCGATAGTAGCAGGGTTACGTGGGTCATCCTCTGGAATATGTGCCTCTGTCTTACCAACAAGGTCGGCACCCATATCAGCAGCCTTAGTATAGATACCACCACCGACACGGTTGAACATGGCAACTATAGAGCATCCAAGTGCATAACATGAAAGACACTGTGTGAATACATGTCCGCCTCTTAAAGCGTCTATATCAAGCATGTTAAGTCCAAAACCAAAGATTAAATATACAAGGAATAATCCAAGTAAGGCAAATCCGCCAACACAAAGTCCCATAACAGAACCACCTTTAAGTGCAACTTTTAAAGTAGAACCGATATTCTTTGTCTGTCTTGCAGTGTTAGAAACACGGACATTAGCATAAGTTGCTATCTTCATACCTACCCAGCCTGCTGATGCGCTCATAATAACGCCAATCATAAAGCAGACAGAAGGCTCCCAGCTAAATGCTCCATACTGGACAGAAAAGATAGCTGCGAATACGACAGCAATAATAACTACAACAACAGCAATAATTTTGTACTCGTATGTAATGAATGCGTTCGCACCAACCCTGATAGCGGCTGCAATCTCTGACATACGCTCTGTTCCTTCATCGAGTTTCTTAACTCCGATGAAGTTGAATGCTGCGTAGCCAAGTGCAAGCAATGCTGCAACAATGACTAAAACTAATAAAGCTTCCATAGTATTTCTCCTTGAACGTTTATTTTGTGTTGCCTTCATGAACATGATAGGAACAACATCTTGTTAAATCTTAACAAATAAATATCATATAGTCAAATAAAATTATACAGAATTACCATAAAATATAAATTAAATCCATCCACAAAATAAAAATTTTATAAAACAACAGCATGCTATTGACAGCGTGCTATTGTTTTTGTAGAATAGCTAGGCATTAAAAATTACAGAAGGAGTTGTTAATATGTCAGCGGATTCGTTGCATAGCGGGGAATTAATAAAGAGGCTTAACAGTATTATGGAAAAGCGTGCTAATAATTCTCTTAATGATGATGGTATTACATTGTCACAGATAAAACTGCTCTGCATATTAGAGCAGGAAGGTTCATTAACATTAAAAGAACTTGAAAAATATTTCTGTGTGGCACAGGCAACTATATCTGGAATAGTGGTAAGACTTGAAAAGAAAGGACTAATTGAAAGCTTCTATTTACCAGAAGACAAGAGAGCCAAGCATATCCGTCTTACAGATGACGGAATTAAGATGTGTGAGCATGCAAAATGCTCTATGGAACGCAATGAGCAGTGGCTTTTATCATCACTTGATGATGGTGAGAAAAAAGAACTGCACAGGTTATTGCAGAAAATATATGACGATGTAAGCAGGTAAACTGGTTAAATTGTTAATATCAGTAAGGAAAGGATGGGAAAATATAATATGTTAAAAACATTAATGAAACATATTGGCAGTTATAAGAAAGATTCTATAATAACGCCAATATTTACAGCGTCAGAAGTATTCTTAGAGATACTTATTCCGTTTGTAACAGCATCTATAATTGATAAAGGTATAGAAGCTGGCGATATGAACAATGTATACAAGTATGGTGCAATCATGCTTGTACTTGCATTTTTAAGCCTGTTCTGTGGTATACAGGCAGGAAAATATGCAGCAGCGGCATCAACAGGATTTGCATGTAATTTAAGAGATGGAATGTATGAGAATATCCAGACATTTTCATTCTCCAATATTGATAAATTCAGCACAGCCGGACTTGTAACACGTATGACAACAGATGTCACTAATGTACAGAATGCATATCAGATGATTATAAGAATAGCGGTAAGAGCACCACTTATGATGATATGTTCAATGGTGATGTGTATAATAATCAGTCCTAAGCTCAGTGCGATATTCTTTGTTGCACTTGTATTCTTAGGATTCGTGCTTTTCTTTATTATATTTAAGGTAACACCTATATTTACAACAGGTTTTGCCAAGTATGATGCACTTAATGCAAGTGTTCAGGAAAATATATCTGGTATCCGTGTTGTAAAGGCATTCGTGCGTGAAGACCATGAGAACACTAAGTTTAATAAGGCTGCTGATGAGCTTTATAAGACATTTGTAAAGGCAGAATCATTTCTTGCATTCAACGGCCCGGTAATGATGTTAGTTATATACGGATGTATCATAGCATTATCATGGTTTGCATCACATTATATCGTGGCAGGAACATTGACAACAGGTAATCTTACATCAATGTTTTCATATGTTATGAGTATGCTTATGTCACTTATGATGCTCTCAATGATATTCGTTATGGTATCGATGAGTACAGCAAGTGCAAAGCGTATTGCAGAGGTTCTTAATGAGAAGCCAGACCTTGCTAATCCGGATAAGCCATTAGAGACAGTTGAAGATGGAAGAATAGATTTTAACCATGTTAACTTCTCTTATAAGAAGGACAGCAAGACAGATATATTATCAGACATTGATATTCATATCAATGCCGGTGAGACAATAGGAATTATCGGTGGAACAGGCTGTGGTAAATCAAGTTTTGTAAGCCTTATAAGCCGACTTTATGATGTAAGCTCTGGTTCAGTGTGTGTAGGTGGTAAAGACGTGCGTGAGTACGATATGGATGCACTCCGTAATCAGGTTGCCGTTGTATTACAGAAAAATGTACTTTTCTCAGGAACTATTCTTGATAATTTAAGATGGGGTGATGAGAATGCGACATATGAACAGTGTGTTGAGGCTTGTAAACAGGCATGTGCAGATGAATTCATAGAGCGTATGCCAGATAAATATGATACATGGATTGAACAGGGCGGTACTAATGTGTCTGGTGGACAGAGACAGAGACTTTGTATTGCAAGAGCACTGCTTAAGAAGCCTAAAGTACTTATTCTTGATGATTCGACAAGTGCGGTTGATACAGCGACAGATGCCAGGATTAAGAGAGCATTTGCGGAAAAGATTCCGGGAACAACGAAGATTATCGTATCACAGCGTATATCAAGTATTCAGGATGCAGACAGAATAATTGTGCTTGAAGATGGTAAGGTAAGCGGATTTGATACACATGATAATCTGTATGAGAATAACAAGGTTTACCGCGAAATCTGTGATGTACAGATGCAGGGCAGCGGTGATTTTGATGAATCAGAAGGTTAAAGGAGGATTTTTGATATGAAAAATGATATTAACAATAATATAAAAAATAAACCTTTGCCTTTGCTGAAGAGGCTTATAGGATATATATTTAAAAATTATAAGATACATTGTATATCAGTGCTTGTATGCATCATTGTATCGGCACTTACAACACTTGTTGCAATGCTTTTCATACAGAAGCTTATTGATAATTATATTGTGCCTCTTACACAGATGGCAGTTCCAGATTATGCACCTCTTGCATCAGCACTTGTCAAGCTCGGCTGTGTTCTTATGTTTGGTGTAATCTGTTCTTACGGCTATAACAGACTGATGGTTAATGTCGGTCAGGGTATAATGAAGAAGCTAAGACTTGAAATGTTCAGCAACATGGAATCACTTCCAATCAGATATTTTGATACACATGCACATGGAGATATCATGTCAGTGTACACTAATGATATAGATACTTTAAGACAGCTTATAAGCCAGAGTATTCCTCAGGTTATCAATTCAACCATAACACTTGTATCTACATTTGTAAGTATGATTGTTCTTGATATTCCTCTTACAATTGTGTCAGTTATTATGGTTATCATAATGCTTGTGGTTACATCTAAGTTAAGTGGTCTTGCTGGAAAATATTTCATGGAACAGCAGAGAGAAATCGGTAAGGTTAATGCGTACATCGAGGAGATGATGGAAGGACAGAAGGTTGTAAAAGTATTCTGTCATGAAGATAAGAGTATTGAACAGTTCAAAGAGATTAATGAGCAGTTAAGACAGAGTGCTAATAACGCTAACAAGATCGCCAATATAACTATGCCTATCAATGGCAATATCGGTAATATCAGTTATGTATTATGTGCGATTGTAGGTGGTATCTTAGCACTCAGCGGATTTTCTGGCCTTACAATCGGAACACTTGTTGCTTTCTTAAGCCTTAACAAGAGCTTTACACAGCCAGTAACACAGATAAGCCAGCAGGTGAGCAGTATTGTAATGGCTATGGCTGGTGCTGACAGAGTGTTTACTTTATGTGATGAAGTGCCAGAGACAGACGAAGGTAATGTTGAACTTGTCAATGTGTCATATGACGAGGACGGAAGCCTACATGAGACTAAGGAAAACACAGAGATGTGGGCATGGAAGCGTCCTGCAAGAGAGGGCGGCACACCAGATTATATAAGACTTAAAGGTGATGTTACATTTGATGGTGTTGATTTCGGATATAATCCAGATAAGCAGATATTATATGATATCAAGATGTATGCGACACCGGGACAGAAGATTGCATTTGTAGGAAGTACAGGTGCTGGTAAGACTACTATAACTAATCTTATCAACAGATTCTATGATATTCAGGATGGTAAAATCCGTTATGATGGAATTAACATCAATAAAATCAAGAAAGATGATCTCAGACGAAGTCTTGGAATAGTTCTTCAGGATACTAACCTGTTCACAGGAACTATTATGGATAATATAAGATACGGACGACTTGAGGCTACAGATGAGGAGTGTATTGCAGCGGCACGACTTGCCAATGCGGATGGATTCATTAAAAGACTTCCAGACGGATATAATACACTGCTTCATAGTAGCGGAGCAAACCTCAGCCAGGGACAGAGACAGCTTCTTGCTATAGCAAGAGCGGCAGTAGCTGACCCACCAGTTCTTATTCTTGACGAGGCTACATCTTCTATTGATACACGTACGGAGAGACTTGTACAGAAGGGTATGGATGCCCTTATGGCGGGACGAACATCTTTCGTTATTGCACACAGGCTTTCTACAGTCCGCAATGCTGACTGTATTATGGTTATGGAGCAGGGAAGAATCATAGAGCGTGGAACACACGACCAGCTTATGGAAGAGAAGGGAAGATATTACCAGCTCTACACAGGTAATTCTATAAGCGCATAAAATGTTACAATGTTGATTTACAGCGTTAAAGCAATATGGTATAATCCTTCTTGCATTTTGTCTTAATATGATGGAAATAGTGCAGGAAGGATTTTTTATATGCTGTCAACAATAGAAGCTGTCAACAGTGCAGTTAATAATTTTATCTGGGGAGTACCAGCCATGATATGTATCATAGGTGTAGGACTTATTCTTAGTTTCAGAACCAGATTTATTCAGATAAGAAAGTTCCCATATGCCATGAAGGTGACACTGGGACGTGTGCTCAAGAAAAAAGATGCTACAGATGGTACAATGACACCGTTTCAGGCTGTCTGTACGGCACTTGCTGCCACAGTTGGAACTGGTAATATAGCTGGTGTTGCCGGAGCTATCGCAATCGGTGGACCGGGAGCTGTATTCTGGATGTGGATATCAGCCATGCTTGGCATGTGTACCAAGTTTTCAGAAGTTACACTTGCAGTACATTTCAGGGAGAAGAATGACAAGGGAGAGCTTGTCGGAGGTCCTATGTATTATATCAAGAATGGTCTTTCAAAACACTGGCACTGGCTTGCATACCTGTTCTCAGCATTTGGTGTGCTCACAGTATTTGGTACTGGTAATGCGACACAGGTTAACACAATAACTACAGCCATTGATTCAGCTCTGTATAATTATAATATTATTTCAAGCGATTCAGCTTCAATGGTAAATCTCGTTATCGGTATAATTCTTGCTGTACTTATAGCACTTATACTTATCGGTGGAGTTAAGCGAATTGGAAAGGTTGCAGAGAGGCTTGTTCCTTTCATGGCTGTTTTATACATAATTCTTGCACTTGGAATTGTAATTATCAATTATAGAAATGTTCCTGCTGTATTTGCATCTATATTCAAGGGAGCATTTACACCAGCATCAGTTACTGGTGGTGCTGTCGGAAGTTTCTTCCTTAGTATGAAAAAGGGTGTATCAAGAGGAATATTCTCTAACGAGGCAGGTCTTGGTACAGGTTCTATCGCACATGCATGTGCAGATACAAGCAAGCCTGTAAAACAGGGATTCTTCGGAATTTTTGAGGTGTTTGTTGATACTATTGTTATATGTACACTCACAGCTTTAGTTATTCTTTGCAGTGGTGTAAGTGTCAACTATGGTTCGGCAGCAGGCGCAGAGCTTACAATCAGTGGATTTACATCGACATATGGTAACTGGGTTTCAATATTCACAGCCGTTGCAATGTGCTGTTTTGCTTTCTCAACTATTATTGGCTGGGGATTATATGGAACAAGATGTATAGAATTCTTATTTGGTTCCAAGGTCAACAAGCCATTCATGCTTGTGTATTCAGCAGTTGCAATCGTTGGTGCAACTATGGATCTCGGACTTATGTGGAGTATAGCAGAGACATTTAACGGACTTATGGCTATACCTAACCTTATAGCAGTGTTCCTGTTATCTGGCGTGGTCGTTAAGCTTGTGAGGGAGTACTTCGCAGGCAAAGAACAGCCAGATAAGCAGCAGATTTAATTTATGAAAAAATTAATAATTAGGGTTGACATATCAGTTAGTTAGTTGTATGGTTAGTTACATAAGTAACGAACCATACAACTTATTTTTATTTCATATGAAATTTTTAGTATTTTAGTAAAGCAGGTGATAAATTGCAAGAACATTTAACTCAGGAAAAGTCTATATACATCCAGATAAGTGAGATGATAGAGACTGACATTTTAAGAGGGATTCTGTTAGAAGAGGAGAGGGTTCCAAGCACTAACGAGCTGGCAAAGATATATACAATTAATCCGGCGACTGCTGCGAAGGGCGTTAACATCCTTGTAGATGAGGGGATTCTTTATAAGAAAAGGGGGATTGGCATGTTTGTAACAGCTGGAGCAAAGGACATGATATTAAAGAAACGTAAAGATGTTTTCTATGAGAATTATGTCAAGGGATTGATTAATGAGGCAAAGAGCCTTGGAATCAGCAAGGAAGAATTAATAGCTATGATAAAGGAGACGAGAGAATAATATGGGGAATTTAGTATGTGAGAACATTGTTAAGTCATATAAGGATAAGAAGGTTTTAAAGGGAGTTAATCTTACAATTGAACAGGGGAAGATATATGGCCTTATTGGAAGAAATGGAATTGGTAAGACAACGTTGTTATCTGTCTTGACAGGCCAGAGCCCGGCTAATGAGGGCAGTGTAACATACGATGGAATGCAGGTGTGGGAGAACAGAGATGCACTTGACCATATTTGCTTCTCAAGAGAGATTAATACAGTGACAGCACTTGGTCCTAATAAAACTAAGATTAAAGAATATTTTAAGACGGCATCATTCTTTTATCCTAACTGGGATCAGGAGATGGCTGACAGACTAATTAAATTATTTGGACTTAATGTTAAGAAGTATGTCAGCAAATTATCCAAAGGTATGTTATCTATGGTGACTATCATAATCGGACTTGCAAGTAAAGCTGATATCACAATTCTCGATGAGCCGGTTGCCGGACTTGATGTGGTAGCAAGAGAGCAGTTCTATAAATTGCTTTTAGACGAACAGATGGAGACTGGAAGAACATTTATAATATCAACTCATATAATTGAAGAGGCAGCAGACGTATTTGAAGAGGTTATTATCTTAAGAGATGGCACTGTCTTACTCAAAGAAAATACAGCAGAGCTTCTTGACAGATGTATATATGTATCAGGACTTGCAGATGATGTTGATGCGTATTCTGCTGGTAAAAATGTTGTTCATACAGAATCTATGGGAAGAAGCAAAGCAGTTACAATAATGCTTGAGGTAGGACAGAGTGCAGGAGAAGCAGGCAGCAATCTTACAATCCAGCCAGTATCTTTACAGAATCTGTTTATAGCTCTCTGTGGTGGAAATGGAGGCATGGAATAATGAAGGGGTTTGACAGAAATATAAAATTCTCACTTATGTGGGTAAAAAAGATTTCAATATATACATATGTTACAGCACTTGCATTTGAATTATGGTTCTGGCTTCTTGGAATTACAGAAGTTCATACTGTGAAGGATTTTTGCATGAATTATATTACATATGCAGTATTTAGTGGTGTGTTATTTATGTTTTTATATTTTGCTGTAAATATGGTTACAGTATTTGACCAGATAGTGTCATATGGATGTACAAGGAAATGTGCAGCGCTTGGAATGGTATGTACTAATGTGCTGACATCATTATTCCAGCTGGCTGTAAATCTGGTTATTTATGCGGTATTTAGTATTATATTTGGCGGTAATATCTTTACAGCTGGTTTAATTATGATGTGCATTAACATTTATCTTATTGTTACAGCGATAAGTCCGCTTGCAGGTCTGGCTGTATTTGCATGTGGAAAGATAGGATATTATATTATCATAATGGGTTCATGTGGAGCTCTTGGCGGCTGCATGGGAACGATTATCGGACAGATCGAAGATGGAAATGTCAAGCTTTTTTCACTTATATCGAATTATCTCGCATCAGTTTCTGTTAATATGATAGTTACACCAATAGCCATTGTTGTAATAGTGCTTACAACAGTGCTTCTTGTGAAAGTAACAGCCAGAACGGAGGTAAGGGGATGAAATCTTTTAAAAGAGTTATGTACACTAACAGAGGATTAATCTTTCTTAATCTGCTGATTCTGGCAATTATGGGAGGAGTTGGATTTTTCCTCCATGATATTATTGTTGCATTAGATAAAACAGATGAGGAGATGACGGTTTTTCCTTTGGGAACACTCTGCATGTTTCTTGCAATCATTTTCTTTACATGTTTTTTCTCACACCAGAGTGGAATGCATATATTCAATATGAATATCTCAATGGGACAGACAAGAAAATGTTTTTTTGTAGAGCAGCTTATATTAAGAATTGTTCTGGTGCTTGCTGATATGCTTATTTTGTTTGGGATGTATCAACTTGAATTATTAAAGTTTGAAAAGTTTTATTACCCAAGATATACTCTTGAGACCGAGTTGTCAGAAATGTTTACGTTTAAATTTATATTTATGATGGTTCTTGCGGCAGTAAGCTTCTGTATGATGGTGCTTGCATTGTCATTGAAATTTGGAATGAAGGCTAATGTGGTAACTATGATTGTTTATTTTGCGTTCATAATATTAATGACAAGAGTTGAGACAATTGCTTCATATGTTGAAATGAAACATTTTGATTTTGGCTTATATGCAGATACTTTATATTATGTATTTACAGTGCTTTTCGCTATTGGTATAGTTGTATCAGGACTTTTGATAAGAAAGCAGCAGGTAACAGTTTAGAGGGATGATATAATGGAGAAGGAAAGAAAGCTGACAGAGGCGGAGAACAGAAGAAAAGAGCGTTTTGACGCTATAAGTGATAAGCTTGTTGACGAAGGATTCATACGTCAGGACCTGATAATTGATGTTGTCAGGGCTAATATCGGGGCACTTGTGGTTATGCTGCCATTCATGATTGTGATGGGCGTGTTGTATTACATAGTTAATATGAATAAAAGTATAAGCTGCTCATTCAGTCTGTCGTCATATATGATGTTTTTAGGGTTATTTTTGTTTCTTATTATTGCTCATGAGCTTATTCACGGATTTACATGGTCAAGATTTACGCCTAATCATATGAAAGATATTGAGTTCGGAGTAATCTGGTCAGCTATCACACCTTACTGTACATGTGGACAGCCGCTTAAAAAAGGCCAGTTCCTTCTTGGAGCAGCCATGCCAACGCTTATATTAGGTTTTGGATTGGGAATTGTCTCAATTGTTACAGGACAGTTTATGATGTTTTTGTTAGCAGAAGCACTTATTCTTGGCGGTGGTGGAGATTTCCTTATTATTATCAAGCTGTTAAGATTTAATTCTGACAGAAAAGAACAGCTATATTATGACCACCCATACGAATGTGGGCTGGTAGTATTTGAAAGATGATGATATAATGTACTTATCATAATAATGTATTTATCAGAATGATGTACTTATCAGATGGGAGGTGTGGACTATGTATATAGATACAATGAGTTATAATAATGATTACAACAACTCATATGGCGATTACAATAAATCATATGGTGATTATAATAATTCATATAATGGGAATAATTCAGACAGGGTATCTGATAAAAAAGATGATTACGAATCTGGTAAAAAGGAATGTCAGACTTGTAAGAACAGAAAGTATCAGGATGGCTCAGATGAGATGGTATCATTCAAAAGTGCCGCCCACATATCGCCAGAGAGTGCTGCAAGTGCGGTAAGGTCGCATGAGCAGGAACATGTATCTAATGCTTATAAGAAAGCATCTATGGGTAATGGACAGGTTGTCAGTGCCAACGTGTCAATACATACTTCTATATGTCCGGAATGTGGAAGAAGTTATGTGTCAGGTGGAACAACTTCTACCCAGATTAAGTATATTAATGAGGATAACCGGTACCAGCAGGAATTAAAGAGTCAGGATAGAGGAAAACTGACTGGGATGTTCTTTGATGCTGCAGTGTAGGATGTGTAGGAATATATGCGTCAGTATCTATGTATAGACCTAAAGTCATTTTATGCATCTGTTGAGTGCAGGGACAGGGGATTAAATCCTCTTACAACCAATCTTGTCGTTGCAGATGCTTCAAGAACAGAAAAAACAATATGTCTTGCTGTGTCCCCATCGCTTAAAGCATATGGAATTCCCGGACGAGCAAGACTTTTTGAGGTTGTAAGCCAGGTAAAATATGCTAACAGTGAGAGATTAAGATACGCTCCGGGTCATGCATTTACAGGTTCTTCTACAGATGCAGATGAACTGGCGGCGCATCCAGAGTATAAGCTTGATTACATTGCGGCACCACCGCGTATGGCAAGATATATGGAGTACAGCACACAGATTTATAACATATATCTTAAATATGTTGCGCCAGAGGATATTCATGTGTATTCGATTGATGAGGTATTCATGGATATAACACATTATCTGTCGCTGGCAGGACAGACTGCGTATGAATTTGCAAAGACAGTTATCCGTGATGTATATGGACAGACTGGTATCACAGCGACAGCGGGAATCGGAACTAATATGTATCTTGCCAAGATTGCGATGGATATAGTAGCCAAGCATATACCGGCAGATAAAGATGGCGTGAGAATAGCACAGATTGACGAGATGAGTTACCGCCGTCAGTTGTGGAGTCACAGACCAATTACTGATTTCTGGCGTGTCGGAAAAGGGTATGCAAGAAAGCTTGAGGAGAATGGCATGTATACCATGGGAGATGTTGCAAGATGTTCTGTGGGTAAGCCTAATGAATATCACAATGAGGAGCTTCTTTATAAGCTGTTCGGAGTGAATGCGGAACTGCTTATAGACCACGCATGGGGCTGGGAACCATGTGAGATTGCACAGATTAAGGCATATAAACCAGAGAATAACAGCATATGCTCTGGTCAGGTTCTGCATTGTCCATATACAGCGGATAAGACGGAGCTGGTTGTAAAAGAGATGGCAGACCTGCTTGCACTTGACCTTGTAGATAAGGGGCTGGTAACAGACCAGATTGTGCTGACCATTGGCTATGATATAGAAAATCTTACGGACAGTAAACGCAGGAGTGCATATAAAGGAGCAGTTACGATTGATAATTATGGAAGAAAAGTTCCTAAGCATGCACATGGAACTGCCAATATCGGAAGACATACAGCATCATCAAAGCTGATAATTGATAACACAGTTAAATTATATGATGATATTGTTGATAAAAATCTTCTTATAAGAAGAATTAACCTGACTGCTAATCATGTTATATCAGAAAATGATGTAAAATGCACAAGCTCAATGGAACAGCTTGACCTGTTCACAGATTATGAAGCACTTGCCGAACAGAAAATACACGAAAATGAAGAACTTGAACGTGAGAAAAAGATGCAGCATGCAGTCCTTGACATTAAGAAAAAATTTGGCAAAAATGCAATATTAAAAGGCATGAATCTGACAGAGGGAGCCACTGCTAAAGACCGTAACGCACAGATTGGCGGGCACAAGGCATAGAGGTATTTTTAAGAGGTATAAATGTATGAGAGATGATAATCATAAATATGACGATATAATAGATATGCCACATCATGTTTCATCAACACATCCGCATATGAGTGATATGGACAGGGCGGCACAGTTTTCACCATTTGCGGCGCTTACTGGATATGATGATGCTGTTAAAGAGACAGCAAGGCTTACAGAACAGCGCATAGAACTGGATGAGTATGAGAAAGAGAAGATTGATTCACAGCTTCAATATATTAAAAGTACTCTGCCAGAATCGCAGGAGATTGTTATTACACATTTTGAAAAAGATGCGTTAAAGGATGGCGGTTCATATGTTATGTCAGATGGACATGTTAAGAAGATTGATGAATATGAAAATTTAATTATTATGGATGACGGAGAAAAAATTAATATATATGATATAGTAAAAATTTTAATTAAAGGTTAACAATATACGTAATAAGTCGATATATATAATGAGACTATAGATATAACCGAAAAGGATTTTGGTTAAGATTCATTCAAGGAGGAGTGAAATATGAGTAATGTATCATTTGGGGAGAGTGCAGCTTCCTATCTTGCAGGAATAACTAATAATGCCAGTTCTACTGAAACTAAGAAGAGCAGTAATACTTCATCAGTAACAGAAGCACAGTCAGCTTCTAAATCAAAAGTAACAGGTAAGACAATCGGTAAGCCTAAGCTTTCAGATAATGCAAAGGATTACTATGAGCAGCTCAAGAAAAAGTATTCTAATATGGATTTTATACTTGTGAGTAGAGACCAGAAAGAGACAGCTAAGGCACAGGCAGGAAGCTATGCTAATGCTAATAAGATGGTTGTTCTTATCGATGAAGATAAGATTGAGAGAATGGCTCAGGACGAGAACTACCGCAAGCAGTATGAGGGTATAATTGCCAATGCAGCAAGTGGAATGTCTCAGCTTGGCAGCAAGCTTTCATCTACAGGAGCTAATGTAAAGGGATATGGAATGCAGGTTAATGATAATGGAACTGCTTCATATTTTGCAGTGCTTGAGAAGTCAAGTGCCGCCCAGCGTGAGCGTATAGAAAAGAAAGCCGCAGAGAAAAAGGCAGCAAAGAAAGCTGATGCCAAGAAGGCAGAAAAGGAAAAGCAGAAAGAAAGGCTTGAAAAGAGCCATAAAGATAAAACGTCTGTAAGTGATGACGACGATGATGAAGTTACAATTACCGCATCATCAATGGAAGAGCTTCTTCAGAAGGTACAGGATTACATGCAGATGGACAGAAGCGATAATGTACAGAGCGAGAGCGAGAAGCTGATTGGACAGAAGTTTGATTATTCGGTATAAAGGTTTTGTGTAAATCAGATATATGATTTTGGATTTATAGATGATGATTGCTTAGAAAAATCCAAATTATATATGAATATAGCAGTAAATTTGTATGTTTGGCGCAGTAAGTAAATACCCCGGGAAAAATCCACAGATTTAAAGAAATCTGGATTTTTCCCGGGGTTTATAGATATTAAGCCAAACGAGACTTTTTAAACTAAACATATTGCTGCTTTTTGGCGCATTTTTGTTATAATGAGTCAAAAAATCCAAAACAGATAAGGGATTCCCTCAGAAAAATGGCATGTTATATTAGCAACAAGTAAATGCATTGCGCTTGACTTCTATTTATCTGAACAATTCCTCCGCCATCTTGGCGTCATATACAACTTCTTTTACGTGCTCGACCTCAATCATGTAGAGGGCGTGGGCGGCAAGATGTTCGGCTGCCTGCTCAAGGTCACGGATACCTGTTGTGTCTTTGAATACATCAAGAACTACTTCGAGGGCATCATCTTTAACAATACATTCATTCTCTTTAAGTCCGAGGCGTTTAAGAACCTTAGGAAGACTGAACCTGGAAAGAATAGTTTTCTTTTCCTCTCTTGTATAGTCAGGAATATCAATGACTGCAAAACGAGAGAGCAGTGGTGCGCTGATTTTGTCCTTGTAGTTGGCAGTTGCGATTGGATATACACCAGAAGTAGGAATTAAACATTCCATGTAATTATCTGTAAATCCAAGGTTATCCAAAAGTGTAAGAAGTACATCCGCAGGATTGGCATTACCATTGCTTGCAGTGGCTTTGTCAAGCTCGTTGATGATAAATACAAGGTTAGACTCACCGGCAGTATTAAATGCTTCCATGATAATACCTGGCTTGGCATTAGAATATATTCTTGAGCTTCCTGTTAACTGTTCAGCATCATTGATTGAACTCATGTCAAGAGTTGTCCAAGGCAATTTAAGAATCTTGGCAATGAGATAAGCAATCTGGGATTTACCTGTACCGGCAGGACCTACAAGAAGGATACCATATGCAGGAAGTGTGTGTGTACGGTTAATCTGGATGATTGTCTCGATAATACGCTGCTTAACAGTCTCCATGCCGAATAATTCTTCATCAAGGACTCTTCTGGCATATTCAGGGTCGATTGATTCAAAATAGTTGCTTTTCCACTTGATGTTGAGCATGATAGATAATGCTCTCTGTGCATGACGTTTTTCTTCAGCAGTAACCTCACTTGAACGGGCAACTACAAGATTACGTCTGGCCCATAATCTGATATTCTCTGGAAGAGTTATTCCGGCGCAGTTAAGGAAATCAGATATGCTTGTAAGACTTGTAAGTTTCATGCTGTCGCCAGATTCGTCAAGGTCATCATCATTTAATTCCTCAGATAATGCGCTGCTCTCAAGAAGTCTTTCAATCATGAACTGTAAGAAACCATCAGAAGATGAGAGCTTCTGGCTGTCGTTAAATGCAATTTCTCGTATCTTGTATACAGCATATCCGTCTTCGCGGTTTTTACCAGTAAGTTTTACTTTGATACGGTTCTCACCGAGCCACTTGATAAGGCTTGTAAAACGTGAATCTATCTTTAATATATTGCCATATACAGTGCTTCCGTCAACGGATATCTCGAATGCTGTTCTCTTATATGGATTAGAGAAAATACCGACAGAATTATGTTCCCATGTATATTCTTTATTATCAAGCACCAGAATAGGATTCTTTGGTGATGTAGTATCGTTATTAGAATCAAAAGTAGTGTATGTGCATTCAAATGTTGATGTCTTATTTGAAGCTGCCGATGAATCATATACAAGCATGTTCTTCCTCATTTCTATGCGCTATGCACGCATTAGTTTTTCTAAATAGTTAAATATTGTATAATTAGTTAATTATTATCACAACATGAAAATAATATCACATTTTTGGGATAAAAAGAACATATTTAATTAAATGCATTTAATATTGTACAAATAATCTTTTTGCAGCAAATAATCTTTTACAGGGTGGACTGACTTGACGATTGCAGTGTCATTAGGGTAAAATCACTTCAATATAAGTGTGTAGTAGTATACAGAGTGTTCATTGTATACATGCATATATATGATATTTATGTGTGGATAAATAGATTTGATTATAGGTTTAATGAGAGGAAATATAGGGTGAAAAAGAAGAATTTTGCAGGACTGCTGCCAGTTCTGGTATTTTTGGTGTTGTATCTTGGACTTGGAATTATATTTGAATATGTGTTAAAGATTCCGATGGGATTCTACAATATTCCGATAATTGTAGCTTTCCTTGTGGGAATACTTGTTGCATGTATTCAGAACAGGGAGCTTACATTTGATGAAAAGTTACAGATAATGGCGAATGGACTTGCAGATAAGAATATTATCACGATGCTACTTATATTCCTTACTGCCGGCGTGTTTGTCGGGGTTGTAGGAAGAAGCAGTGCTGAGAGCGTGGCATACTGCATGCTTGAGATAATTCCACCTAAGTTTGCGGTTGCAGTTTTATTTATCGTGTCATGTTTTATATCAACAGCGATGGGAACATCAGTGGGAACAATATCGCTTATCACGCCGATTGCTGTGTCAGTTGCGGATGCATCTGGTTTTTCGATGCCTCTGTGTGTGGCATCGGTCATAGGTGGAGCTATGTTTGGAGATAACTTGTCATTCATATCAGATACAACTATAGCTGCATGTAATGGACAGGGCTGTGCCATGAAAGATAAATTCAAAGAGAATTTCTGGATTGCATTTCCTGCGGCGTTAGTTACATTTGTTATAATAATCTTTTTGTCATTAAGAGCAGATGTGTCTGGAATTATTATTCATGATTATAATCTTATTCAGGTAATTCCATACGTGCTTGTTCTTGTGGGTGGAATTATTGGATTTAATGTGTTTGTGGTTCTCATTATGGGAATTGTGTCGGGAGCAGTCATAATGCTTGCGATGGGGCAGGTGACACCTATGGGACTTATAACACAGATGGGCTCTGGCGTGTCGGGCATGTTTGAGACATGTATGGTGGCAATCCTTGTGTCAGCAATGTGTGCGTTGATTCGTGAATATGGCGGATTTGATGCACTGTTATATGCTATTAAAAAGATATTCAAGGGGAAGAAGGGCGGCCAGCTCGGAATGGGGCTTCTTGTTGGAACTATGGATATAGCGACAGCTAACAATACTGTGGCTATTGTGATGGCTAATCCTATTGCAAAAGAAATGGCGGAAAGCTATGGAATCACTCCAAGAAAAGCCGCTTCGCTTCTTGATACATTTTCGTGTGTATTTCAGGGAATTATACCATATGGTGCGCAGATGCTCGTGGCGATTTCAACAGTGTCAGAGCTTGGCTATGGAATATCAGCATTCCAGATTCTTCCGAATCTGTTTTATCCGGGAATGTTGCTCATAAGCTCGCTTATATGGATTTATCTTATACCTAACAAGAATTCGTGATGCTTTGCCATGTAAATTAAAAATTTATGATACTATGTCATTATAACTCTAAGTCTATTAAAAATCAGCCCTGTGAAGATAATTCCTTCACAGGGCTGATTCTTATTTTATAGGTGTGGGTTTATATTGCATTGTATATATTGTACTGTATTTATTTTACATTAAATGCCTTGATTCCTGGATATACAGCACTTGCACCGAGCTCTTCCTCGATACGGAGTAACTGGTTATACTTGGCAACTCGCTCAGATCTTGAAGGAGCACCTGTCTTAATCTGGCATGTGTTAAGAGCAACAGCAAGGTCAGCGATAGTTGTATCGGCTGTTTCACCAGAACGGTGAGAGCTGATAGCTGTGTATCCTGCCTTATGAGCCATCTTGATTGCCTCAAGTGTCTCTGATACAGAACCAATCTGGTTAAGCTTTATAAGAATAGCATTACCTGCACCGAGTTCAATCCCCTTTGATAATCTCTCTGTGTTAGTAACGAATAAGTCATCACCTACAAGCTGTACTCTGTCACCTAGTCTGTCAGTGAGCTTCTTCCAGCCTTCCCAGTCTTCCTCATCAAGACCATCTTCTATTGAGATGATAGGGTATTTATCGCAGAGTGCTGCCCAGTGCTCTATAAGTTGTTCAGAGCTGTATTCTGTGCCAGCCTTAGGAAGCTTGTAGAAGCCTTTGCCTTTCTCGCTTTTCCACTCAGAAGATGCTGCATCCATAGCAATCCTGAAATCTTTACCTGGCTCATAACCAGCTTTCTTAACAGCCTCAAGAATAGTCTCGATAGCTTCCTCATCTGATTTTAATGCTGGGGCAAATCCACCCTCATCACCAACAGAAGTTGCAAGACTTCTTTCTTTTAATATAGATGCAAGAGCGTGGAAAACTTCTGAACACCATCTCAAGCACTCTTTGAAAGAAGGTGCGCCAACAGGCATAATCATGAATTCCTGGACATCAAGGCCAGATGATAATGCATGGCAGCCGCCATTTATGATATTCATCATAGGAACAGGGAGTCTGTTACCAGATACACCACCTAAGAATCTGTACAGAGGTATGTCAAGTGATATGCTTGCAGCTCTGCAGCAAGCGATAGATACAGCAAGAATAGCGTTAGCACCGAGCTTTGACTTATCCTTAGTTCCATCGGCTGCAATCATAGCAGCATCTATAGCGTAGATATCAGATGCATCCATTCCGATAAGGGCATCATTAATAGTAGTATTAATGTTGTCGACAGCCTTAGTTACCCCCTTGCCAAGATATCTTGATTTATCACCATCTCTTAATTCGAGGGCTTCAAATTCGCCTGTAGATGCGCCGGAAGGAGCAGTACCTCTTCCAACAGTTCCGTCTATGAGATAAACCTCAGCCTCAACAGTTGGATTACCTCTTGAATCAAGAATTTCTCTACCAATAACTTTTTCAATTTCTAAATATGACATTGTCATTCTCCTTTCCTATAATGCAAATTAATGCATGGATAATACATGGTTAGGATAAACTAACCTGAGCTGAAAATCAATAATCGAAAATGATAAAATATTTCATTACCATTTATTATTGACATACATGAATAAAATTATTGGAAACTTTAGTAAAAATAAGGTTTCTAATGTAATTTCATGCTGAAAAAAATGCACAATAAAAGAGCAACAACAATCGGGCAGATTAGTAACAAGCTTAAAGTTGTATCAGGTGTAGTAAGTTTGAAGAGACTTCTTACACGAACCTTGAAAACGAAACAGTCTGCCCGTAGTGATACCAGAACTGAACAGGCAATTAATAAACAAAGGAAGGAGGACATCTGACAATGACAGAGAAACAGAAATGGGAGAATTTTGCAAAAGTAATTAAAAGAGCGATGGTCGCATGTGAAAACAGCGGGCATAGCATTCCAGACGATTTTCCTGAGGTCAGGAAAATCGTTGAAGCTGGAGTCACCACGAAACCCAAAAAAGATTATGAATTGTCGGTGCGGAAACCGCAACCTCTGTGTATTATCCAAAATGTTGGAAAAGAAGTAAGAACTGCAATTGAAAAGATTGAGGGAACTATGCTGGAAGATTTACCAACACCGGAAAAAAGCATACAGCAGATAGAAAAAGAACAGATGCAGTCGATCCTGTTTGATTGTTTGGTGTAGCAACTTAACAATACTACTTTTAGGACTTGCTTTCCACTGCTTTTTGTTACAGAAAATAGAAAATCGCTATGCCACAGCCTTGGCATGCCATCGCGCATCGATTTTGTTCAATCGGAATTTGCCAGAGCAATGTCTCCACAATAGATATAAGTCATATTTTCGTTACTTGCAGCAGCTTAAGTCAGCAGGAATTGTTGCAGTAACAAGAGGAAGTGGTGGGGCACAGATTGCAAAAACCTTAGATGAGATTACTATGGCTGAAATTATTACCGATACTAAAAAGTTCATAAATGCTGAATAGCAAAGCCAATCCGTACCTTAATTATGAGGTGCGGATTTTTTGTAAATTATTTTGATGTAACTATTGACATTACAGCGAAGCAGTGTTATATTCTTGATGTAACCAATGCAGTTACAACGAGTTAGGCCGACTCAATAGTATAGTTAATAACATTACGTTGAATAAGAATTTGGAGGATAACACAATGAATCAGATTAATAAAGCATTAGAACTTATTAACACATTTGCAACAGGTGATACAGAGAAAGCATCATCTCTTTTAGCAGAGGGATATATTCAGCATAATCTTGCGTATGGAACAGGAAGAGAGGCATTTGTAGGCTCAGTAGCATGGCTAGCATCTGCACCAGTAAAGACAACTGTGCAAAATATTCGTGCATTTGAAGATGGTGATAAGGTATTCCTACACACAGTTTACAATTTTGCAGGTGCTGGAGAACAGGTGGCATTTGATATATTCCGATTTGATGAAGCAGGACTGATTGCAGAGCATTGGGATAATCTTACAGCAATTGCAGCACCGAATCCTTCCGGAAGAACGCAGATAGACAGCGTTACTACTGCTTCTGATAATGAGAAGACAGAAGAAAATCGAGAAATCGTCAAGAATTTCCTGTATGATGTTATGCAGGGAAATCATCCGGAGAAAACACCGGAGTACTTTGATGGAGATTCCTATATCCAACATAACACAGGTATAGCAGATGGACTTTCCGGTCTTGGAGCAGCTTTGGAGGAACTTGGAAAAGCCGGCATTGCCATGATTTATGATAAGGTTCATCAGATTCTTGCACAGGGAGATATGGTACTGGCTGTATCAGAAGGAACCTTTGGTGGAACGCCGACTTCTTACTATGATTTGTGGCGTGTGGAGAATGGTAAAATTGCAGAGCACTGGGATGTAATGGAAACCATCACAGAGAAAGAAAAATGGGCAAACGATAACGGTAAATTTTAATTGTATGAAACAAACCCGGTGGCTTTCTAAGTCACTGGGTAATTGACATGATGCTTTATGATGATAGGGGGCTGTATTTTCTGACGGCAAAAGGCAAGTCCTTTTATGAACAGTTAATGACACAAAAGTATATTTCTTTATCGAGCATAAAGGACAAGAGGTCCATATCGTTAAAAGGAAGAATACAGAATATCGGAAGAGAAAAGCTAGATGAGATATTTGAGAAAAATGCTTATATGCAAAAAATTTATCCCGAGGGAACTAGAGAGGCATTAGAGGTATTTTTGCTGTATGAGGCAACCGGAGAGTTTTTTGATATTAGTAATCCGGAACATATTAAAAGAGGAAGTATTACGATTGGAAATCCGGTGGAAATCAAGCAAAGTCACTGTCTGCACTGTGGAAGATGTGCTGAGGTATGTCCAAAGCAGAACATTAAGAAAGTTGGATAGATATGAATCAGAGAGAACGTAGAGAATATTTAATTCAATATTTGATGAAGGAATCTGCATCCTATAAGGGTGTGCAGATTCCGAATGACGAAAACTCACAAAAACAGCTCTTGAGAGGACTCATGAATTTAAGGATGCCAGGAATAATTAGTGACGATTTTTTACGGATTCAGGATGAATATCTCAAGGAAATAATAGCTGCCAGAGGGATTGTAGGAATGAAAGAATTGCGACCTGTCTCAGAAGGAATTTATGTGTGGCAGGGAGATATTACAAGACTTGCAGTGGATGCTATTGTTAATGCAGCGAATTCAGGAATGACAGGCTGTTATCAACCGAACCATACCTGTATTGATAACTGTATTCATACCTTTAGTGGTGTTCAGCTTCGAATGAAATGTGCTGAAATAATGAATGCTCAGGGATATGAAGAGCCAACAGGTCAGGCGAAAATTACACCTGCTTATAACCTGCCATGCAAATATGTGCTGCATACGGTTGGACCGATTATCTATGATGAGGTAAGAAAAGAAGATGAGGAGCTTCTGGCATCTTGTTATGATTCATGCCTTGCGTTAGCAGAAGAAAATGAGTGCAAGTCAGTTGCCTTTTGCTGTATTTCGACCGGTGTGTTCCGGTTCCCTAACCAGAGAGCGGCAGAGATTGCAGTCGATACCATAAGAAAATATAAAAAAGAAAACAATAGTCAGATAGAGGTGATCTTTAATGTTTGGAAAGATATTGACAAAAGAATCTATGAAGAGCTGCTCCGATAAGATAGTGCAACTGAAGGAATGGACAGCAAATGCCGACGCTGTATTAATCGGTGCAGGAGCAGGGCTGTCAACTTCGGCAGGCCTTACCTATACTGGGGAGCGCTTTCACAAATACTTTGCTGACTTTCAGGATAAATATGGTATCAGAGATATGTATTCCGGTGGCTTTTATCCATTTCCTGATTTAGAAACCTACTGGGGATGGTGGAGCAGACATATCTGGTATAATCGCTATGTAGCAGAAACCAATGATGTTTATGACAAGCTGTTAAGGCTGGTTGAAAATAAGAATTATTTTGTAATCACAACAAATGTTGACCATCAGTTTCAGTTACATGGATTTGATAAAAAGAGACTTTTCTATATGCAGGGAGATTACGGATTATTCCAATGTTCAGATGGATGCCATCAGGTGACTTATGACAATAAGGCACAGGTAGAACAAATGATAAAGTCACAACATGATATGAGAATTCCATCGGAGTTAATTCCTAAGTGTCCCAAATGTGGCAGGCCAATGGTTACGAATCTCAGATGTGATGATACCTTTGTGCAGGATGAAGGCTGGTATATGGCGAAGAGCAGATATGAGGATTTTGTATCAGAAAATAAGGACGGTAATATTCTGTTTCTTGAACTTGGGGTTGGAATGAATACTCCTGTTTGGATTAAATACCCGTTTTGGAAAATGACTGTTGCGAATGAGAAAGCAAGATATATTTGTGTAAATTATGGAGAAGCGATCTGCCCACAGGAAATAGCATCGCAATCTTTATGCGTTGATGGAGATATTAGTCTTGTTATAGAATAAGGTGAAACTTTCAGTTTGTAGAATTCAAAATTTAATATGCATTACAGAGAGGGGATTTTGAATAATCTCCTCTTTTTTAGAATATGATAAAGCTGGACATTTGTAAAATATAAGCCTATAATGGGCTGAATAGGAGATGAAATCGTATGGACCAGAATTATATTATAACAATGGAAGAAACCAGAGAGATTATGAAGCAGCTCAGCAAGGTTTTTGACGTTGTGCGTCTGCTTGAAGCTGAATCTCTGCATGAGATAGATGAGAATAATAATATTAAATCCTGTGATTGTTACAAGTTCTGGAACAGAAGACACAGATGTGATAACTGTGTATCGCAGTGTGCGATTTCATGTAAGGGACAGAGGATTAAGCTTGAATATCTCGACCAGGATATATACGAAGTTATTGCCAAGTATCTTGAGATTGATGGCAAGGGATATTCACTTGAGATGCTTATCCGTATTAATAAAGATGTGATGTCAGATCCGGGCGATTGTGAAAAGCTTGTCATGGATATGACAGGATTTTCCAAGAAACTATATGAGGATGTACTTACAGGTGCATATAACCGAAGATATTATGAGGATAAGGTTAAGAATATTGATGAATCAGCGGGGCTGGCAGTTATAGACCTTGATGATTTTAAGATATATAACGATACATATGGACATAGTGCTGGTGATATGGCACTTATCACAGCGGCTAAGTCTATCAATGAATGTATAAGAAGTTCAGATATGCTTATAAGGTATGGCGGTGATGAATTCCTGCTTGTTATGCCGGGAATTGATATATATACATTCAGAGATAAGTTAAGACAGATACAGAAAAAGATTAACGAAGCTGATGTTCCGGGATATACAAGGATTCAGATGAGCGTAAGTATCGGTGGTGTGGTGACTGTCGATGAGTCAATTGAGCAGACTGTGAGCAGAGCAGATAATCTTATGTATAAGGCGAAGAAGTATAAGAATGTAGTTGTAACAGAGCTTGATGGAGAGCAGCCACAATATCAGAATATGGAAGTTAGCAGGGAAAAAATTCTGATAGTTGATGACTCAGATATTAACAGAGATATTCTTGCAGAGATATTGCAGGATGATTATCAGATTCTGGAGGCACACGATGGTGCGGAAGGAATTGATATGATTGAGCGGTATGGAGAACAGATATCACTTGTTTTGCTTGATATACTGATGCCTGAAATAGATGGATTTAGTGTGCTGTCAAGAATGAAGGAAGATAATTTCCTACAGGATATCCCGGTTATTATGATATCTACAGAGGATTCTGACGAGACAATCAGACGTGCATATGATATGGGAGCATCTGATTATATAAGCAGACCATTTGATTCAAGAATTGTATACAGAAGAGTTAATAATATAATTAAGCTCTATCTCAAGCAGAGAAGATTAATGCAGCTTCTTGCACAGAATATGGATGACAAATAAGATAAAGTAAAGGCAGTCCTGTGAGACACCCAGCAATCAGCAAACTTTTAAGTCTGATTACCGGGGCAGTACACAGAACAGCCTTTTTTAGATTTGATATTAATTATGTTTCTTATCTTTAATATGGACTTCTGGTATGGCAACACCATCATATACAACAGATGCTTTGTGAGAATCATCGGCATTGTCATCATGTGATGTGTCATTTTCAGCAGTCACGATCTTTTTCTTGGTATGAATCTCTGGAATTGCCAGATTATCATAGGATAAATCGTAGCTTTCATCAGATTTTTTGTCTTTATTTCGTTTAAATATATTAAACATAACCCATCCCCTCCATGCGTTGTGATGTAATAGAATGATGTTGGGGTCAAAAGGTCAAAAAACCTCTTGCAAGCAAGCTTGCATCGGCTTTCTGACCTTTTGACCCTGGTATCATAGAATTAAAGTATATTGATAAAAAATGTAATAACAAGGCTGTTAATAAAGTCGGCAAATAAACTTCCGACAAGTGGTATAAGCATGTATGCCTTGACTGATGGACAATATTTGTCACATATAGCCTGCATATTAGCCATAGCGTTAGGTGTTGCGCCCATTCCGAATCCACATGTACCAGCGATAAGCACAGCAGCATCATAATCTCTTCCCATAATGTTAAATTCAACAAAATATGTGAACAGAGCTATAAGAAGTACCTGTGCTGAGAGCAGGATAAACAGTGGAAGCGCAAGAGAGGCAAGCTCCCATAATTTAAGTGTAATCATCGCCATTCCAAGAAAAAGAGATAACGATATACCACCGAGGTCATTAATTTCACCCATATGTACAGTGTATCTGCCTGTGTATTCAACTATGTTTCTTATGCAGGCTGCTGCAATCATTGCGCCTATGTATATAGGGAATGTAAGACCTGTCTGTGTAAGTCCCCATGATATAACAGTTCCGATACCAATAGCTATGATAAGCTGGAATACTGCTGATGGGTACATGTTAGTGTGTCTTTCATGCTTCTTTTCATCTTCAACAAGCAGGCTGTCATCTTCTGTGATTGCTGTTGATAAGAGGTCGTTTTTCTCAATACGTCTTTTACCTAATGGACCGCCTATAAGGCTTCCTGCGATAAGTCCAAATGTTGCGGCGGCAGTACATATAGTTGTTGCTCCCTGAATATTAAAATCCTCAAGAACAGGTCCGAATGCACCTGCTGTACCGTGACCTCCGACCATGGCGATTGAACCGGTACACATACCGATAAGTGAATTAAGTCCAAGTACGCGTGAGAGTAAGACTGCAAGTAAATTCTGTGAAATGATAAGTATAAGTACAAGTCCAAGAAAGACAATAAGTGATTTACCGCCTTTTTTGAGGACTTTCAGGTTAGCCTGAAAACCTACAGATGTAAAGAAGAATACCATGCAGACTTCTTTAAGTGTGTCGTTAAATGAGAATTCTGCGCTGCCTGTCACGTAGCATATGCATGTGAATATTGCAAACAGCAGACCTCCGACAACAGGAGCCGGAATACAGAATTTCTCTAAAAAATATATTTTCCTTTTCAGGTAGTTACCGAGTAAAAGTACCATAACTGCGACAGCAAGTGTCTGATACATATCTAATTGAATTTTCATCTTGATTCCTCATTTCTATAGTAAGTTGTTAGTTAAAGCTATCTTAAGGAAGATGTGTCTATTCCCTGCTGTTCGTAGTATGAAGCAGCACCTGAGTGAAGTGGAACAGGTATGCCTTTGACAGCTTCTTTAATATCAATGACTGAATCAAGTGATGTTGAATATGCGATTTCTTTTGCATGTTCAAAAAGTACTTTTGTTAACTGGTTTACAGTCGTGTCTGATAATTTGTCAGATGCAAGAAGAACGGATTTAACACCGATTGTTTTGATGTCATCTGACTGGCCTGTGTAAGTTCCTGCTGGAATTGTGTATTCACTGTAATACGAGAATGCACTCATAAGCTTACTGATACATTTGTCATCAAGGCTTATAAGCCTGATATCGTATTGTCTTGCAAGTTCCTCTATGATAGTAGTTCTTGTTCCGGCAGTACAGAAAAATGCATCAATCTGTCCGGATGAAAGCTTTTCAGCGGCTTCTGTGTAATTGTAATTCACAGTCTCTATTATGTCTGAGGTCAGTCCGCTAAGACTAAGTATCTGTTCGGCATTTCTTTTAGTACCAGATTCTTCCTCGCCGATACTTATCTTTTTGCCCTGAAGGTCATCAACAGATTCAATGCCGGAATCCTTCATGACAACAATCTGGCAGGCTTCTGTATACAGATTGGCAACAGCCCTGTAACCTGTCAGTGCATTATCCTTAAAATCTCCTGAACCTGTGTAGGCATCAGATATAAGGTCTGCCTGTGCAATTCCTAAATCAATGTAACGTGAAGACAGCAGACGTAAGTTTGCAACAGAACCGGCAGTATTTCTTACTTCAAATGAAGATTTGTCTATCTGTTCTGATGCTATGGCTGTGAATGTGTTGGCAAATGTATAATACATGCCTCCGATATCAGCAGCTCCGAAGCGTATGCTGTTTAATCTTCCACAGCCTGTTACAGCTGTCATGCAAAGAACCATTGTGAGGCAGACAGCTTTTTTGAATAATTTCATATACTAATTTCCTTTCCAATATCCTAGTGAATATTTTACTTGAATTCACACAAAAATCAATATAAGAAATCACTTGATTTGTCCCCATTTTTGATATTAAATAGTAATAAAGTTTTAGATTTAAGGAGAAGGAAGATAGATGTCTGGCAATAATGAAAATATTATAGAATTAAAACACATAAGCAAGGTGTATGACGATAATGGCTTCAAGGCGGTAGATGATTTTAACCTTGAGGTTAAGAGAGGCGAGTTTGTCACATTTTTAGGGCCATCTGGCTGTGGTAAGACAACAACTCTTAGAATGATTGCTGGATTCGAGCTTCCATCAGGTGGAGAGATACTTCTTAATGGCGAAGATATATCAAGACTGCCAGCCAATAAAAGACCAATCAATACGGTCTTTCAGAGATATGCATTATTCCCACATATGAATATATATGAAAATATCGCATTTGGATTAAAGCTAAAGAAGCTTCCTAAGGATGAGATTAAGAAAAAGGTTAAGAGAGTTCTTTCAATCGTTGACCTCGAAGGGTTTGAGACACGTAAGATATCTACCCTGTCAGGTGGACAGCAGCAAAGAATTGCCATTGCAAGAGCTTTGGTTAATGAGCCTGAGATTCTTATGCTTGATGAGCCTCTCGGCGCGCTTGATTTGAAGATGAGAAAAGAGATGCAGCTTGAGTTAAAGAGCATGCATGACAGACTTGGAATAACATTTATATATGTAACACATGACCAGGAAGAAGCACTTACGATGTCGGACAAGATTGTTGTTCTTTCAGAGGGAAAGATTCAGCAGATTGGCACTCCTGAGGATATATACAATGAGCCTAAGAATGCGTTTGTTGCCGATTTCATTGGCGAGAGCAACATATTCAAGGGAATTATGACTGGACATATGAAGGTAAGATTCTGTGGCGGCGAATTCATTGGAATGGATGATGTTGCAGAGGGAACACTTGTGGACGTGGTTGTAAGACCAGAGGATGTTATTCTTACGAACAGCGAGGAAGGAACTGTTATTGGTGAGGTCACATCTGTTATTTTCAAGGGAATGCATTACGAGGTTGCTGTTGAATCAGGAAAGTATGAGATGATTGTAAGAACAACCAAATGTTATTCGGTGGGTGATGTTGTCGGCATGAAGCTTGAGCCAGACGGAATCCATGTAATGATAGCGGAAGACCACACAACAAGCTTTGTTGCGGATATTAACAGTGATTACACACTTGATTTTAATGGCAAGGTAATTGATTGTGATATTCTTGACGTTATTCCTAAGTCTAAGATGAAGGATAATGTGCTTGTTGATGACAATGGTGAGGTTATTGATGTATCAAAGATTAAGGTCAATGTATCAATCCAGCCAGATGATATCGAGATGAGTGATGATACTGATGCCGGTCTTGTAGTTGGTAAGATTATTAATCTTATATATAAGGGCGACCACTACAGTTATGTCGTGCGAACTGAGTATGGACATGACCTGATAGTTGATGATGAGTATCTCTGGAACATGGGAGATAAAGTCAGTCTGGTTATGCCGGAGGACAAGATGAAATTCCAGTTAAAGAGATAGAAGCATACGAAAAGGACAGGTATATATAGATGAATATTACATTATCAAGAAAGCATCTTGGCATATTTTATGGTGCATTTCTTATATTATTTGTGGCTGCTCCTCTGTTAGTCCTTGTATATTATGCGTTCACTAATGGCTCGGGACAGTTCAGTGTTAACAATCTGGTTAACTTTTTTATGGATCCTAATACTCTGGGTACATTGTGCTACAGCTTTGGGCTTGCGATTGTTGTGACAATTGTCTGTCTGCTTATTGCGTATCCAGTGGCTTATATTCTTGCGCAGAGCAATATCAAGCGCAAGGCTGTTATACTTATGTTATTTGTTATGCCTATGTGGATTAACTTTACATTAAGAATAACTGCTTTGAAGGAGATTTTATCACTTATAGAAGGTAATCTTGCATTTTATCCATTTGTCAATACTGTTATTGGTATGACATATGATTTCCTTCCATTTATGATACTTCCTCTGTATACAACATTGTCAAAGCTTGATAAAAGCCTTATAGAGGCGGCATCAGACCTCGGAGCTGATAATTTACAGACATTCATGAAGGTAATACTTCCATTGTCAGTTCCGGGAATAGTCAGCGGTGTATCAATGGTATTCCTGCCAGCGATGACTAACTATGTTGTACTTGATATGTTATATAACAGTACTTATATTATGGGTAGTCTTATTGGAAGCTACTTTAGTGCATATGACTGGCATAACGGCTCAATGATTGCACTTGTACTTCTTATGATTATAGGTATTGTGTCACTTGTATCAAGAGATAAGGAGGAGCATAGATGAAAAAGGCAGTTAAATATGCAGTTATAATATTAGTTTTGTTATTTATGTATCTTCCGATTCTTGTGCTTGCACTGTACAGCTTCACAGATTCAGCTAATATAGGTGCGATACATGCATTTTCGGTAAAGAATTATGTGACATTATTTACAACACCTGAGCTTATCAGCATGATTGCAGGCTCTGTACTTCTTGCTGTAGGCAGTGCGGTTATAGCAACGATTCTTGGAACAACTGGCGCAATAGGTGCGTTCTATTCCAAGCAGAAGACTAACACAGCAATTTCTGTGCTTAATCAGGTTCCGGTTGTCAATGCTGATGTTGTTACAGGTTTTTCTATATGCATACTTCTTGTGGTTGTGTTCGGAGTGAGCAAAGACACTTATATACCACTTGTTATAGGACATGTGGTTTTATCTGCACCATTCGTATATCTGGCAGTAGTGCCTAAGTTAAAGCAGATGGACCCAAGTCTGTATGAAGCCGCATTAGACCTTGGGGCAACACCGGGATATGCTCTTGTTAAGGTTATAATTCCACAGATTGCATCGGGCATAGCATCTGGATTTATCATGGCTATAACATTATCACTTGATGATTATTTTGTTGCAACCTATACTAAGCCAGCTACATTTGACACAATAAGCACGTATGTTGTCAATGCAACCAAGGGTTCACAGACACAGATAAAGACTGCTCTGTGGGCGTTATCTACGATTATATTCCTTGTTGTAATTGTCGCAGAGATTATAATAAATGTGGCTCCTGCAAGAAAGGCTGTCAAAGAGGAGGCACATGATGGTAAATAAGATATTAAAAAATGTGTTATCAGCAGGATGTGCTGTCTGTATGACATTATCACTGATAGCGGGAACTGTGGCTGGAACAGGCAGAGTGATGCAGGCAGATGCGGCTGATAATTCTACAGTTACACTCCGTGTATGCAACTGGGAAGAATATATAGATGAGTCAATGGTTGACGAATTTGAAGAGTGGTATGAGCAGGCTTATGGCAGTAAGGTAAATGTGTTATATAGTACAATTGGTACTAATGAGGAATTGTATAACATGCTTACACTTGGCGATGAGTATGACCTTGTATGCCCTTCTGAATATATGATTATGAAGCTTATGGCAGAGGGCTGGCTTGAGCCATATTCTGACGAGTTTCACAATGCCTCAGGCAGATATAATTATTATGCCAAGGGTGTTTCTCCGTTTATCAGCGAGATATTTGATAATAATAAGATTAATGGCGAGTCGTGGAGCAGATATGCGGCTGGATATATGTGGGGAATAACAGGTATTGTATACAATCCTGAATATGTCAGTGAAGAAGAGGCTTCTACATGGACAATTATCAATAATCCTAAGTTTAAGAGACAGATAACGATTAAGGATAATGTAAGAGATTCTATGTTTGCGGCTGTTGGTGCTGTGAAAGCGGATATTCTTACTGATAAAGCATTTATTAATTCATCTGACTATAGCAAAAATCTGGCTCAGGAGATGAATGACACATCAGAGGAGACAGTTGAGAAGGTTTTGGAATATCTTCAGAAAGCAAAGGATAATGTGTATTCATTTGAGACAGACAGCGCCAAGGCTGATATGGTAACACAGAAGGTAAAGGCTTCTTATCAGTGGTCTGGTGATGCTGTGTATACTATGGATCAGGCAGAAGAGGATGATGTTGAGCTTGCATTTGCAGTTCCAGAGGAAAGTACTAATCTTTATTTTGATGGATGGGTTATGCTCAAATCAGGAATATCTGGCAATAGTGAGAAGAAGCAGGCTGCTGAAGCATTTGTTAATTTCTTATCTATGCCAGAAAATGCTGTAAGAAATATGGATTATATCGGTTACACATCTGTTATATCAGGTGGAGACAGTGATGTTGTCTATGACTATGTCAGAGAATGTTATGAGGCTGATGACGATGACACTGATAAAGTGGAGTATCCGCTTGGCTACTTCTTTTCAGGTGATTCTTCTGATGAAAGATATATGCTTACAACCTCATCAGAACAGACTAAAAGACAGTTATCAGCACAGTATCCATTAGAGACAACGATGGAGAGAAGTGCAGTTATGCAGTACTTTGACAATGATGCCAATACACAAATTAACCAGATGTGGATTAATGTAAGATGTTACAATATATCCAATATGCCTATGGCGGTAAGGATTCTTATTGGTATTGCAATAACTCTTATTGTTGGTGGATACATTTATAAGAAAATACGTGGACATATTGAAAAGTAATATGTCTGGATAAGAAGGTGTTTGTGTGAAGAATAATAAGTATGAGATAGATATGTGTAATGGAAGTCTGATGGACAAGCTTATATCGTTTGCGTTTCCGTTGATGGTATCTGGTATACTCCAGCTTATGTTTAATGCACTGGATCTGGTAGTTGTTGGAAGATTCAGCGGAAGCCAGGCTCTTGCAGCGGTTGGTTCGACAACAGCACTTATTAATATGTTTATTAATCTGTTTATCGGAATTTCTCTTGGAGCCAATGTCATGACTGCGAGATTTTATGCGTCTGGAAAGAATAAAGAGGTCTCAGAGACAGTTCATACGGCTGTTACATTTGCAGTGATAAGCGGTATTGTGATGATATTTGTCGGGGGATTTTTGGCAAAGCCGGCATTGGCGCTGATGGATACCCCGGATGATATTATAGATTTATCGGCATTATATATGAGAATTTATTTTGTCGGAATGCCATTCTTTATGATTTATAATTATGGTGCGGCAGTGTTAAGGGCTGTAGGTGATACGAAGAGACCACTTATATTCCTTATAATCTCCGGAGCTATCAATGCAGGGCTTAATCTGTTCATGGTTATAGTGCTTGATTTGTCAGTGGCAGGTGTTGCCATTGCGACAGTTATATCGCAGATGGTTTCGTGTGTGCTTGTTTTAAGATGCCTGTACCACACAGACAGCAGTTACCAGTTCAGATTTTCAAAAATGCAGATTAAATGGTGCTACCTTAAACAGATTTTCGCTGTTGGTGTTCCAGCCGGAATCCAGAGTGTTGTAATTAACTTCTCTAATGTGTTATTGCAGTCATCTGTCAACTCATTTGGCTCAATTGCAATGGCAGGATATACAGCAGCCAATAATCTGCTGGGATTCTTATATATGGCTGTAAATTCGATTACACAGGCATGTATGAGCTTTACAAGCCAGAATTACGGTGTAGGCAAGTATAAAAGAATGGATAAGGTGCTTATAGACTGCGGTATCTTATCACTGATAGTATCGCTTGTATTCGGCAGCGGTTTTTATCTGTTCGGTTCATATATACTGAGAATCTACACATCAGATACTGAAGTTATAAAATGTGGACTTGAGATATTATCAATCACGACTGTTCCATATTTCTTGTGTGGAATAATGGATTTGTTCCCCGGAGCACTTAGGGGAATGGGATATTCTGCAGTGCCTATGGTATTATCTGTTATAGGAACTGTCGGTGTGAGAATTTTCTGGATATATGCGGTATTTCCACTTAACCGTTCATTGTATGTCTTATTCATATCTTATCCGGCATCATGGGGACTTACAATTGTGATGCAGGTTATATGTTATATTATTGTAAGAAAAAAGGTTGTTAACAAGTTAGTCAGTCAGAACGTGGCAGGAGGTATGTAAAATGTGTACAGCAGCGACTTATAAGACGAAAGATTTTTATTTTGGAAGAACCCTTGATTATGAATTCTCATATGGTGATGAGATTGCGGTTATGCCAAGAAAGTACCCTCTGAAATTCAGATATATGGGCGAAATGGCTGAGCATAATGCGATTATTGGAATGGCATATGTAAATGGTGGTTATCCATTGTATTATGATGCAATCAATGATAAGGGACTTGGAATGGCAGGACTTAACTTTGTCGGCAATGCGGCTTACAGCGATGTGGATGAAGATAAGAATAATGTTGCACAGTATGAATTTATATTATATGTGTTAAGCCAGTGTAATAATGTTGCACAGGCAAGAAAGCTTATAGAGGAGATTAATCTTGTGGGAACACCATATAGTGAGAATCTTCCAGCGGCGAGCCTTCACTGGATAGTGGCAGATGAGAGCGGTGCAATTACAGTTGAATCAATGGATGACGGAATGCATATATATGACAATTCTGTGGGAGTTCTTACTAATAATCCTCCATTTGACATGCAGATGTTCAATCTTAACAATTATATGGGATTGTCAGTAAAGCAGCCTGAAAATTCATTTGCAGAGAAGCTTAATCTTACAACATACAGCAGGGGAATGGGAGCTATGGGGCTTCCGGGAGATTTATCTTCACAGTCAAGATTTGTAAGAGTGGCGTTCACGAAGATGAATTCGAGCTCTCCTGATACAGAAAATGAGAGTGTAAGCCAGTTCTTCCATATTCTTGGAAGTGTTGCGCAGCAGCGTGGCTGTTGTGAGGTGGCAGATGGCAAGTATGAGATAACTATATACACATCATGCTGCAATGCAAGCAAGGGCATATACTATTACACAACTTATGACAATCACCAGATAAGTGCCGTGGACATGCACCGCTGTGAGCTGGAATCAGATAAGCTTATAAGATTCCCAGTTGTCACAGGGGAGCATATTATGTGGCAGAATTAAATCAGACAGACTTTTTATATATCACATGTGATACTACAGCCGTGACAATCTCTGTAATCCAGAAAGCGTGCCATACATATGATGGACCGCCGAAGCGACACAGAATTGCTGCGGCTGGAATTATTATAATGAGGTATCTTAGCAGCGATATAATGAATGACTGTACACCTTTGCCAACGCCTTCAAGTGCACCGGATGAAGTTACAGACACTGCTGAGAATATAAATCCAATACATATTATTCTGAGCGCATGTGCACCAATTTCTATAGATTCTGCATTACTTGTGAAAATGCCTATAAGTGATGAGGCAAATGTCAAACAGCCGATTGTACCGATAAGCATTATCAGTGTAGTAAGTGCAAGAGTTGTATGATATATCTTCTTAACTCTTACAGATTCCCCGGCACCATAGTTAAATCCAATGATAGGTCTCATTCCCTGTATCAGTCCGCTTGCAGGAAGATAGAGGAAAGTCTGGAGCTTATAGTATATTCCAAGAACAACAACATAACTTGCTGAGAATCCAGCCAGCATTGCATTCAGGAAAGATACAAGTAAAGAAGGCAGTGCCAGATTAAGTATGGCTGGAATACCGATACCATATAGCTTGCCTGTTATAGAGGCAGTAAGTTTTATGTGTTCTTTTCTTATACGAACAGTTATAGGATGAACTATATATACAATAATATATACGATTAATGATGTTGTCTGTCCTATGCCTGTAGCAAGGGCTGCACCGGCAATTCCCATGGCTGGGAAGAAACCTAAGCCGAATATAAGCACAGGGTCGAGTATAATATTAACGATGCAGCCGCACATAAGTGCAATCATTGAAATCTTCATTTTGCCGACAGCCTGGAATATTTTCTCACCTGCAAGCGATTCCATATTAATTATAGAAAATGTGAATACAATATATGAGTATGTACATCCGAGCTGGATGACATCCGTGTTATCTGAAAAAAGTCCAAGAAACCATTTAATCATAAAAATACTTGCTATTGTGATAACAGCACCATGAATTGCAGCTAAAACAACACCATGTGTGGCGGCTGCGTCAGCATTCTTATTATCCCCGGCACCGAGGAAGAGCGATATAAGAGCTGTTATACCAACTCCGAAACCAATAGCTACTGCATTGATAAAATTCTGTACCGGGAATACAAGTGAGAGTGCAGTCATGGCATCTTCACTGATTTTCGATACGAAAAAGCTGTCTACGATATTGTACAGGGAATTGACAAGCATAGATATAACCATTGGCAGAGCCATTGAAAGCAGTAATGGCAGAATTGGCTTTTCTTTCATGTAATTCTGATTCATATTGATATTGACCTCCGTGAATAATGGTATTAATACTGGCGGTAACATGCCAGCAACAAAAAAGCCACACAATTATCCGCTTTATCAAAGATAACAAAGGGATAATTGTGTGGCGAAAAAAGTTTAACTCTAAAAATCCACACGCATTTTAAGCTACGTAAAATTAACATATATTTTATGATGTGTCAAGACTGATTATCTGGGAGCAGTACCAGATTATATTGCAATGCGTATATGATTTTAACAGATATTGGTACTTGATTTCTCGAACAAATGTTTATATAATGAACATATGTTTGATATTAAAGAAGGATTAACAACGAAAGAAAAGCTTGAGATTCTGGCAGATGCAGCTAAATATGATGTCGCATGTACATCTAGTGGAGTGGAGCGCAAGGGAAAGAAAGGATTCCTTGGTAACAGTGTAGCGGCAGGAATATGTCATAGTTTTGCGGCAGATGGCAGATGTATCTCATTGCTCAAAGTTCTTATGTCTAATCACTGTGCGTATGACTGCAAGTACTGTTCTAACCGGCGTTCCAATGATGTGCCAAGGGCGACATTTGAGCCGGATGAGCTGTGCATGCTTGTGATGGAGTTTTATAAGCGCAATTATATAGAAGGATTATTTTTAAGTTCGGGAGTGCTTAATAATCCAACATACACGATGGAAAAGATGTGTGAGACACTGACACTGCTCCGGACAAAGTATCATTTTAATGGATATATTCATGTAAAGACTATACCTGGTGCGCCAGATGAACTTATATCCTTAGCAGGATATCTTGCAGACCGTATAAGCATTAATATAGAGCTTCCGACAAAAGAGAGCCTTGAAAAGCTTGCACCGAATAAGAATTATAAGACCATATATGAACCTATGGGTAAGGTGACAGGGACTATTAAGGCTAACAGGCTTGCATCAGGCAAGGATTCGAGAATGGAGCGGAGCGGGATTAATGAGTATCTTACTAATAGCATATTTAACAAGGATAATCAGAACAAAAGGATTGCTGGGGATGAATATTCTAAGATATGTGCACATACTAATAAAGCTGCCGGTGCAGATATACTGGCAGATAATTCAGGTACGCTTCCAGCAGTGACAGGTAAGAATGCTGTAAGACCATTTGCGCCAGCAGGACAGAGCACGCAGATGATTATCGGTGCGACACCAGAATCAGATTATACACTTGTCACAACAGCGCAGAAGCTGTACCAGCATTTTGATTTAAAGAGAGTATTTTATTCAGCATATATACCAGTCAATCAGGATGAAACACTGCCATCACTTGATACCAAGCCGCCATTGTTAAGGGAACACAGGCTGTATCAGGCAGACTGGCTTCTCAGATTCTATGGATTTCAGGCAGATGAGCTGTTATCAGAGGACAGACCTAATTTTAATGAACAGTTAGACCCTAAGTGTGACTGGGCTTTAAGGCATTTGTCTGAGTTCCCGGTTGAAGTGCAGAAGGCATCATATGACATGCTTTTAAGAACACCGGGGATTGGGCCTACATCAGCCAAGAGAATTGTCAATGCGAGAAGATATGGCAGGCTTGATTATGACAGTCTTGCCAGGATGGGAGTTGTGCTCAAGCGTGCACATTATTTTATTACATGTAATGGCAGGATGATGTATAACATTCCGATTGAAGAACAGTATATAACACGAAGTCTTGCTGTTGACAACAGGGGCGAGAACTGGAAGATAGAACAGCAGAATACCAGATATTCGCAGATGTCGCTTTTCAGTGATTTTGGAGTTACTAATTAACATGGGGAAGATGATATGTATGTATTTATATGTGATTATGGATTTGCAGAGCAGATGTGCTGCATATATGATGCGTGGGTGATGGCTCTTAAGGAAGGACATGACAATGTAAAACTTGTGCGTGGGCCTGTAAACCAGTTGAGCATACTGGATGAGTATATCCACGTTGAGCGTGATGATATTAAGTATCAAAAAGTAATTAATTCGATTAAACAAAAGATTTCGTGGGAAGCATATATGTATGTGTATTATGCGTCTTTATCAGCAGATGAAGGTGCGCTTGATGCGATATACAGATTTCTTATCAAGGGATTCCGTGCAGGGGGAAGCATAGTTAATTATCATACTGACACAGATGTATTACGATTGTTGAAAATCAGGCTTAATGTCAGCAATGAAGCTCATCATTTTATAGAATTTGTGCGTTTTAATTCTATTGATAACCGTTTATATATAAGCCATATTGAGCCGGTTAATGATGTGACAGCGATTGTTGCTGACCATTTTGAGGACAGGATGCCATCTGAACACTGGATTATAATTGATGATATAAGAAAGTATGGAGTGGTTCATCCTGCTGATGGAGAGAGCTATATAAGATGGTTTACGAACGAGGAATTTGAGCAGTTAAAAAAGACAGAATTGTATGAAGATAAATACACGGATATGTGGAGGACGTTTTTTGATGCAATTTCAATCAAACAACGATATAATCCACGGTGCCAGAATACATTGATGCCTAAAAGAAAACGAAAACACATGACTGAATTTATGCAAAATGCACAAAAATAATATAAATATTTGTGATTGATTATGATTGACTTTGATTAATAGTGATTGTAATATAATCATATCAGATACGTATAGATGATTAATATTTAGAAAGGAGTTTTGATATGGTATATACAGTCACATTTAATCCATCTCTTGATTATATAGTGGCTGTGGATGATTTTCAGCTTGGCATGACTAACAGGACATCAAGTGAGCTTATACTTCCAGGCGGCAAGGGTGTGAATGTCTCTATATTGCTTAATAATTTAGGGATTGCCAACACGGCTTTCGGATTTGCGGCAGGATTTACAGGAAGAGCTATTATATCAATGCTTGGGAAGAATGGTGTTAAAGCTGATTTCATCGAGATTGAGGATGGATTATCAAGAATTAATTTTAAGCTGAAGAATATTGACGGAACAGAGATTAATGGACAGGGGCCAGATATATCTGATGCAAAGGTGGAGGAGCTTCTTAATAAGCTTGATACATTAAAAGAAGGAGATGCACTTGTTCTTGCGGGAAGTATTCCGGCAACAATGTCGGATGATATATATCAGACAATTCTTAAAAGACTACAGGGAAGAGGGATTCTTACAATTGTAGATGCAACAAGCAGCCTTTTGATGAATGTATTGGAATATCATCCATTTTTAATCAAACCCAATCATCATGAACTGGGGGAGATATATAATGTTGAACTGACAAGCAGGGAAGAGGTTGTTCCTTATGCTAAGAAGCTTCAGGAATCAGGGGCGCGTAATGTTCTTGTTTCAATGGGAGGTAAAGGAGCAGTTCTTGTAAGTGAAGATGGTAATGTATATGATGCACCAGCGCCAGAAGGGCTGCTTAAGAATTCTGTTGGGGCAGGAGATTCAATGGTTGCAGGTTTTCTTACAGGATGGCTTAATACAGGCTCTTATAAAGAAGCTTTCAGAATGGGAGTGGCAGCAGGAAGTGCAAGTGCATTTTCTGATAATCTGGCTACTAAGGATCAAGTGGAAGATGTGTTAAACAGAGTTCTGGTATAGATTAAAGCAGAACGAGATTGGGATATGCACTAGATAATGTGTGAGAAGGAGGTTCTTATGAGAATAACAGAACTTTTAGACAAGAGAAGTATCAGCCTTACAGCTTCACCTAAGAGCAAAAGTGAAGCACTTGACCAGGCTATTGAGCTTATGGTTAAGAGTGGTAAAATTAATGATAAAGAAGCATACAGAAAGCAGATATATGCAAGAGAAGAAGAGAGTACAACAGGTGTAGGCGAAGGAATTGCCATTCCACATGGTAAGTGCAGTGCAGTTAATGCACCGGGGTTATCTGCCATGGTAATTAAAGATGGGGTTGATTTTGATTCGCTTGATGGTGAACCAGTAAAGATCCTTTTCATGATAGCAGCACCTGACACAAAGGATAATGTTCATCTTGATGTACTAAGCAAGTTATCAGTACTTCTTATGAATGATGAGTTTGTAGCAAAGCTTTATGATGCAAAGGATGTTGATGAGTTTTTAAGTATAATTGACAGTGCAGATGACGATGCAAAGAGTATAGATGACAGGCTTGAGGCGGCTGCTGGTGCATCTATTCTTGCAGTTACATCATGTCCTACAGGAATAGCACATACTTATATGGCGGCAGAAGGACTGGAAAAGGCTGCATCTAAGTTAGGCTGTTCTATCAAGATAGAGACAAGAGGTTCAGCAGGCGCTAAGAATGTTCTTACAGATGAAGAGATTGCCAATGCACAATGTATTATTGTTGCGGCTGACGCACAGGTTCCAATGGACAGATTTGACGGCAAGAAGGTTATTGAGTGTCAGGTATCTGACGGAATTAACAAGGCTGAGGAGCTTGTCAAGAGAGCACTTGATGGAGATGCTCCTGTATACAGGGCTAAAGGTGTGACATCACATAGTGCTGAGTCTAAGAAGAGCGGCAGTGTTGGACATCAGATATATACACAGCTTATGAATGGTGTATCACACATGCTTCCATTCGTAGTCGGAGGCGGTATTCTTATAGCAATTGCTTTCCTGATTGATGGATTATGTGTTGATATGAACGCATTATCTGAGGCAGAGAGAGCTAACTTTGGTACGATAACACCAGTTGCGGCACTGTTTAAGACAATAGGTGGCGCAGCATTTGGATTCATGCTCCCTATACTTGCAGGATATATTGCCATGGCTATAGGAGACAGACCAGCACTTGCACTTGGTTTTGTCGGTGGATATATAGCAGCTAATGGTAAATCAGGATTCCTTGGCGCACTTGCAGCAGGATTTATCGCTGGTTACCTGATTGTTCTTTTAAGAAAGCTTTGTGATAAATTACCAGAAGCACTTGAAAAGATTGCACCAGTTCTTATATATCCAGTTGTTGGTATTCTTGTTATAGGATTGTTTATGACATATATAGTTGAACCTGTCATGGGTGGCATTAACATGGGACTTAACAGTTTCCTTGCAGGAATGGGAAGCACAAGCAGAGTTTTATTAGGATTTATACTTGCAGCTATGATGGCGATTGATATGGGCGGTCCATTCAACAAAGCAGCATATGTATTCGGAACTGCATCAATTGCAGCCGGCAACTATGATATCATGGCGGCAGTCATGATTGGTGGTATGATTCCACCATGTGCGATTGCACTTGCAACTATTCTTTTCAAGGATAAGTTCACTAAGGAAGAAAGGGATGCCGGTCCAACTAACTTCGTTATGGGACTTGCATTTATTACAGAGGGTGCAATTCCTTATGCAGCGGCAGACCCAATTCATGTAATACCTGCATGTATAGCTGGTTCAGGTGTGGCAGGAGCAATAAGCATGCTGTTCAAATGTACACTTATGGCACCTCACGGTGGAATATTCGTATTCCCAGTAGTTGGCAATGCATTGTTCTATCTTATTGCATTAGTTGCAGGAACTGCTGTATCAACAGTTTTGTTGGGAGTTTTAAAGAAAAAAGTTAATTCTTAGCATGATACCAGGGTCAAAAGGTCAGAAAGCCGATGCAAGCTTGCTTGCAAGAGGTTTTTTGACCTCTTGACCCACCAAAAACATGAGTAAGTAGCCATTTTTCAAAGAAAAATGAGCGGATTACGAATGTTTTTGAGGATTGTGAGAGTGCAAAGCACGTAGCAATCTGGTATCAAAGGGGTCAAAATACCTTTTGACCCCAACATCTTAATGAATATTTTATAAAAAATAGTTGGCAACACGACATGTCATATGCTATAATCTACAACGTATGTACGGTTGTAAAGGTTTATACATGATACATAATCCTTTGCATAGATGGAAACAGGGAGGATTTAAAATGAGTTTCAAAGTTGAACAGTTAGAAGAGAAGAATATGGTTAAGCTTGTGATTGAGGCTACTGCTGAGGAGTTTGAGGCAGGTCTTAACACTGCATATAATAAGAGCAAGAACAAGATTAATGTGCCTGGATTCAGAAAGGGCAAGGCTCCACGTAAGATGATCGAGCAGCTCTATGGACAGGAAGTATTCTTTGAGGATGCAGCTAATGCAATTATTCCTGATGCCTATGCAAAGGCTTGCGTAGAGAGCGAACTTGATATCGTTTCACAGCCTAAGATTACTGTTACACAGTTAGAGAAGGGTAAGCCTTTCGTATTTGAAGCAGCAGTTGCAGTAAGACCAGAGGTTGAGCTCGGTAACTACAAGGGTGTTGAGGTAACTAAGGTTGATACAGAAGCTACAGATGCTGATGTTGAGGAAGAATTAAAGAAGGTTGCAGAGCAGAACTCAAGAACAGTTACAATTGAAGACAGACCAGTTAAAGATGGCGATATGACAGTTATTGATTTCGAAGGATTTATTGATGGTGTTGCATTTGACGGCGGTAAGGGTGAGAGTTATCCACTTACAATCGGTTCACATTCATTCATCGATAATTTCGAAGATCAGCTTATCGGCATGAACATTGGTGATGAGAAAGAAGTTAACGTTACATTCCCAGAAGATTACCATGCTGAGGAATTAAAGGGTAAGCCAGCTACATTCAAGGTTTCTATCAAGGAGATCAAGGAAAAACAGCTTCCTGATTTAGATGACGATTTCGCTCAGGATGTATCAGATTTCGATACACTTGATGAATATAAGGCAGACCTTAAGAATAAGATAGCAGAGCGTAAGGCAGCAGAAGCTAAGTCTAAGAAGGAGTCTGAGGCTATCGACAAGATCGTAGCTGATTCTAAGATGGATATTCCACAGGCTATGATTGATACACAGGTTACAAGAATGGCTGAGGATTTTGCACAGAGATTACAGCAGCAGGGTCTTTCATTAGATATGTACTTCAAGTACACAGGTCTTACAGCAGATAAGGTTGTTGAGGATATGAAGCCAGAGGCAGAGAAGAGAATTAAGAACAGCCTTGTTCTTGAGGCAGTTGCCAAGGCAGAGAATATAACAGTTTCTGACGAAGAGTTCGAGGCAGAGCTTCAGAAGATGGCTGATATGTATAAGATGGAAGTTGCCCAGATTAAAGAGTTCATGGGTGACAAGGAAGCTACACAGATGAGAGACGATATCGCAATCCAGAAGGCTGTTGAGCTTATCGTTTCAAGTGCAGTTGAGAAGTAATCAGCATAATTGAAATTAAGTCATAATAAGTGAAAGGCAAGGTGAGTGTATGAGTTTAGTACCTTATGTCATAGAGCAGACAAGTCGTGGAGAGAGATCTTACGACATATATTCAAGACTTTTAAAGGATAGAATTATCTTTCTTGGAGAGGAAGTTACAGATGTATCAGCTAATATAATAGTTGCACAGATGTTATTCCTTGAAGCAGAAGACCCAAGCAAGGATATCCATCTTTATATTAATAGTCCTGGTGGTTCTGTTTCGGCAGGCTTTGCCATATATGATACTATGCAGTATATTAAGTGTGATGTCTCTACTATATGTATGGGCATGGCAGCAAGTATGGGAGCATTCCTTTTATCAGGTGGTGCTAAAGGCAAGAGAATGGCTTTACCTAACGCTGAGATTATGATTCATCAGCCATCAGGCGGAGCAAGAGGTCAGGAGACTGAGATTCGTATCGTTGCCGAGAACATCTTAAAGACTAGAAATAAGTTAAATGAAATTCTTGCAGCTAATACTGGTAAGTCAGTAGAAGAGATTGCTCGTGATACAGAGCGTGATAACTATATGACAGCTCAGGAAGCATTGGCATATGGCTTGATTGACAGCATAGTTGAGAAGAGATAAGATTAGATTATGAATTTAGGGCTGTCACGTACTTGATATGTGGCAGCCATTTTTGGAAAGTAGGTATATATGGCAGGAAAGAATATTGATGAGAAGTTAAAATGCTCATTTTGTAATAAGACACAGGACAAAGTAAAAAAGCTTATTGCTGGTCCTAATGGAGTATACATATGTGATGAGTGTGTATCTCTTTGCGGAGAGATTCTTGATGAAGAGCTTCTTGCAGATGACGATGCCGAGGACTTAGATGATGTACAGTTAGACATTAATCTTCTTAAGCCTAAAGAAATCAAAGAATTTCTTGATGATTACGTTGTAGGTCAGGAAGCAGCTAAGAAAGTATTGGCTGTTGCTGTATATAATCATTATAAGAGAATCCTGTCAGGAAAGAAAGTTGATGTAGAGCTTGCCAAGAGTAATATCCTTATGCTTGGTCCAACAGGTTCAGGTAAGACATTTCTTGCACAGAATCTTGCAAGAATACTTAATGTGCCATTTGCGATTGCAGATGCCACAACTCTTACAGAGGCAGGATATGTAGGTGAGGACGTTGAGAATATCCTTTTAAAGGTTATTCAGGCGGCGGATTATGATGTTGAAAAAGCTCAATATGGAATAATCTATATTGATGAGATAGATAAGATTACCAAGAAATCAGAGAATGTATCAATAACAAGAGATGTATCAGGTGAGGGCGTTCAGCAGGCACTTCTTAAGATACTTGAGGGTACTGTTGCATCTGTACCACCACAGGGTGGCAGAAAGCATCCACAGCAGGAGCTTATCCCAATCGATACAACTAACATATTATTCATATGTGGTGGTGCATTTGACGGATTAGAGAAGATTATAGAGTCAAGAATGGATAAGAGCTCTATAGGTTTCAATGCAGAAGTCAAGGAGAAGAAAGAAGCGGATGTAGGAGAGATGTTTGCGCAGGTTCTTCCACAGGATCTTATCAAATTCGGTCTTATACCAGAGTTTGTCGGAAGAGTTCCAGTTGTTGTATCTCTTGATTCACTTGATGAGGAAGCACTCGTGCGTATCTTAAAGGAGCCTAAGAATGCTATTGTTAAGCAGTACAAAGCACTGTTCTCACTTGATGAGGTTGAGCTTGAGTTTACTGACGATGCATTGACAGAGGTTGCCAAGAAGAGTTTTGAGAGAAAGACAGGAGCAAGAGGACTTCGTTCAATCCTTGAGTCTGTCATGAATGATGTTATGTATACAATACCATCAGATGATACTATTGCCAAATGTATCATCACTAAAGAGGCTGTCGATGGTACAGCTAAGCCTGTTATTGAATACAGAAAAGATGTTGTCAAAAAGGCTGAGTAATATTTAGCATATGGAGGATTAATATGGAAATATTAATTTTACCTGCTATCGCATTGAGAAGTATGACCATGTTACCTGACATGGTCATACATTTTGATATAAGCAGAAAATGTTCTATAAAAGCACTGGAGAAGGCACTGGCTTCCGATAACCAGAAGATTTTCCTTACAGCGCAGAGAGATTTTGATGTTGCAGAGCCTAAGGCAGAAGATTTGTATGAGACTGGAACAGTTGCAGTTATCACACAGGTTGCCAAGCTGCCTGATAATATATACCGTGTCCAGGTTGAAGGTAAGAAGAAAGCAATAGTGCAGTATATAGGAGAGACAGAGACAGGCTTCGTGGCTAATGTTGAGACTGCTGATGCATGGATAGAGGAACCTGACAAATACACTTCTAAAGCTATGGTTATGGGGCTTAGAGAGGTTATCAAGCAGATAGGTGCGCTGAATGCCAATCTCAATAAAGACATGCTCAAGAAATGGATGAAGATAGAGGATGCCGCTGCATTGATGATGAAGATGGCTATAGATTATCCTATGCCATATTATGTGAGACAGGAATTTCTTGAGCTGGATGATATTGAGCGGTTTTATCACAAGATAGTTGAATACATTACTGAGGAAATCAACATTTTTAGGATTAAAGAGGAACTTGCTGTAAAAGTAAGGGATAAGGTTGAACAGAACCAGAAGGAGTATATACTCCGTGAGCAGATGAAGGTTTTAAGCCAGGAGCTTGACGGTACTGACAGCGTTGTATCTGAGGCGGATGAGTATACAGAGAAGCTTGAAAAGCTCAATGCTTCCGAGGAGATAAAGGAGAGCATACGCAAAGAAATAAAGCGTTTCAGGGCAATCACAGGCGGTTCATCCGAGGCAAATGTTGAGCGTGGATATATAGAGACACTTCTTTCTCTTCCATGGGACAATTGCAGTGAGGATAACAAAGACATAGACAATGCCAAGAGAGTTCTTGACAGAGACCATTATGGAATGACTAAGATTAAAGAAAGAATCTTAGAAGCTCTTACAGTCAGAAATGTGACAGATGCATCAGATGCACCTATCATATGTCTTGTAGGCCCTCCGGGAACTGGTAAGACAAGCATTGCGAGAAGTGTTGCAGATGCCCTTAATAAGAAGTATGTCAGAGTGTGCCTTGGTGGTGTCAGGGATGAGGCTGAGATAAGAGGCCACAGAAAGACATATGTCGGAGCAATGCCGGGAAGAATTATAGATGGAATTAAGAAAGCCGGCGTTAAGAATCCTCTTATGCTTCTTGATGAGATTGACAAGGTCAGCAGTGATTATCGTTCTGATACAGCATCTGCCCTGCTTGAAGTTCTTGACGGCGAGCAGAACAAAAGATTTATCGATCACTATGTGGAGCTTCCGACAGATTTGTCACAGGTATTATTCATAGCTACAGCCAATGACCTTTCTAATGTCAGCAGACCTCTGCTTGACAGAATGGAGATTATAGAGGTTGGCAGCTACACTAAGAATGAGAAGATGCACATTGCAAAGGAACATCTTGTTGCCAAGCAGATTAAGAAAAATGGTCTTGCAAAGTCAGATATAAGTTTTTCTGACAGTGCAATCAGCAGAATAATTGACGGATACACAAGAGAAGCCGGAGTGCGTAATCTTGAGAGAAATATAGCCAAGGTATGCAGAAAGGTCGTAAGAGACCTCTATGATGGTGAAGGCATACAGCATGGAGCGAGAAAAGTATCTATCACTGGCAAGAATATTGCGGATTATCTTGGCAAGGCTAAATACACACAGGATAAGATTAACTCACATGATGATGTGGGAATTGTAAGAGGTCTTGCGTGGACAGCGGTTGGCGGTGATACTCTTGAGATAGAGGTTAATACTATGCCGGGTAAAGAATCTCTTATCCTTACTGGTAAGATGGGAGATGTCATGAAGGAATCAGCACGCATATCGCTTACATATGTGCGCTCAATCGTTGGCAGGGCACCATATAAGGTTAAAGATAATTTCTTTGATAATAATGTTGTACACATACATATACCAGAGGGAGCAGTGCCTAAGGACGGGCCATCTGCCGGAGTTACAATGTCTACAGCGATTCTTTCAGCAGTGACAGGTATTCCTGTCCGCTCTGATGTTGCCATGACAGGAGAGGTTACACTTAGGGGAAGAGTTCTTCCTATAGGCGGTCTTAAAGAGAAGCTTCTTGCTGCCAAGACTGCTGGCGTTAAGACAGTTATAGTTCCAGAGAAGAACAAGGCAGATGTTGCGGAGCTGGATGAGGAGATAACAGGCGGTATGGAGATTGTCTATGCCAGTGATATGAAGCAGGTATTAAAGACTGCGCTTGCAAAACCTGTTGAGTAGAATCTCTTGTAAAGAGTAGAAGGGTGGATTTAATGGTTATTAAAAAGGTTAATCTGGACATAGTCATAGGTATAACAAGCACAGTGCCAGAGACAGAGCTTCCAGAGGTCGCATTTGCGGGCAAATCTAATGTCGGCAAATCATCGCTTATCAATGCACTTATGAATAGAAAGTCGTATGCGAGAATATCAAGCCAGCCGGGTAAAACACAGACAATCAACTACTATAATATCAATGATGCCATGTATCTTGTCGACCTTCCGGGATATGGATATGCCAATGTGTCCCAGTCTGTCAAAGAAAAATGGGGTAAGATGGTAGAAAGATACCTGAAAAAGTCAACACAGCTAAAGCAGGTATTTCTTCTTATAGATATAAGACATGACCCATCAGCCAATGATAAGATGATGTATGACTGGATTGTTGCCAATGGATACAGACCGGTTATTATAGCTACCAAGCTGGATAAGCTTAAACGAAGCCAGATTGACAAGCATGTGAAGGCTGTTAAGACTGGACTTGGATTACAGCCAGAAGATACAATAATAGCAGTGTCGTCTGAGACTAAGCAGAATATTGATAAGCTCTGGCAGATAGTAGACAGCTATGTCCTGCCAGAAGAGCAATAAAATAAACTATCAGATATGCAATCTTAAAGAAAAATGACCATGCCTTGAAGGGACACTTCAGTGCCTCAAAAGCATGGCCATTTTTACATCATCTTATGAATCACGAAATCATATATATCCTGACTGGCTTCCTTCCAGTTAGAACACATTTTGTCAGCGAGCTGTTCGATTGGAACTGATACATTAAGTTCGATCAGTGTGGCATCACCTTCCTTGACCTGACAGTGGACTGTGTAATCGCCGTTTGTGTTTCTGTAGTAATCAGCAGTTGTTCCGACTTCGCATTTTAATTCGTATTTGTTTGCTTTGATATAATCATCTATGTCATCCCGTATGCTCTGGGAAATCTTAGTGTAGAAAAATCCTATTGTCTCTGTGCCTTCAGATGTGAGCTTGTACTGCGTGCTGTTGCGGTACGATACAACAGATAAGAAACCATCAGATACAAGGCTGTTAATGACTTCCTGCAGAGTAAAATAATTCGTATACTGCTTTTCTAACATGAATTCCGATATCTGGCTGTTAGAGAGCGGAAAATTAACTCTGTTGAGCATATACATTATCATTAATTTGTATAATGTTGTTGAATCTGTGTTCATTGGTATAATCTCCCTTGATAAATCTGTGCTTCTTTGAAATATTTGATAATACTGTTGTATACAAGCTTTTTATTGGCACTCCATGAAGGCGATATTAGAAGATTCTTAGGTCCATCACCAGTGAGGCGGTGGATTGCCATATCTTTAGGAAGAACCTCTATAATATTGCCGAGGATGTGTATATATTCATCCATGCTTAATGTATCAAATGCTTTGTTATAATAATAATCTGCAAGGTCAGTTCCTTTAAGAACATGCAGAAGTGCTATCTTGATTCCGTCCGCACCTGAACTGGCGATGTAACGAGCTGTAGCAAGATAGTCGTTAATGTCTTCGCCGGGAAGACCTACAATCATATGGACAATTGTGTATATGCCTGCCGCACGTAATTTTAAGACAGCTTTGTCATATATGTCAAGCGGATATCCACGTCTTATAAAAGCTGCTGTATCTGGATTAATGGTCTGAAGACCAAGTTCAACCCAGACAGGTTTAATCCTGTTTAGTCCGGCAAGAAGTTCAATGCACTCATCACTGAGGCAGTCTGGTCTTGTCGCGATAGACAGGATTCGTATATCATCACGCATTATGCATGGCATGTAAAGATTCTTAAGGTATTCAACAGAGGCGTAAGTGTTGGTGTATGACTGATAGTAAGCTATATAGTCATTGCCGGTGTATTTGCTGCTCACAAGCTTTTTAGCAGCTTCAATGTCATTGTTGGCAAAGTCTCCCGAACCGCCGGCACTACAGAATATACATCCTCTTGTATCAATTAGCCCATCGCGGTTGGGACATGTCATCCCACCGTTCAGGGCTAATTTGTACATTTTGACACCATAGGTATCTTTCAGATATTCATTTAGTGAGTAAAAATAAGGTCTCATTATTACTTGACAATATGATCCATAACAGCCTGACATACAACGTCAGTAACCTTAGGGTCAAATGCTTCTGGAAGAATATTAGTATCTGATAATTCACTGTCAGGGATGAGGTTAGCTATTGCAAGAGCAGCAGCGAGCTTCATCTCTTCTGTAATCTGTGTTGCACGTCCTTTAAGAGCACCCTTGAATATACCTGGGAAAGCAATAACATTATTAACCTGGTTAGGAAAATCAGAACGTCCTGTTCCGACCACTCTTGCGCCGGCTGCTTTGGCAACATCAGGCATAATCTCAGGAACTGGGTTAGCCATGGCAAAAAGGATTGAATCCTTGTTCATTGATGAAACCATCTCTGGAGTTACGATATTAGGAGCAGATACACCTACGAATACATCAGCACCTTTAAGTGCATCAGCAAGTGTTCCTGTCTTGCCTTCAAGGTTAGTTACATCCATCATTGATTCCTGCATCCAGTTAAGTCCTTCTGATGACTTAGAGAGGATACCTGACTTATCACACATAGTAACATGCTTGAAGCCATATGTGAGTAAAAGCTTAGTGATGGCTACGCCGGCTGAACCAGCACCATTGACAACTACCTTACAGTCTTCCTTGTCCTTGCCTGTAACTTTAAGACCATTGATAATACCTGCTAATACAACGATAGCAGTACCATGCTGGTCATCATGGAATACAGGAATGTCAAGAAGCTTCTTTAATCTTTCTTCTATCTGAAAACATCTTGGAGCGGATATGTCTTCAAGATTGATTCCACCAAATGCAGGAGCAATATTAACTACAGTCTTGATAATCTCTTCTGTGTCCTGTGTATCAAGGCAGATTGGAACAGCATTAACGCCGCCAAATGATTTGAAAAGAACAGCCTTGCCTTCCATAACAGGCATAGCAGCGTGGGCACCGATATTGCCAAGTCCAAGAACTGCACTTCCATCAGATACAACGGCTATTGTGTTAGACTTGATTGTGTACTTGTATGCTGCTTCTTTATCCTGGGCAATTACCTTACATGGTTCTGCAACACCAGGTGTGTAAGCGAGAGCGAGATCCTCTCTTGTAGTGATGCTCATTTTAGGTGTAGTCTCGAATTTACCCTGCCATTCTTCGTGAAGGGCAAGTGCTTTTTCTGCATTAGTCATAATAATACATATTCCTCCATTTGATTAAGTTGATTTTGTTACGAACGTCAAAAATATTTTGGCTATCAGTAATGATACCAAATGCAAAAACAATTTGCAACAAAACGTAGATAAGTGTATAATACATTTATATGGAAATCTGGAAATATTTAGTTATATCTTATGACTGCCAGAGTGATGGCGGTTTCCAAGTTACTTAAAGTTTAGTATCAATACATTTTCCACTACATTTGTTATAAGAAACTGATTATTAAATTACAGATTATTAAATTAATAGGTCAGATAATAATTAATTAAGATATGAATGGGAGATATTTATATGCGTGAAAAATTAGAAACATTGTCTCTTAGCGTGTTACGTGATTTTGCCAAGGACAAGAAGATTAAGAACATCTCAACAATGAGAAAGGCAGAGCTTATTGATGCTATCATTAACGCATCAGAGCAGGAAAAACAGGAGACACAGGAAGAGGCAGCAGAAAGCCAGACAGTATCTACGGGTAGACATTCAGATAAAACAGAGAGCGACAGTACAGTCAAGGGTGAACACACAGAGAAAGCAGATAACAGAGGGGATGAGTCAAGAAATGATGCAAGACCTCAGAGACCGCTTGAGATGGCAGATGGAATATTAGAGGTGTTACAGGAAGGATATGGATTTATCAGATGTGAGAATTTCCTTCCGGGTGACAATGACGTGTATGTATCACCTTCGCAGATTAGAAAGTTTAACTTAAAGACAGGAGATATAGTAAGAGGGCCTAAGAGACCTAAGGACAAGAACGAGAAGTTCTCAGCACTTATGTATCTTGAGTCAGTTAATGGATTTGATCCTGCGGCGGCAGTTAGAAGACCTTCATTTGAAAGTCTTACACCAGTCTTTCCTAATGAGAGGCTTCATCTTGAGAAGAACAGCAACACTGTTGCGATGAGAATGGTTGACCTTATATCACCTATCGGCAAGGGACAGCGAGGAATGATTGTATCACAGCCTAAGTCTGGTAAGACAACACTCTTAAAGCAGATTGCCAATGCAGTTACAAAGAATAACCCGGAGATGCATCTTATAATTCTTCTTATAGATGAGCGACCAGAGGAAGTTACAGATATCAAGGAGTCAATTGTTGGTGAAAATGTTGAGGTTATCTACTCTACATTTGATGAACTCCCAGAAAGACACAAGAGAGTGTCAGAGATGGTTATCGAGCGTGCAAAACGTCTTGTGGAATATGGACAGGATGTTATAATTCTTCTTGATAGTATCACAAGACTTGCAAGAGCATATAACCTTACGGTTACAGCGAGCGGAAGAACATTGTCAGGTGGTCTTGACCCGGCAGCTCTCCATATGCCTAAGCGTTTCTTTGGTGCTGCCAGAAACATGCGTGAGGGCGGAAGCCTTACAATTCTTGCAACAGCACTTGTTGAGACAGGAAGCAAGATGGATGATGTTGTATTCGAGGAGTTCAAGGGAACAGGTAACATGGAACTTGTTCTTGACAGAAAGCTTTCAGAAAAGAGAGTGTTCCCGGCAATCAATATCGCCAAATCAAGTACAAGAAGAGATGATTTACTGCTCGATGCAGAGGAACAGCAGGCTATGGATATAGTCCATAAGGCTTTGAGTGGATTAAAGACAGATGAGGCGGCAGAACGGATACTTGATTTGTTCAGCAAGACTAAGAATAACCGCGAGTTTGTCCAGACTGTAATCAAAAACCGATATGTATAAAATTTCCTGAAAAATAGGTTGCATATTTTTATATGTTATGCTACAATATCCTAGCTGCTTATGAAAAACAAAGATTACTTTGTAAGCTTAAGTCTTGCAAATATTTAATAAAGAATATATAAAGAGGTGAAAATCATGAGAGAAGGAATCCATCCAGATTACTATCAGGCAAAGGTTGTCTGCAACTGTGGTAATGAATTCGTAACAGGCTCTACTAAGGAAGAGATTCACGTTGAAATCTGTTCTAAGTGTCATCCATTCTACACAGGTCAGCAGAAGGCTACATCAGCACGTGGACGTATTGATAAGTTCAATAAGAAGTACGGCGTTAAGAACGATTAATTATTTGCTGTTTGATAAGGTTGGGGTCGTATGTACCTCAACCTTTTTAAGTGTAATTATAAAGAGGTATATATGAAGAATTCTGGTATTGGTGGTCAGGCTGTAATCGAAGGAATTATGATGCGTAATAAGGATAAATATGCAATTGCAGTCCGTAAACCTGATAATGATATAGAAGTTGTGGTCAAGGAAAGTACACCTATTACAGATAAGTATAAGTGGCTGAAACTTCCTATTATAAGAGGTGTTGTAAGCTTTGTTGATTCACTCGTTATGGGAATATCAACTCTTACATATTCAGCAAGCTTTTATGATGACCCGGCTGAACAAAAGAAAACAAAGGCTGACGAGGTTGGCAAGGCTATATTCAAGGATAAGCTTGAATCAGTCCTCATGGCGGTTACTGTTATAATTGCAGTTATTATTGCTGTTGGATTATTCATGATTCTGCCATATTTCGTATCAAGACTTCTGGTTAAAGTTATATCATCACAGTTCCTTCTTAATCTGTTAGAGGGTGTTGTGAGAGTTGCCATATTCATTGCATATCTTGCGCTTATATCGCACATGAAAGATGTCGGAAGAACATTTATGTATCATGGTGCAGAGCACAAATGTATCAACTGTATTGAGCATGGAATGAGCCTTACAGCAGATAACGTAATGAATAGTTCACGTCTTCATAAAAGATGCGGAACAAGTTTTATGTTCCTTGTTATGTTTATAAGTATTATTTTCTTTATATTTATAAGAATAGATAATACAGAACTCCAGATTCTTATAAGAATCCTTCTTATTCCGGTTATTGCAGGTGTATCTTATGAGGTGCTGCGTGCTGCTGGTAAGAATGATGAGAATAAGTTCCTTGATATAATAAGCAAACCTGGTCTTTGGATGCAGAAGCTTACAACTAAGGAACCAGACAGAAGAATGGTGGAAGTTGCCATCAAGGCTGTAGAAGCTGTATTTGACTGGAGAGAGTTTGTTACAGAGTATCATGAGGGCGAGGAAGACTTTGTTATTGAGGAGTCATCACCAGAAGATTTTGTAACTGATGAGGAGAAGGCTGAGGCTGCCATTAAGCAGCAGGAAGCATATAAGGAAGCTCTTGAACAGCAGGCTAATGCTGAGAGAGAGGCAGTATATGAACAGCAGGCTGCACAGGATATTCCAGCAGATGAGATTTCAGATGCGGGTGAAGATGATATGTTCACATTTGAGGATGAGAACGGCCATGAGATACAGCAGGAGCCTGAATACGAGGAAGAAAATCTTCCAGAGGGCGAGTTAGACCCTGATGATGGTATTGTATTCGATGAGGATATAGTTGATGATGAAGAGGAGCATTTGTATGCAGATGATGTTCCATTGTTTAAACAGAGAAAGACAGATAAGTAGTCTATGAGTAGTTTGACAACATACAGGGAGGCTGTCCTTAAGGGGGCAGCTTCTCTTAAAGAAAGTGGAATTGATTCGCCTGATTATGACAGCAGACAGCTTATGCTGAAGGCAGCTTCATTTAACGATACATCTTATCTTATGAAGAGCATGGATAAGATACCGGAGGGGCAGCTTGACACTTTTAATGCATATATAGAGCGCAGGAAAAGAAAAGAACCACTTCAGCATATACTTGGAGAGGCTTATTTCTATGGCAGGCCATACAAGGTTAATTCAGCTGTGCTTGTGCCAAGATATGACACAGAGGTGCTTGTTGAAAATGTTTTGAAGGTCTTATCAGATGGTGATTCAGTTCTTGATATGTGCACGGGTTCTGGCTGCATTATAATAACACTCGCACTTGAAAAGAAGCTTGATAAGGCATTTGGGTGTGACTTATCGTCTGCGGCACTGAAAGTCGCAGAAGACAATGCAAAGAGCCTGTCTGGCGATAAAGACAGGATTAAGTTCTTTCAGGGAGATTTATTTAACTCTCTCGGAGAACAGTATAAGGGAGCGTTTGACTGCATAGTTTCCAATCCACCATATATTGAGACATCGGTTATACCAATGCTTTCGGATGAAGTAAAAATGTATGACCCGATGATGGCTCTTGATGGAAGTGAGGATGGACTTGAATTCTACAGAAGTATAACGCAGGAAGCACCTGGGTATCTTAAAAAGAATGGATATCTTTTTTACGAGATAGGAGCAGAGCAGGGCAGGGCTGTATCAGACCTTATGGCTCGGGCTGGATTTAAGGATATAAGAGTTATTAAAGACCTTGCCGGGCTTGACAGAGTTGTGTGTGGACAGCTTGGTTAGCTTGAGAATTGTTATGCAGTATATGAATTAATATATAACTAAGTGGTTAGATTTAAGAATGGAGAGAAGATTATGGATATGTTTGACAAGCTTGAAGATATTGTTAACAGATATGAAGATATAACAGCGGAACTTAGCAATCCTGATGTTGTTAATGACCAGGACAGATTCCGTAAGCTCATGAAAGAGCAGAACAATATTCTTCCTATAGTTACAGCTTATAACGAGTATAAGAGCTGTAAGCAGAATATAGAAGACAGCCTTGCCATGCTTGATGAGGAGAGTGATCCAGAGCTTATAGAGATGGCTAAGGATGAGCTTAATACATCTAAGAAGAGAGTTGAAGAACTTGAGAATGAGATTAAGATTCTTCTTCTTCCTAAAGATCCTAATGATGACAAGGATATAGTTGTCGAGATTCGTGCCGGAGCAGGTGGAGAGGAAGCAGCTTTGTTTGCTGCTGAACTTTTCAGAATGTATACGCACTATGTTGAGTCAAGAGGCTGGAAGGTTGAAGTGTTAAGTGCAGATGAGACTGGAATCGGCGGAATGAAGGAAGTTGAGTTCATGGTTAAGGGACAGGGCGCATACTCAGTCATGAAGTATGAGAGTGGTGTACACAGAGTACAGAGAGTTCCTGTAACTGAGTCTAACGGACGTATACAGACATCAACAGCATCTGTAGCTGTTATGCCAGAGGCTGAAGAAGTTGATATCCATATTGATGATAAGGATATAAGAATTGACGTTATGCGTGCCTCAGGTAATGGTGGACAGTGTGTCAATACAACAGATTCGGCTGTACGTCTTACTCACTATCCAACAGGTATTGTTATCTATTCACAGACTGAGAAGTCGCAGATACAGAATAAAGAGAAGGCATTTGCATTACTCCGTGCCAAGTTATATGATATCGAGACACAGAAGGCACATGATGCAGAGGCAGATGCAAGAAGAAGCCAGATAGGTACTGGTGACCGTTCAGAGAAGATAAGAACTTACAACTTCCCACAGGGACGTGTTACAGACCATAGAATTGGACTTACACTTTACAAGCTTGATAAGATTATGGATGGAGATATTCAGGAACTTATTGATGGATGTACAACAGCTGACCAGGCTGCCAAGCTGGCTAGGATGAATGAAAACTAATACAGATAATTATAATAAAAAAGGCTTGTTCAGAAAAATGCTTACGTATTATAAGCCATATATGCGTGTGTTCTGGACAGATATGTTTTTTGCGGCGCTGTCAGCAGGAGTGGCGCTTGTGATTCCGCTGATAGTACGTTTCGTGACCTATAATCTTATAAATCAGGATACAGATGTTATACTGGGTAAGCTGCCATATATAATTGCTGGACTTATAACACTTGTGGCAATAGACTGCTATAGCAAGTTTTATATATGCAATTACGGACATGTTATGGGGTCTAAGATTGAATATAATATGCGTGCTGAGATATTTGCACATTATCAGAAGCTGTCATTTTCATTTTATGACGACCAGAAAGTCGGACAGCTGATGAGCAGAATTACAACGGACTTGTTTGATATAAGCGAGCTTATGCATCATGGACCGGAGAACATAATACTTTCTGTTATAAAGATTGCCGGAGCATTTATAATATTGATTAATATTAATCCGATGCTTACACTTGCAGCTTTTGCAATACTGCCGATGATGCTTGTCTATGCGTATTGTCTTAATAAGAAAATGCGCCGTGCATTCAGGCGCAACCGCGAGAAGATTGCAGATATTAACGAGCAGATAGAGGATAATCTGTCTGGAATACGTGTGGTTAAGTCGTTTGCTAATGAGGATATTGAAAACCAGAAGTTTAAAAAAGGTAATGATGGATTTCTTGCGGCAAAGAAGAACAGTTACTTTTATATGGGAAGTTATCAGGCAGGACTTGGCGCATTTACAACACTTATTCAGGTGAGTGTAATTATTGCAGGCATTTTTCTTATTGTTAATGGCAGAGTCAGTGCCAGTGATATGGTTACATTTGTGCTGTACATAAGTGTATTTACTGATCCAGTCAGGACACTTATTGATTTTACAGAACAGTTCCAGAATGGATATACCGGATTTGAGCGTTTTCAGGAGATTCTGTCAATTGAGCCTGATATAGAGGATAGTGAGACTGCGGTTGAGCTTACAGATGTTAAAGGTGATATTACATTTGATAATGTATCATTTCATTATGGAGATAATGATGAGACAGTACTTAACAATATAAGCCTTAATGTTCCAGCGGGAGCATATATGGCGCTTGTAGGTTCATCAGGTGCAGGTAAGAGTACACTCTGTTCATTGATACCGCGATTTTACGATGTTACAGATGGAAGCATTAAGATAGACGGAAAAGATGTGCGTGATATAAAGCTTAAAAGTCTGCGCGACCACATAGGAATTGTACAACAAGATGTTTATCTGTTTGTTGGTACTGTATACGATAATATAAGGTATGGAAAACCAGATGCTACAAGAGAAGAAGTGATTGAAGCAGCCAAGAATGCCAATGCACACGATTTTATCATGTCGCTTCCTGATGGGTATGATACTGACATCGGACAGCGTGGAATTAAACTGTCGGGAGGTCAGAAGCAGAGACTTTCTATAGCAAGAGTATTCTTGAAGAATCCACCAATTCTTATATTTGATGAGGCGACATCTGCACTTGATAATGAGAGTGAGAAAGTTGTCCAGGATTCTTTGGAGAAACTTGCGAAGAACAGAACAACATTTGTTATTGCACATAGACTTTCTACAATCAGAAATGCTGAGAGAATACTTGTATTGTCTGAGGATGGAATCGAGGAAGAGGGAACCCATGATGAGCTGATTGACAACAAGGGAACATATGAGAAGCTGTACAGTATGCAGCTTCGATAACATCCGGTGTAATATTTGATAAGTAAGAAAATATTCATAATATGGGAGGGAGAGCTTCTCTCACTAACCGATACCTGCATTCTACCTGATTCTATGTCAGGTAGAGTGCTTTTTTGATGGTATTATATTATTATATCAGTGTCAGAAAGATAACCAGATTGTATAAAGATACAATCTGACTGTTATTGATTATGATAGCTGCAGCTATAATTACTAGAAACGTGGAGGAAAGTATCATGGAACAGGAGAAAGTGGGACGATTCATAGCAGAATTGAGGAAAGAGAAAGGGCTCACGCAGAAAAATCTTGCGGCAAAGATTAATGTTACAGATAAAGCTGTATCAAAATGGGAATGTGGATATTGCTTTCCAGACAATTCTGTTATGCAGCCGCTCTGCGATGAATTAGGAATAAAAATCAATGAACTCCTTTCGGGAGAGAGACTGACCTCTGCTGATTATAATAAGAAAGCTGAGGAAAATATTATGACATTGATTAATGAGAATAATAACCAGAAACATAGTAAGAGAAACTTTATATGCAGTCTTATTGCGGTTGCAGTGTTTGCTGTATATATGATACTGTCACTTGCGTTCAGCACAAATCTTAAGATAGGCTATCTGATTGACATGTTAAGCTTTAACGAGGTGATTGTAATAACGCTTTTGATGCTTGTGCTTGCTGGAAGATTTGGAGCATTCTGTAACATTTTTAAATATAATGTTAAGCTTTGTGATGACAGGAGTAAGCTCGCAGAATCAGTAGAGACGGCATCATATACAATCAAATCCCTTTTGCTTGCAGCAGGAATAAGTTCAATTATGGGATTTATTACTGTTATGATAGAGATAGATGACCTTTCGATAATAGGTCCTAATCTTGCAGTTATGATTCTTAGCTGGTTTTATGCGTTTGTGCTTGCGGCAGTGATACTTGTGCTGCAGGAGAGATTAAAGAAAAAATTATAATATATCATTATTTGCAAACATGACTTTATTATGGTACACTATTAAAGTATTACGATTAATAGTGTACCATTTTAACATGTCTAAGGCGCTTTATGCGAATAATGGTGATTATATTGGATAAAAAGAAAACATATCAGATAGTTTTAGCAGTTGCTATATGCATTTTTTTAAATTATATTGGAAAGATATTGGCATCTAAGTTAAGTATACCGCTGTGGCTGGATTCAGCTGGCACATGTTTTGCTGCTTATCTTATGGGACCGGTTTGCGGAGCTGTGGTAGGAGCAACAGTTAATGCTGCCTATGGTATATTATATTCTTATACGCATATCATATATGCCTTTGTAAGCGTGATAATAGGAATTGTTATGGGACTGTGTGCTAAAAAGGGGTATATTGATTCACTATTTGGAACTCTTTCTGTAAGCTTTCTGCTTACTGTTATCTCAACAGTTATTTCTACACCACTTAACTATATTTTCTTTAACGGAAGTACAGGTAATGTGTGGGGAGATGGCGTTATATCACTTCTTTTGGGAATTGGCTGCAATGGTGTTGCAGCTCATTTTGCAGGAGAATTCTATATTGATTTCCTTGATAAGACAATAACTGTCGTTATGCTGTTTGTGACAGTTAAGTTATATAGAAAATATTTTAAAAATAATAATATTGCGAGAGCATTATGGCATGGAATTATCATTGCGATATTGACAGCTGGCTGTGCAGTGTATGGAAATATGAATGTGTCACAAATATATGCAGGTGATTCGGATGTTAATTTTAACACATATGTACAGACTATATATGATGGTGATAATGGGCTTCCGGGTGGAAGTGCTAACGATATAACACAGACAAATGATGGAATCCTCTGGATAGGTACATATGGCGGTCTGTACAGTTATGATGGAAGGGAATTTGTATGGATTGATGAATACGAGTCTGTAAAAAATGTCAATACACTCTATACAGACGAAGAGGGAAGATTATGGATAGGAACTAACGACAGTGGGTTATCTATATACATTGATAAGAAGATATCTAATATCATAAGTGAAGAGGACGGATTGTCATCTGATTCGGTGCAATGTATTACACAAGGAACAGATGGATTTTATTATGTAGGAACGACAGAGGAGCTGTCAGTGCTTACCCTTGTGGGGGGCTTGTCTGTAAAATGTACTATACCACAGATAAGATATGCCAATGTTGTAACTGGTGATGATGATGGCAATATTGTTGCAGTGACTAATTCAGGTGAGTTGTATGTTGTGCAAAATTTTACTGTGACAGAGAAACTGAGTGGCTATAATGGGGCTAAGTATACCTGTGCTGCATTTGACGAGTGTGGCAATCTGCTTGCTGGTACATCCGATGGCAAGGTAATTGTATATAAATTTGTTGATAATCTGTTGAACAGAATAGATGAGATATATTGCGAGTCTCTTATCAATATTAAATCTATATATATAGCAGAGAATAATATTGCGTTTGTATGCGCGGATAATGGGGCTGGCTATATAACAGAGGATGGAAAACAACATAATCTTAATATGAATGAATTTAATAATTCTATAGACCATTGTCTTACAGATTATCAGGGGAATATATGGTTTACATCGTCACGTCTGGGATTACTTAATCTTAGCAGGTCAGTATTTACAGAGACATATTATAAAGCCGGACTGGATGAAAAGGTTGTTAATACTGTAACTGAATGGAATGACAGGTTTTATTTTGGCACCGATATTGGGATTGACGTCGTTGACAGCAATATAAGCACTAAATGTGAGGATGTGCTTACAGATATTCTTGAAAATGTGCGTGTGCGTAATCTTAAAGTTGATTCATGCAATAATATGTGGATTGCTACTTCTGGAAAGGGTGTGTACTGTGCGGCTTCTGATGGAAACATAGAGCATTATGGACAGGATGAGCTTGGCGGAACAACATTCCGTACAACAATACAGACAAAGGATGATTATATAGTAACTGCTGGTGATTCTGGTATAGCTTATATTAAAGATGGCAGTGTGGCTGCTAAGATAGGAGCAGGGGAAGGACTTAATAATCCGGTAGTTTTGTGCATGCTTGAGCTGGATGATGGAACAATTCTTGCTGGTACAGATGGTGGAGGAATTGCTGTTATTAAGGATGGCAGGGTTATATCAGGTATTAGCAGAAACGATGGATTAAGCTCAAAAGTTATCCTGAGAATGGTAAAAGATTCCAAGGGAGAGGGTGTATATATAGTTACAAGCAACAGTATATGTTATATGGATAACCAATGTGAGAATATCAGGGTTATAGATAAATTTCCATATTATAATAATTATGACATTGTTGTTACAGACGATGGAATATTATTTGTATTGAGTTCTGCGGGAATATTTGTGGTTGATGAAAGTGAGATGCTTTCAGGAGGGGATATAGATTACAAACTTTTTGATACGAGAAGAGGGTTTAAGAAGTCACTTACTCCTAATGCGTGGAATTATATAGATGGACAGAATAATCTGTATCTTTCGACAGATACAGGTGTTGTATGCGTGAATCTTGAGAATTATGATGCTTCGGCAAGGTCATACAGAATGATGGTTAATTCAGTTCTGGTTGATGATGAGACATATAATGTTGAAAGAGGGCAGGATATTCATATCCATAGTGGAACAGAAAAGATAGAAATTATACCACATATTATCAATTATACCATGAATACACCTTATGTGAGCACATATCTGGAAGGATATGATGAGGCTCCAAGGGTTGTATTGCAGAGTGAAATGACTAATTCTATATATGTTAATCTGCCAGTTGGCACATATACATACCATCTTGCAGTACTTGACAATAAAGGACGTAATATTATTGCTGAGAGTACATATACAATTATAAAAGATAAAGAAATATATGATAACTGGTGGTTTAATGCGTATGTCATAGTTGTGTTTGCAATAGCTGTCGCATATCTTACCTGGTTGTTTTTCAGGACGCAGATTCAGCGTACTATTAATATGCAAAAGAAAGAACTTCAGCTTGCAAAAGATCAGATAGCGATGGGAAACGAGACAGTTCTTACTATTGCAAGGACGGTTGATGCCAAAGATGAGAATACAAGCCAGCATTCGTTCAGGGTTTCTGAATATTCAGTTATGATTGCAAAGAGACTTGGATTTAGTGATGAACAATGTGAAAATTTAAGGAAAGCGGCACTTCTTCATGACATTGGTAAAATCGGAATTCCAGACAGTGTACTTAATAAGCCGGCAAGACTTACAGATGAAGAGTATGTTGTTATGAAGTCACATGTTGTCAAAGGTGGGGAGATATTAAGTAAGTTTACACTTATTGACAATGTTGCGGATGGAGCACTGTATCACCATGAAAGATATGATGGCAGCGGATATGTCCATGGACTGAAAGGAGAGGAGATACCTCTCAATGCCAGAATTATAGGAATAGCGGATGCATTTGATGCTATGACGGCTAATCGAGTATATCGCAAAAAGCTTGATATGGATTATGTTATAGCTGAGATTAAAAGAGGCAGAGGAACACAGTTTGATCCTAAGCTGGTGGATATAATGATTGAGCTGATTGAAAGCAAAGAGATTGATATTGATAAATTATATAAGCCAGAAGATACATCTGAATAAGATACGGAGGGATGCAGATGAAAAGAATATATATAATTACATTTATCACTGCAATCCTGTCAGTTGTGGCGATTGTCGGGATTAATACAGCTTTGTTCAGCAAGGATATGGATAAGACCATAAAGGTTGGTTTTATGTATGTAGGGGATGCGAGTACTGCGTATACCAATAATTTTATGAAAGCTCAGAAAGCTATTGAGGAAGCCTATGGGAATCAGGTGATTGCAGTTGCTAAATATAACGTATCAGAAGGCCTGGAGGATAAATATTTTCAGGAGCTTATAGATGAGAAATGCGATATTATTTTTGCGACAAGTTTCGGATATGCTGACGCAGCTAAAAGATTTGCACAGATGTATCCTGATGTAGAGATTGTTATGGCGACAGGAACTAATGCTAATGATGAGCCTAAGCTTAATAATTACCATACATTTATGGGAGAGATATATCAGGGAAGATATACGGCTGGTGTGGCTGCTGGAATGAAAATAAAAGAGCTTATAGACAGTGGCATTATAGATGAATCACAGGCAAAGGTTGGGTATGTTGGGGCATATCCTTATGCAGAGGTTATATCGGGTTATACTGCATTTATACTTGGAGTGCGTTCTGTCGTGCCACAGGCGCATATGATTGTGAAATATACAAATTCATGGAGCAATTATGCACTTGAAAAAAGATATGCGAAAGAGCTTATTGATGAAGAATGCGTAATAATATCACAGCATTCTGATACTGCTGGACCGGCAGTTGCATGTGAACAGACAGACGCTTCAACTCCCGTATACCTTGTTAGTTATAATCAAAGCATGGCTGATATTGCACCTACAACGTATCTTACTGGTTCCAAAATCAACTGGTCTTATTATATGATTGGAGCGGTTGGTGCAGTTCTTGAAGGCAGAAATATTGAGAATACAGTTGATGGCAGGGCGTATGGTAACGATATGATGGCGGGTTTTGAGAAGAACTGGATAGAGATGCTTGATATCAATGAAGTTGTAGCTGCCCCTGGTACTAAACAGAGGGTTGAGTCTGTATGTGATGAATTCAGAAAAGGACAGGTTCATGTATTCTTTGGCGATTATACCGGAGTTAGTGTGAATGATAAGAATGATACATGCAATCTGAATGATGAATATATAGAAAATTATCGAAGTTCGGCGCCCACGTTTAATTACATTCTTAATAAAATAATCACAATTGAGGAATAGCTTTTTAATGACGAAACAGGAATATTGTGATATACTTAACATAAATTGATATGATGGCTGACGAATTAAGCAATATGTGCAAAGCTATCAGACAATATACATTGCAATTAATTATACTATGTATGGAGGGAAATTATGGTAGTATTAGTTTTGATTATTATTATCATTGCGTTGCTCATTGCGATGATAAAGATTGTTCCACAGAGTAATGCTTATGTTATTGAGAGATTAGGAAAGTATATTGGAACATGGGAGGTTGGTATACATTTTCTTGTACCAGTATTAGACAGAATTGCAAAGAAGGTTACATTGAAAGAGCAGGTGGCAGATTTTCCACCACAGCCTGTTATTACTAAGGATAATGTAACAATGCAGATAGATACAGTTGTGTTCTTTAAGATTGTAGATCCTAAACTTTATACATATGGAATTACTAATCCTATAAGTGCCATAGAGAATCTTACAGCGACGACACTTCGTAATATTATCGGAAGCCTTGAGCTTGATGAAACACTTACAGCAAGAGAGAAAATTAATTCGCAGATGGCACAGATTCTTGATGAAGCTACTGATCCTTGGGGAATCAAGGTTAACAGAGTAGAGCTTAAGAATATCATTCCGCCTAAGGCTATTCAGGAATCAATGGAGAAGCAGATGAAAGCAGAGCGTGAGAAGCGTGAGCAGATTCTTATTGCTGAAGGATTTAAGGAGAGTACAATTAAGAAGGCAGAAGCTGACAAGGCTGCAGAGGTTCTTCATGCTGAAGCTCATAAGGAAGTTATGGTGCTTGAGGCAGAGGGTAGAGCAGAGGCTATTCTTAAAGTCCAGGAAGCTACAGCAGAGGGTATCAGAAAGATTAAAGATGCAGGAATAGATTCATCAATATTACAGTTTAAGAGTATTGAAGCTATGAAAGATGTTGCCAATGGTAATGCTACTAAGATTATTGTTCCGGCAGATTTGTCTAATCTTGCAGGAGTGTTCACGGCAATTAAAGAGACTGTGGATGTTCCGGCTCCTATATCAGCTGGAAAGCCAGGACCTGACTGTAATGTATCAAGAAAAGAATTAAGTGAGATGGATGATATTAAAAAATCTGTCGAAGCTAATGAGATTGTGAACAGTTTCACAGTATAATATCTTAGCCTGTTGTCTGTGTTGTGGTTTAGGATATATCAAATTGTATATTGTCAATCAGACACAAATGCGGTAAAAAGTTATGCTTTTTATCGCTTTTGTGTCTATTGTAATAAAAAAGCGTGATTTACGCGGAAATGGAGTACTTATATGTCTACACTTTGGGTTGTTGGAGATTCTACATTAAGCGCATTTACTGATAAATATTATTATCCAAGATATGGATATGGAACAAAACTTTCAGAGTATCTTGATGATGCTGTTAAGGTGCGTAATATCGCTCTTTCAGGAAGAAGTTCCAAAAGTTTTCTTGTTGAACCTGAATATAAAGAATTGTTAGATGGCATGCAGGCAGGTGATTATCTTGTTGTAGGGTTTGGGCATAATGATGAGAAGATGGAAGAGTCAAGACATACATCCGGCAGAGGAAGATATACAGATAAAGGTTCATTTGCTAATTCAATCTATGAAAATTATTATCTTAAAGCTGAAGAAGCAGGATGTACAACAATACTTTGCACACCTATTGTAAGAAGACCTTCTGATGGAGTATGGACAGATGACTGTATGCATGTGACAGGCAATCAGGGAGAGTTTATAGGAGGAGATTACCCTCAGGCAATACGTGATATGGGTAAAGAACTTGGTATACCAGTTGTTGACATGACTAAGATTACAAGGCAGATGTATGATATATTGGGAGCAGATAAAACAAAATATCTTCATGCGTGGCCATCAAATAAAGAATCAAGTGTTGATAATACACATACTAATATATGGGGCGGCAGAGTTAATGCATATCTGTGTCTGTCAGAGATAAAAAAGCTGGGAGTAAAGGGATTGGCAGAGCATGTAGTGCTTGATGATAAAAAGGATCAGATTGGAGATGAATTTGCAATTCCTTCCAGGGAATATCTTGTATCAGACCCGGCATATGTTCCTGTTGTGTTCAATGCTGATCTTAAAGACAGCAAAAGATGGGTAGAATATGAAGGATGGAAGGGAACTGTATTTGGTGATATTCCGCCTGAAAGTGATTTTTCACAGTTTACACTTGAGCCTGTAGATGGTGGAGTCCATATAGCTGTTGCTGATAATGCAGGCAAGATATCAATTGTTACAGATGGGCTGGCAATGTATTACAAGAAAGTTCCTGTTGATAAGAATTTTACATTAAGTGCTAAGGTCAGGATTAATTCATATTTTAAGAATAATCAGGTTTCATTCGGCCTGATGGTCAGGGATGACTGTTATATAGATATGCAGACACCTGAAGCGCTTGGCGACTATGTTGCAGCGGCACCATATCTTCTCACAAGAGAAGAGGGGCTTGTGAAGTGCTTTGCAAGAAAGAGCGGAAATCTGTTTTATGGTAGTACAACGAAAGGTGGGCTTACCGAGGGTGATATTATAGATGTTAAGATTATAAGTTCTAACGATGGCTATGCACTGTATTTTGGAGATGGTGAGGCTGTGACTGGTGGATTTGATTTTAAACTTACCAGTGTAGACCCTAATAATGTATATGTTGGAATGTTTGCAGCAAGAAATGCAGATGTTACATTTACAGATATAGAACTTAAATATAATTAAAGACAGGAGAAAATTCAATGTTAGAGGAACTTGTGAGAAAGAACCGTTCATACAGACGTTTTTATCAGGATAAGAAAATTACAAGGGAACAGCTTATAGAGCTTGTAAAGCTTGCAAGGATTACTCCTAGTGCTGCCAACAGACAGCCGTTCAGATATAAGCTTGTAAGCGATGAGACTGAATGTGAAAAAGTATTTGATTGTCTTGGATTTGCGGGCTATTTAAAGGATTGGGATGGACCAGAAGATGGAGAAAAGCCAACAGGGTATATAATTATATTATCTGATAATAATGTTAATGCGGAAGTGGATGCAGGAATCGCAGGACAGACAATGCTGCTGGCAGCAGTTGAAAAAGGTCTGGGAGGATGTTTCTTTGGAAATGTTAAAAGGGATATCCTGTCAAAGCGCCTGAATCTTCCGGAGGATAGTAAGATAGTATATGTAATTGCACTGGGATATCCTAAGGAGGAAGTGGTTATTGAGGATATTCCAGGAGATGGAGATATCAAATATTATCGTGATGAGAACAAGGTTCATCATGTACCTAAAAAGAGACTTGAAGATATAATATTATGATATTGTTTATGCGTATATAAGCATAGGGAAGGAGCTGTCTATGAAACTGAAATTCCTTGGAGCTGACCATGAGGTGACAGGAAGCTGTCATTATCTTATGGCTAATGGAAAAAATATACTTATTGACTGTGGTATGGAGCAGGGTAATGATGTGTACGAGAATCAGGAACTGCCAATACCTGCATCAGAGGTTGATTATGTATTGCTTACGCATGCACATATAGATCATTCCGGACTTATTCCCTTGCTGTATAGCAAAGGATTTCGCGGATATGTGTATACAACAAGACCAACTGTAGATCTGTGCGATATTATGCTTAAAGATAGCGCACATATCCAGATGTTTGAGGCTGAATGGAGAAACAGAAAGGCAAAGAGATCTAATTCTTCATTGAAAGAGTTTGTTCCGCTTTATACAATGGAAGATGCGATTAATGTTATGAATCAGTTTGTTGGTTGTCCGTATGACGAGAAGATTGATTTGTGTGATGGTGTCCAGATAAGATTTATAGATGTTGGACATCTGCTTGGCTCGGCAAGTATTGAGGTATGGGTTACAGAAAGTACGGATGACGGCGATATTACTAAGAAAATTGTGTTTTCAGGAGATATAGGTAATATTAATAAACCTATAATAAAGGATCCTCAGTATATCAAGGAAGCTGATTATGTTGTGATGGAATCAACATATGGCAATAGGTATCATGAAGAATGTGCAGACCATGTTGAGGAACTCTCTAAGATATTCAAAAGAACATTTGAACGTGGAGGCAATGTCGTAATACCTTCATTTGCTGTGGGAAGAACACAGGAACTTTTATATTATATAAGACAGATTAAGGAAAAAAAGCTTATAGACAGAAGTTTTGATGTGTATCTGGACAGTCCTCTTGCGATTGAATCAACTTCAATATTTGGAAAAAACACATATGAATGTTTTGATGATGAAGCTATAGGCCTTATCAAGAAAGGAATTAACCCTCTTACATTTGAAGGGCTGAAGTTTGCGACAACAGGTGAGGCATCAAAGCTTATTAATTTTGACCAGAATCCTAAGGTTATTATATCTGCATCTGGAATGTGTGAAGCGGGAAGAATAAGACATCATCTTAAACATAATCTGTGGAGACCTGAGTGTACAATTCTGTTTGTTGGTTATCAGGCACTTGGAACTACAGGACGTGCAATTGTGGATGGCGCTAAGCAGATAAAACTGTTTGGCGAACCTATAGATATTAATGCAGAGATAGCACAGCTGTCAGGTGCAAGCGGCCATGCTGATAAGAATGGACTACTGCGATGGATTAATTCGTTTGAGAAAAAACCAGATAAAGTATTTGTTGTTCATGGAGAGGATTCTGTGTGCGATGAGTTTACAGAGTGCCTTAAGAGTGAGTATGGATATGATGCTGTTGCACCTTATACAGGAGCAGAGTATGATCTGACTAAGTTTGAATGCATCAGTGAAGGCAACAGGGAGAAGAAGTCAAGGAGAACTGTTGCAACTAAGCGTAATCAGGGAGTATTTGCGAGACTTCTTGCTGCTGGACAGCGTCTTATGACAGTTATCAACCATAATGAGGGCGGAACTAATAAAGATCTTGCAAAATTTGCAGACCAGATTAATGCGCTTTGCGACAAGTGGGATAGATAGGTGATTTATGAAGAAAATACTATTTGTGTTTAACCCTAATTCAGGAAAAGGGCAGATGAAAAACTGTCTGCTGGATATAGTGCGGATATTTACAGAAGGCGGATTTGAGGTGACTGTATATCCTACCAGAGCACCAAAGGATGGATATGAATATATTTTGGATAATGGCAGCAGATTTGATGTTATATGCTGCAGTGGTGGTGATGGAACGCTTAATGAAACAGTGGGTGCTGTTCTTAAGCTTAATGAAAAGCTTCAGAAGCGTTTTCCTATAGGTTATATTCCGAGTGGAACAACGAATGATTTTGCAACAAGTCTTGGAATACCAAAAGATATGCTTAAAGCGGCCTCAATAATTGTTGATGGTGATTTGTTTAGCTGTGATATTGGAATGGCTGATGGAAAACGTAATTTCAATTATGTTGCAGCATTTGGAGCATTTACAGAGGTATCATATGCAACACCTCAGGAGCTGAAAAATATGCTAGGCCACCAGGCATATATTATAGAGGGAGTGAAGAGCCTCACGGACCTTAAACCGCAGTATCTCAGAGTCAAAACAGGTGACAGGCTGCTTCAAGGGGATTTTTTGTATGGAATGGTCAGTAATACAAAATCGGTCGGCGGCATGAAAAATCTTGTTGGAAAGCATGTTGATCTGTGTGATGGACTGTTTGAAGTGACGCTGATAAGACAGATGACCAATCCGGCTGATGTTCATCAGGCGGTTGGTGCCTTGCTTACACAGGACTATGAGAATAATAAGGTTATTGAGTCGTTTAAAACAGATCATATTGAATTTGAGTCGGCTCATGATATAGCATGGACGTTTGATGGAGAGTATGGTGGCAGACATAAAAATATAGTTTTTGATGTGAAACCTCATGCGGTTGATTTTATAATATAAAATGAATAATAAGATGCCAGATTAAAGGAGCGTGTGAAAAATTTTTATTTTTCACACGCTCCTTTTTGCAAAAAAGTAATTTAATTAAATAAATGTGGCGTGATTTTGATATACAACTTAGATACAATTTAATTATTTTAAAATATACATGAGATTTGGCTAAAATTTTTAATCTTAAAATCAAACAAAAACATTGATTATAATGGCGAAAATGTATTAAATAGCATAATAAATCGGCTAATAATCAGAAAACTATGTTTATATAATATAAATAGTCAAATAATCAGACAATTCTGCAAAAAAAGTTGTTTACAAGTTGCTTCGAAAGGCGTATATTAGTCATCAAGAAAAAGCAACACGATAAGATATGAAAGGATGATAACTACTTATGGAAAATGTGCAGAGACAGTCAGGACTTTACAGTCCATCTTTTGAACATGATAACTGTGGTATCGGTGCAGTTGTCAGCATCAAGGGAATCAAAACTCATCAGACAGTATCAGATGCTCTTAGTATCGTAGAGAATCTGGAACACAGAGCTGGTAAAGATGCAGAAGGAAAAACTGGTGATGGTGTAGGAATTCTTCTTCAGGTATCACACAAGTTTTTTAAGAAAGCAGTTAAACCATTAGGCATAGAGATTGGCGATGAAAGAGAATATGGTGTTGGTATGTTCTTCTTCCCACAGGACGAGCTTAAGCGTAATCAGGCCAAGAAGATGTTTGAGATTATCGTAGAGAAAGAAAATCTTGAATTCCTTGGATGGAGAGAAGTTCCAACATCCCCAGAGGTGCTTGGCAAGAAGGCGCTTGACTGCATGCCATATATAATGCAGGCATTTATCAAGAAACCAGCTAATGTCTGTAAGGGAATAGATTTCGATAGAAAGCTTTATGTTGCCAGAAGAGTTTTTGAGCAGACTAACGAAGATACATATGTAGTATCACTTTCAAGCAGAACAATTGTATACAAGGGAATGTTCCTTGTAGGACAGTTAAGACAGTTCTTTAAGGATCTTGAAGATCCTGATTATGAATCAGCAATGGCATTCGTACATTCAAGATTCTCTACTAACACTAATCCAAGCTGGGAGAGAGCTCATCCTAACAGAATGATGGTTCATAACGGTGAGATTAACACAATCAAGGGTAATGCAGATAGAATGCTTTCAAGAGAAGAGACAATGTATTCTGATTATCTTGAGGATGAGATGGCTAAGATAACACCAGTTGTCAACACTAATGGTTCAGACTCAGCAATGCTTGATAACACATTAGAGTTCCTTGTTATGAATGGTATGCCTCTTCCACTTGCAGTTATGATATGTATTCCAGAACCTTGGGCTAACAATAATGCAATGTCACAGGAGAAGAGAGATTTCTACCAGTATTACGCAACTATGATGGAGCCATGGGATGGCCCGGCATCAATCCTCTTTACAGATGGTGATGTGTTAGGAGCTGTTCTTGATAGAAATGGTCTTCGTCCTTCACGTTACTATGTAACTAATGATGACTATGTTATCCTTTCATCAGAGGTCGGTGTTCTTCCAGTGGATGAGAGCAGAATCAAGAGAAAAGACAGAATCCGTCCAGGCAAGATGCTTATAGTTGATACTGTAAAGGGTGAACTTGTGGATGACGAGAAGCTTAAAGCAGAATATGCTAACAGCCAGCCATATGGTGAGTGGCTTGACAAGAACCTTGTACAGCTTAAGGATTTAAAGATTCCTAACAAGAAGGTTGAGATGCATTCTAAGGAAGACAGAGCGAGACTTCAGAAAGCATTTGGATATACATATGAAGATTTCAAGACATCAATTCTTCCAATGGCACTCAATGGTTCAGAGGCAATTGGTGCAATGGGGATTGATACTCCTATAGCTGTTCTTTCTAACAAGCATCAGCCATTGTTTAACTATTTCAAGCAGTTGTTTGCACAGGTAACTAATCCACCTATTGACTCAATTCGTGAGAAGGTTGTTACAGCTACAACAGTTTATCTTGGAACAGATGGTAACCTTCTTGAGGAAAAAGAAGAGAACTGCAAAGTGTTAAGAATTAATAATCCAATTCTTACTAACACAGATTTAATGAAGATTAAGAATATGAAGGTGGATGGTTTCAAGGTTGAGACAATCCCTATCATATATTATAAGAATACATCGCTTGAGAAGGCTATTGACCATCTATTTGTAGAGGTGGACAGAGCCTACAGAGATGGAACTAATATCATTATTCTTTCAGATCGTGGTGTTGATGAGAACCATGTGGCTATTCCATCACTTCTTGCTGTATCTGCACTTCAGCAGTATCTTGTACAGACAAAGAAGAGAACAAGAATGGCTATGATTCTTGAGAGTGGTGAGCCAAGAGATGTACATCATTTTGCAACACTTTTAGGATATGGTGCATCAGCAATTAACCCATATCTTGCACAGGAAAGTATTCAGGAGCTTATAGACCTTAACATGCTTGATAAGGACTATTATGCAGCAGTTGATGATTACAATGCAGCTATTATCGGCGGAATTGTCAAGATTGCAGCTAAGATGGGTATATCTACAATCCAGTCATATCAGGGTGCTAAGATATTTGAGGCAATTGGTATTAATTCAGATGTAATTAACAAATATTTTACTGGAACAGTAAGCCGTATAGAGGGTATCAGCCTTAAAGATATTCAGGAGGATGTTGAAGCACTTCATGACAAGGCATTTGACCCACTTGGACTTCCAACAGATACAACACTTGACAGTTCAGGTGCCCACAAGATGAGAAGTGGTAAGGAGGAACATCTCTACAATCCTCAGACAATTCATCTTCTCCAGCTTGCAACAAGAACTGGCGATTACAATATATTTAAGGAATACACTAAGCTTGTTAATAAAGAGACAGGTGCCATGAACTTAAGAGGTCTTATGGATATTAAGTTCCCTAAGAAGGGCATTAATATCGACCAGGTTGAGAGCGTGGATTCAATTGTCAGAAGATTTAAGACAGGTGCGATGTCATATGGTTCTATATCTAAGGAAGCACATGAGACAATGGCAATTGCAATGAATATGCTTCATGGTAAGTCTAACTCAGGTGAAGGTGGTGAGGAATACGACCGCCTCACAGTCGGAGCTGACGGACTTAACAGATGCTCTGCAATTAAGCAGGTTGCATCAGGAAGATTTGGTGTTACATCAAGATACCTTGTAAGTGCACAGGAGATTCAGATTAAGATGGCTCAGGGTGCTAAGCCTGGTGAAGGTGGACATCTTCCAGGCAAGAAGGTATATCCATGGATTGCAAAGACACGTCTTTCGACTCCGGGTGTATCACTTATATCACCTCCACCACATCATGATATTTATTCAATCGAGGATTTGGCGCAGCTTATATACGACCTTAAAAATGCTAATAAGAATGCCAGAATATCGGTAAAGCTTGTTTCAGAGGCTGGTGTTGGTACTGTGGCATCTGGTGTTGCCAAGGCTGGTGCACAGGTAATTCTTATATCTGGATATGATGGTGGTACAGGTGCCGCTCCAAGAAGCTCAATACACAATGCCGGACTTCCTTGGGAATTAGGTCTTGCAGAAGCACACCAGACACTTATAATGAATGACCTTAGAAATAAGGTTATTATCGAGACAGATGGTAAGCTTATGAGCGGACGTGATGTTGCTATAGCAGCAATGCTTGGTGCAGAAGAGTTCGGATTTGCAACAGCACCACTTGTAACTATGGGCTGTGTAATGATGAGAGTATGTAATCTTGATACATGTCCAGTTGGTGTTGCAACACAGAACCCTGAACTTCGTAAGAGATTTACAGGTAAGCCTGAGTATGTTGTCAACTTCATGAGATTTATAGCACAGGAACTTCGTGAATATATGGCAAAGCTTGGCGTTAAGACTGTTGATGAACTTGTCGGAAGAACAGATTTCCTTGAGCAGAGAGATGTTCCAGAGAGCGGACGTTCTTCTAAGGTTGATTTATCTAACATTCTTAATAATCCATTTGCCGGACAGACAGGCAAGATTAATTACAACAAGAAGAACGTATATGACTTCCAGCTTGAGAAGACTATAGATGAGAAGATTCTTATCAAGAAGTTTGAAAAGGCTATGGATGAGCATCAGAAGAGAAGTATCGAGGTTGATGTATCTAACACAGACAGAGCATTAGGAACACTTCTTGGCGCTGAGATTACAAGAAGATTTGGCGAGAGCCTTGATGAGGACACATACACAGTTAAGTGTAATGGTGCAGGTGGACAGAGCTTTGGTGCATTTATACCTAAGGGACTTACACTTGAGCTTGTTGGTGACAGCAATGACTACTTTGGTAAGGGCCTTTCAGGTGGTAAACTTATTGTATATCCACCACAGGGAATTTCATATAAAGAAGATGAGAATATAATAGTTGGTAACGTAGCTCTTTACGGTGCAACGAGTGGTAAGGCATTTATCAACGGTGTTGCGGGTGAGCGTTTCTGCGTTCGTAATTCAGGTGCAACAGCAGTTGTTGAAGGTGTTGGCGACCACGGATGCGAATACATGACAGGCGGACGAGTAGTAGTACTTGGTTCAACTGGTAAAAACTTTGCTGCTGGTATGAGCGGTGGTATAGCATATGTTCTTGATGAAGATACAACATTATATAGGAAGCTTAACAAACAGCTTGTATCTATGGAACCTGTAACAGACAAGTACGACGTACTTGAGTTAAAGGAGATTATAACAGAGCATGTAGCTTACACTAACTCTAAGAAGGGTAAGGAGGTTCTTGATAACTTCGGAGAATATCTTCCAAAGTTCAAAAGAATCATCCCTCATGATTATAAGAAGATGCTTAACACAATCGTCCAGATGGAGGAAAAGGGCCTTAGCAGTGAGCAGGCTCAGATTGAGGCATTTTATGCGGCAACCAAGTAGTGTGCGTATAAGCAAATACAGACAATGTGCAAGCTGGCTTGCAACATTGGATGTAATTGCTTATACATAGGCGACGCAGTCGCGACCGAAAAAGCGAAGCTTTTGAGGTGCACACTACGTAGAGTAAAGATGTGTAGAGGGGCAAATACAGACAATGTGCAAGCTGGCTTGCAACATTGGATGTAATTGCTTATAC
>ERZ1034763.35-NODE-35-length-79464-cov-13.395900_pt1 | contig 79464 bp, 74 predicted proteins | sample MGYA00520701_ERZ1034763 | MGnify/ENA primary metagenome ERZ1034763 (study PRJEB33766, sample SAMN09781707) | gut metagenome | biome: gut microbiome | host: Homo sapiens | place: Madagascar | study: EMG produced TPA metagenomics assembly of the PRJNA485056 data set...
GTTGATCTGAGCTCTCAGTAAATATCAATACGGTTCTGACGAGCCGCTTACGTCCAGCCATTCCAACTCACTTTCGTTTAACGGTCCCGTTTTCATACGCTTTTCCTTGTGGATCTCAACTCGCCAGCACCTATCTTACATGCCGGTCCGTATCAGAGATACTTTTTGAGTGGCTTTGCCGGTGATTAAAAATTAAGGAGGGTGTAACGACAAGTTGCAGGCACAAAAAAACCACCCGAAGGTGGTTTCACGACACTGCTTATTGCTTTGATTTTATTCTTATCTTTCCCATGGTACCCGGAGCGGGACTTGAACCCGCACAGCGCGAACGCCGAGGGATTTTAAATTCTACGTAGGATCAATGAGTTACATAGCAGTGCATTGCGAAACTTTGCTGACGTTGAATGGTCGTCTTTGCAACCACTGGCAGAAAATGGATAGCCGTAGATTGCGTTGAGCACAGAAACAGCACAGGGTAATCGTCTACCTGGTCCTGTAAAGGAGGTTGTTGCCACACAAGCTAAAGCGCTTGACCTGCCCCCAGTATTCGGTACAACTGTCAGTTAGTAATGGACTGACCCCACCCCGGTAGACGATCCTGCCCTATAGTTGGACTGACCCCACCCCGGTAGACGATCCTGCCCTATAGTTTGAGTATAGGGGGAGCATATGGGCACACCACGGTCAATCAACCAATGACTGAGCAAATCAGGCTCAACATTACGGTTGTTAGGACGCGTGTGCCAATCGCCTAGATAACGATAGCCCAATTCCTCAATAAAAAACCTGACTACGCGCTGTTGAGTTGCGCGTTCACGTTGTCCGACAGTTGTCACTGTTCTTATTACCTTTAACTAATTATGCCAATTCAGACTCAAACGCTGCATCATTCGCTTCAGCCTCTGCGCCATCAATTAATGCCAAGACTCGGTCAAGAAAGCGTTGCGCTTCGTATACATCTGTTGCTTGCCGCAGATAATGAGGTATTCGTTCAACAAACTCGGAACGTGATAAAGGCTGATGTTCCAGCAAAGCCTCAAGCATTGCGGGCCGCAACAAACGACGATCAGCATCAACATTAGGAAGCTCAACCTCAATGACATGTGTGGCAAAATACTTAAGTTGCTCCTTAAGCCCCAAATTGGGCATAAGAGAATCAATTGAGTCAGACGCCACTTCAGCGCTTGACTCAATCGTTTCGACATATTCATAGGAAGGTACAACAACGTCTGGAGCCAATGTTTTAAGCTCATGGAGTTTACGGATAATCGGAGATAGAACCTCATCAGGATTACTGAACCAATCAGTGGACCAAATGCGGCTAATTCTCCAACCCAAACGCTCCAGAACCTCTTGACGCAAACGGTCACGATCACGAGCAGATTTAGCTGAGTGATAAGCCGCACCATCACACTCTATGCCAATTAAGTAACGGCCAGGACAACCTGGATCTTTCACAGCTAGATCAATAAAGAATCCTGCAACCCCTACCTGAGGTTCACACTCAAACCCAGCGTGATTGAGTGCTTCCATTACAGCAACCTCAAAGTCACTATCTGGAGCCCTGCCGGTATGCGTTGTGAGGGAATCTAGTTTGCCACTTTCGGCAAACTGTAAAAAACCTTTCAACGAAATAACACCAAGTTTACTGGTTTCACTCGTCAATACATCTTCAGAACGCATTGAACTAAACACATGCATCCGTTTTTTTGATCGAGTGAAAAGCACATTCAAGCGACGCCAGCCAACATCGGAATTGATAGGTCCAAAGCGTTGATAAACCTTTCCACCATGCTCAGAAGGTCCATAGGTAAAGGAAATAAAGATTACATCACGCTCATCCCCTTGAACGTTCTCAAGGTTTTTCACAAAAAGTGGCTCTTCCATGGCATATAAGCCATCGATTGCATCGTTAAATTCAGGGCGATTTCGGCGCAATTCATCGATAGCGCGCTCAATTTGATCGCGTTGCTTGGAACTCATGGCCACTACCCCGAGTGACTCACCCGGCCGGTGTTGCGCATGATGAAGTACGGCCTCAGCAACTGCTTGGGCTTCTTCAATATTGTGTTGATTGGAGAACCGACCTTTTGACACATAGGTAAATTTAATCCCATACTCTGGAGACTCAGCATTTGGGGAAGGGAATATCACCAAATCACTGTTATAAAAATGGCGGTTAGAGTATGCAATCAACTTTTCATGTCGTGAACGATAGTGCCAACGCAAACGTCTCATAGGAAACAGTGGCAAAGCAGCATCCAAAATGCTGTCAGTATCACTTAAAGCCGCGGCATCATCGTCATCTTCTCCGTCGGCACTTCGATCAAAGAAACTGGTTGGTGGTAGCTGTTTCGGGTCACCAACGACCACTAGTTGCTTGCCCCTCGCGATGACACCCAATGCATCCTCTGGCTTCACCTGAGACGCTTCGTCCATCACCACCAGATCAAATTCCATTCGTCCAGGTTCTAGGTAATGAGCTGCTGACATTGGCCCCATCATGAAACAAGGTTTAATTGCAACCAGCGCATTACATGCACGGTTAACCAATTGCCTAATTGGAATATGTCTGGTTTTTTTACCCAACTCATTTTTGATCAAAGCTAGTTCTGTATATTCACTTTTCTTACCACCAGAATTCCCTTCTGGTATATTTCGGCAAGCAATTTTTGCTGCAATCCGCTGACGTTGTAATTCAATCAGTTTTTTGTCGTAATCTTTAAATGACTTCTGCAAAGCATTGCGCTGTGAGCCGGAAACTCTCATCAATTCAGGGTGGATGTGAATAACCTCCCGCGCCAGCTGGTCATGAATTGCTAATGCTAAACCCAATTCAACTTTTTCAATCGGGAGCGAGCCCGCAAGTACAGCACTCCAGATTCGCTGCAATCCATTTTCATGCATCTGCTCGTAACAACGAATAAAGTTAACCCACCCGTTCAACCAACGGGGTTGCTGTATTGCTCTTTCGTTGCGCTCGATTAATGTATTAAGAGAACCATCAGTCGACTTGAGCCACTGACTCCGCTCTAACTTTGTTTCTAGCGCATATAACTCAGCATTTTTAATCTGTTCATTCCATTTCGAAACTATTTCCCCACCATCACGACATAGTAAATCGTAATCACTACCACTAGCCAAATGTCTGATCTGGGTAGCCAAGGATACGCAATTTATCTTATCAACCAGTTGCTCGGCAAAATTCAGCGTGTCGTTAATAGTGTCTAACGTCAGTTGATTATTTTTATACGCACCGCAAGCCAATGGGGTTAATTGTAAAAACGCCCCTAACTGTAACGAGTCATTTTCAAGGGATATCTGAAGATCGTTTATGTTTTGCAAAATCTCGGAGGAATGAGTCATCTGCTCTAATGATATATCTGGATTGATAAACCATCCCTGCAAGGCAATGAGAGTATTCCGCACCTGTCGGTAAGATTGCATCAATACACCTTGCTCACCTAACCAAGATGCATGTTCTTCCAACAAGCTAGAAATACGCGGTAATAACTTAGCCTCGTGCTCGACCCGTTTAACCAAAGTCATTAATCTTGAGCTAATCTGCGATTTCTCGATTAAATGCACACCTTTGATAATCTCACCATCTAGGTTAAATAATCCAGAGCCTATCGCAACTCGCTTTCCAAAACCTATCCCGTAACAAGCTCGGACCTTCTTGTACCAATCACGCAATAACATGAGTTGTTCACAGTCGGTGTCCAACCCTCGGAATGCATTACCAAGTTGATTACCAAAGTCACTTTGTTCAAACCGTTGTAACAGCTCCGAATACTTGAGCAAATCAGCTGAGCAGCGTTTTAACTCAGCAAACTTAGTGTCAGGCTTACGAGATTGCGCCATGAGCAGTGCCTTGGCACTACGCCAATCACTCTTAAACCATGCAAATAATCCCCCTTGCTGGATAACAGCAACGGCATGCGCGAGCATCTCTTGGGAAGGCAACTGGTCCAATTGATACAAAGTAGATAGACCATCTCTTAAAGGACGCAATGTTTCGATTTGACACATTAAGTCGCGCAATACTGCATCGATATCATCATCATCAAAAAGAGGATCTCGAACTCTAATAAGCTCAGTCGGTAAAGCACCCAGAATCGACAACAACTCAGAGCAGAATAGCAATCCAGCTTGCGAATCATCGATATACGAAGCAATACCATCTGGCAAAGCATTTTTGAAATCGTTTAATTGCGCATAAATAGATGATAACTCATCATGAATTGATTGGATGGATTCAAGCCACCTGACCAAATCACGTAAAGTGAAATCCTCTGCTGCACCATATTTTTCCAGCTCTTCACGAGGAAAGTCACACGATTGTCCTTGTTCTAAAAGTCGTAGATTTTGAGGCTCGATAACCTGGCTCAAGGCCACATAATGACCTTGTAGCAACTCGAACCTATCTAAATAGTGACGCACCCGTGCAATGGCATCGAGTGAATCTAGCTCACTAAGTGCTGGGAAATGCTCTGAACCACACAACACTGGAAGATTCGACTGATCTTCTACCAATTGCTCAATATATTGAAGCGTATTAAGGCTTTCGCCTTCTAACGCCCACTTATCTACATATTCTTGATAGCTATGTTGAAAGTCGATAATTGATGTCTGCCAAGTTTGTAGCAAATCGACTATACGAGCGCTGTCAAACAATTGAATTTGTGTGTTATTCACACCGCTCCAAGGGTGCTCATATATTTCTGCATTAGCCCCCACCTGCTCACGAACCTCTTTGTAGATGCGGCTAAACTCTACTATTTGGTCACGCAGCCGTAATTGGGTCACTTTATCCAACTGCTTCCCGGAAAGGTTTTCGATATGAAGTGCTGTTGCATCAATATCTAATTTGTGACGATAACGGGTTGCACCACTCAAAATCTGATGGATCGTTTTGCCTGTTTGCGCCCATTGGTTATTGATCAATGCGGCATATTCATTGAGCTGCTGCTTAAGATCTTCATAACGCAAAATCTGAGCATCAATCTCTTCCATAGTAGGCATGGTCGCCTGACTCACCAAGCGAGCATTAATATCATCCAGCACCTTGCGCTTATGAGTTTTATGACTGTGCAACTCTAAGCAAAATTGACCTAGCCCCGCACGATCCAAGCGACGTTTGACGACCTCCAGTGCAGCCATCTTCTCTGCCACAAACAGGACTTTCTTACCGTTGAGCAGAGCTGCAGCAATCAAGTTGGTGATCGTTTGTGATTTGCCACTACCAGGAGGGCCCTCAATGACTAAGTTTTGACCACGGATAGCATCGATCAACGCACTGTGCTGCGAGCTATCCGCATCATCGATTAGTGGAACCTTGTCATGAATATCAGGGTAACTATCGATGCAGTACTCATGCTGACCGAAGCCACCAGGTAAGCCGGAATTCTCTTGACCACAGCTCTGACTGGTGAAAAAGCGACGAATTACTTCATGAGACAATATATTGCGCTTGTCACAAGGCCAGCGGGCAGGATCGAGGTCAAGATACATCATCATCTTGCCAAAATTGAGCAAGCTAAGTGCACCATAACGTTTCACAGACCATTTAGGTTTGTGCTGCTCTACAACCTTCTTCACCGAAGCAAAATAAGACTCTGGAGTTTCCTCTTCATTGAACAAAGGAAGAGCGAGGCCAAAGTCAGCCTGAAGTTTTTCCTTCAAAGAGAGATTGGGCAAAATATCTTCACCCGTGTAATAAAGTTGAAACTTGTAAAGACCATCCTTCGGATCTAATTTTCCTCGTTCACATCTCACCGGAATTGTAAATAACGGTGCATAACGTGCCTTTTCAGAGGAATCGCTTTCATACCACTCAAGGAACCCTAACGCCAAATACAAGATGTTGGCGCCACTCTCCTCCAAAGCAGTTTGAGCCTTACCATAGATGGCGCGCAAACAAGCTTCCAGTTCATTTGGATAAAGCAGAGCCTGTATCCGATTATCGTCATGAGAGGGATTGGAAGAAGATATACTAATCTCATTCCCAGCCTTTGCCTGTCGTTCAAAATCCTCAAGCCCTTCATAGCCTGCTAAGCAGCACGCTTCCTTCAACGCTGACAAAGCTATACCTTGATTAACGTATTCAGAACGAATCCCTGTTAATTTTCCATTCTGGCCTTGGGCATATTGCAAGATAAACTGATGGGCTTTTTCCAGCAACTCTCTATCTGAATCAGAAACAACCGTTTTATGGCTATCTGGTAAATCAAAATCTGTACGGATTCCTAAGACGTGCGCCCAATCCTTAGCGCTAGGATGAGCTCTTAACTGTATATCTTTACCATCTGGCCCAACTTTGAGATAGCCATGCTCTAACAGCTGCGCTCTAGTTGGATCGGGCACAGGAGCAAATTCCATCGGGATTTCCGAGCAAAGGGTTTCATAAAGCTGTTCTGGTAATTCATCAACAATACGTAGTGAAGACCCTTTTTGAGTGATAGGGAAATTCAAAAGTCGATTTCGAGACGTAAGGTCCAATAACTTCTTACGCATAGCCTCGAGGGAAGTCAGAATAAAATCTGAGCCTCCTTGATTGAGTTCCTCTGCTGTAGAGGTATCTACAGTCGACATAATGTTCTCCATTTCTTAGGGTCCACAAGTAAAACGTTTTATGCTGATGCATCACAAAAAGACCGCAGTAAACTGCTGCAAAGAAGAGGAGATTTTTAGTCTCCCCTTCTTTATCAATCAGATCATACAATCAACTTAACGCCCATTAGTTGATAGCAGCCAAATTTCATAAACAGATTCAATCCGTTATTGCTGAATTTGATTGGATAGTAAGACCTGCAACATATCTTGTTGATGCTCAGCTATCTCATCTTCCAGCCAACGACCTTTATCTTTCATCAGCCGAATCATAGCAAGCAATTTAAGACTATCAGTCTGGTTATTGGCAAGGCTTGCTTCAAAGTGCTCCTGCTTCTGTTGCGGCTGGAAGTTACTCAAGCGCGAGTTCTTGCTGTGGCTGATAAGGCAAAGGTTGCCAAACGAATGGAGTGCACTCTGCTCAACCGGTTTATAGCCATCCATCGGATGCTGGGGTGAGAAGTGCTCCACCGAGCTGCGGAAAGTGAACTCAAAGGAGCCAGCAACTTTGTCGCTATTCCGATCTCGTACCCACAGCAGATAGTCGAGGAAGTTGAAGACAAAGTTGTTCTCGATATGACCGAAGCGAAGTTTGGATGTAATCACCTTGTGCCAACTCTCATCCACATTGATGGCAGGCAACAGGGCGTTATCAAGGTAGAGCATCTGGTAATAGGAAGCCCCTTCACCAGGCGCCAAAAAGCGCTGGAAGACAAAGCGGCGAGCCTGACTCTCCAGATAGGACAGATAAGCCCCGGCATCCACCGGTTGATCAGGGTGACAATTGTCGAACAGATATCTCAGTGCACCATTCAGCCAATGTTTGTAAACCAGGGTCGGGGTCGACACATGAAACGCCGACAGCAACATCAGGACCCGCCGGTTAACACCAGAGAAACCATTCTCATTTTCATCCTTGTCAAAGGTATTGATGTAACTGACGCTCTTTTCCGAATACCAGTGCAGCCGCTTCAGACTCCAACTATCCTTGCCATCGGCAAACTCGCGCTTGATGATGAACTGATCAAACAGATACTTGCTCTTTAACAGGCCATAGATAAAACGCTGAACTGCCGCTACTGGATCCGGTTGCCTTATCACTCGCAGCTCAAACTGATCGACCAGTTGTTTATCATCAAGCGGCACCCCCTCCGTATCACCCGGGTCGCGGCTCACGAGTCGCAGCACATGGAGCAAGAAGTTGGAGAAGTTGATGACGCTGTTAAAGCGCTCGGAGCCTGCGCTCTCCTCCTCCACCGTCTGCTCACCATCAAGCTTGTCATCCTGCAAAATGGCCAACAAGGTGCGCCCTTGGCTACCGGCAGCTGCACGGCTTTTATCGGCAGCGTCGGCCGTGTTTGGGGATCCTAGCAGATCAAGCAGATGGGCAAAATCACGGGTCACAAACTGACCCCAGTCGCTCTCACCAAACAGACGGTGGCGCTCTTGCGGGGTAAAGCCGTACTGGATATAGCGCTCCATATTGGCGCAGGCATCCCATACCCGGGTCAGGATATGAATACTTTGGCGACGATGCTCTTCCTCGGGTATCTGGTTCAGCGTCTCCATCAGCCGCGCCTTGATCACTTCATGCTTTTCCAACTGCTCGCCGCGATTGTTCATCGCCTCGAAGAAGTGATTGAGATCGGTATCCTTGGGTACTTCGATACGAGAGATCTGCACATGCTTGAAGAGGTAGTCGCAAAAGGCCGTCAGTTTAGCCCCTACCAAACCAAGATCCGCCATTGCCTTGTCAATCAGCTCAAAACCGTTCACCAAACCTTCATTGAAGGTACTCCCCCGCAAATCGTAGGGGGCAACACCCTGCCATAAGCGCTCGAAGGTATGGCTCGATATCGGGCGACTCTCAAAAGCGAGGTTGATGGTCTGATACCAGCTCATATCCACCGAATCTATCGCGTGATGTTTGAGCCAATTGGCCAGCAGAGAGAGGGTAGTAAAGCGCTGCTGGCCATCGATTACCTCGAAACTGCCATCGTCCCGGGCAAACACCACCAGGGTGCCGATATAGTAGGTTTGCGGCCCCTTACCACTGACCAATTTTTGCTGATAATCCAGCACATCCTGCAGCAGCTGGGTGATCTCTCCCTCACCCCAGGCATAGTTGCGCTGGTACATGGGCACCAGATAGCGGGCGCGATCTTCAAGCAGTGCACGAATGGAAAAGGGGCGAACGCCTGCATCATTCATAATATTTCATCTCCCGAAACAGCCCGACCAGCTCATCTTCGGCACCATTGCGATTGTTCTTGTTCTCTCGACTGCTCATGCTAGGCAAAGGGAAGCCGTGCAGATCTCCCGGCAGACGAGCATCACGAATGGCACGGATCAGATTGTGCTCCAGCACATAGTTATCCATGGTTGCCAACTGCACTACCTGCTGGCGGATGCGGCAGCGATAGGCCCAGATAAAACACTTCTCGATGGCCAGTGACAGCCCTTGGCTGCCGAACTTGTCGATATAGAAGATCAGTGCGCAGTCGAACATGGCCCGCACATAACGATCTCCGGTGCGGTGGCGACGCTCGTAGCTGCCCAGGGTCGATAGCACCTTGCTGGCCATCGGTGTCAGCGTTTCGCCGAGCAGGGTGGCAGATTGCGCCTTGCCGGAATCAGACTCCTCGGCCACGATGGCGGCCACCCGCGTCTGGTAGTACTCGGCCATCTCGAAAAAGCGCCGACCATTGATGATCATCTGGTCGAGATGAAAGGGAAACGTCATGTACTGGCCGTCAATCTTGCGCTGGTACTGGCGGTTGTACTCATCGACAAAGTGGTGGGCGATGCGCAGCGACTCCACGTAAGGATAATGCCCTACCCGATCTAGGTTGACCCCCTTGAAGAGATCCACCTCCCCCTTGCCAAAGTAGCGGGCCGACTTGCCCTCGGCCCACTGGCGTACCCGATAGAGATAGAGGGCGAACAGATTGGCCAGCTCGTCGCTTGGCAGGCGCTCCCAATGGGCGACCGCCTCGGCCTTGAGATTGGCCTCATGACCGGCAAACTCGCGCAGGTGAAATGCCTTGAGCAGATCGTGAGGAGCCAGATCGCGCCCCCGGGCATTTTGCGAATCGAAGAACTGGAACGCCTCCGAGATATCCTGCAGTACAAAGCAGACCACCTGACAGCGGTTGAGCAGAAAGTCAATTTGCTGCTCGTCAAACTCAGGGCGGGCCACCAGCCGACGCAACTCCAGATAGTTGCGTCTGAGGTTGAACTCCGAATCCCGGCTGGGGAAGCGCTGGCGCTGCATAAACGCATCGATAGGTCCACGCAAGACCTGCAATTGCTCACGCAGATCCTGACGTTGAAACCGGATACTCTTCTCTTTGCCACTGCGATTTTCGTTATCCAGCACCTCGATCAGCGCCTTGACGGTCAACATCAGGGTCAGGGTGCGTTGCTGACCATCGACGATATCAAGCATCTCGCCCTGCTCACTATCGGTGTGCTGATGAAACACCACCGAGCCCAGCCGGTAGGCGCTCTTGTCCTGATGGGTTGCCAAATCGGTAAAGAGATCCGAGATATTCTTGGAGCCCCAGCGGTAAGGTCGCTGATAGCTTGGGATGGCCAGTTGGGGAATGGCCAGCAACTGGCGTACCGACTGCACTTGATTATTAATGCTCTCCATCATGCCTCCTGCGGTATGAAGTGGTCAACAAAAACTGGCCACCGCGTTAGAGTTTTTCCAGTATCGGTTTTCTGATTCGTTTGGCGGTAACCCACCATTATATTCGTGCGGTCTTAGTGCGCTGTAATATCCAACGATATAGTCCGTTATTGCGTGAGCTGCATCGCTGAAGCTTACATAGCCCGTCGCCGGCACCCATTCGTTCTTCAGACTCCTGAAGAAGCGCTCCATTGGGCTGTTATCCCAGCAGTTTCCGCGCAGACGATGACGTCACTGCCCGGCTGTATGCGCGAGGTTACCGACTGCGGCCTGAGTTTTTTAAGTGACGTAAAATCGTGTTGAGGCCAACGCCCATAATGCGGGCAGTTGCCCGGCATCCAACGCCATTCATGGCCATATCAATGATTTTCTGGTGCGTACCGGGTTGAGAAGCGGTGTAAGTGAACTGCAGTTGCCATGTTTTACGGCAGTGAGAGCAGAGATAGCGCTGATGTCCGGCGGTGCTTTTGCCGTTACGCACCACCCCGTCAGTAGCTGAACAGGAGGGACAGCTGATAGAAACAGAAGCCACTGGAGCACCTCAAAAACACCATCATACACTAAATCAGTAAGTTGGCAGCATCACCGACAAATGAGCCCATTGGAATAAGTTAGAAACTACATATCTGCCAACAACATCCCAGCCATACCATCCAGTCGCTTCTTAACCTTTTCCCAGCCCGGCATAACCTGCCCCATCAGACGGTAAAACTCCTCGCTGTGGTTGTGCTCAGCCACATGGCATAACTCATGTAGCAAAACATAATCGATACATTCTGAGGATGCCTTAACCAGCCATGGATTCAGGGTCAGACAGCCTTTTGCTGAACAGTTGCCCCATTGCGTTTGCATCGCCCGCAGACGTATCGGAGGACGCTCACTGACCCAAAGGGTCTGCGGAATCAGTAAATCAAGCCTGCGCTGAAAAACATCTCTGGCACGTTCCCGATACCATTCAGCCAGCAAGGCTTTAATCTTTTCTGCCGATTTGTGTCTGACAGTCACTTCCAGACGCCCACGCAACATTTTCACTCGTTGCGGCACAGTAGCGTCTTCTGTCACTTTCAACTGATATTGCTTACCGAGATAATAATGGCTTTCTCCGCTGACATACTGACGCGAAACAATGTGTATCTGTTGCTCCCTGAAATCACGCAGTTGCTGGTATATCCAGCGCCCACGTTTTTTCAGCGCAGACAATACCTCGTGCTCCGGTGTTTCAGGCGGTACAGAGGCCACAACCCGGCAGTCCGGATAAACCTTAATGAGCACCCTGCCCTTTACGACCTGACGCGGAACACACTGTACGACGATGACCTCATCACCATAGACAATGCGTAACACTTTCATTGATGGCGATTCTTTTTCACTCATGATTTCATCAAACCAACGCGCAGTATCTGGATGATGGTTTCAACAATACGGTTAACCTGATTCATTCCGGCACCAATTTCCCGGCAGGCCGTAAACAGCAGTGGTAGCAGACTTGTCTTAACGACTTTCTCAATGTCCTGGGGGTTCAGGGAGTTTTCTGCCACCGCTTTGACGATAATGTTGTCCACTTCAAAAGCCAGCTTCGTCCACTTATCCTGCACCTGAACGTCGTTTACCGCAAAAACCTCAGGTAGCTCTTTTTTAAATACACCGTAATACGCCTGAGCATGCTTGTTTACCGCCAGTGCATCCGGGATATCGCTGAGCTTACGGGCTTCAACCTGTTCTTCAAATTCACGGAACAAAAGGTACTGTTTCAGCGGATGGTCAAACAGTTTTTCAGCCTCTTCGATAGCCATACGCAGGAGTTTTGAAAATGCCTCCTGAGCATACGGGTCATCACGCAATTCCTGCTCAATCATCTTCGTCACGCGGGTTTTAATGATGTCGGTTTCATTGCGGGTTTTATTGTTATCCCACTCTTCGGGTTTTTCGCTCTTGCCCATTTTACCGACTTCATACACCCCATCCGGTTCACGAACCTCAACGCCGGTGACATGCTTATCCAGCAATTTTTTCACCTGCTCAGCGTAGTCGTCATAATTGACCTGCTCTCCACTTACCTGCATCGCCCACTGGCGAAGGCTGGACATCTGTTTTACGGTTTCTTTATAGAGATTTCGGTCTTGTTCCGTAAAGCTCTTGTCGGTGAAGAAGGTGGCGGACTGCAGTGCCACTTTCAGGCATCCGGCAAAGGCCGTTAACGCCTCGAAGAAATCATCACGGGTTTTCTGATGGATATCGACCATCTCTCCGTCACGTTCTTCCATTTTAGGCACCAGTACCGCACGTAACTGCTCAGTATCATTTTTGTTTTTAACACCGGCAAATATGGCCCACAGCTGGTTATACAGATGCGGCAGACGCTTGTATTCAGAGCTCATGGCGCTGTACAGCCCGTCAATATCTTTGATATCGTATCCGCCCTGAGTTCGGGAGGCGAGGTCCTGATATTTGCCGATAGTCGTGTCCAGCTCAGCCAGAATACCGCGATAATCAATCAGCAGACCGAACTTTTTTAGTGGATGCAGTCGGTTCACCCGCGCAATCGCCTGGATAAGGTTGTGGGACTTAAGCGGCTTGTCGATATACAGCACGGTATTCTTCGGCTCATCAAACCCGGTGAGCAGTTTATCAACGACTATCAGCAATTTGAGCTTCTCATCGGTATCGAAACGACTGATGATATTGCGGGTATACACAGACTCATCCTGCGTGCCGACGTTATCTTTCCACCATTTCGTCACTTCCGGCAGTTTGCTTTCATCCACCTCAGTATTCCCTTCCCGGGTATCCGGCGGGCTGATAACTACAGCTGACTCAAACAACCCGGCTTCATCAAGATACTTTTTATATTTGATGGCGGAAATCTTGCTGTCGCAGGCAAGCTGGCCTTTCAGTCCCTCATCAATATTCTTCGAGAAGTGCGTGGCGATATCGAGTGCGATCAGACGGATGCGATCATCTGCACTATAAACCTCACCTTTACGGGCATATTTACGCTTAAGGTCGGCTTTTTGCGCTTCGCTTAACCCATCGGTAATACGATCAAACCAGGCATCTATTGCCCGATCGTTAACCTCAAGGTCGGGAATACGTTCTTCATACAGCAAAGGTGTAACGGCTTTATCTTCTACTGCTCGCTGCATGGTATAAGCGTGGACAATCGGTCCGAATTTATTGGTGGTCTTATCTTCTTTTAGCAATGGCGTACCAGTAAATGCTACAAAGGCGGCGTTCGGCAGTGCCAGTTTCATTCGCACATGGTTCTCACCACCCTGGCTACGGTGTCCTTCATCAATCAGAACGATGATATCGGGGCTGGTATTGACGCATTCAGGAAGTTTTGTCGCTGAATTAAATTTCTGGATTAGGGTGAAAATGATGCGTTCTTTACCGGAGCCAATCTGTTTCGCCAGCATCTGCCCGGATGTCGCCATTGCATTGGCTTTGTCTTTTTTTCCGGCCAACTCGCCGCCGGATGCAAAGGTATTGCTGAGCTGTTCTTCAAGATCGATACGGTCCGTCACCACCACGATACGACACCGCTTCAGGCTGTCATGAAGAATCAGCGCCTTGCTGAGGAACACCATGGTGTACGATTTACCTGACCCCGTGGTATGCCAGATCACCCCACCTTCCCTGCCCCCGTCTGGTCTGCGGGTACTGATGCGTTCCAGCAGTCTTTTTATCCCAAACACCTGCTGATAGCGGGCAACAATTTTTCCGGTTTTTTTATCAAACAGGGTGAAGAAGCGGGTCATCTCCAGCAGACGTTCCGGTGAAAGCAGACTGATGAGCAGCTTATCCTGCCCGCTGACTGCCAGTTCCCCCCCATCGATTAACTGTTGATACCATTTGAGATCGACTGAAGGACGATGATCAAACAACGCATGAATTTGTTCAGTCGATAACTTATGGTTGCGCAGCGCATACATCTGCGCGTAAGTAATATCTTCTTCGCGCCATGCCGCCCAGAATTTCATTGGTGTATGACAGGTACCGTAGCGCCCGTCATGCCCGTTAATCGACAGTAATATCTGGCTGTAAGCAAACAGCTGCGGGATTTCGTCGTTGAGCTGATTGCGGATACTCTGGGATATCCCTTCGTCAATGGTTGGCCCTTTCTTGCCGTGACCCGCCGGGCTTTTCGCTTCAATGACGGCCAGCGGGATACCATTCACAAAACACACAATATCCGGCCTGCGGGTTTCGACACCGCCTGACCGCAATACCGTAAATTCTTCGGTAAAATGGAACTGGTTATTTTCCGGATGTTCCCAGTCGATCAGCGCAATGGTGGGGTTCACCTTCTTGCCATCGACAAACTCCGTGACGGCGATACCGTAGAGCAGATGGTTATACATCCGTTCATTGGCTTTGAGCAGCCCTTCATTGAGCGCCGGAGAACAGACCTGTGATATCAGGTTATCCAGTGCTTTTTCCGATAACTGGCAGGTTTTGCCACCCGCCATAAAGGAACGCTTCGACAGCTCTTCACGCAGAACCGGACGCAGCACCACCTCATCCTGTTTATAGCCCCGGTAATCCATAATCTGTTTCGGAGATAAAAACGTCCAGCCGAGGCTGGTCAGTAACGTCAGTGCCGGAATTTTGGCGCTGTATTCTTCCTGGAATTTTGGCGTGTATGTCTGGTTCATCATTAATCCTTTTCTTTCTGGCGCTACTCGCTACTGGTCACATGAAGATTCATCAATGCAGACAGCACTTCTTAAATTTTTTACCGCTGCCACACGGACACGGGTCATTTCGCCCGGGCATGTTTTCTGCCCCCTTCACTGGAACAGGCCGGGATGATGCCTCTGACATTCTCACTGACAACCAGTACTGATAAAGTGCCAGTGCAGCAGGCTGAATAAGGGAAATACTTTTCTCAAACTGCTCTCCGGTCATTTTCTCAAGTACAGGAAAATTCTTCTCCACGCCATGAAGAGCGATCACTTCCAGAGAAGGCCGTAACTCACCGGGAAGACCAGACCAGTCATCCAGTGACTTTCCTTTCATATAACCAAAACACCACTCTTCCACAATGGTATATTTTTCCCCCTTTACCTCACGCTCATTGAAAATCGTTTCAAACTGTTCAGGGGCCTCATACAGGCAGCCAGCGATATCGTTCATATGCTGAAAACACAGCCCCACAAAACGCGTCATCTCTTTTTCAGTGGTCCAGCGAGGGTGGTAATCACCTCGCCCCCAGATAGCACTGAGCCAGGTATTATGGGAAATCGTATTCGGGCCAGAGACAATCGCCGTCAGAAAGCCATCCAGCTCAGAGAAACAGAGCACAGAGTCATCATTGCCGTATTTCATCAACACCTCTTCCAGCCAGTCGATTTCCCGGTCAATCAGCGGCCCGCTTTTCGTCAGTTTCATTCGGCAACCGCCTCATCGACCTTAACACGACGTTTGCCAGTCAGTAGCTGTTGCATCAGGGCTTTTTTCTCATCTCTCAGGCAGGCGAGTTTTTTCTCAAGTGTGTAGATTTCGGCGTCGGCTGCGGACAGCACGGTGGCGATCTTTTGTTGCTCTTCGATACAGGGCAAATTAATGATATGCGTTTTAATGTTTCCGGTTATTTGTGGTTGACCGGAACCGGATATTAAATACTTCAGATCACTGCCATTCAGAGTATAGAATAGAAATTTTTTACTCACGTAGGAATAGTTATCCGTATTGATAACCATTGCATTTCCGGTAATCCACGATTTTGCTTGAGTCCAATTGACTATGCCGCATGTGCTACCCCGGCAAGTTACGGCTATTTGTTCAGTTTCGTGGTTAAACTCTTGATAAAATCCAATAACTCCATTTGCGCCATAAACTGGATACCCCGAATCAGACATCATAGACTGGGATATTGTTTTTGGTTGATAAACATCAGCTACATCTGAAAGAAGTTTTTTCTCCCATTTACCATTAAACCTCACCCCATTCTCATCCAGCAACCGTTTATTCCCGGTAAGCAATTGCTGCATCAGCGCTTTTTTCTGCCGCTGACTATTGGCGAGCAGCTTTTCCGTCACCGAAATCGCCTTATCCCAGGTTGACAGGATTTTAACGATTCTCTTTTGTTCAGACAGTGGGGGGATATTAAATGGCCACTTAAACCAACTATCTAACTTAAAAATCATTTTCTCTATGTGCACACCAATGCTAGAGTGGAAGCAGGTTTGCTGGAAATATAGAGACTCCGATAGAAATTCCATATAAGGAAGATAAAAACCGGACTTCCCTGTAAGCACACAATATTCATTCGATACAATTGAGCCAGAAAGTTCTTTAGGTACAAGACCGCAAGCACCGTGCACAATTTGTCGTTTTGATATGAGAAAGTCGCCTTCTTTAATATAGAATTGACTTTTTACGGAGATATCTTTTCCTTTAAGATGCTCACGTCTTATTACGCCACCTCTGGAGCGCTTTACTGTAACTAAGTCATACTCTTGATTATCTTGTATATATGCCTTTCTTGCCTCTATATTTAAGCACTTTTCTAATGATAACTTTTGCCATCCTGTAGGTAGCATTCCAAGGATCGGTTTTCCAGCTTTAACGCTCACTGGGTAAAGCGAATCACGAGCCATAACCCAACTCCTTCAAATATCCAGCCATCTCCGTTTCCAGCTTCGCCAGTTCCGCCTTCAGTTGCTCGCGTTCTGCTCGCACCGCCAGCAGGTCAATCTCATCCTCCTCTTCAAAAGTATCAACATAGCGCGGGATATTGAGGTTATAGTCGTTGTCCTGAATCTCTTTCAGGCTCGCGAGATAGGCGTATTTCTCGACGTTATCGCCATTACGGTAGGTCTTGACGATTTTCTTAATGTTTTCTTCGCTGAGTTGGTTCTGGTTTTTACCTGCCTTGAATTCACGGCTGGCATCGATAAACAGCACCTTATCATCCACTTTCTGCTTTTTGAAAATCAGAATCGCTGCGGGAATACCTGTACCATAGAACAGTTTTTCCGGCAGGCCAATCACCGCATCCAGCAGGTTTTCATCAATCAGTTTCTGGCGAATCTTACCTTCGCTGGAGCCACGGAACAGCACGCCGTGTGGCACCACTACGCCCATACGCCCCGTTCCTGGTTTAAGAGTTTCGATCATATGCGAGATAAAAGCGTAATCTCCTTTAGTCTTCGGCGGTACACCGCGACGAAAACGGCCAAACTTATCGTTCTCGGCCTCGTCATGGCCCCACTTATCGAGGCTGAACGGTGGGTTAGCGGTCACGATATCAAACAGCATCAGGTCGCCATTTTTATCGAGCAGTTTCGGGTTACGAATGGTATCGCCCCACTCGATTTTATGGTTGTCTTCGCCGTGCAGGAACATGTTCATTTTCGCCAGCGACCACGTGGAGCCAATCGCTTCCTGACCAAACAACGCATAATTACGGCTGTTATGTCCGGAGACAATTTTACGTCCGCACTTCATCAATAACGAACCAGAGCCGCAGGCCGGATCGCAGATGGTATCACCCGGTTGCGGATCAAGCAGTTCAGCAATCAGGTCTGAAACTTCTGGTGGGGTATAGAATTCCCCGGCTTTCTGCCCACCGCTGGCGGCAAAGTTTTTGATCAGATATTCGTAGGCATTACCGATAACGTCCAGCGTACCTACACGGCTTGGCTTCAGGTTGAGATCTTCACCGGCGAAGTCTTCCAGCAACTGACGCAGGATGGTGTTCTTCTGTTTTTCTTCACCCAAGCGGTCAGTATTAAACGAAATATCCTGGAACACGCTTTTCCCGGCATCTTTCAGTTTGGTTCCGTTGGCTTCTTCGATTGCATGCAGAGCCTGATCGATACGCTCACCGTTACCCGGCTCATGGCGGCGTTCGTACAGCGCATAAAAGCTGGCACTTTTTGGCAGTACAAAACGCTCGTTGGCCATCATCGCTTCAATCAGTTCCGGCGCATCGCCATACTGTTCTTTGTATTCGTCATAGTGATCCTGCCAGACATCTGAAATGTACTTGAGGAAAAGCATGGTAAGGATAAAGTCTTTATAGGTATCAGCACTGATGGTGCCACGGAACGTATCACACGCGGCCCACAGGGCTTTGTTGATCGTGTCCTGACTGATTTTGTCGTTCATGAATCATCCTGGTCTGAAGAAAAAGCTAGCGATGCAGGGCTTTGCATCTTAAAAATTGCGGTAAATGATACCGTAAGATGCCTTCCCTGACACGCCAATATCGCAGCATTCAGGTTTGCATCATCCCCGTAATATCGACATGAGACAGACTGACACAACCTGGCTCGTCACTCGCTAAAAACCAATTATCTTAGTAAGATAGCATCCATATTAGCCATGGTGTAAAACTGCCGTTGGGGTAATGATGATCCATATATCACCCATTCTGGTGTGTGAAGCTGACATGATCCATAATCGGCAAAGTTGATGCCCTTTGATTGTAATGGTGGCCGTCAATGTGATTCCCCTGTTGACTGGAGGTCTCCGGATAGTATGAGTATTGCTAATTGCGTTATCGGCCCACTTTACGATGAGCAAATAAAAAAAACACTTATGTATGCTGACCATAAATTCAAGCGGCTAATGAATACACGAATGTCGTTACTCGAACATTTATCACCCCACTATGACTTATCTTCCATGTTCAGCTATGAGTTGGAGGGAAGAGTTTTCCGGATTAAATTGATCAAGCCTGAGATTAAATTATCTCACCAGCAGTTGATCTTCTCCTCACTCTTTTTAGAGCAAGATTTTCTAAAAGAATATAAAAAACACATCTCAAATACTCTACAAAAAACAATCAAACAGTGCATTAAAAAATACAAACAAAAAATCAAAATCGAGCCTTCTATTTTAGATCACATATCAGCGTCACCCCGCAATACGTCGAGTTATGTATTACATGAGATAGTTTCTCAATGTGAACATTGCGATGAAATTCGCAATATTAAAAATGATATATTGCTTGATGAACTAACGTTGAATGGCCGGATCACTAACATTTCAAAATACATTAAAAATAGTCAAGATAAAATCGTCGAACATATAGAGTTCTACACTCATAAACTTGTCAATATAAGTCGTAAGAATCGTCACATTTTCAACAGCACCACAATATCTGGCAGAAAACCTAACATCACTGGTGTTTTACTTTGCCTTTCAGAATTGATAAGCAACCTGCATATTTACCCAACTGAAATTAATAATATAAGCAATGCCATAATATTAAGCATTGCATACTCTGTACTTCAACATCTTCAATCCGGAAGAGAAACAGAAAAAACCATAACCTCTCCAGCACTGGATTTTATCCCCACCATCATCGCACCTCATGTTTTCTACCTGGCGAAACGCGAAAAATCCTCTCAATATAAATACATTGAAAAAGAATATCTTCTCGGCCAGTTACTTATATTTTTGATGTATAAAACAGTTTACTACTCGATTCATAACATCAGGGTAAGCCATAAGCACTTCTATAACGATATAAAACCAAAATTAATGGCATTAAAAAAAGAAAGCTTATTAAGCACCAATTTCATGAAAAATCGAAGTGAGATTAGAGGTGAAGTCTTTGGTGATGTTGGTAGTATTGAGGCTGATTTGAGGGAAATCAGCACACTGATTCATCGGCGGAAGGCATTATTTATTTCCTTTTAACTTTAAAACGATAAAAACAAATGAGAGACTGAATAAATATCAGCCTCTCACATAGTTAATAAGTTTCAACTTTAATATCTGAGAAATCATTCTATCTGGGCCTTGTGGACATTAATCCTCCTGGCAACATACGACTAAAAGTTTCAGCCTTGTATAGTCATCATCAATAGTACAGGATTGGGTGCTGCTCGCATGTATCATTCTGGTATTAATACTGATCATCAGGGGTAACTTGTATGTAATTTAAAAACCATCATATCTCAAATCTCACAACGCTCATATTTTAAACATAAAAACTAACCGATTTACACCCGCCACATATCATCATAACTTATTGTATTTAAATGGCTATAAGCCTCTAACTCACTGATTACACCATTAAATTTAAGCCATATCCTTACGCAGATTCAAGCTTGCCCCTGCTGCCATTCACGTTTTAGGATTACCTCGCTAACACGACATGCTACTTTTTAAATCAGTGTAATAATTTAAACGAGGATAAAATTATGTTCGAGAAAATGAAAAACAATGTAACCCGTATACCGGGGAATTTAACAAAACTTAATCAATACCAAAAAGACATTGATCACCTGTCTAAACTATTTTCTGAACAGCAATTACTGGAACTAATGACGACTACCGAATCCGATCAAATATTGCAAATGAAGCCTGCTGTAGATATTCTTCATGTACTATCTCCATCAGCATCTACTGCTAAGCATATCAATTTTTTTCAGCACGTCCCAGTGCTCGAACAATGGTTAAAAAAGGAGTGCACTGCCTTTAATTTACTGGCAGTACATTTCTATTCACAGCAATCCCGTAAAAATGTAATTCCGAAAGAAATCTGTATGCTACTGGATGCATTTATTAAAACTGAACTTTCATCTGCGGTTAATGGTAATAATAATGCCGAACTCCTTTCTTGTTTTCAAAACACGCTGGATAAAATGTGCAATACACTAACATTTATAGACCACACAGTTACGGAACAATCAGGTCAAGTAGCAATGCTTGATTTCAGCGCAAAAATGCATGAATATACTGTTGAAATCAGGACCTTTTTGAAGTCTGAATACTGGCTAAACAAACTACCTAAGGATATTAACATTCCATCCATTGACCTATCCTGGCTTGTGTTTTGTTACTTTTGCTCTGAATATCTTTTTGTATTTATTCAAACAACGCTCAATACAATGAAGGCAGGAAAAATCATTCGTGATAACTACCTTTATCATCCTAAAATGATTGCATTGATCATTTTATCTATGCTGCCTTATGAAGTCATTCATAACGATGGATCACTGAGTGAGTTTAAAACGCCTTTAACCAGCCCTGATGAGTTCATAATCAAATCTATTTGCATTAAAGGTAAGCAAAACACTACAGGGCATAAAAAAGATATAGAACAATTGCTTCGTAAGACATATATCTATATTGCATTACTCTTAAACCCTGAGTGGGCACCATCTTCCAAGGAGTTGATTTCCTTTTTATCAGGAAAGTCCACAGTGATAAGTGGTTCACTCAACTTCCAGTCAACCTCCAGTGGTCTGGGTGTTCAAACAAACAATATCACTCTTCTTAAGAATGAGGTTTACTTCGAAAAAATAGCGAACAAGATCATGAAACTGTAGTTTCTTAATATAATGGCGACATGGAATTGTGTTGCCATTATATCCGAATCTGCGTTTTTTCACCTGATGAACTGTGAAAGCTGTAACTGGCAGACTATAACCTCACATCGTATTTTTCCAGTGTCATTTACAGGAGAAATACGATGCCTATTCTGGATCTGCGTTTCAGCAACAAATCTCTTCACCAACTTCCACATCCCCTCACGGGTTGTCAGGAATACCGTGATATTCACTGCCAAAACCTGCGTGCTCTGGTGTATCCCAATCGGATCACGCTGGCCTTTCGTGCCACTATAAACAATCAGCGTATATATGAAACCCTGGGTCAGTTCCCTCAGCTCTGCGTTGAGGATGCCCGTCAGCATGTGATGAAACTGCTTGCTGATAAAAATCGTCTTGCGGTTCAGTCCCGTCGATTAACTGTGGAACAGGCCATCAATGACCTGTGGCTACCGGATTTGCAGTTGTATAAAAAGAGTCCTCAGTCAGAGCAAAACTCAACCTCTACGTTCGCCCGTTCTGGGGCAAGCGGCAACTTCGCGACATCACGGCAGGAGAACTAGAACAATATGCTGCTGGCTTACGGGAAAAATTACGTCCGTCAACAGTAAACCGTATCCTCGCAATATTGTCCAAAATATGCTCTCTGGCAGTACGTGCTGGATGGATCACGCATTCCCCGATGACACATGTCCGCTATCTGAAAGAAAATAACATTCGCTATCGCACACTGTCAGCGACAGAAATCCCGCGCTTTATTAACGCAGCAACAGCGCTGCAAACACCGGCAGCTGATTCTATATTGCTTGCTCTTTATACGGGGATGCGTATTGGTGAGGTATGTACCCTGAAATGGGAGTACTGGCACCCGGATATGCATCAACTCATACTGCCTGATACAAAGTCCGGACACCCTTTCACCTGCCCACTTGCACCTCCAGCCATTGCAGTTGTCCAGTGCCAGCAGGACCTGATGCTCAGCAAAACTTACATTTTTCCACAACTAACCGACAATGCCCGCCCTCTGGCATATCCGCGTGCAACCTTTGCCCGTATTTGTCGGGATGCCAACATTGATAACCTGCGGATGCATGACCTGCGCCGTACCTTTGCCACCCGGGTACTACAGGCGACCGGGGATATTGCAATCGCTTCCCATCTGCTAAATCACCATTCACTCACGGCGACCCGTCGCTACGCTTTTCACAATGCAGCGACATCACACGCAGTGGTTTCTCAGGTCATAGAAAGTTATGACACAAAAATGAACCTATGATCTGTGATTCGTGATTGATGCAACACTCGTTTAAGGACGGTATTGTCATTGCATGCTTCTGCAGGGCCCTGCATTAAGTCATCACAGAATGTGGATTGATATTAAATCCGCGTGGCTTCTTATTCTCTGAAACCGGAGGTTTATGTATTTAACCATTAAGCAGCTCGCAGAAAGATTTAATCTTTCTGCATCCACGGTTGCGTCAGATATATCGCGCAACCCCGGAAAACTCCCGCCCTTCATCAGAATTGGGCGGGCTATACGATTCTCTCTTGACGATATTGTTGAGTGGGAAAATGCACATCGTCAAAACAAACTTAAAGGTAATATAAATGGTTACTAAGAACACGGAAAATAACGCTAATAATGCACTGAACATTATTCCCGAATCAGCAAGCACAGCTGTAGACAACGATGAAAAATATCTGTCCTTTGCATTAGTTCTCGCTATCACGATTATGGACAACTTAGTAAAGCTCATCGGCACAGATGGCTTCGTACTTTATACCTACACCCTGCAGGACACGGCTACTGCTCGTGCTGTTTTTAATGAATTAGCCAGGCGTCTCAAAAATTTCAGTTGTCAGGAGGAGATCTACACCACCGACGCCCTCACTTTTCGAATGAAATACATTTACGGTGTTACCCTGTTCGAACATGATGGTAAATCTATCCTCAGCCTTTTTGATAAGAAGGGCTATCCGGTATTGAGTGAATCAGGAGAACCCGGTTCTCTTGATGATATGTATAATGAAATTAAAGCCCGACTGCATGGCGGCTACGCCTCAAAAAAGTTTCTTCAGTTACATGAAAATTGTCTGTTATCTGCACACGTCACCCCATCTGTGGAAAAGACGCAACGTGGCATCCTGATTAAAGCAGGCAGGAACCTCGTTTCATTTATCCATGCAGATGATGAATCACGCAAAACCGATATTTTCAAATCTGTAGTAAATGTTATTAAATCTTGATTCTTTATGCCGGGACACAGCTCCCGGCATTTTTTCGGAGTTAACTATGAGCCATAATTTGCAGGATATCCTCGCTGCCGCCTCGGGGTATCAGTCCGTGACTTCAGAGCCAGCGCTCAATCGTAAAAGACCTAAAACGCTTGATGATTATCCTGTGATGCCACCTGCATCAAAAAACGTGTCTGTGATTTCAAACGACCTGACGCTCCATATCGGTTTTGATACCGAATATGTTTTCAACCCTGAAACACGACAGAATGATATTCTGTCATATCAGAGTTATGTTGTCTTACCCGATAATACAGGTATATCGAACATTATCTATCCACCTGACTCACAGAAAAAATCCCGGCTGTCTTTTAAGGAATTTCTCTGTCAAACGATTACACCGCTTCTTGAAACGGGTGTGATTACAAAATGGCCCGGTATTATTAATATATATGCGCATTTCATTCGTGCGGATATCGCCTCCTTTGCCAATTTCTGGTCAGACTACAAAATTCTTCTGAAAGGAATACGCGGTACTGTCAGCAGCTTCAAAAATCGTTACGGTATCGATTTTGATGAACAGCAGGAACGTCGCGTAAAGACTGAACAGATAATGTTTGACAAAAGAACTTCCCCTCCGCGTTGCAGTAACGTAGCTTTCATCGATACACTGCTTATCACTCCCGGGGGTATGGGTCTGGCTGAATGTGGTGAATTACTGGGTCTTCCCAAACTCACCATTCCTGCACCTTATTCCATAACCAATATGCGTGAATATCTTCTGGGCGACAGAGCAGGGTTTGAAGCCTATGCTCTGCGGGATGCCGAGATTGCGGTTCGTTATGCTTTACAGGTTCGCAATTTTTGCGCCCGGGAGCTGATGATTGATCGTGTCCCCGCCACCATCGGGGCGATGGCAGTTTCACGGTTCACCAAAACACTTAAAGAAAACAATATGTCTCCTGAAGTCTGCCTTGGGACACACATTAAAACCCGTGAACTCTGGCTCACGGAGAAACAGGCATTCCGGACGATTAAAAACCCCGCCAGTGTTCCTTCAAGAGAGTTGTTTGAAACGTTCCCGATCAACTGTTACCACGGCGGACGCAATGAGTGTTTTATGATGGGGGTTACACCGTCTGATCACTGGTATGACTACGATCTGGCTGGAGCGTATACCACCGGGCTATTAGATATCCTCACACCCGATTACGGGAACATCCGCCTCAGTAAAAATCCGGACGATTACTGTGGGCATGTAATGGGATTTGCGCTTGTCACATTTCGGTTCCCGGAATCAGTTCCCTATCCCAGCCTGCCGGTTCGGACCGATCAATATGGGTTATTCTTTCCATTAAGTGGCGAATCATGGGCAACGGCACCTGAAATCGAACTTGCTCTGTCGCTCGGGGCAGAGATGACGATCCATAATGGGATCATCGTCCCCTGGATCTGTGACACCTCCCCACATAACAGCGAATCAACATCGGTGTTTCTTCCCTTTGTTCAACAGGTCCGTGAGAACCGTAATCGCCATATTAAAGGTTCTCTGGAGGAGAAATTCTGGAAAGAAATTGGCAACTCGCTTTATGGTAAACTTGCTCAGGGCCTTCGCGCCAAAACCGCCTTTGATACAGCCCGTGGATTAAACAGATCCCTCCCACCATCATCGGTTACTCAGCCATTCTTTGCTGCGCATGTGACGGGATTTATCCGCGCCGTTGTCGGGGAACTCATGAATGCTTTGCCTTCTGATTCATCGGTTGTCAGCGTCACAACCGATGGCTTTTTGACAAATTGCCCACTTGACAAGATAAACATGAGCGGTCCACTGTCTTCCCGCTTCCAGTCGCTGTGCGATATTGTTGATCCGGGTTCATCAATGTTGACATGTAAGCATGAGGTCAGCCAGCTTATCGCCATGAAAACCCGGGGGCAGTTAACCTATAGAGCTATTCAGGGAAAACCGGTTGTTCATGCCAGGGCTGGCGTCAAACCTCCTGCCGATATTCCACGCAGTGACTATAACGACTATATGGTAGATCTTTACCTTAATCGTTTACCCGGTCAGACGTTATCCCGAAGTACGTTGATATCAACGCGTGAGATGTGGCTCTCGGAAAGCGATCTGGTATCCCGGGAACAGGATATCCGTCTTAATCTGGAATTCGATTTCAAACGCCAGCCCGTACGGCCCGCCATGAATGAAGGGCATCTACTGATGTTTTCCCGCCCGTGGGATAATATGGAAGAGGCTCTGCAGCAACGCTCCCTTTTCGACGACTGGCGGCAAACGCATACACTGAAGACCCTGGCTGACTGGGATGACTGGTGTGATTTTCTCTATTGCCGGACGGTGTTTTCTGATATGAAACTAAAAGTCGGAAGCAAACGTAGTGATGATATTTTAGTCAGACTATTTCTCCGGGCGCTGACTCAGTGCCAATGGGGGCTGATGCTGAAAGATAAAAAAAGTTATTCCTGTAAAGAGGTTGCTGAATGGCTGACGTCAGAAGGCTATTCAGTAACGGTGACTGATGTAAAAAATGCGGTAAGAGCAAAAATACCCCAAATGAAATTTAGTTCTGTAACACCGCGAATGAAGTCACTGATGGATATCATAGCCCGTAAATATCCGACATTCTGTCTTCCAGTCTGATAACCGTTAAATCTCCCCCAACTCCTTTAACAGAAGTTGGGGGCTTAATCACAGGCAATCGGCATCAAAACAGTGAAATAACTGCCGCGCGTCAGGATGGCCATTTACATGATAGATCCGCATGGCATGACAGGTGATACTCTGGAGATTCGCCGCCAGCCTTTTCCCCATATTCACCAGTATGCCGTGTGGTATTTTACTGCTTGTACTGTTTACTGTCAGAGTAAAACAATTTGTTTCAACGCTGACCTCAATAAAATCATTTCCAAATAATGTACCGACAACCTGTCTGATTGTTTCTTCATAATCTGTCAGATCAATGACATCACGCCATCTCGCATTTACGAGTTGATACTTTCTGATATGTAAATACATAGAACCACCTTTATGTTATTTCAACTAATATGATGTTCTCCGATATTATGAAAATATTAATCATCATTGTAATTGCTGATAACCTCTCTAACCTTCGGATCTTACGTTCCCCCCTGCCTCTCCGACTTGATGGCAAAAGTGCATGGTCAAATATGCAGCAAAAACATGTCATGTACAGGTCAGGATAATAATTATCACCCTGAACGTAAAAATACACATGGACAGGATGAGTCCACATGTTATTCGATGATTCCAGCAATGTTTTAATATATTGATAATTAATGAGTTAATTTTTTTCTCCGTCACAGTAAAAGTGGACTCATCCTGTCCGTTACTTTGCTGAAAATATCCTCTTCGCTGGCATTAACCGGATAAACGAATGGGTAAGCACGATAAACTTGGATATCGACTCGGATTGATATTAACTCGCCTGAACAATGGTGAGTCACTAGCCGTCCGGGAGTTATCTGAGGAATTTAACGTTTGCGAAAAAACTATCCGTCGCGATCTTACTCAGCGCCTGTCCTATCTTAATCTGATTCGACAAAATGGTCGCTATCGCCTGTCTGACGGTGTTCTCGGTCAACGCAGCAATGCTGATTTACGTCATTTCACGCGCATCCTGGGTATTGAAGGGCTGTTCCCTCGCTGGGATGACAGACTACTGAGTATTTTGTTAGGTAACACGAAAAATAACCCGTTTCTGATAAAACAACGTCCATACGAAAACTGCGGATCATTCATGTCAATTCTGAATGTATTATCCGATGCCATCCTGTCACAGAAGAAAGTAAATTTTAATTACAAAGATAAAGAGTTTCGGGCTGTTGAGCCATACAGACTGGTTAATGACAACGGATTGTGGTATCTCGCTGCCGCCCATGACAGTACATTAAAAAGCTTTGTTATCTCATCTGTCAAAGACGTTTGCATGAGTAATATCTCTTTCAGGATAATCCCCGAAATTAATGAAAAAATAGAAAAGACAGATGGTATCTGGTATAGCGAAGACCTTATCGAAGTTCTCATTTCAGTTTCCGCACATGTTGCTCCATGGTTTACCCACCGTCATCTATTGCCAGGACAGGAAATAATTCATACTTCCCGGTCTGGCGATTTACTGGTGATATCACGTGTAACACACACAGATCAGATAATGCCTTTAATGAAATACTGGATACCGGATGTCGAAGTAATACAACCGGCCTCAATCCGTCAACAACTTGCTGAAGATATGCAATCCGCACTGAAACGTTACACCCAGCCAAGTAACGCCCCGTAATGACACGGATATTATAATTTTCATTGAGTGCTATTTTTGTAAGCTAAAAAATGGAGTTACCATGAAAAAATGCCCGGTTCTTCTTGTTGTATCAGGGTTTCTGACCGAAAATGATATATCATGGTTTAACCGAATTAAAGCAGGGTGTGGCCTTGATGTCAGATACTATAAATGGGAATCGGCAAATCTACTATCCATATTAAGTTCTGACATAGCGAACAAGTGGGGGTTATATACTCTCTTCCCCCTGAGAACATCTCCTTTATTGTCATCAATCTCCATTCCATTTAAAGCGCGTCAGGCCTGGTATAATGCAACGAAAGCAGCAGTTAATAACAGAGAAAAATTAGCACACGTAATAAACGAGATATACGTTAAAGAAAAGCGTAATGTGATCATAATGGGTCATTCTTTAGGGACTCGATTAATAAACAATACATTACCCTATATAAAAAATGATAATATTCTCTTAACAATCTCTATGGCCGGAGCCACCCCAATAACAAGTTATACAGAGAACATAATGAAAATGGCTTACGGTTCAAAAATGGGGCATTTAAATATCTACAGTGAACATGATAAAGTACTTAACACGATATACCCTCTCGTAGAGTCAGTAACGCCAATTGGGGTTCGGGAGGTGAGATTCAGACCTGCTCGGGTGATCAACTGGAAGTGGGATATTGGTCACACTGAATATATTACTACAAACAGGATTGATTCATTAACACACTGGTTAAATGTTACCTGTGCCGATTTAGCTGATCCAGACGTAGAGCTCACTGACGACGACATAAAATTGTTTCATGATATTATTGATCTTGCGAATTTAACATGTCATAAAAACACTGTCGCACCTAAATTAATATCATTTGAGTAGTTAAAAAAAGGTTGCATTATAACGGGAGTGTATATTTACTCCCGTTAAGTTTCATATTTTATAGAATTGATATGGATTCGATTAAAAATTTCGTCTAACTCGTTCCCTTATCAAATTTGCCAGCCTTACCCTTCCAGGTGAAATAGTTTCCGTTACAGTTTCAACTCTCAACAAATCACGCTGTCCGGTTCGGCGACTGACCGCGAAACGCTGACATATATCATTAACCGATACCGTATTACCGGTATACAGTTGAAGTAATATCCAGCACAGCCTTTCTGCGATCCTTTCACCGCGAGTTTTATACATCTGTAAAACCTTCAGTTATCGTCAACGATGACATAGTCCACCTCAAAACCCACATAACTGACTGTATTCATGAACATTTATTACCGGTGTAATACTGTCGTTGGGGTAATGGATTAACCGTTATCACCCTGCTACTGGAGAATGCACCATAGGGGGCAAAAATCACGAGGGATCTGAGATCCCCCGTGTCTGCACTTGTTTATGCGAACAGCCAGGAAAAAGAGACATCATCTCCATGCTGTGATGCACGCCACATACAGTAGATTACAAAGCCGCCCGCTTTCTTCCTGTTCATAACGGGTCAACAACTTTCCACAGTTACCGTTACCCGGTAAATCCCCATAGAGAGATATTCCATAAAATTACGCTCCCACAGGGACCAGAGTTCATTCCTCTCTGCTGCCAGTGAAATATCCCCAATCAGATAATGGAAGACATAATTCCCCGACCAGCAAAAATCAATTTCTTTTTCCAGCTCAGGGTAGACACGCCCCATATAACTAAAATCTGTGACATAATCAAAATACCATTCATTATTCTTACGGATAAACCGTATTTCAACGGGATGAAAGCCCCTGGATTCTGCACTGTAGTCCGGATCACGGAAATTAATAACCACTGCCTCAGTTATTTTTTGTAAAACCTGATTTGCCAGAAGAGTAGTAATATGCTGCTGAAATTCTTTAGTAACAGGCAGAGTTAATCCTGCCTGTTTTAAGGCATATTGGGTTTGCATAATAAATTTTCCTTTAGAAAGTAAATAGTGGTGTGTGGTGATTTCTGGTTGTATAACAGTGCAGGAAATAAATTAATCCTCTGTAATCTTTTCCTGGCTACTGATCGTATTAAGTTTATTCAACCGCTCCCTCCAATCCGGGTATAATACATGAGTAAATAACTTCTCTGGATGTGCCTCCAGCAGACATATATCCGGGGAGCGTAAAACAGCAGCCAGAAAACCTGCATTGTTGGCGCTTGCCCCTTTGAATAGCGGCCTGAATACTCCGGATGAGAAGCCGGTAGCAGGTTGTGTTTCCAGAACAGTTGCAATCTTTGAAAGTGAGATCCAGTCCTTAGAGAACAACCCTCCACAGCCATTTGCCACCAGACGAAGATAAAGTTCATTATCCACCTCTGATATCGCCAGTTGCCATGTCAGCATACCACTTGCCTTAGGACTGATTTTTTCTGCCTGGCCTGTTTCAATGAGCAACTGATAGTCTTTTACATCAGATAATGTTTGTTCATCTGCACTGAGATTTTCATGAATAACCTCTGCCTCATTTTTAATCTCCTTCGAAACTGACTCAACATTATTTTTAACTAATTTTGATTTACTCATTTTGCGTTCCTGGTTTTGCTTGTGTTTAATAGCGTGATTCGGCCATAGAAATTAATAAATCAATACCCTTCAGAGGGCAATCGGGGTGAAATAACAGATAAATACCGTTCCCGTTATCTTCCGTAACAGAAAGCATCAGGTAATAGTCATCTGTCAGACGGACTACAAATTCTGGATTTGCAATTAACTGATGAATCACATTTAATACCTGCGCTTTAATATCTTCAGGTACATCATCGGGCTCGACATATATTAATGTCACCCCGACTTCATCCCAGAAACTCATTGCAGAGTATTCATCTTCAAATGGGAGTACCAGCTCTGTTTTCAACAGACTCATTACTGACTCCGGAAGAAGGAGCGACGGCAGGTCTTGCCAGTTCGAGACAAATTTCATTGAATAATCCTCATAAACAAAAAACCCGATACGATTAACGTATCGGGGTTTTTATACATCCGCATAACTATTATTTACAGTTATTAGTTTTCTATTTAAATTCTTTCATAATATCCACAGTCCATACAGATAAGCACTGGAGCATTATTCCTTTCACACTGTTCAAGGAATCCAAATAGTTTTTTAATAGCCTTAATAATTTCTTTCAGTATTTCAGGTAAAAACTCCAGGCTAATATACCCAGAGTGTTTATTATCGGTTATCGATGGCAGTTTTCCTGCTGAACTTATCAATGTATTACAACTGCCACACTGTGGGCATTTTAAATGCATCCTCATTCTCCATATTTATAGTTTGCTAAAAAGTAGTCACATCTGCTTCGTAGCCGCAGTATTCAGAAGCAGGTCAGTCACTCCCTGCCCTGTCTGACGCATACGTTCCGGTGTTAATTTCGCGTAACGTTCTGTACTCTGAATACTGGCATGCGCCAGTTGGGCTTTAACGTCATACAGGCTGAATTGACCACTCGAAACCAGTAAAGAGGCAACAGAATGACGTGTGGTGTGAAAACAGACTTCATTCTTGTCTATACCGCACTGTGCCAGTATTTTTTCATATGCCCATCGGGGTTCCGATATCGGTTTGCCATTATCCTTAATGGCGAACAGATACGGATTACTGCCAACTCGTGGGATAGCATCAATAATCGATAATGCGGCATCGCTTAGATATACCGTCCGACTGCGACCATTTTTTGTATAAGGAATGAACAGAGTACGATTGGCCCGGTCGATATGTTCATGCCTGACATTAAGCATTTCTGATTTGCGTGTACCGGTTAACAACAACATGGCTATCAATCCCCCGGCAGCTTTGTTGGGATATTGGGTAGCAGCGTCAAGAATACGCCTGATCTCATCAGCATCAAAAAAGCGCGTCCGCTGATTATTCTCTTTCAGTAAAGGGATCTTATCGGCTTCATTCTTTTCCAGCACATCCTGTCGCAACGCATAACGCCCCATCGTTTTCAGAATAGCAAGGGCTCTGTTACAGGTAGACGGCGCATATTGCTGCCCGTGAATACGCCCCTCCAGCATGTCAAACAGCACCTGTTGTATCTCTCTGGCCCTGAGATCGCAGTAACGTATCTTTCCCAGACGAGGTTCAATGTATTGCGTGAAACGCTGAACATCCTTATCCCATGACTTTTTATGGCGCTTTATATAAGGAACATAGGTTTGATGGAAAAACTCACCAAGTGTTGGCATCGCGCGGTAGTTATCTCGCTCCGCTTTAGGGTCATTTCCCAGCGCAATCGCTTCTTTGTGACGACGGGCTATTTGCCGGGCTGTTCCCACATCAATTTCAGGAAATCTGCCAATACTGATACTTTTTTTGGTACCGTGGAATGTATACCGCAGAAGGAAGCGCTTGTTGCCTGTTCGACCTGAGAGGCACTTGAGTCCAATAACTTCGGTATCAGATACCTCTAGCTCTGTAGATCGGGTATCTGTGTTTGCCGGAAGGGCTTTGATGGATGAATTGGTGAATCGGAAGGATTTTTGCATATTTATCCTCATGTATCTGATTGATATCATGAAAATAATATATATCTGAAGGTGTTTTTATTACGGGGCAGGATTGAAGAATGGAAAAGCTATTAGACGCGTACAAACGGATATTGCAGGAAGTTAACGCCCAGTCATTTAACCTGAATGAGGATAAATACTCAGGCGTATTTTTACCCGTGCCCTTTGAAGAATACTGGCATTCACCGGTAAAAATCATGCTGGTTGGACGTGAAACCGCAGGCTGGAATACGCTGAATGGTAAGAATACGATATCACGGGTGTTGGGACTTATACCTGACGTCACCATCGGGCAGGTGGTTGAAGAAGCTGTAGATCGTTACAGGAAACATCTTCCGGTACAAAATTATGGCACCGCCAACCTCAAATCACGTAGCCGCTTCACGCAATATCATTTCAGGCTGGCCCGGGAGCTTAATATTCCTCCCCAGGCAATCGTGTATGCCAATCTACTGGCGTGGGATTACGACGGACTGACCCCTCTCAATCGCCCTCAAAATGAAGTGCAGGAAGTTATATTAGCCTCGCTGAAGCTGCTGGCGGTACAAATTAAACACCTTGAGCCTGATTTCATCATCTTTGCATCTGGAGCCCGGAGAACAGACTACATCATAAAACAGGTGCTTACTGAGCTGGGCGGCTATGAGACTTCTGCAGTCATTCCGGGGAAGCTATGGGAGTTCAAAACAGGTAATGCAATCTGTTTCAGAATTGCCCATCCAAGGGCTATGCGCGGACACAAGAAGTACAGAGATGAGGTGATTGCACGAATTAAGCAACTTTGTACTCAGGGTGGCTAGAGCATTACAGTTTGCTCAGCAGGCCCCCCTTCCCGGAAGAGTACCGGAAAACAGGCAAAGCGGCCTGGTTCTCTATGCTGGAGGCGACACGTTCAATTCGGCATTGCCAGGCTGTAGATTGCAGCTCATTGCACCCCGTGAGCACAGGATATGCACAGGGCGTGAATTGCATGCACAAAAAAACCACCCGGAGGTGGTTTCACGACACTGCTTATTGCTTTGATTATTCTGATGTTTCCCATGGTACCCGGAGTGGGACTTGAACCCACACAGCGCGAACGCCGAGGGATTTTAAATCCCTTGTGTCTACCGATTCCACCATCCGGGCTCGGGAAGAAAGTGGAGGCGCGTTCCGGAGTCGAACCGGACTAGACGGATTTGCAATCCGCTACATAACCGCTTTGTTAACGCGCCAAATTCTTCAGGCCTTTCAGCCAGACATCCGCTGACGCCGATGTCTTTTAAACTGGAGCGGGAAACGAGACTCGAACTCGCGACCCCGACCTTGGCAAGGTCGTGCTCTACCAACTGAGCTATTCCCGCATTCATCAAGCAATCAGTTAATCACTTGATTTTATTATCGTCTGGCAATCAGTGCCGCCGTTCGATGCGTTGCATTCTACTTACCTGGCGCGATGAGTCAACGATATTTTTCACCACTTTTGATCGTTTGCTGAAAATTGCGCCGAAACGATCACTGATCAAGCAAATCTGCACGCGCAGCGCTCAAATATTGCAACATTGACCACAGAGTCAGTACCGCAGCCACAAAGAAAAGTGCAATACCGGCGTACTCAACCCAAATGTTCGGACGCCACAGCAGCCAGGCCAACGCCACCATCTGGGCAGTGGTTTTCACTTTCCCAATCCAGGAGACAGCCACGCTACTGCGTTTACCCAACTCCGCCATCCATTCGCGTAGCGCAGAAATAATAATTTCACGGGCGATCATCGTTGCCGCCGGTAAGGTCACCCACCAGCTGTGATAATGCTCGGTTACCAGCACCATGGCGATAGCCACGAGAACTTTATCTGCTACAGGGTCAAGGAAAGCACCAAACCGGGTACTCTGGTTCCAGCGGCGTGCCAGAAAACCATCGAACCAGTCAGTTACCGCCGCGACGCAGAAAATGAGCGCGGCGGCAAACGGCGACCAGGTGACAGGCAGATAAAAGACCAATACAAAGAATGGGATAAGGATGACACGGAACAGTGTAAGCAACGTAGGGATATTAAATTGCATAATGACGGGTAACTATCTGTTGTCAGTAAGATTACCCCTATGTTGCTACAGAGACATCAATGTTTCAACGACCAGAAGATCTTTTCTGCCAGACCTTGCGAAATACCCGGCACTTTTGCAATTTCCTCGACGCTGGCGTTACGTAAACCTTGCAAACCGCCCATATATTTCAACAACATTTGCCGGCGTTTTGGCCCGACGCCTTCAATGGTTTCCAGGGAACTGGTATTTTTGACCTTCGCCCGTTTTTTACGGTGCCCGCCAATCGCGTGATCGTGTGATTCATCGCGAATATGCTGGATAACATGCAGCGCGGGAGAATCTGGCGGCAAACTGAATCCCTCACCTTCCGGCTCAAAGAACAGCGTTTCCAGCCCAGCCTTACGATCTACTCCTTTGGCAACGCCAAGTAGCAGCGGATGATTTTTATCCCATGAGACATCCAGTTCGGCGAAGACATTTTTCGCCTGCGCAAGCTGGCCTTTGCCGCCGTCGATAAGTATCACATCCGGGATCTTACTGTCGTCGATGGCTTTACCATAACGCCGACGCAGCACCTGATTCATCGCCGCATAATCATCGCCCGGCGTGATGCCAGTAATGTTATAGCGCCGATACTCCGCACGCAGCGGGCCGTTAGCATCAAACACCACACAGGAAGCGACGGTTTGTTCACCCATGGTATGGCTGATGTCAAAGCACTCCATCCGCTTCACTTCCGGCAATTTCAACACACTGGCAAGTGCTGTAAGCCGCTGGTGAACGGTAGATTGCTGCGAAAGTTTGCTGGTTAAGGCCGTCGCCGCATTGGTGCGCGCGAGTTTCAGATAACGCGCCCGATCGCCGCGAGGTTTGGTTTGAACATTAATCTTGCGTCCCGCCAGTTCTGAAAGGGAATCGGCGAGCAGCGTTTTATCGCTAAGATTAAAATCGAGCAGGATCTCACCCGGTAAGGTGCGCATCTGGCTGCCTTGTAAATAGAACTGACCTACGAAGGTTTCTACCACCTCGCTCAGTTCCGTACCGCCAGGCACTTTCGGGAAATAGCTGCGGCTGCCGAGCACTTTGCCCTGACGAATGAACAATACGTGGACACAAGCCATGCCCGCATCGAACGCCACACCAATAACGTCGAGGTCGTCGCCGGTATTGGAAACGAATTGTTTTTCGGTGACGCGTCGCACCGCCTGAATTTGGTCGCGAATACGTGCCGCTTCTTCAAACTCCAGATTCTGGCTGGCAGTTTCCATACGACTAATGAGTTGCGTAAGCACCTGATCATCTTTGCCAGACAAAAACAGGCGCACATACTCGACCTGCTGAGCGTATTCTTCTTCACTCACCAGTCCTTCAACGCACGGTCCCAGACAGCGCCCTATCTGATATTGCAGACACGGACGCGAGCGATTGCGATAAACACTATTTTCGCACTGGCGAATGGGGAAAATCTTTTGCAGTAGCGCCAGTGTTTCACGTACGGCATAGCCATTCGGGAACGGGCCGAAATATTCACCTTTGGCATGCTTCGCACCACGATGCATCGCCAGACGCGGGTGGGTATCGCCACTCAGGAAGATAAAAGGATAAGATTTATCATCGCGTAGCAAAACGTTGTAACGCGGCTGATAGAGTTTGATGTAGTTGTGTTCCAGCAACAGCGCTTCGGTTTCTGTATGAGTAACCGTTACATCAATTTGCTGGATCTGGGCGACCAGCGCTTCGGTTTTGCGCGAAGCGAGGTTGCTACGGAAATAGCTGGAAAGCCGTTTTTTCAGGTCTTTCGCTTTGCCGACATAGATAACCGTACCACCAGCATCGTACATGCGATAAACGCCTGGCTGGCTGGTTACGGTTTTTAAAAACGCTTTTGCGTCAAACTGATCACTCACTGACTTGATAATGTCTCCGCATTACACAGACCATGGCGAATTGCCAGGTGAGTCAGCTCAACATCGCCATGAATGTTTAGTTTACTGAACATACGATAGCGGTAGCTGTTCACCGTTTTCGGACTGAGATTGAGCTGTTCTGAGATCTCATTGACCTTCTGGCCCTTGGTGATCATCAGCATAATCTGCAATTCACGTTCAGACAAACTGGCAAATGGGCTTTCTGTTTTTTCTGGTTCGATCTGGCTTAACGCCATTTGTTGAGCGATGTCAGAAGCAATGTAACGCTGCCCTGAATAGACAGAACGAATCGCACTCACGACTTCCTGCGGAGCCGCGCCTTTGCTGAGGTAGCCCGCAGCACCGGCCTGCATGACTTTCGCTGGTAAAGGGTTTTCTGTATGGACGGTAAGCATGATGATTTTGACATCAGCTGTGGAACGCGCGATTTTACGCGTCGCCTCAAGACCGCCAATGCCCGGCATACTCATGTCCATTAGCACCACGTCAACGGCATTTGCCCGACACCACTTAACGGCGTCTTCACCGCACGATGCCTCACCGACGACTTTTATACCCTTTATATCTTCCAGAATGCGTCGTATCCCTGCGCGCACCAGTTCGTGGTCATCAACAAGTAGAACGTTGATCAAAGGAATATCTCCAGAAATAGGGATAACGCTACTGATAGTTAGTCATTCGTATATTAGCGGTTTTTATTGCAACTTTGAAACGTTAAAAATGGTGGGTATTCGATTTTTCTCTCGTTTTTGTCAATTCGATTGTCCACAGTTATGGTCACGCCCGTCACCAACGGCTTACCGGATCGTTTCACAGTAAGCCCTGCGACGAAATGTGACAAAAATTACCTTTATTCAGCAAAAATGAAAATCAGCCCGCTGAATATGTAACATTAATTAACCCGAACAATACGGGCAAAAAACATTCATGATAAAAATATTTATTGGTCATTATATTAACGCATTTAATAGCACCGTTGACGATACGCTCAAAAAACAACCACTGCTATTTTTAGCAAAGCTTATGGTATACTCCGCCGCCTTAACATTTTTCACCGCAAATTTTCATTGCAACATGACGAGGAAAATAAATGAGTACGCCTGATTTTTCTACTGCCGAGAATAATCAAGAACTGGCAAATGAAGTCTCCTGCCTGAAAGCGATGCTGACGCTGATGCTGCAGGCGATGGGACAAGCTGACGCGGGCCGCGTGATGTTAAAGATGGAAAAACAGCTTGCGCTGATCGAAGACGAAACCCAGGCTGCAGTATTTTCCAAAACGGTTAAGCAAATTAAACAAGCCTACCGTCAGTAATATAAAACCGGCTGATAGCGTGCCTTTCAGCCGGTTTTTGCATCTGGCACGCAGGACAGAAAAGAGATCAAATTAAGCCAGTAGCGGCCGCGTAACAGGCAACCTGGGTCTTATTTGGTGCATTGATTTTTTTCTGCATGTTTTTCTGATGGAAATTGACCGTATTCTCAGAGATTGACAAAATCATCGCTATCTCTGCTGATGTCTTCCCTTCCGCCGTCCATTTCAAAATTTCTTTTTCGCGCTTGCTGAAATTCATCTCTGGCGTCATCACTATTTCATCATTTAAACGCATCAGAGCCATCAGACTTTCGCGCACCAGTAACTGCATTTTTAATTGCAGTTCATCACTAAGAATGGGTATTTCGCGCGCGCTGCTACGGGAAAAGGACAAAAAGCCCAGCGCCCGGTTTGGCAGCATTAAATACTGAGTGACACCGCGGCGTAAACCATGTGCGCGCGCGGCTTCCCATAACGGCTGTGCTTCGCTGAATAAGTCATCATTCCACATTAAATGGCCCTGACTAAAGTTTTCAGGGTTCAGCACCGGATCAATTGCGAGAAAGTTTTTTGCCTGATAATAACTAACCCACGCCTCAGGGTAATTGGTGTAGAAAGCCACTTTAGGTCGCGTGAATGGTACCGGGTGGCGAACACATAACGAATAGTAATCGTACTCCAGCTGCTGAGCCTGAAACTCTATTTCATGGTAGACCTCTTCTGCGGCCTCCATCCTCTGAAAACGCAACAGCATCGTGCGACGCCAGCTGAAAAAATCCGTATCCTGCATAGTAAACCGCAACGCCCCTGAGAGTGAGTATCATTTATAATGATAATTCAAACTATCACATAAATAAGATTTATATATAATTTATATTATTCAGGCAATGAATTACTTTTGCAAGCCATCACATTCTCTTATGTTATTAATGAGTTATGCTGATTTTTTAAGCTGTTTTATCACGCTTGAAATGGCGTCCCGCCCCGACAGGTGAATCGTCGGGGCTGATTTTTTCTTATTATTGCAGCAGAAACTTCTCGAGGAACTGGCGGGTGCGAGGCTGCTGGGGATCGGCAAATAACGCTTTTGCTGCCCCCTGCTCGACTATCCGCCCCTGGTCCATAAAAATCGCCCGGTCCGCAACATCCCGGGCAAAGCTCATTTCGTGCGTCACAATCACCATCGTGCGCTTTTCCTGCGCCAGCTGACGGATGGTGTTCAGGACTTCGCCCACCAGCTCTGGATCCAGCGCCGACGTTGGCTCGTCAAACAAAATCACCTCAGGACGCATTGCCAGCGCACGTGCAATCGCAACACGTTGCTGTTGACCGCCAGACAAACGACGTGGATAGCTGGTTTCTTTACCGGCCAGCCCAACTTTCGCCAACAGCTCGCGAGCGCGCGCCGTGGCCTCTTCTTTCGGTTCGCCTTTGACGATCACCGGCCCTTCAATAATGTTTTCCAGCACCGTACGATGCGGAAACAAATTAAAGTTCTGGAAGACAAACCCGACGTGCTGACGCAACTGGCGAATCAGCGATTTTTGCTGACTTAATGAACGTGCAGTATCAATAGTGATATCGCCAACGGTGATAGTTCCCGCTTCCGGTTGTTCCAGCAGATTTATGCTGCGTAGCAACGTGGTTTTGCCGGAACCACTCGGACCGATAATTGCCACCACTTCGCCAGGCTTTACCTCAAGGTCGATACCGTGCAGCACCGTCTGACCGTGAAATTTTTTCACCAGGTTCTTAACTTCAATGGCACTCATTTTGGTTCTCTCTCCTGGCGATTAAGTTGATTCTCAAAATGGTTCTGCAACGTCGATAATACTGTCGCCATGATCCAGTAGATGAGCGAAGCCGCCAGGTACATGGTGAACACCTCCAGCGTGCGCGAGGTAATCAACTGCGCCTGACGGAACAGCTCCGGCACCTGGATTGTCGCGGCCAGCGACGTATCTTTTACCAGGCTGATAAAGCTGTTCGACAGCGGCGGCAACGCCACACGCGCCGCCTGTGGCAAAATCGCGCGACGCATGGTCTGCCACGGCGTCATACCAATACTGGCTGCCGCTTCCCACTGACCTTTATCAATAGAAGAAATGGCGGCGCGCAGCGTTTCGGCAGCATAGGCGGCAGTGTTCAACGACAGACCAATCATTGCTGACGGAATGGGATCTAATTCGATACCAAACTGCGGCAGGCCGTAATAGATCATAAACAGTTGTGCGATGAGCGGCGTACCACGAAAAATAGAGATATAAAAACGCGCCAGCCAGCGCACGGGCCAGATTGGCGACAGGCGCATCAGCGCGAGAATAAACCCGAGCAGTAAGCCAAAAAACATGCCGCCGATACTGAGTTGCAGCGTATACCCAGCACCTTTCAGCAGGAACGGCAAGGAATCAATAACCAGTTGTATACTTTCTTGCATGAGCGTTTCCGGAGCTAAACGTGGGGATGATAGGCGAACAGCGCAGGCGCACCGCCGGTATGAATAAACAGAATCGGCCCTTCATCTTTGAAACGTTTCTGACTGATACCGTCAATCAGACCCGCCATCGCTTTTCCGGTATACACAGGATCAAGCAGAATGCCTTCCAGCCGCGCCAGCAATTTCACTGCTTCCATGCCTTCGTCGTTCGGCACGCCGTAGCCAGGTGCAAAATAGTCATCCCAGAGTAAAATTTCCGCTGATGCGGTCAGCTCCAGTTCTTTCGCAATCGCCTGTTGTAGGTTAACCACTTTCGGCAATTGATCGGCAACGGAACGCGACACGGTCACGCCAATCAGTTCGCTTTCAGGCATCAGGTGTTCCAGCCCAACAGCCAGTCCGGCGTGAGTTCCGGCACTGCCCGATGCGACCACCACCGACGAAATATTAACCGCCCCTTCACACTGTTGCGCAATTTCCAGCGCACTCTCCACATAACCCAGCGCGCCCAGAGCATTAGAACCGCCAACCGGAATGACATACGGGCGAAAGCCTTGTGCTTCGACTCGCGTCGCCAGCTCTTCCAGTTGGGCATTGGGATCGGTCAGTGCGTCGCACATTTCAATCTGGGTATTGAACAGATCCAGCAACAAACGATTGCCGTTGGTTAAATAGTTTTCTGCGGTTGTGCCAATAGGATTTTCCAGCAGCGCCACGCAGTGCAGACCGAGTTTCGCCGCAACTGCGGCAGTCTGGCGCACATGGTTAGACTGGATCGCCCCGGCAGTAATCAGCGTATCGGCACCTTCACGCAGAGCATCTGCCGCGAGAAATTCCAGCTTACGTAATTTATTGCCGCCCATTGCCATGGGTGTGACGTCATCCCGTTTGATGAAAATTTCCCGTCCAAGATAATCAGAAAAGCGCGGCAGATATTCGAGCGGCGTTGGCGCGCCGATAAACTCCAGCCGTGGAAAACGGGTTAAATTATGCAGTGGCATAACAGCCTCCGATGTGTGTTGTTGTGATTTTCTTATTATGCACGCTGAAAACGCGTAAATAAAAAAGGCGCTAGTGAAAGCGCCCTTTTTTGTCATTATGCTGATTATTTGGTCACATCAGCACCAAACCATTTTTCGGAAAGGGCTTGCAGAGTGCCATCTTTTTGCATTTCCGCAATTGCATCATTCACTGCTTTCAGCAGGTCTTCATTTCCTTTACGCAGCGCCACGCCAGACTCCTGACGGGAGAATGCTTCACCGGTTACTGCCAGCGTATCGTTGGTTTTCTTCACCAGATCCAGCGCCGCCAGACGGTCAACGAGGATCGCATCGATACGGCCTACGCGCAGATCCTGATATTTGGTCGGGTCATCATCATAGGTACGCACATCGACGCCCTGAACATTCTGACGCAGCCACTCTTCATAGTTGGTGCCCAGGCCGACACCCACTTTTTTGCCTTTCAGATCAGCAGCTGTTTTAATGGTGCCTTCGTTACCTTTTTTCACCAGCGCCTGAATACCGGAAATGGTGTAAGGGGTAGAGAAATCGTATTTTTTCTTGCGCTCGTCAGAAATGGTGACCTGATTAATCACCACATCAATGCGTTTAGAGTCCAGCGACGCCAGCATACCGTCCCATTTGGTCGGTTTTAGTGACGCCTCAACGCCAAGATGTTTTGCCAGCTGTTGGGCAAATTCCACTTCAAAACCGGTTAATTTGCCGTCATCTCCCTGAAAACTGAACGGCGGATAAGTTCCTTCCAGCCCTACCAGCAGCGTGCCGCGCTCTTTAACTTTATTAAGCAGACCTTCATCTGCAAAACTTTTAACGCTCATGCCCGCAACCAGCGCCACGGCCATCACACCCATCAATGCCTGACGTCCCAGATGTGCTAATTTCATATTCACCCCGAATGTTGTTATGTCTGTTTGCAGTGTAGAGCCATTGTTTGTAAACACAAAAACAACTCCGCTACATCTTATTCTTATTTAATATATATCAGAAGCAGGCAGGCTGGAGGATTTCTGCACAAGTCCGGTACAGGTTTGGCGCTGATAGTGTTGATACTTCCGTAACGCGATGCGGTAATTGTTGGTGCTGGTGGTGGGCAGCCACGGGGCGAGGATTTCATCAAGGAAACCGTCCTGCAGCTGATCGAGGGAAATATTTTGCTCGTGTAGATGATTCCCCAAACGGCGCAGACGAACGACATATTCACGCACCGTACCAGGGCTCATTTCAGTTTGCTCAAAAAGAAATTGCTTAAAGCCGATAATATCGAAAAAATCACTCTGCGTTTTGCAATGTAAATCACCGCAAAATCGGCACAATGCCGCCCATGATTTTTGTTCCGTTTGCCAGCCATTTTCATCAAGCAGCGTGTCCAGGCAGGAAATCTCGATTTTATTCACTATTTTGCCGTCGCGAACTAAGGTAATGCGATCGAGTAATTTACGGCAATGCGCGCAATGGGTCTGGCTGTGTTTAAAGTCTTTAAGATAGCGGCTTAATGGCCGTCTTTTCAGGTGCTGCACCATCATTAAGAACTCCTGGTAGTCAAAGTTAAAGTGCGGCATTTACTGACGTTATAACTTACCCAGTTTAGTGCGTAACCGTTTAATGGCCTGGCTGTGTAACTGACTGACCCGCGATTCCCCGACCTCCAGCACCGCGCCAATCTCTTTGAGATTCAGCTCTTCCTGGTAATAGAGGGTTAATACCAGTTTTTCGCGCTCCGGCAACGTTTCGATGGCTTCCATCACCCGCTGACGCAGATTACTGTCCAGCAGTTGTTGTAGCGGGTTTTCTCGCTGATGATCATCAGTAACCAGTTCGATGCTATCGCCGTGCTCTTCGCGCCACTCATCGTAGGAGAAGAGCTGGCTGTTATTGGTGTCGAGCAACATTTGGCGATAATCGGCAATATCGATCCCTAAACGTTCCGCTACCTCAGTTTCCGTGGCGTTGCGGCCAAGTTCCTGCTCCAGTTGCCCTATTGCCTGTGCCACTTCACGCGCGTTGCGTCGCACGCTGCGCGGCACCCAGTCACGGCTGCGAAGTTCATCCAACATAGCGCCACGGATACGCTGCACTGCGTAAGTTGTAAATGCCGTTCCTTGTAGGGCGTCATAGCGTTCGACGGCATTAAGTAACCCAATGCCGCCCGCCTGTAGCAGATCGTCAAGTTCCACGCTCGCGGGCAGTCGAACCTGCAGGCGCAATGCTTCGTGACGCACCAGCGGGACATAACGCTGCCACAGCGAGTGTTTATCCATTACACCTTCAGCGGTATAGAGTGAATTCACGATAAACAGCCCTGCGTTATATGAGTTATCGGCATGATTATCCGTTTCTGCAGGGTTTTTAATCGGACGATTAGTGGGTGAAATGAGGGGTTATTTGGGGGTTACCGGTAAATTGCGGACAGAAAAAACCCCGCCGGTGGCGGGGAAGCACGTTGCTGACAAATTACCATTCATGTTGCCGGATGCGGCGTAAACGCCTTATCCGGCCTACAAAAATGTGCAAATTCAATAAATTGCAATTCACCTTGTAGGCCTGATAAGCGCAGCGCATCAGGCAATTTGGCGTTGCCGTCAGTCTCAGTTAATCAGGTTACGACGATTAACCCTGCAGCAGAGACAGAACCTGCTGCGGTACCTGGTTGGCTTTTGCCAGCACGGAGTTACCGGCCTGCTGGATGATCTGCGCTTTCGACATATTGGACACTTCGGTCGCATAGTCGGCGTCCTGAATGCGGGACTGCGCTTCAGACAGGTTGGTAGTGGTGTTGTTCAGGTTGGTGACTGCGGAATCCAGACGGTTCTGCACCGCACCGAGGGAGGAGCGGAATTTGTCTACGGATGCGATAGCATCGTCCAACGCTTTCAGCGGATCCGTGGTCACTTCGGATTTACCAGTAGCTTCAGTGGTCAGAGAACCGTCAGCCGCTTTGTACAGAGCCGCGCCGTCATCATCCAGAATATTGCCGTTAGCAAATTCGTGATAAGTTTCTGTGACAGTCTTGTTGGTCGCAGTCGTCAGTTCACCATCAGCACCAATATTTACGGTAGCGCCACCTGTAGTAGCGGTTACTGCCCCACCAGCGGCAACGTCAAAAGACTGTGCGCCGTTAGCTACGGTATAAGCCTGCCCAGTTAACGCAGTGTCCATATCTTCGGCGGATACCGTTGCGCCCTTAATATCCACTTTTTTGCTAACCTGGGTGAAATCAACGGTCATGCCGCTGCCGAATGTAATCTTCGCATCAACTGCTGCATGACCATTCGCACCGTTGAAAATACCGTCCAACGTTGCCGCATCTGGACCGCCGGCCTGGTTTTTAGTCAGGTTGCCGTCAGAACCAATATATAAAGCATCACCATTGACGTCAGTCAGGGTGCCATCGCTGGCAATTTTAACGTCCTGAGCGCTTCCGCCGATGGAGATCTGAGCCGTATTATCACCGTTTGCTGCATAGGCTTTCAGCACATCAGCAACTTTAGTGGTGGCCCCAGTACCATCGCCATTGGTAAGTGCGGTTGCGTCAAATGAATAAGACTTGCTGGTTGCGTTGTAGGTATATGCAGTAGAAGCCGCTACGCCTAATCCATTGTTTGTACCGGTATAACCGCTAATAGTGCTGCCGCCGCTAACGCTTGCCAGCACGTCGGTAGCTGTTGCTGCATTAAAGGTAGTAACAGTAGATTTAGTCCAGGTGCTGTTGCCACTGACGACTGCACCTTGGGAGAAGCCCGCAGCGGTCAGATCTGCTTCAGTGGCTTTAGCATTATCAACAGCGCCTTTACCGTTAACATTGAAGCTGGTCAGCTTCAATGTAGAAGAGTCGATCTTTTTCAGATCAATCGTGATGGTTTCACCATCATTTGCGCCGACCTGAATTTTCATCGAGCCATCTTTTGACAGTACGTTCACGCCGTTGAACTGGGTTTGGCCGGATACGCGGTCAATTTCATCAAGACGGGATTTGATTTCGTCCTGAATGGAGTCCAGGTCAGAGGTGGAGTTAGTTCCGGTCGTCGCCTGAACCGTCAGTTCACGAATACGCTGTAAGTTGTTGTTGATTTCGGACAGCGCGCCTTCAGTGGTCTGTGCAACAGAAATACCGTCGTTGGCGTTACGTGCAGCCTGAGTCAGGCCTTTAATGTTAGAAGTAAAACGGTTAGCAATCGCCTGACCTGCGGCGTCATCCTTCGCGCTGTTAATACGCAAGCCAGAAGACAGACGCTCGATAGAACTCGACAGCGCAGACTGGTTCTTGTTGATATTATTTTGAGTGATCAGCGAGAGGCTGTTGGTATTAATGACTTGTGCCATGATTCGTTATCCTATATTGCAAGTCGTTGATTACGTATTGGGTTTCCACCCGTCGGCTCAATCGCCGTCAACCCTGTTATCGTCTGTCGTAAAACAACCTTTAGAATTTTTTTCACAAACAGCCATTTTTTGTTAGTCGCCGAAATACTCTTTTCTCTGCCCCTTATTCCCGCTATTAAAAAAAACAATTAAACGTAAACTTTGCGCAATTCAGGCCGATAACCCCGGTATTCGTTTTACGTGTCGAAAGATAAAAGGAAATCGCATGGCAAGTATTTCATCGCTGGGAGTCGGGTCAGGTCTGGATTTAAGTTCAATCCTTGATAGCCTCACCGCCGCGCAAAAAGCGACGCTAACCCCCATTTCAAATCAGCAATCGTCGTTTACCGCTAAACTTAGCGCCTACGGTACGCTGAAAAGCGCGCTGACGACTTTCCAGACCGCCAATACTGCATTGTCTAAAGCCGATCTTTTTTCCGCCACCAGCACTACCAGCAGCACCACCGCATTCAGTGCCACCACTGCGGGTAACGCCATCGCCGGGAAATACACCATCAGTGTCACCCATCTGGCGCAGGCGCAAACCCTGACCACGCGCACCACCAGAGACGATACGAAAACGGCGATCGCCACCAGCGACAGTAAACTCACCATTCAACAAGGTGGCGACAAAGATCCGATTACCATTGATATCAGCGCAGCTAACTCGTCGTTAAGCGGGATCCGTGATGCCATCAACAACGCAAAAGCAGGCGTAAGCGCAAGCATCATTAACGTGGGTAACGGTGAATATCGTCTGTCAGTCACATCAAATGACACCGGCCTTGATAATGCGATGACACTCTCGGTCAGCGGTGATGATGCGCTACAAAGTTTTATGGGCTATGACGCCAGTGCCAGCAGCAACGGTATGGAGGTCTCGGTTGCCGCCCAGAATGCGCAGCTGACGGTCAACAACGTCGCCATCGAGAACAGCAGCAACACCATCAGCGACGCGCTGGAAAACATCACCCTGAACCTGAACGATGTCACCACGGGCAACCAGACGCTAACCATCACTCAGGACACCTCCAAAGCGCAAACGGCGATTAAAGACTGGGTGAATGCCTACAACTCGCTAATAGATACCTTCAGCAGCCTGACCAAATACACCGCCGTAGATGCGGGAGCTGATAGCCAGAGTTCTAGCAATGGCGCACTGCTCGGCGACTCCACGCTGCGGACGATTCAGACGCAGTTGAAATCGATGCTGAGTAATACCGTCAGTTCTTCCAGCTATAAAACGTTGGCGCAGATTGGTATCACGACCGATCCCAGCGATGGCAAACTGGAACTGGATGCCGACAAACTCACCGCTGCACTGAAAAAAGATGCCAGCGGCGTAGGTGCATTGATTGTTGGCGATGGTAAAAAAACCGGCATCACGACCACCATCGGCAGCAACCTGACCAGTTGGCTTTCGACAACGGGCATTATTAAAGCCGCTACCGATGGCGTTAGTAAGACCCTGAATAAATTAACTAAAGACTACAACGCCGCCAGCGATCGCATTGATGCGCAGGTCGCTCGCTACAAAGAACAATTTACCCAACTGGACGTTTTAATGACCTCGTTAAACAGCACCAGCAGCTACTTAACGCAGCAGTTCGAAAACAACAGTAATTCCAAGTAATCATTATTCATCGGGAGACAGGTCATGTACGCGGCAAAAGGCACCCAGGCCTATGCACAAATTGGCGTCGAAAGCGCCGTAATGAGCGCCAGTCAACAGCAGCTGGTCACCATGCTATTTGATGGAGTGCTGAGCGCACTGGTTAGAGCGCGCCTGTTTATGCAGGACAACAATCAGCAAGGCAAAGGCGTCTCTTTGTCAAAAGCGATCAACATCATTGAGAACGGACTGCGGGTGAGTCTTGATGAAGAGAGCAAAGACGAATTAACCCAAAACTTGATTGCTCTTTATAGCTATATGGTCAGGCGCTTGCTGCAAGCCAATTTACGCAACGATGTCTCCGCAGTCGAAGAAGTGGAAGCATTAATGCGCAATATTGCCGATGCCTGGAAAGAGTCTTTACTCTCCCCTTCTTTGATTCAGGACCCAGTCTGATGAACCATGCACCGCATTTGTATTTCGCCTGGCAACAACTCGTCGAAAAAAGCCAGCTCATGTTACGCCTGGCAACGGAAGAACAATGGGACGAACTCATCGCCAGCGAAATGGCGTATGTGAATGCGGTGCAGGAGATTGCACATCTGACTGAAGAGGTTGACCCGTCCACCACGATGCAGGAGCAGCTCCGCCCGATGCTGCGCCTGATTCTCGACAACGAAAGCAAGGTAAAGCAGTTATTACAGATTCGGATGGATGAACTGGCGAAACTGGTCGGTCAGTCATCGGTGCAAAAATCGGTGTTAAGTGCCTATGGCGATCAGGGCGGCTTTGTGCTGGCTCCGCAGGATAACCTCTTTTGAATCTGAACGAGTCGATGGCTCGCGAATAATCCGATTACGGCTACGCTTCTAATGTTCCCCTTGAATGGAGTCGAAGAATGCGTAATCCCACGCTGTTACAATGTTTTCACTGGTATTACCCGGAAGGCGGTAAGCTCTGGCCTGAACTGGCCGAGCGCGCCGACGGTTTTAATGATATTGGTATCAATATGGTCTGGTTGCCGCCCGCCTATAAAGGCGCATCGGGCGGGTATTCGGTCGGCTACGACTCCTATGATTTATTTGATTTAGGCGAGTTTGATCAGAAAGGCAGCATCCCCACTAAATATGGCGATAAAGCACAACTGCTGGCCGCCATTGATGCTCTGAAACGTAATGACATTGCGGTGCTGTTGGACGTGGTAGTCAACCACAAAATGGGCGCGGATGAAAAAGAAGCTATTCGCGTGCAGCGTGTAAATGCTGATGACCGTACGCAAATTGACGAAGAAATCATTGAGTGTGAAGGCTGGACGCGTTACACCTTCCCCGCTCGTGCCGGGCAATACTCGCAGTTTATCTGGGATTTCAAATGTTTTAGCGGTATCGACCATATCGAAAACCCTGATGAAGATGGCATATTTAAAATTGTTAACGACTACACCGGCGAAGGCTGGAACGATCAGGTTGATGATGAATTAGGTAATTTCGATTATCTGATGGGCGAGAATATCGATTTCCGCAATCATGCCGTGACGGAAGAGATTAAATACTGGGCGCGCTGGGTGATGGAACAAACGCAATGCGACGGTTTTCGTCTTGATGCGGTCAAACATATTCCGGCGTGGTTTTATAAAGAGTGGATCGAACACGTACAAGAAGTTGCGCCAAAGCCGCTGTTTATTGTGGCGGAATACTGGTCGCATGAAGTCGATAAACTGCAAACGTATATTGATCAGGTGGAGGGCAAAACCATGCTGTTCGATGCGCCGCTGCAGATGAAATTCCATGAAGCATCGCGCATGGGGCGCGACTACGACATGACGCAGATTTTCACGGGTACATTAGTGGAAGCCGATCCTTTCCACGCCGTGACGCTCGTTGCCAATCACGACACCCAACCGTTGCAAGCCCTCGAAGCGCCGGTCGAACCGTGGTTTAAACCGCTGGCGTATGCCTTAATTTTGTTGCGGGAAAATGGCGTTCCTTCGGTATTCTATCCGGACCTCTACGGTGCGCATTACGAAGATGTCGGTGGTGACGGGCAAACCTATCCGATAGATATGCCAATAATCGAACAGCTTGATGAGTTAATTCTCGCCCGTCAGCGTTTCGCCCACGGTGTACAGACGTTATTTTTCGACCATCCGAACTGCATTGCCTTTAGCCGCAGTGGCACTGACGAATATCCCGGCTGCGTGGTGGTCATGTCGAACGGGGATGATGGCGAAAAAACCATTCATCTGGGAGAGAATTACGGCAATAAAACCTGGCGTGATTTTCTGGGGAACCGGCAAGAGAGAGTAGTGACCGACGAAAACGGCGAAGCAACCTTCTTTTGCAACGGCGGCAGCGTCAGCGTGTGGGTTATCGAAGAGGTGATTTAAATTCATCCCCGGCGGCAAGCCGGGGAGATTTCATTACGGCAGTGGCGTCGGTAACGGCGCTTTATCCAGCGCGGCGGCACACTCTGCGGTCGGGCGATCCACACGCTCCATCGTCATACCATCGTACTCAATGGTGTTACCGTCACGCTCAACCTCGTACAGCTCACGTTTTACGGTAACGTTAGTGAGATCATCAGACATCAATGTCAACTTGCCCGGCACAGCAATCACCCGCTGCCACTGACGGCAATCCAGGGTATCGCCCTCTTTAGTGACAATGAGGCTGCCTATCGCTTCCGGACTGACCAGCGCACGTTGCGGTCCTTTGGTCTGCCAGTAGCCCGCCAGCCAGTCCGGCGCGGGGGTTTTCACGACATTGTTATAGTTTTCGACTTCGGCACAGCCCGCCAGCAACATGAGCGCGCCTGCAATTGCGAGTTTTTTCATCATTCGTCCTGCATGAGAAGAAAAGAGGATTGTGGCATTAAAGCCCTGATGTCGCCAGCCTTTCAAAGTTCAGAGAGAAATTTGATCTAACTATTATTTTTGTGAATTATTACCCCGAAAATAAATTTGCTTGATGTATGATTCGCGACTCTTGTTTCAAACCTTCTGAGTTCAGAGGCTACATTCATGTCATGGCAGCAATTCAAACACGCCTGGTTGATTAAATTCTGGGCACCCATCCCTGCGGTCATCGCGGCGGGTATTCTCTCCACTTACTATTTTGGCATTACTGGCACCTTTTGGGCTGTCACGGGTGAATTTACCCGTTGGGGCGGTCAGCTCCTGCAGCTGTTTGGCGTCCATGCTGAAGAGTGGGGTTATTTTAAAATTATCCATCTGGAAGGATCGCCATTAACCCGCATCGACGGGATGATGCTCCTCGGTATGTTTGGCGGCTGCTTTGCCGCAGCGCTGTGGGCCAACAATGTCAAACTACGCATGCCGCGCAGCCGTATCCGCATTATGCAGGCCATTATTGGCGGCATTATCGCCGGTTTTGGCGCGCGTCTGGCAATGGGCTGTAACCTGGCGGCGTTCTTTACCGGCATTCCTCAGTTCTCGCTGCATGCCTGGTTCTTTGCCATCGCCACTGCCATTGGTTCATGGTTTGGCGCGCGCTTTACCCTGCTGCCCATCTTCCGTATTCCCGTGAAAATGCAGAAAGTTTCTGCCGCCTCACCGCTGACGCAAAAACCGGATCAGGCGCGGCGTCGTTTTCGTCTCGGGATGGTGGTCTTTTTCGGCATGCTGGGCTGGGCGCTGCTCACGGCGATGAACCAACCCAAACTGGGGCTGGCAATGCTGTTTGGCGTCGGCTTTGGTTTACTGATTGAACGTGCGCAAATCTGCTTTACTTCGGCGTTCCGCGATATGTGGATCACCGGACGTACCCATATGGCGAAAGCAATCATTATCGGTATGGCGGTAAGTGCCATCGGGATCTTCAGTTACGTACAGTTAGGTGTTGAACCCAAAATCATGTGGGCGGGACCAAACGCGGTAATTGGTGGTTTACTGTTTGGTTTTGGCATCGTGCTGGCAGGCGGCTGCGAAACCGGTTGGATGTACCGCGCGGTAGAAGGTCAGGTGCACTACTGGTGGGTCGGTCTGGGCAATGTGATCGGCTCGACGATTCTGGCGTATTACTGGGATGATTTCGCTCCGGCGCTGGCCACCGACTGGGACAAAATCAACCTGCTGAAAACCTTTGGCCCGATGGGTGGCCTGCTGGTGACATATTTGCTGTTGTTTACTGCGCTGATGTTGATTATCGGCTGGGAAAAACGCTTCTTCCGCCGTGCGGCACCGCAGACTGCTAAGGAGATCGCATGAAAAATATCATTCCTGATTACCGTCTTGATATGGTGGGTGAACCCTGCCCTTATCCGGCAGTCGCAACCCTTGAGGCGATGCCGCAGTTAAAAAAAGGTGAGATCCTGGAAGTGGTGAGCGACTGTCCGCAGTCGATCAATAATATTCCACTGGATGCGCGTAATCACGGCTATACGGTGCTGGATATTCAGCAAGACGGGCCGACCATTCGTTATTTAATTCAGAAGTAATCCCTCATTCCCGCTGTGGCCCACAGCGGGAACATCGTTGCCTCTGACACATAGATTTTACCCGCCCCCTCTCCTATTCTTTTCAGTATGATCTCAGGAGGTTGCTATGTGTGGACGCTTTGCCCAATCCCAAACGCGTGAAGATTACCTTGCGCTTCTCGCGGAAGATATTGAACGCGATATACCCTACGATCCCGAACCCATTGGCAGATACAACGTCGCGCCGGGAACCAAAGTTCTTCTGCTCAGTGAACGTGATGAACACCTTCATCTGGATCCGGTTTTCTGGGGATATGCTCCCGGATGGTGGGATAAACCGCCGCTGATTAACGCCCGCGTAGAAACTGCGGCCACCAGTCGTATGTTTAAACCGCTCTGGCAACATGGTCGGGCAATCTGTTTTGCCGATGGCTGGTTTGAGTGGAAAAAAGAAGGCGACAAAAAACAGCCTTATTTTATCTATCGCGCTGATGAACAACCTGTTTTTATGGCCGCGATAGGTAGCACACCGTTTGAGCGTGGTGACGAAGCCGAAGGATTTTTAATTGTCACTGCAGCAGCAGACCAGGGTCTGGTAGATATTCATGACCGCCGCCCGCTGGTACTGTCGCCAGAAGCTGCGCGGGAATGGATGCGGCAAGAGATTAGCGGTAAAGAAGCCTCAGAAATCGCGGTCAGTGGTTGTGTGCCAGCAAAGCAGTTCTCCTGGCATCCGGTATTGCGCGCGGTGGGTAATGTCAAAAACCAGGGCGCAGCGTTAATTCAACCTGTCTGTTAACCCTGGAGATTATTGATGAACTAAAATGTGTCACAAGAAACCTCTATTCCAGTGACACAATTGCGCCTAATTACTTACATATAATATTTAATTATGAGTTCCTCACCATCTATTACATACTTTTTAACCATATCGGAATATTTATCATAATCAGCGGGATTCGTAACAATATATTTTCGCTGCGATCTTTCATAGCAAATCCCTGTCAAAGTCCATGATATAAAAATGTCTCTTCAAAAGAATTACATTCTTTAAAAAGTAATTCTTTATTGCTATATATCGCAGAGACAACCTCAATATCACACTCCATACGTGCTTTCTCCAGATGATTTGGGAAGTATTGAATTTCTTTTATCTTATTATCGCCACAATTAAACAGCTTAGTAGTCTCAGGCATTGCTGGTATTTACCATATTTTATTGCGATAAATAGAAATTGTCATAGCCTTTGACGGAGATGAGTCAACACGCGATATCAGATTATTATCTACGGAGACCTGGGTAATTCCATCGGATACTTTTGGAAATACCATATAATTATTGAAATCGAGCTCTAATTCTTTGCAGAATTTGGGAACCTGTATTGTGGCAAGGCCATTATGACGAAGATAAAGCACCTCAATCCAGGATGGAAGAGGTGGCAAAGACCCCAAGTGAAGATCTGTTAAGTCAAGTTTACTATTGTGGAGTTCAACACATTTAAACAATCTCACCAATGCTATATCCACATTTTTTTTGAAGTCATTCGATGCGCCTTCTTTGACTGAATTAGCCCAGTCACTGAAACCTTTGCAAAGTCTGGAATCTGTAATTTTCGTAAAGTTGTCTAGAAACTCTGCAATATTAGTCGATATAAACTCTAATTTATGCCGAATGGGTGGGTTACCAGTTCCCTGATTTTTTTCTATCATGATAAAACCTATCTTATTATAAATCGAGAAATCTTGAAACCAGAGACTATAATCACCCCATTCGAAATATTCTGAGTGCAATAACTTAAATTCTGACAGCATATTAAATAATTTGCTGTCTTCACTAATTGGTGTAAACTTACCATTTCCAAGACAACTGACTAACTCACTTGATAATTCATTTATGATTGCATCATCAGATACTAACTCATGTTGTTTTATCGTAGATTCAGTATTAGATGTGACTTTATTTAATTGAACCGACTGAGTTTTTAACGAAAGATCATTTAATGGAAACATTTACACTCCTGTTTAATAAATTATATTGCTCAGGGAGCATTCTAAAACACAATAAAATTACCACTATCAAAAATCGCTCATATCTATCGCCCGGAATATGAATAAAAACATCAACAAAGATTAAATTATTCAAACGTTACTGTTGCGTCTGCGGTCGTAGCAACATCCGACGTGGTGATGAGTGTTAAAAGAGACACTCTGATGTTCAGAGGGGTTATCGCGTATACGGATCGTGGATGGCAGAAAACTTTCAGAATCAGGTTTCCATTTTAAACCAGAAATTGAGTGAGTTTGCCCCATCCATGCCCCACGCGGTGAGATCGGATGTAATTAACAACAGGTTACAAAACCTACACCTGCATGCTCATCACTTCCTGATACGCCGCCACCAGCTTATTACGCACCTGAATCCCCATTTGCATAGAAACTGAGGCTTTTTGCATATCGGTCATCACATCGTTTAACGCCACGCCGGGTTCACCGAGAGTGAATTTTTCTGCCTGCGTGCGGGCAGCTGTTTGTGTATCACTAATGCGATCGAGCGCGGCGTGCAGCTGCCCGGCAAAACTAATGGTCGGTTGCGGCAGTGATTCCTGCGCACGCGCACTCATCGCCGTAGCCTGTAACTGGCTGATAACCCCTTCAATCCCCTGTATCGCTGACATTCTCGTCTCCCGGATAATTTCTGGTAGCAAAGCCTACCAGTAAGTCAATAAGACAAAGGCGCTAAATAACAACAAAAAAACGGGTTTATTGGCGGATAGAAAAAAACGAAAGCACAAATAATGGGAGCGTCAATTTTTCGAGTTTGCTGACCCGGGAGTGAGTCTTGTTCCACTTTGCCAATAACGCCGTCCATAATCAGCCACGAGGTGCGCGATGAATGCGACTGCAGCCCAGACAAAATCTCTTGAGTGGCTTAATCGCCTGCGTGCGAATCCGAAAATTCCATTGATTGTTGCCGGTTCCGCGGCAGTGGCGGTCATGGTCGCACTGATCCTGTGGGCGAAAGCCCCCGACTACCGCACATTATTCAGCAATCTTTCCGATCAGGATGGTGGCGCAATTGTCAGCCAACTGACGCAAATGAATATTCCTTACCGCTTCAGCGAAGCCAGCGGCGCTATTGAAGTTCCGGCAGATAAAGTTCACGAACTGCGTCTGCGCCTGGCACAACAAGGTTTGCCCAAAGGCGGCGCGGTCGGTTTCGAACTACTCGATCAGGAAAAGTTTGGTATCAGCCAGTTCAGCGAACAGGTGAATTATCAGCGGGCGCTGGAAGGCGAGCTTTCTCGTACCATCGAAACTATCGGCCCGGTAAAAGGGGCGCGCGTACATCTGGCAATGCCGAAACCGTCTTTATTCGTCCGTGAACAAAAATCCCCTTCTGCATCGGTGACGGTAAATCTGTTACCCGGCCGCGCACTCGATGAAGGGCAAATTAGCGCCATTGTACATCTGGTTTCCAGCGCGGTTGCTGGTCTGCCGCCGGGGAACGTCACGCTGGTGGATCAGGGTGGACATCTGTTAACCCAGTTCAACACCAGCGGGCGCGATCTTAATGACGCTCAGTTGAAATATGCCAGCGATGTCGAAGGCCGTATTCAGCGGCGTATTGAAGCGATCCTGTCGCCTATTGTTGGTAACGGTAATATTCACGCCCAGGTCACGGCGCAGCTGGACTTCGCCAGTAAAGAACAAACGGAAGAACAGTATCGCCCTAACGGTGATGAATCTCATGCGGCGCTTCGTTCACGCCAGCTTAATGAGAGCGAGCAAAGCGGTTCCGGTTATCCGGGTGGCGTACCGGGGGCGTTGTCGAATCAACCGGCACCTGCGAATAACGCGCCAATCAGCACGCCTCCGGCAAATCAAAATAACCGCCAGCAGCAGGCGAGCACCACCAGCAATAGCGGGCCGCGTAGCACACAGCGGAATGAAACCAGTAACTACGAAGTCGATCGCACCATTCGTCATACCAAAATGAACGTGGGCGATGTGCAACGTCTGTCAGTCGCGGTAGTGGTGAATTACAAAACCTTGCCAGACGGTAAACCATTGCCTCTCAGCAACGAACAGATGAAGCAAATTGAAGATCTGACCCGCGAGGCGATGGGCTTTTCTGAAAAACGCGGTGACTCGCTCAATGTCGTTAACTCGCCGTTCAATAGCAGTGACGAAAGCGGCGGAGAACTGCCGTTCTGGCAACAGCAAGCGTTTATCGATCAGTTGCTGGCTGCCGGTCGCTGGTTGCTGGTACTGCTGGTGGCGTGGCTGCTGTGGCGGAAAGCGGTACGCCCGCAGTTAACACGTCGCGCCGAGGCGATGAAAGCTGTACAGCAACAGGCGCAGGCCCGTGAGGAAGTGGAAGATGCGGTGGAAGTCCGCCTGAGCAAAGACGAACAACTCCAACAACGACGCGCTAACCAACGTCTGGGGGCAGAAGTCATGAGCCAGCGTATCCGTGAAATGTCTGATAACGATCCGCGCGTGGTGGCGCTGGTCATTCGCCAGTGGATAAATAACGATCATGAGTAACCTGACAGGCACCGATAAAAGCGTCATCCTGCTGATGACCATTGGCGAAGACCGGGCGGCAGAGGTGTTCAAGCACCTCTCCCAGCGCGAAGTGCAAACCCTTAGCGCTGCAATGGCGAACGTCACGCAGATCTCCAACAAGCAGCTAACCGATGTGCTGGCGGAATTTGAGCAAGAAGCTGAACAGTTTGCCGCACTGAATATCAACGCCAACGATTATCTGCGTTCGGTATTGGTCAAAGCTCTGGGTGAAGAACGTGCCGCCAGCCTGCTGGAAGATATTCTCGAAACTCGCGATACCGCCAGCGGTATTGAAACGCTCAACTTTATGGAGCCGCAGAGCGCCGCCGATCTGATTCGCGATGAGCATCCGCAAATTATCGCCACCATTCTGGTGCATCTGAAGCGCGCGCAGGCCGCCGATATTCTGGCGTTGTTCGATGAACGTCTGCGCCACGACGTGATGTTGCGTATCGCCACCTTTGGCGGCGTGCAGCCAGCCGCGCTGGCGGAACTGACCGAAGTACTGAATGGCTTGCTCGACGGTCAGAATCTCAAGCGCAGCAAAATGGGCGGCGTGAGAACAGCAGCCGAAATTATCAACCTGATGAAAACTCAGCAGGAAGAAGCCGTTATTACCGCCGTGCGCGAATTCGACGGCGAGCTGGCGCAAAAAATTATCGACGAGATGTTCCTGTTCGAAAATCTGGTGGATGTCGACGATCGCAGCATTCAGCGTCTGTTGCAGGAAGTGGATTCCGAATCGCTGTTGATCGCGCTGAAAGGGGCCGAGCAGCCACTGCGCGAGAAATTCCTGCGCAATATGTCGCAGCGTGCCGCCGATATTCTGCGCGACGATCTCGCCAACCGTGGTCCGGTGCGTCTGTCGCAGGTGGAAAACGAACAGAAAGCGATTCTGCTGATTGTGCGCCGCCTTGCCGAAACTGGCGAGATGGTAATTGGCAGCGGCGAGGATACCTATGTCTGATAATCTGCCGTGGAAAACCTGGACGCCGGACGATCTCGCGCCACCACAGGCAGAGTTTGTGCCCATGGTCGAGCCGGAAGAAACCATCATTGAAGAGGCCGAACCCAGCCTTGAGCAGCAACTGGCGCAACTGCAAATGCAGGCCCATGAGCAAGGTTATCAGGCGGGGATTGCCGAAGGTCGCCAGCAAGGTCATGAGCAGGGCTATCAGGAAGGACTGGCCCGGGGGCTGGAGCAAGGTCTGGCAGAGGCGAAGTCTCAACAAGCGCCAATTCATGCCCGGATGCAGCAACTGGTCAGCGAATTTCAAACTACCCTTGATGCGCTTGATAGTGTGATTGCTTCGCGCCTGATGCAGATGGCGCTGGAGGCGGCACGTCAGGTGATCGGTCAGACGCCAACAGTGGATAACTCGGCACTGATCAAACAGATCCAACAGTTGTTGCAGCAAGAACCGTTATTCAGCGGTAAACCACAGCTGCGCGTGCACCCGGATGATCTGCAACGTGTGGATGATATGCTCGGCGCAACCTTAAGTTTGCATGGCTGGCGCTTGCGGGGCGATCCCACACTCCATCCTGGCGGCTGTAAAGTCTCCGCCGATGAAGGCGATCTCGACGCCAGTGTCGCCACTCGCTGGCAAGAACTCTGCCGTCTGGCAGCACCAGGAGTGGTGTAATGACCACGCGCCTGACTCGCTGGCTAACCACGCTGGATAACTTTGAAGCCAAAATGGCGCAGTTGCCTGCGGTACGTCGCTATGGGCGATTAACCCGCGCTACCGGGCTGGTGCTGGAAGCCACCGGATTACAATTGCCGCTCGGCGCAACCTGTGTCATTGAACGCCAGAACGGCAGCGAAACGCACGAAGTAGAAAGCGAAGTCGTTGGCTTTAACGGTCAACGGCTGTTTTTAATGCCGCTGGAGGAAGTGGAAGGTGTCCTGCCCGGCGCGCGGGTTTATGCCAAAAACATTTCGGCTGAAGGACTGCAAAGCGGCAAGCAGTTGCCGCTCGGTCCGGCGTTATTAGGTCGCGTTCTGGACGGCAGCGGTAAGCCGCTCGATGGCCTGCCCTCCCCCGATACGACGGAAACCGGTGCGCTGATTACCCCGCCATTTAACCCGTTGCAACGTACACCGATTGAACATGTGCTGGACACCGGCGTGCGCCCAATCAATGCCCTGCTTACCGTTGGGCGTGGGCAGCGTATGGGGCTGTTTGCCGGGTCCGGCGTTGGTAAAAGTGTGCTGCTGGGGATGATGGCACGTTACACCCGCGCCGATGTCATTGTCGTGGGTTTGATTGGTGAACGTGGGCGCGAAGTAAAAGATTTTATTGAGAATATCCTCGGTGCCGAAGGGCGTGCACGCTCCGTGGTGATTGCCGCTCCGGCGGATGTCTCTCCGCTTCTGCGAATGCAAGGTGCCGCCTATGCCACGCGCATTGCCGAAGATTTCCGCGATCGTGGTCAGCATGTGTTGCTGATTATGGACTCCCTCACCCGCTACGCGATGGCCCAGCGTGAAATTGCGCTGGCGATTGGCGAACCACCCGCCACCAAAGGTTATCCCCCGTCGGTGTTTGCCAAATTACCGGCACTGGTCGAGCGTGCCGGAAATGGCATTAGCGGCGGCGGATCGATTACCGCGTTTTATACCGTGCTCACCGAGGGCGATGACCAGCAGGACCCCATTGCCGACTCCGCGCGGGCAATCCTCGACGGTCACATTGTGCTGTCTCGCCGACTGGCGGAAGCCGGGCACTATCCGGCTATCGATATTGAAGCGTCGATCAGCCGCGCAATGACGGCGTTGATCAGCGAGCAACATTACGCGCGAGTGCGCACCTTCAAACAGCTGTTGTCGAGTTTTCAGCGTAACCGAGATCTGGTTAGCGTCGGCGCGTATGCCAAAGGCAGCGATCCGATGCTCGATAAAGCCATCGCCCTGTGGCCGCAGCTGGAGGGCTATTTGCAACAAGGCATTTTTGAACGCGCGGACTGGGAAGCGTCTCTCCAGGGGCTGGAGCGTATTTTCCCGACAGTGTCATAACCCAGGAGATAACGGCAGATGGCAGAACATGGCGCGCTGGCGACCCTGAAAGATCTGGCAGAAAAAGAGGTAGAGGATGCCGCGCGCCTGCTGGGTGAAATGCGTCGCGGGTGTCAGCAGGCGGAAGAACAGCTCAAAATGCTGATCGATTATCAGAATGAATATCGCAATAACCTCAACAGCGATATGAGTGCCGGGATGACCAGCAACCGCTGGATCAACTATCAGCAGTTTATCCAGACGCTGGAAAAAGCCATTACTCAGCATCGCCAGCAACTTAATCAGTGGACGCAGAAAGTTGACATTGCCCTGAACAGCTGGCGAGAAAAGAAACAACGTTTGCAGGCCTGGCAGACACTGCAGGAACGGCAATCCACGGCGGCACTGCTTGCAGAAAACCGCCTCGATCAGAAAAAGATGGATGAGTTCGCCCAGCGCGCCGCCATGAGGAAACCTGAATGATTCGCTTAGCGCCCTTAATTACCGCCGACGTTGACACCACCACATTGCCTGGCGGCAAAGCCAGCGATGCTGCACAAGATTTTCTCGCGTTGTTGAGCGAAGCATTAGCAGGCGAGACAACTACCGACAAAGCGGCCCCCCAGTTGCTGGTGGCAACAGATAAGCCCACGACAAAAGGCGAGCCGCTGGTCAGCGAGATTCTTGCCGATGCGCAACAAGCGGATTTACTGATCCCTGTGGATGAAACACCGCCTGTCATCAACGACGAACAATCCACATCAACACCATTAACCACCGCTCAAACGATGACGATGGCTGCGGTGGCTGGCAACAATACGGCAAAAGACGAAAAAGCGGATGATCTGAATGAAGACGTCACCGCAAGCCTGAGCGCCCTTTTTGCGATGTTGCCGGGTTTTGACAATACGCCCAAAGTGACTGATGTGCCGTCAACCGTGTTACCGGCAGAGAAACCAACGCTCTTCACAAAACTGACTTCTGCGCAACTCACAACAGCACAGCCTGATGATGCCCCCGGCACGCCAGCTCAGCCATTAACACCGCTGGTAGCAGAAGCCCAGAGTAAAGCGGAAGTCATCAGCACACCTTCACCGGTGACCGCTGCCGCCAGCCCGCTAATCACTCCACACCAGACACAGCCACTGCCCACCGTCGCCGCGCCTGTGTTGAGTGCACCGCTGGGTTCTCACGAATGGCAACAATCATTAAGCCAGCATATTTCGCTGTTCACCCGCCAGGGGCAACAAAGTGCAGAGTTGCGTCTGCACCCGCAGGATTTAGGTGAAGTGCAAATCTCCCTCAAAGTGGATGATAACCAGGCGCAAATCCAGATGGTTTCACCGCATCAACACGTACGCGCCGCCCTGGAAGCAGCGCTTCCGGTACTGCGAACGCAGCTGGCCGAAAGTGGCATTCAGTTAGGGCAAAGCAACATCAGTGGCGAAAGCTTTAGTGGTCAGCAGCAGGCCGCTTCCCAACAACAGCAAAGCCAACGCACAGTAAACCATGAACCTCTGGCGGGGGAAGACGACGATACGCTTCCGGTTCCCGTCTCTTTACAAGGGCGTGTAACAGGCAACAGCGGCGTTGATATTTTCGCCTAACGTCAGAGGTAGCACCGTAATCCGCGTCTTTTCCCCGCTTTGTTGCGCTCAAGACGCAGGATAATTAGCCGATAAGCAGTAGCGACACAGGAAGACCGCAACACATGACTGATTACGCGATAAGCAAGAAAAGCAAGCGATCGCTTTGGATCCCGATTCTGGTATTCATTACCCTCGCGGCCTGTGCCAGCGCAGGTTACAGCTACTGGCATTCGCATCAGGTTGCCGCTGACGACAAAGCGCAGCAACGCGTCGTACCCTCCCCGGTCTTCTACGCGCTGGATACCTTCACGGTCAATTTGGGCGATGCGGATCGCGTGCTTTATATCGGCATAACCCTGCGCCTGAAAGATGAAGCTACCCGCTCGCGGCTGAGTGAGTATTTGCCGGAAGTCCGTAGCCGTTTGCTGTTACTGTTTTCGCGTCAGGATGCTGCCGTACTGGCGACAGAAGAAGGCAAGAAAAACCTGATTGCCGAGATTAAAACCACGCTTTCCACCCCGCTTGTTGCCGGGCAACCGAAACAGGATGTCACCGACGTGCTGTATACCGCTTTTATTCTGCGATAACGACATGGGCGATAGTATTCTTTCTCAAGCTGAAATTGATGCGCTGTTGAATGGTGACAGCGAAGTCAAAGACGAACCGACAGCCAGTGTTAGCGGCGAAAGTGACATTCGTCCGTACGATCCGAATACCCAACGACGGGTTGTGCGCGAACGTTTGCAGGCGCTGGAAATCATTAATGAGCGCTTTGCCCGCCATTTTCGTATGGGGCTGTTCAACCTGCTGCGTCGTAGCCCGGATATAACCGTCGGGGCCATCCGCATTCAGCCGTACCATGAATTTGCCCGCAACCTGCCGGTGCCGACCAACCTGAACCTTATCCATCTGAAACCGCTGCGCGGCACAGGGCTGGTGGTGTTTTCACCGAGTCTGGTGTTTATCGCCGTGGATAACCTGTTTGGCGGCGATGGACGCTTCCCGACCAAAGTGGAAGGTCGCGAGTTTACCCATACCGAACAGCGCGTCATCAACCGCATGTTAAAGCTGGCGCTTGAAGGCTATAGCGACGCCTGGAAGGCGATTAATCCGCTGGAAGTTGAGTACGTGCGTTCGGAAATGCAGGTGAAATTTACCAATATCACCACCTCGCCGAACGACATTGTGGTTAACACGCCGTTCCATGTGGAGATTGGCAACCTGACCGGCGAATTTAATATCTGTCTGCCATTCAGCATGATCGAGCCGCTACGGGAATTGTTGGTTAACCCGCCGCTGGAAAACTCGCGTAATGAAGATCAGAACTGGCGCGATAACCTGGTGCGCCAGGTGCAGCATTCACAGCTGGAGCTGGTCGCCAACTTTGCCGATATCTCGCTACGCCTGTCGCAGATTTTAAAACTGAAACCCGGCGACGTCCTGCCGATAGAAAAACCCGATCGCATCATCGCCCATGTTGACGGCGTCCCGGTGCTGACCAGTCAGTACGGCACTCTCAACGGTCAGTATGCGTTACGGATAGAACATTTGATTAACCCGATTTTAAATTCTCTGAACGAGGAACAGCCCAAATGAGTGACATGAATAATCCGGCCGATGACAACAACGGCGCAATGGACGATCTGTGGGCTGAAGCGTTGAGCGAACAAAAATCAACCAGCAGCAAAAGCGCTGCCGACGCGGTGTTCCAGCAATTTGGCGGTGGTGATGTCAGCGGAACGTTGCAGGATATCGACCTGATAATGGATATTCCGGTCAAGCTGACCGTCGAGCTGGGCCGTACGCGGATGACCATCAAAGAGCTGTTGCGTCTGACGCAAGGGTCCGTCGTGGCGCTGGACGGTCTGGCGGGCGAACCACTGGATATTCTGATCAACGGTTATTTAATCGCCCAGGGCGAAGTGGTGGTCGTTGCCGATAAATATGGCGTGCGGATCACCGATATCATTACTCCGTCTGAGCGAATGCGTCGCCTGAGCCGTTAGTGATGAATAACCACGCTACTGTGCAATCTTCCACGCCGGTTTCTGCTGCGCCACTGCTGCAGGTCAGCGGCGCACTCATCGCCATTATTGCCCTGATCCTCGCTGCTGCCTGGCTGGTAAAACGGTTGGGATTTGCCCCGAAACGCACTGGCGTTAACGGTCTGAAAATTAGCGCCAGTGCTTCGCTGGGCGCGCGTGAACGGGTTGTGGTGGTCGATGTGGAAGATGCACGGCTGGTGCTCGGCGTTACCGCAGGGCAAATCAATCTGCTGCATAAACTTCCCCCTTCAGCACCAACAGAAGAGATACCGCAGACCGATTTTCAGTCGGTCATGAAAAATTTGCTTAAGCGTAGTGGGAGATCCTGATGCGTCGTTTGTTGTCTGTCGCACCTGTCCTTCTCTGGCTGGTTACGCCCCTCGCCTTCGCGCAACTGCCGGGTATCACCAGCCAGCCGCTGCCTGGCGGTGGACAAAGCTGGTCGCTCCCGGTGCAGACGCTGGTGTTCATCACCTCGTTGACGTTTATTCCGGCAATTTTACTGATGATGACCAGTTTCACCCGCATCATCATTGTTTTTGGTTTATTGCGTAACGCGCTGGGAACGCCCTCCGCGCCACCTAACCAGGTATTGCTGGGGCTGGCACTATTTTTGACCTTTTTTATTATGTCACCGGTGATCGATAAAATTTATGTCGATGCGTACCAGCCATTCAGCGAAGAGAAAATATCAATGCAGGAGGCGCTGGAAAAAGGGGCGCAGCCGCTACGTGAGTTTATGCTGCGTCAGACCCGTGAGGCAGATTTAGGGTTGTTTGCCAGACTAGCGAATACCGGCCCGTTGCAGGGACCTGAAGCCGTGCCGATGCGCATTTTGCTCCCGGCCTACGTGACCAGCGAGTTGAAAACCGCATTTCAGATAGGCTTCACGATTTTCATTCCTTTTTTGATTATCGACCTGGTGATTGCCAGCGTGTTGATGGCATTGGGGATGATGATGGTCCCCCCCGCCACCATTGCTCTGCCCTTTAAACTGATGCTGTTTGTACTGGTGGATGGCTGGCAATTGCTGGTCGGTTCGCTGGCGCAGAGCTTTTACAGCTAGAGAGGCAAAATGACACCTGAATCGGTCATGATGATGGGGACTGAAGCGATGAAAGTCGCGCTGGCACTGGCTGCCCCGCTGTTGCTGGTGGCGCTGGTCACGGGCCTTATCATCAGTATTTTGCAGGCCGCCACGCAGATCAACGAAATGACGCTGTCGTTTATTCCAAAAATCATCGCCGTATTTATTGCCATTATTATTGCCGGACCGTGGATGCTCAATCTGTTGCTGGATTACGTCCGCACCTTGTTCACTAACCTGCCGTATATCATCGGGTAGCCCGTACAATGATGCAGGTGACAAGCGATCAATGGCTTTCCTGGCTAAGTCTGTACTTCTGGCCGTTACTGCGCGTGCTGGCGCTCATTTCTACCGCGCCAATTCTGAGCGAACGCAGCGTGCCGAAACGGGTAAAACTGGGTCTGGCAATGATGATCACGTTCGCTATTGCCCCATCATTACCTGCCAACGATGTTCCTGTTTTTTCGTTCTTTGCTCTGTGGCTGGCCGTGCAGCAGATCCTGATCGGCATTGCGCTTGGTTTTACCATGCAATTTGCCTTTGCCGCTGTGCGAACCGCTGGCGAAATTATCGGTCTGCAAATGGGGCTGTCATTTGCGACGTTTGTCGATCCGGCCAGCCATCTCAATATGCCCGTTTTAGCGCGTATCATGGATATGCTGGCGTTACTGCTGTTCCTGACATTTAACGGTCATTTATGGTTGATTTCACTGCTGGTCGATACCTTTCACACCCTGCCGATTGGTGGCGAACCGTTGAACAGCAATGCGTTTCTGGCACTCACCAAAGCAGGGAGTTTGATTTTCCTTTACGGGCTGATGCTGGCGTTACCGCTCATTACTCTGCTGCTGACACTGAATCTGGCATTAGGTTTACTTAATCGTATGGCCCCGCAATTATCCATTTTTGTTATTGGATTTCCATTAACTCTGACTGTCGGCATCTCTTTAATGGCGGCATTAATGCCGTTAATTGCGCCTTTTTGCGAACATTTATTCAGTGAAATTTTTAATTTGCTGGCTGATATTATTAGTGAATTGCCATTAATATAATTCCGTAACGTTTATCATGTTATCCTAAGGATTATCCGAAAAATAATACCTACGAACATCTTCCAGGATACTCCTGCAGCGAAATATTTGTTTTAAGCTCACTCACATATCGCAACATTTACTTTACTTTAAGACAATTCCAGGCAAATTATACAACACTTTACGGGATAGTAAGTCCGCCTGAAAAATCGCGAGAGTGGCGCATTAGGTGACCCATGTTGTTCCGTTTAGTCATGATGAAATATTCAGGTAAGGGGAATTATCGTTACGCATTGAGTGAGGGTATGCCATGTCAACGATTATTATGGATTTATGTAGTTACACCCGACTAGGTTTAACCGGGTATCTGTTGAGTAGAGGGGTTAAAAAAAGAGAAATCAACGACATTGAAACCGTTGATGACCTTGCCATAGCTTGTGATTCACAGCGCCCTTCAGTGGTGTTTATTAATGAGGACTGTTTCATCCATGATGCTTCTAACAGTCAGCGCATCAAGCACATCATTAATCAACATCCCAATACGTTATTTATCGTTTTTATGGCAATTGCCAATGTTCATTTTGATGAATATCTATTGGTCAGAAAAAATTTATTGATCAGTTCTAAATCGATTAAACCGGAATCTCTCGACGATATCCTTGGCGATATTCTGAAAAAAGAGACAACGATAACCTCTTTTTTAAATATGCCGACGTTATCATTGAGCCGAACCGAATCGAGTATGTTGCGAATGTGGATGGCAGGTCAGGGAACCATTCAAATCTCTGACCAAATGAATATCAAAGCCAAGACCGTTTCATCGCATAAAGGTAATATTAAACGTAAGATCAAAACGCATAATAAACAGGTTATCTACCATGTCGTCCGACTGACGGATAATGTGACTAATGGTATTTTTGTCAACATGCGCTAACACATTCTGACTGGTGGTTTCCCACCAGTCAGGCTGAATAAGATTACTCTGCTTTCTCCACAAAGATACCGTCCTGATGCCCTGCTTCATTAAAGAACCAGATGCCGAGCGGGTAGTCTTCCAGCGAAACCAGGTACATTGTGCCTTCACTAAACTCCTCAACTGCCAGTACCACGCCAGGACGACGCGGACCGCCATCCGTTTTGACTGTTACCCGATCATTCACCTTCATCGTTTTCCTCCTGTGGCTTTGTGCCAGTGTAGAACAATTTCGTTTTTCTGGCAGCGCCAGGCGCGCGCGAGTGCTGATTTTCTCGACGGTCTATACTTAAGAGATGCCAGGCGGACTTAACGACTGGCGGCAACAACAGAGTAACGGTTGCGAGGAAAGATGATGAAAACCGCAAAAGAGTACAGCGATACCGCAAAACGTGAGGTCAGCGTCGATGTCGATGCCCTGCTGGCGGCGATCAATGAAATTAGCGAAAGCGAAGTTCATCGCAGCCAGAACGATTCTGAACACGTTAGCGTCGATGGACGTGAATATCATACATGGCGTGAATTGGCGGATGCCTTCGAACTGGATATTCATGACTTCAGCGTCTCTGAAGTGAATCGTTGAATGCACAATAAAAAAATCCCGACCCTGAGGGGTCGGGATGAAACTTGCTTAAGCAAGAAGCACTTAAAAAATTCGTTACACCAGGAAATCTGATGTGTTCATCACCTTATCCGCAATTTTTTTCGCTGACAAGAAAATATTCGCGATATGAATGATTAACGCTACTTCTGAATAGAAATGTGACGTGCGTCACCCCTTGGTGGCTCTGGCGTCAACGGGATCGCTCCCGAAAAAATCATCTTTGATTATTTGTGCTGTTTTGAGAATCATCCTGGTAAGGGGAGAACTGCGCGACCATGTTTTCAATTCAACAACCACTACTGGTTTTTAGCGATCTTGATGGCACCCTGCTGGACAGTCATAGTTATGACTGGCAACCGGCTGCCCCTTGGCTCAGCCGTTTACGCGAAGCGAATGTTCCCGTCATTCTCTGTAGCAGTAAAACTTCAGCGGAAATGCTGTACTTGCAAAAAACGTTGGGGCTACAAGGGTTACCGCTGATTGCCGAAAATGGCGCAGTGATCCAGCTTGCTGAACAATGGCAGGATATAGACGGTTTTCCACGCATCATCTCAGGTATTAGCCATGGCGAAATCAGCCAGGTTTTAAATACGCTACGCGAGAAAGAACATTTTAAATTCACGACTTTCGATGATGTCGACGATGCAACCATCGCCGAATGGACGGGATTAAGCCGTAGCCAGGCGGCGCTGACGCAGCTGCATGAGGCGTCGGTAACGCTAATCTGGCGCGACAGTGACGAGCGTATGGCACAATTTACCGCTCGTCTGAACGAACTGGGCTTACAGTTTATGCAGGGTGCGCGCTTCTGGCACGTACTGGATGCCTCTGGCGGAAAAGATCAGGCTGCCAACTGGATTATCGCGACCTATCAACAATTGTCAGGCAAACGCCCAACCACACTTGGCCTGGGCGATGGGCCAAACGATGCGCCCTTACTGGAGGTAATGGATTACGCGGTGATTGTGAAAGGGCTAAACCGTGAAGGGGTGCATCTGCATGATGAGGATCCGGCCCGCGTCTGGCGAACGCAGCGTGAAGGACCGGAAGGCTGGGGTGAAGGGCTGGACCATTTTTTCTCCGCCCGTTAAGCGTTATCGCTCGCGCATACCCGATTACGCCCGGCCTGTTTAGCGAGATAAAGTCGACGGTCAGCCAGTGACTGGAGTTGTTCAAAATCATAATCACCGGTTTCCTCGCTGCTACTTACCCCCAACGAGGCACTGATGCGTATCGTCGTACTCTTAGCAATCAACATCTCTTTTTCATTTAACTTCAGGCGAATACGTTCTGCGACTTCCGCAGCCTCCGTCAGACTCGCGCCTGGCAGAATCACACAAAACTCCTCACCACCGACCCGCCCGGCAACGTCCTGCGCACGCAAGGAACTGCTAATTAATCCGGCAGCATGAGAAAGAACACGGTCGCCCGCCTGATGACCAAAGCGGTCATTAATCGCTTTGAAATGGTCAAGATCGACCTGAATGACAGAAAAAGGATGTTGGTGCGTCTGACACAATTTAGCGAGCGGACGGGCTTTTTCGAACAGTGCGCCACGGTTATATAAACGCGTTAAGGTGTCGTGCCACGCCTGCCACTGCAACGAGCTTTGCAGAACATACATGTTGCTGACCATCCGGCGAATCACATACCAGGAGATGAGTAACATGGTGGTAAAGAGCGCCCACAGCAGGGTTAATGCAATGCTGATACTGCCGAAATCGCCGCGCACGCCTTCGCTTAGCGTATGGACGCGCACCAGCACACCGTCGAAATGGTCCAGACGTTCCCAACTAACATAGCGACTGTCCATACGAATGCCGCCCCGCGTGTCATGTTCCATTGCCTGCGCCAGCAAGGCCAGTTCACGAGGATCAAAAATATTCCCTGTTGGATGATCAGGATTGGAAGAGGTCAAAAATCTCAGCTTACTGTCATAGAGCTGATACTCACCATCGAGGTTTTTATCGATGGCGTTTCTTAAAAATTGCTGCATGGTACGCACGGGAATACTCATCCCCAGCACGCCATACCAGTAGTTATTACTGTCTACCGGAACACTGACGGTAACCTGCGGTTCAGTATTGCTGGCGTGTTCCGGTTGCGAAGTAAACCAGCGTACCGCGCGGTGACGATTTTCTCGTTGCGAATGGCCGATAAACCAGGGTTGGGTGACATAGCCGTAATAACGCGTTGGTACATTGCGCGTAAACAAGGTCGGCTGCGTCGAAACGTAAAATCCGGCACGCGAGACATACATCTCCTGTTCAACCATCGACGAGGTGTTGTGCGCCAGTCGCAGCAAGTAACCAACTTCCAGTGCAGCGGTAATTTCATTGTCGAGGCTTTCATTTTCGCGAGACAGGAGATTCCCCTCGCTGACTAATGCATCCGATACGCCATTGACTGACAGGGTGCGTCGTCGGTTGAGTTCAATTTGCCAGGCGTGCTCGTCGCGATGCTGTTCGAACTCGGTTACAGCATTACGCAGTGAAGTGAAATCCAGTGGCGCTACGAGAGCTTCGCGCATGCCATTACGCAAAAAGATCAGTTTGTCGACGTTATACTGCAAATGCTTATCGAGCGCGTTGGCTACGTTTTCCAGATGATTACGCTGGCTGGAGATATAGGCATCTTCCAGCACCACTACTTCACGCCAGGTGAGCAAGGTGGAAAAAAGCAATACCACGATAAAGCAGAGATTAACGACATGACCAGGCCCCAGGCGGCGTGCGAGTTTTTTCAACCAGCTCTGGTTTTCCATTTTTGTCTCGTGCTGCACCCTGACGACTCCCAACCTGCTTTTTTATGATTCTGGCATAACCTGGCGATAGCGTACCGCAAAACAGCGATAATTTTATAATGGTGGCATGATAAGACGCGACAGACATCGATAGTTTTATAACGTAGGCATGATAAGACGCGATAGCGTCGCATCAGGCAATTCAGTGCAGACACTGGCACACCCGACCGGATGCGACGTGAGCGCCACATCCGGTCGGGTGTTAATGATACCCTTTCAAACTTCTTCCGCAGGACGACTCCCCTCCCCTGGAACAAGCTCGGTTTCATGAAAAGCTTCCCGCTTGACCCCGTAACCGTCATACCAACGACACTCAACCATACCGCTGGAGTATCCAGTGACAATCATCCGCGGGCCGCCCTCTTTAACCGTAACTTCCTCACTAACCATAAAGCTCATACTCGCCTCCTTTTTTCGAGTGAAACTTGTTCACCTTAGTTGAAGATGGCGAATTTTGCATAATAGCCTGTGCGAGTATTAATGTGCCTGACCGCGCATTTTCGCTACGGCTTTCACTCCCAGCACCACGATGCCGCCGATGATAAATCCAAGAATCAGATTTAAAACAGTCGGTAATATCATCGCCACCACTGCACTTTGCTGCCCGGCGAAATGTTCAATGGCGTGATGCAGCGGCGCAATACCATGTACCACAATCCCGCCGCCGACGAGGAACATCGCCAGCGTGCCGACAATCGATAACGCTTTCATCAGCCAGGGCGCAATGATCAATAACCCTTTACCTAATGCCTGCATCAGCGCGCTGGATTTTTCCGCCAGCCAATACCCCAGGTCATCAATCTTAACGATAACCCCTACCAGACCGTAGACGCCCACGGTCACTACCAGCGCGATGCCTGAAAGCACCAGCACCTGATTAAGCAACGGCGCTTCGGCCACAATCCCCAGCGTGATGGCGACGATTTCCGCAGACAATATAAAATCGGTACGAATCGCCCCTTTTATTTTGTCCTTTTCAAACTTCAGCGGATCCTGCGCCGCCAGCTTCTCCAGACGCTGCTGGCTCTGCGCCGGATCTTCCTTATGTTTACGCGCCTCCAGCATATGCAGCACTTTCTCTACCCCTTCAAAGCAGAGAAACGCGCCGCCAATCATCAACAGTGGCGTAATCGCCCATGGGATAAACGCACTGATAATCAGCGCCAGTGGCACCAGAATCACTTTATTGATCAGCGATCCTTTCGCCACGCCCCAGACCACGGGAAGTTCCCGGTTGGCCCGCACGCCTGAAACTTGTTGCGCATTGAGCGATAAGTCATCCCCTAATACACCGGCGGTTTTCTTCGCCGCCAGTTTGCCCATCACGGAGATATCGTCCAGTAGTGTGGCGATATCATCGAGCAACGTCAGTAAACTACTCCCGGCCAAAAGCATTCCCTCTCATTTTTATTGTTGAAGGGTGTAAGTATGAAGCAAAAACGGCAGCTCTGATACTTGCTTCACAGGTCAACATTTTTTTAACAATCAAGTGCAATTATATCTCTCGCCAGCAGAATGATTTTCACGTTTACTATGAACCACCTTTTTATTTCCACCGTGAGGGATTATGCGTTTCCGCCAGTTATTACCGCTTTTTGGCGCGCTGTTTGCGTTGTATATCATTTGGGGCTCAACCTATTTTGTCATTCGGATTGGCGTGGAAAGCTGGCCTCCGTTAATGATGGCGGGCGTTCGATTCCTGGCAGCCGGTATTTTATTGCTGGCATTTTTACTACTGCGCGGACACAAACTCCCCCCGCTACGTCCGCTGCTCAATGCCGCGCTGATTGGCCTGTTATTGCTGGCTGTCGGTAATGGCATGGTGACGGTTGCCGAGCATCAAAATGTTCCTTCCGGCATCGCCGCCGTTGTGGTTGCAACCGTGCCCCTCTTTACCCTGTGCTTCAGCCGCCTGTTTGGCATTAAAACGCGCAAACTGGAATGGGTGGGTATCGCCATTGGACTTGCCGGAATCATCATGCTCAATAGCGGTGGAAATTTAAGCGGCAATCCGTGGGGCGCGATTCTGATTTTAATCGGCTCGATTAGCTGGGCGTTTGGCTCGGTTTATGGCTCGCGCATTACCTTACCTGTAGGGATGATGGCGGGTGCGATTGAGATGCTGGCGGCAGGCGTGGTGTTAATGATCGCGTCGATGATTGCAGGTGAAAAACTGACGGCACTCCCTTCCCTTTCAGGCTTCCTTGCGGTCGGCTATCTGGCGCTGTTTGGTTCGATTATCGCCATTAACGCTTATATGTATTTAATCCGCAACGTCAGTCCGGCTCTCGCCACCAGCTACGCCTACGTTAACCCGGTGGTCGCGGTCTTGCTGGGTACGGGACTGGGCGGAGAAACGCTGTCGAAGATTGAATGGCTGGCGCTCGGCGTAATTGTCTTCGCGGTGGTACTGGTCACGTTGGGAAAATATCTCTTCCCGGCAAAACCCGTAGTTGCGCCAGTGATTCAGGACGCATCAAGCGAGTAAATGAATCCCCTGCGTGTCGATCTGCGCGCTGGCACCTTCGCCGCAGATCCACTCTTCCAGACGCTCGCTAAGCGCTTCATCCGTCAGCTTCTCGCGCCCACGTAACGCGCACTCCCAGACAATCAATACGCGCCAGCCGAGTTCCTGCAAGCGACTGATATCGCGGCGATCGCGCTCAACATTTTTACCTATCTTCTCCAGCCAGAACTCGGTTCGAGTCGCAGGCACTTTAAACAGATAGCAGTGATGATGGTGCCAGAAGCAGCCGTGGGTAAATATCACGCAACGATATTCATCAACGACAAAATCCGGACGTCCGGGCAGACTGGCGTCCTGAACGCGAAATGCCAGGCCCTGCCCGGTTAACAGACTGGCGAGGCGCTTCTCTATCGCCGTATCACGCGTGGCAATCGCGCGCATATTTTTGCTGCGAGTGGCCTTATCGTGAACGTCGGCCATGTTGTGCCTCTTGCTGACGCAACGCCACCGCCTGTTTGATTTTTGGCTCAAGCAGTTTTGCCACCGCGGCAAAGACCGGCACGACCACCGAGTTACCGAACTGGCGATAGGCCTGAGTGTCCGAAACCGGAATGCGGAATTTCGCTTCTCCCGGCGCTTCAAAACCCATTAAGCGTGCGCATTCACGAGGCGTTAACCGACGTGGACGATGTTGCTGATTCAGCGGATCGTCAAAGTCTTTTTCACCCGTGGCCATATCCCAGCCGCGATCGATTAAAATTTCCGCGCCATCTTTGTAATAACGCGCAGACAGCGTACGGGTGACGCTTTGCGGATTGTTCGGATAAACCATTCCATAACCGAAGCCGTTACCGCGCGCCTGATGTTTTTTCGCATATCGATAGAGGTACTTCCACAGCACCGGCGTCAGGATATATTTCGCCTCGACCATCGGGTCCAACAGCTTCGCCAGCGTCACTCGCTGTGCAGGGAAACATTCGCTGATATCACGCAGGGTAAAATCGGCTTTCAGATTCAGATCGCGACGAAAACCCACCAGCACGATGCGTTCACGGTGCTGCGGCAGGAAATGTTTGCCATCGATGATTTTCGGATCGTCCGGCCCGTTATCTTCTGCATCAGCCACGTCATAGCCCAGTTCGTCCAGCGTCTGCATGATGATGCGGAACGTTTTACCCTGGTCGTGACTTTTCAGGTTTTTGACGTTTTCGAGCACAAACATCGCCGGACGACGCGCGTCGATAATGCGCACCACATCAAAGAACAACGTGCCCTGGGTATCGCAGGCAAAACCGTGCGCCCGCCCGAGCGAGTTCTTTTTCGATACGCCAGCCAGCGAAAATGGCTGACAAGGGAAACCGGCCAGTAAAACATCGTGTTCAGGAATGTGTTGACGAATATGTTCCGCCGCCGCCTCATCACTCACGCCTTCTTTATGGCTGAGGGTGATATCGCGGATATCTTCATTAAAATGATGCGTCGCCGGATCGCAATAATGGTTGGCTTTATAAGTGCGTACCGCATGTTTGTTCCATTCGCTGGTAAACACGCATTGTCCGCCAATCGATTCAAAACCGCGACGGATGCCGCCAATTCCGGCAAATAGATCGATAAAGCGAAACGCATAATGCGGATGATGTGCCGGTGGTTTGGGTAACAACGTTTGCAGATGGGCGAACTCTTTCTCACTTAAACGGTGCCATGCCGAGTCATTCGCCAGCGCACGTTTTAAAATTGCCGCGCTCCAGTGATTCTCACCCACACCATTAAGCTGCGCCACCAGCGTTTTAACATCATAAATTTGCAGCAGTTTCTCCAGCATTGCCTGTGCGGCATTCCCGGTGCTGTATGAATCGGTTACTGATATATTTTCCTGCATAGATTTAACCGGCCATCTGAGATGGCCGACAGGTTAACATAATTACAGCCATTTAGGGCCACGCGCTTATCCCGCGGGTGAAAACGCATCTATCACCTTGTGATCGACACCTTCATTCTCCCCCGCCAGTTCGGCACTGAGCTTCGCCATAAACTCGACTAAAAAATGCGCGTTGTGCTGCGCCAGCTGCTTGCCTCTTGCGGTTTGCATGGTTTGCGGTAGCTTCAGCAACTTAGTCTGGAAATGATCCAGCGCGTAGCGTTTATCATCAAGCGGGCGATGCTGTGCGAACGGATCTTCACCATCAAACAGCGCCACGCCCAATGCCCCTGAAACGGCAAACACGCGCGCCAGGCCAATCGCCCCCAGGGCTTCCAGCCGATCCGCATCCTGGACGATTTTAGCTTCCGTTGTTAAGGGGGCGATTTGCGCGCTGAAACTGTGAGCGGCAATGGCATGACAAACGGCCTCGATTTTCTCCGCCGGAAATTGCTCGAACTCTTCACGGAGCAGGCGACGCGTCTCTTCTGCCGCCAGGATTGAAGAACGCTGCCTTTGCGGATGATTTTTCGCCAGGCTCACAATATCGTGAAAATAACAGGCGGTTAAAATCACCAGCATATCGACATCGTCATCTGCCGCCAGCTTCTGTGCCGTAGCCCAGACGCGGCGAAAATGACACACGTCATGGGCCGCGTCCTGGTGCTGATGATGGTTTTTCAACCAATTTTCGAACTCTGCCTGCCAGTGTTGTAAGTCCATACGCGCTCCGTTGCCAAAGAGTCGCCACCTTAGCAGTTTTTATTCATAGCGTCTGCTACGTGCGGGACGAGGTCGGGTGTACCAGGCAATGCTGCCTAACAATGCCCCGACCAGAGCCATAAATAAAAATCCGACCAGTGCCCCTAACCACTTTCCCGCGGTAGAGCCTAAATCGCTTTCAAATCCCGACACGGGGGCATCGGGGATCCGGCTCATCACCCAGATGTAACGCGCCATTGCCCAGACGAAATAGCCACACCATGTATAGAAAGCCCACAAAGCCAGTTTGCCGCCAGGGCTGCGAGAGAGTCTCTCTTCCATCTTTGTCGAACCGTATTCCATTTTGAGATAACCCGGAAAATTCAGACTTAGTACTATTATGTGATAAAAGTCACATTTTTCCACATTGGATGAGCCAGTCAAGACTCACTCATTTTTTGAACAAATAGATAATTTTTGCGCAACGGCAGTGAATACAGGAAAAATCGTTTTGAGCGATTTTATTTATCTTTGATATCGGCTTTATTAATTCATTTAATCAATATATTAGCACTGATTACAATTATACCTTTTTATTTTTCTGTGTCATGATGCCTCCGTTATTAGCCTTTTATCGTCTTGTTTATATTTTTTGGGCCGGCATGATGCCGGCTTTTTTTTATGCCTTCATTAATGTGCGCCTGATCACACCAGCCGTTTGGCGCAACAATCATTGATACCCCCTATGTTCCCGCTCAACTCATAACATGTTGATATACATTTATAATTTTCATGAATATTTATATTTAGAATTCATAATTCTGAATTATATTAAATAGATTAGAAACATTTTGAAATCTTTTAAATACATTTGTCACATGTAATCTTTAAAATAAAATGAACTTCATAGAATAGTATCCAAATGTGCTTTTTTTTGGATAACGGCACTTATTGATATATTCATGAAGATTATAATCACAAGGGAATACATAATGAAAAGAAAAGTTCTGGCAATGCTGGTCCCGGCGTTATTAGTTGCTGGCGCAGCAAATGCGGCTGAAATTTATAATAAAGATGGCAATAAAGTTGATTTCTACGGCAAGATGGTTGGCGAACGCATCTGGTCAAATACTGATGATAATAACAGCGAAAACGAAGATACCTCCTATGCTCGTTTCGGTGTTAAAGGTGAAACACAAATCACCAGCGAACTGACTGGTTTTGGTCAGTTTGAATACAACCTCGACGCCAGCAAGCCCGAAGGCTCTAATCAGGAAAAAACTCGTTTAACCTTCGCAGGTTTGAAATATAACGAGTTAGGATCTTTCGACTATGGTCGTAACTACGGTGTTGCTTATGATGCCGCAGCTTATACCGATATGTTAGTTGAATGGGGTGGTGATTCCTGGGCTTCCGCTGACAACTTCATGAACGGTCGTACCAACGGTGTTGCAACCTACCGTAACTCTGATTTCTTTGGTCTGGTTGATGGTCTGAATTTTGCTGTGCAATATCAAGGTAAGAACAGCAATCGTGGCGTTACTAAACAAAACGGTGATGGCTATGCGTTGTCTGTAGACTACAACATCGAAGGTTTTGGTTTTGTAGGTGCATATAGCAAATCTGATCGTACTAATGAACAAGCTAGTGACGGCTACGGTGATAACGCTGAAGTGTGGTCATTAGCAGCCAAGTATGATGCAAATAATATCTATGCAGCAATGATGTACGGTGAAACCCGCAACATGACCGTTTTGGCTAATGATCATTTTGCAAATAAAACCCAAAACTTTGAAGCTGTTGTACAGTATCAGTTCGACTTCGGTTTACGTCCGTCTTTAGGCTACGTATATTCCAAAGGCAAAGATCTTTATGCTCGTGATGGACATAAAGGTGTTGATGCTGACCGCGTAAATTATATCGAAGTTGGTACCTGGTACTACTTCAATAAGAACATGAACGTCTACACAGCATACAAGTTTAACCTGCTGGATAAAGACGATGCAGCGATTACCGATGCCGCAACTGATGACCAGTTTGCAGTTGGTATCGTCTACCAGTTCTAATCAGCCAACTCGCCGCGGCGTGTTACTGTAAAACTTAACACTAGCCTGAGTTCGTCCCTCATCGAACTCAGGCTTTTTTATTGGCATTTCATCTCCATCTCCGGCACACGCAATTGCCAAAGCATATCGATACAGTACCTTACCCTGCCCCTGCTGGCACAATAACATCTACCAGCGACTCATCCAGCCAACACTCCAAATACATTTCTTTATGAATTAACCCGCAACAAACACGCCTCCCATATAGAAATTTTTGCAAAAAAAGTGCATGGAAAAAGCTTTTTCTCCACCAATCCGGGATATAAATATTCATCAGCACCACAATATTCCACATCACTAAATCTCTCCCCGCCGCCCCGTACCTCTGATAATGGTCTAAAATCATTGAGGCCACTTGCGACGACGTTGCTCAATAAGGAAAATTTGGCGTGAATAATATTCAACACCAGTGCAGCATCATCATTACATACTTACACCCGCCGACTACCGCTTTCGATATATTGACTCAATTTTCCAGCCTGGTTAAAAATAGCGACCAGCTCAGTCGCAAATATAGTGACTACCCTAACTAAGCAACAATAAGGAATACACTATGACTGTTCAAACAAGTAAAAATCCGCAGGTCGATATTGCTGAAGATAATGCATTCTTCCCTTCAGAATATTCGCTTAGCCAATATACCAGTCCTGTCTCTGATCTTGATGGCGTGGACTATCCAAAACCGTATCGCGGTAAACATAAAATTCTGGTGATCGCCGCGGACGAACGTTATTTGCCGACCGATAACGGGAAACTGTTCTCGACCGGTAACCATCCGATTGAAACGTTGCTGCCGTTGTATCATCTCCATGCTGCAGGTTTCGAATTCGAAGTGGCGACCATTTCCGGTCTGATGACCAAGTTTGAATACTGGGCTATGCCGCACAAAGATGAAAAAGTAATGCCATTCTTTGAGCAGCATAAATCGTTGTTCCGCAATCCGAAGAAACTCGCGGATGTTGTCGCCAGCCTCAACGCTGATAGCGAATATGCAGCAATCTTTGTTCCTGGTGGTCATGGCGCACTTATTGGTTTACCTGAAAGCCAGGACGTAGCTGCCGCTTTACAGTGGGCAATCAAAAATGACCGTTTCGTTATCTCCCTTTGCCACGGCCCGGCGGCTTTTCTGGCGCTTCGCCACGGCGATAACCCACTGAATGGTTATTCCATTTGCGCATTCCCAGACGCCGCAGACAAACAAACGCCAGAGATAGGCTATATGCCGGGTCATCTCACCTGGTACTTCGGCGAAGAGCTGAAGAAAATGGGCATGAACATTATTAATGACGACATCACTGGGCGAGTACATAAGGACCGTAAAGTTCTCACCGGCGACAGTCCTTTCGCAGCGAATGCGTTGGGTAAACTGGCGGCGCAGGAAATGCTGGCAGCTTATGCGGGTTAATCCCTGTTACGTATGAATGTAAGCGCATAATCAATCGCAGCCACGTTAATACTCACGACGTGGCTGCGTTTTTTCATGGTTGATTTATGGCGTACTGAAGCCCTATGTTAATTTCTTTGCGGTAACGTAATTCGGAACACATTATGCTTATTAAAATAGTGATACGTAGCACTTCCCCCATGCAATTCGGCAATCGCTTTGACTAAAGAAAGACCAAGTCCCTGACCTTCGGAATGACGCGAATTATCTCCCCGCCAAAATCTACGGAAGAGTTTTTCAGGCTCATTAATTTTCGTTCCAGGACTGGCGATATCAATATTAAGATAGCCGTTGGTATCAAGAAAACTGGTTATATGAATGCGCGATTTGTCTGGTGAATATCTAATGGCATTAACAATAAGATTCGATAACATTCGTTGCAGTAAAATTTTATCCGCAAAGATTTGCTGATTGCACTCGACCTTAAAGCAAATCTCTTTCTCGTCTGAAAGGTATTCAAGATAATCCAACAAATTTTCGACTTCCTTATTGAGAGAAAGCGAGTCCAGTTTCACCAAAACATTGTTTTTATCTGCCCGGGCAAGAAACAGTATGTTCTCTGTTAACCGCGAAATATTTTCCAGCTCTTCAATGTTACCGGCAATTGTTTTTTGATATTCAGCGATACTTCTGGTTTGACTGAGCGTAACCTGATTCTGACCCAGTAATGCATTAATGGGCGTTCTAAGTTCATGAGCGAGATCGTCAGCAAATTGACTTAGACGCTCAAAATCTTTGACTAAAGCATGATGCATTTTATTCAACGCCTGCCCAAGAGGTTTTAGTTCTCTCGGTAATGCGCTAACCTCAACAGGCTCCCGGCTATCGTTATAATTCAGCGCTTCCGTTACACCACTCAACTTTTTGATCTCTCGTAATCCCGTTCTGATTAACAGCGGACTTAATACTGAGCAAAGTACAATGGCGACAATGCAAATTATAATGCTATTAATTTTATACTGTTCAAGCATGTTATGTCTGGCTGAAGCCAATTTAGCCACAGTAACCGTTAATGATGGCGAAACTTCATCAATATTAATTCGTAAAGCATCAATCTCAGTATCATTAATAATGCTTCTGTAAATGCCAGCTGCGCTGATTGTCTCACTAGCAGGTATGTTATTTAACATGTCATCACTGACATTTGTCCGGTTAACAATTTTATTGATGCTATCACCATGAATGATCAAGATATCCTGACTAACATCCATCATCCGGTTAAAGTATACAGGTAACGTATCTGGATTTACCCCATCAATTAACAACTGCTTGATCTGTGCTGTCCGGTTAATGAGTGTTGTATCATCGCGCCATTTCAACTCACTTGCCAGGC